>Ga0114945_10000886_pt1 | contig 19032 bp, 23 predicted proteins | sample OV2TP3_FD_87194 | JGI IMG/M metagenome (GOLD analysis project Ga0114945, IMG submission 87194) | Hot spring microbial communities from Beatty, Nevada to study Microbial Dark Matter (Phase II) - OV2 TP3 | ecosystem: Environmental > Aquatic > Thermal springs > Hot (42-90C) | place: USA: Beatty...
GAATAGTTGATTTCGAAAAATATCGCGTCTTCTAGAATCTCCATATGCTGTGAGGGGTCATCTTTTACTCCCAAATCTTCAAACAGCAGTTCAATGATGCCTTTTACTTCTTCAAATTTTTTGTTGTTTGTAATTCCCGACAAATAATATTGCTCATTTAGCCTGTCCAAAGTTTTGCCTAGATAAACTTTTCCAATCTCAAAAAGGCTTATATTTTGAAAATTTGGTTTATTAAGATTTAGGGCTTTAATAAGATTTATTTTTAAGGTAGGACGAAGATATTCAAATTCCCGGCTTACTGGATTGTCAACTCTTAAAGTATTTTCTGGTTTTAATCCAATATCGACTAAATCCTTTTCGCTAATTAAACTATATGTATAGACTTCCGAGAATCCTGCTGCTTTTAAAATATTTTTTACTTTTTCGTCAACTCTATAGTCTTTAAAATAAGGGATTAATTTTGTTGGAATTTGTCCAATTGGTATAGTTTTTGGAAAGTTGTTGTACCCATAAATTCTTGCGACTTCTTCTATGAGATCTTCTTCGATTTTAAGGTCGTTTCTGTAGGTGGGGATGGTGCATTCGATTTCTTTATGATTCCACCTCGGAGGAGTCATGGCTTCACTTCCATTCAGCCTGCCACCTCCGAGGTGACGGTTAGATTGTTTGAGGAATGGATTTAGGTTCAAAGATTCTAAAATAGAGAGTACTTTTTTCTCTGGAATTTCGATTCCAAGAATCTTATTTAATCTTTCGGTACTCACTTTTACCTTCCAAGGTTTAAAATCAGATTTTTTAATATCGTATAAATTACTTGCGATTTCTCCGCCAGCAAATTTTGAGATTAAATCAATGCACCTTTTGAGGGCTTCTATGGTTCCACCAGCGTTTACTCCTCTTTCGAAAATGCTTGAGGCTTCGGATCGCAGTCCCAATGCTTGAGAAGCTCGCCTTATAAGAATTGGGTCTTCAACGGGAACTCTAATAAAAATAGTTTTGGTATCTTTGAATGTGCCGCTATTTAATCCACCTTTAATACCGCAAAGATCAATAATATTTTCGTTATCGCGAATTATTACAGCGCCTTTTGGCAAGCGATAGGAAATTCCATCAACGCTTTTAAACAATTCACCGCCCTTTGCCTGCTCAACATGCATTACGTTGCCTTTTATCTTGTTGTAATCAAAAGCATGTATTGGATTGCCAAGCTCAAACATTACATAATTGGTTATATCTACGATATTGTTGATAGTGGTTTGTCTAATTTTCATCAACCGTTCTTTTAGCCATGTAGGCGATTCTTTTACAGTTATTCCATCTATGATAATTCCTGTAAATCTGGGATTGATTTGCAGGTGTGTTCTAATTTGAAGAGGTAATATTTTTTTTGGCTGAAGCCGCGCAAAGGAGTCTCCTTCGCGAAGGAGACTCCTTGTAAAATTTTTTGGATATTTGATTTTCCCCCCTTCAATAGCGGCAATTTCTCTGGCGATTCCCAAGACTGATAAAAGATCTGGGCGGTTTGGAGTAATTTCAAACTCAAAAATAACATCATCATTTGTTTTGGTTATTCTTTCTGTGGTCACTCCAACTTCGGTAAGACGCTCTCCTAATTCTTTAGGAGTTAGAGTTATATTAATGTAATCTTTAAGCCAAGAAAGTGGTGCTAACATAAGTTTTTCTTTCTTGTCATGCCGAATTTATTTCGGCATCTCGTTTCTTCATGGACAAGATCCTGAAACAAGTTCAGGATGACATACGACTAAAACTGTTCAAGGATTCGTAAGTCCGGATTTGTTAATAGTCTTAAATCATCCATCTGGTAGCGAAGTGTTACCAAACGAGAAAGTCCAATTGCAAAAGCAAATCCAGAGAGCTTGCGTGGATCATATCCAACAGCCTTTAGTACATTGGGGTGGATCATGCCAGCAGGCATTATCTCGCTCCACCCCTGTTGTTTACAGAAGCCACAGCCTTTTCCTTTACAAACTGTGCACTCGATATAAGTATCAACGCCTGGTTCGACAAAAGGAAAGTTGGTAGTTGCAAATTTTAATTTTATATTCTGCCCCATGAGTTTTCTTAAAATATAGTCAATTGTTCCAAAAAGATCGGTAAGGCGTACGTTTTTATCAACTAAAAATCCTTCCACTTGCCAAAATTCAAATCCGTGCGACGCGTCCACTTGTTCGTATCTAAAATTTTTTCCAGGTACAATTACTCGAACAGGGGGAGTTATTTTCTCCATGGCTCTTGCCTGCATTGCAGATGTTTGAGTTCTTAAAATTATCTCTCCAGGCGTTACCTTGCTATTTCGAGTATCAAGATAAAGTGTTTGTTGGGTATCTCTTGCTGGATGGTCTTTGGGTATATTTAAAGCCTCAAAGTTATAATAGTCAGTTTCAATTTCTGGCCCATCTGCAGCTTGGTAGCCTAGGGATTTAAAAACGTCAACAACTTCGTATAGTATCTGGCTCATCGGATGTAAATGCCCGATATTAGGTTTAATTCCAGGTGCGCTCGTATCAATTCTTTCTCTCTGCAGATTTGAGATTTGAGATTTGAGATTTGAGATTTTGTTTTCTAGGGTTTCTTCGATTGCTTTTTTAACTTCATTTGCAAGTTTGCCTACTTCTGGACGCTCGCTTTTAGGTAGTTTGCCTATTTCTTTTATTGCCAAAGTCAACTTCCCGCTTCTGCCCAAAAATTGCAGTCTTATTTCTTCAAGTGTTTTTAAATCTTCTGCTTCTAAAATAAATGCAACCGCAGAATTTTTAATTTGCATTAAGTTTTCTTCCATGATGATCAAGATGCCCTTTTTAAGTATTCTAAAATTTGAGTCCCAAAATGCCTAAGACCTACAACATCTTTTTTATAGATTAGCTCTTTATCTATTGGCATATTGTTTTTGCGAAAATTTTTCTTTTAAGTAATAATTGTAAATATTTCTTAAATGTTGTGTGTCATAATAATATCTTAAAACATATGCTTCAAAAGCATTGGCTTTATTCTCATTTTTAGCATAGGCTCTTATACCAGACTTAATTATTTGAAAAAGAAAAATAGGAGAAGATGCTTTGTCTACAATAGAAATATCAGGATCTTTTGGGAAAGGTATATCTTTGAGCAATTCGTAAACAGTGTTTTCTGTTGTCAGTCTCTTATTTTCTACAACAACGGCGATATCAAAGTCGCTCTCTCTATTGTGAGTTTCTTTGACATAAGAACCAAATATATAAGCAGCCAAAACTCCTGGCTCCTTTTTTAAGGCTTTTTGGATGCTACGAATGATAATTTCAATGTTTTTCATATAAATTTACTCTATTATAACACGAGTTGGAAGTTTCTAATTTGCATCAACTCTTCCTCCATACACTAAGAATAACATAACTGATTGACTCAAACAACCTGTGCAAACAAAAAAATCTGCTTAGCGAAGGAATAAAAATGTGAGTCTATGATGTTAAGTTTTCTTGGTTTCTGCAACAATGGTTTTGAAGACTGTAGGATCGTTGACGACCAGATCAGCCAGAATTTTTCGATCAAGCTCAATCTTGGCCTTTTTTAATTTATTGATAAAAACGCTGTAAGATAATCCTTCTTGTTTTACTGCTTGGGAAATTCTGGTTATCCAAAGTTGTCGAAAATCTCTTTTCTTGAGTTTTCTTCCATGGTAAGCATACTGCCCCGCATGAAGCACAGCTTCTTTTGCTTTTCTTACAGCTCTACTTTTAAGAGCCAAATAGCCCTTTGCTTGTTTTAGTACTTTTTTATGTTTTCTTCGGGAGACAATTCCCCTTTTAATGCGAGCCATAATACGATATATCAAATATCAAAAATTAGATATCAAATATACAGATAAAATATTAAAAATATTTGATTTTTGATTTGTATTTTTAATATTTACTATTTTATATTTAATATTTCGTGGTTTCATTGAAAATTGAAAATTTCGAATTGAAAATTAGCGTTTGTTTTTAAGCATATCCCAGCATCTGTTTTACCTTTCTTGCAAATTTTCCCTTGAGCATTCCTGGTTCTTTTTGGCGTCTTTGTCTTCTTTTTGATTTGTGCAGTTTTAGATGAGATTTGTACTGGTGAGAAAAAATAACTTTTCCAGTTTTGGTGACCTTAAACCGCCTTGCTACTGATTTTTTGATTTTTTTCTTCATATTTTTTATCCTTAGATTTTCCTTTGGAAGACTTTTCCGGCGATAATATTGCAATTAGGCTTCTTCCTTCAAAATGCGGTTCTCTTTCTATCTTTGAGACGTCAGAAAACCCTGTAATTGCCTTTTGTATTATTCTTTGTCCAAATTCCGGATGCGTTATTTCGCGTCCAATGAATTTTACTACCAATCTTAATTTGTCGTTATTTTCTAAAAATGTTCTTCCCTTTTTGATCATGATCGCAACATCATGATCGTTCATAAAGGGTCCAAGTCTTATCTCTTTTGTTTCGGAAACTTTTGCTTTTTTCTTTTCTTCCTTTTTCTTTTTTGCCTCTTGGTATAAGAATTTTTTAAAGTCGATTAATTTTGCCACCGGTGGTTTTGCCATCGGCGCAATCTCTACAAGATCAACTGCTTGTTCTTGTGCTAACTTTAGAGCATCAAATTTGGACATTACTCTAATTTGTCTGCCGTTGCTATCCAAAACACGAAGTGTATGAGCAAAAATTCGCTCGTTAACTCTATAAAACTTTCTGTTTTCTTGTTTTTTCTTAAATCTTCTTATCAATTTCTTCTTTTAATTTATTTAAAAATTGAGAAAGTCTTAATTGCCCCAAATCCTTTCCGCCTCTAGTTCTAATCGAAATTAATCTATCTTCGTAACTTTTAACTTTTAACTTTGAACTTTTAACTTCCCTGTCTCCTATTATACCTATATAAGGAACTTTTTGTAAAGTAGCATCTCGAATTTTGCTAGAGACAGTTTCTTTTCGATCATCAAGTTCCGCCCTAACCCCTTCTAGTTTAATAGCCTCAACTATTGAACTAGCATATTCAGCGTGCCGATCGGCAACAGGAATTATTACGCTTTGAACAGGAGATAGCCAGAGAGGAAATGCGCCTTGATAATGCTCCGTTAGAATTGCAATGAAACGTTCAAGAGAGCCTGTGATTGCTCGATGAATAATAACAGGTCGTTTTGCTTTTCCATCTGCATCTATATATTCAAGTTTTAGCCTCTCTGGAATTTGAAAGTCGAGTTGAATGGTTGCTAATTGCCAGTCTCTATTTTGTGAGTCTTTTATGTGGATATCAATTTTTGGACCATAAAACGCACCATCTTTTTCTTTCATACCATATTTAACTTTTGCGTTTTTTAACGCTATTTCTAAATCATTTTCCGCTTTTTCCCACAACTTTGGATCCCCCATTGCTTTGTCGGGTTTTGTTGCAAAATAAAATTCGGGCATAAAATTAAGCTGTTTATAGAAATCAACCACCAATAGAATTAATTTATGTATCTCGTCTTGGATTTGGTCTGGTCTTACAAAATGATGCGCATCATCAATAGTAAATTGACGGACTCGAAATAATCCTCCCAAAACACCAGAGACTTCGTTGCGGTGTAAAATACCAAACTCGGAAAATCTAATTGGTAAATCTTGATAGCTTCTGGTTTTTGTTTTATAGATAAGGGATGCTTCGGGGCAATTCATTGGCTTTAGGGAATAGTTTTCTTTATCTACTTTAAGATTAAACATGTTTTCGTTATAAAAATCCCAATGTCCAGATTCTTTAAACAAATCGCTTTTTACCATAACAGGCGTTGAGATCTCTAAATACCCTTCTTGGGAAAGCATTTGTCTTATAAAATCTTGAAGAAGTCTATATATGGTCCATCCTTTGGGGTACCAAAGTACAGCTCCTGGGGCAAGTTCGTTAAAAGAAAAAAGATCAAGCTCTTGGCCAATCTGCCTGTGGTCTTTAAGGCCTGTTGGTTTGCTCATCGATATTTATTTTATCAGGTAGGAGTAGTTTTGTAAAACATTAGTGGTGTTCTATAGATGCAACTCGTTGCGAAAGACTTGCAAGCTCCTCCTGTGTGACCATTTTTGCCAATATTTCCGCATCTGTTTCCATCATGTCTTCTGTATTTCTTTTTAGATCTTTGACGTCTTTCCTCATTGTGGTTATATCCCCTTTCATGTTTTGGATATCGTCTTTAATTCTTTCCATGTCCGATTTCATCACTCCAGTGTTGGTCTCAACACTATGCAACCTGAGTTTTACGAGTTTTAAATCCATTCTAATGTCGTGAATATCGATGGTTGCCTCCTCGATTCTTTTGGCTAGTCTTGTTAAGACATCTAAAACTTGTGGACCTTGTGGATTTTGTTTGTCTTTTTTCATAGGACATCTAGTCTATCATGGCACAACGAGTTTTTGTCAATGGTACAAAAAATATAACAGTAAATCAGTTTCTCTATTTTTTCCAAGGAGTATCCTTAGATAAGGATACTCCTTAAACTTAATACCCTCTTTTCTTATCCACCAAATTCGTCAGGGGTTTGTTGGTAAGATAGGCTTTTAAGTTATTACAAAAAATATCAATAGCTCTATCCATATATTTTTCCGACCATCCTGAATGATGAGGAGTAATAACCACATTCTCCATGCGCCAAAGCCTGCTTTCTTTAGGAAGCGGTTCTTCTTCTGTAACATCCAAAGCAGCGCCTCCTATTATTTTTTTATCTAAAGCTGCAATTAAATCGTTTTCTTTTATTAAGCCTCCTCTGCCAATATTTATAATTACTCCTGATTTTTTCATTAGCTTAAATTTTTTCATATCGAACAAATGTTTGGTTTCAGCAGTCAAGGGTAGAGCCAAAACAACAAAATCCGCGCTTGGCAATACGTTTTCGAGTTGTTCAATAGAGTAGACCTTTGAAACAAAGCCTGGTTTATTTTTCAAGTTATGTTTGATTCCCATAATATGGGCACCAAAACAACTTGCCAAACGGCCAATCTCTGTCCCAATATGGCCTAGTCCCACAACCAGAACTGTTTTTCCTTTAATTTCAGTAAGATTTTGATTTGCTTCCCAGAGTTTAATCCTTTGTTTTCTAAAAGTATCATAAAATCTTCTTGTAAAAATAAGCATAAAGCCTATTACTTGTTCGGCAATTGGTGTTGCATGAATTCCAGAAGAATTGCTTACAATTATCTTAGACTTGACGACCTCATCAGTTAGCACTTTTTCAACACCTGCAGAAAAAGAATGGATCCATTTGAGGCTTTTGGCATTGGTAATAGACGGAATCACAAATGGTACCCCAGCGATAATATTTACATCTTTAAGTTGCTTTGCGACTTCTTGTTGATCGGCAGAAGTTACCACATAAACTTTAATACTTTTACTCACAGCTCCTATCTTTTCCAAATGGCTATTCTTAATTTCAAGAGGAATCGCTCCTTCGGTTTTAATCAAAAGGATTTTCATACTTTTCTAAGGATACTCCTTGTATAAGGAGTATCCTTAGTCTTAAAGTCCCAAATCGGCGCTTATTGATTGCATTGCTTTAAGATTTATTTCAACAAATTCTTTTAATAGAATTCCCAGTTTTTCCTCGCACATTAAGATTGGTTTTCTGTCTGCTCCTTTGGCAAAAGATTTCTCCTTCATTCTTTTTAAAATAAATTCAGGCGTTAAAGATGCGAGTTTTCTGTCTGGATGAACTAACGCACAAGCCACAATCAGACCCGTCAGTTGGTCGCAACAAGTGATTGCCCAATCCATAAGGCTTTGCGGTTGAACCTTAGTGTTTTCGTAATTGTGGGATTTGATCGCATGAGCTATATCTTCTGGAATTTTGTTTGGCTCTTTTTCAATCCCGATTGAATCGGGGTCAAAAAGCAGAAGGCCATGTTTTTCTGGATGTCCTTTGCTTAATTCATAATCAGCATCATGTAGCAATCCTGTTATTCCCCATTTTTCTTCGTTTATTCTTAAATCTTTATTCCCTGCCTCGCCGGCAGGCGGGTTAAATCTTAATTCTTTCGCCAACGCTCTCATTACCGCTTCCGCAGCCAAACAGTGTTTGATAAGATTTTTGTTTTTAAGATAGATAGTGAGAATTTTATATGCCTCCTCTCTAGTCATAAGCTTAAAAAAGAGTGTGCCCAAGAAGAATCGAACTTCTGACCTTTGTACCCTCCCGCCGCTAAATGTGCGCCCGCATGGACTCGAACCATGGGCCTCTTCGATGTCAACGAAGCGCTCTACCACTGAGCTATGGGCGCGCGTTGGCAGACGGGTGTCAATGCAACGCTCTAACCAACTGAGCTACGAGCCCGACCAATAGAATTTTAACAAAAGAGAGTTAGGAATACAAACTTCATTTTACTACTCATTTACCACATCGTCATATCTGTTCCGATCCCATATCGGTACAGATTCGACGCATAGATTTTTCTTTACGCGGCTAGACGCGACTTCCTTAGTAATGTCTTTGTATTTTAAAGACGAATAGTGCCAATCATATAGAAATTATCATGTTTAACTTAATACTCACCTATTTTTACTATCAAAAATCGATCCTTCCGATGACAAGGATTCTCTTTCAGATGAACTTAGTTTCCTGAGGTCAACTTCCCACCATTTGTTGTTTTGATCGGATTTAATTTCAATTCCCTTTACCTCAAAACCACCTATCCCAAAAACTTTTCGAATTTGGTCTTCTGTTTCGAATAACAATCTATTATCTCTTAAGTGTTTATGATATTGATAAACAGCTAATTGTAATATTTTCTGTGGTTTAATATTTTTTTTATACTTCATTTGTCGATTTAACCTAGCTATTTCTGTATCTATGTCATAATCTGTTAGTGATGGATGATGCAGATTCAAAAATATCCAAGCGCCTTGTTTGATTACTCTGTGTAATTGCGTTAATGTTTCAGGAAGCATGAAGTCAAAAGCCATATTACTTATTAGTGCGGCGAATGTCTCATTTTTGAATGGCAATGCTCGACCTGTTGCTAGTACATGTTGGTAATCTTTTGCTAATAAACGTTCTTTAGGAATTTTTGCGATATCTAGTGTAATAATATCACATTCTGGTTTGCCATATTTATCTTCGTATTCTTTTTCAAAGATTTGTCTTCCTGCTCCAAGATCTAAAACCAGACTATCTTTACGTAAAGAGCTAATGTAAGGATAAACCCTTTCAATTAATGATGATCTACTTTTACCAGGGCTATCTTCTATGTGTTCCTGTAGAACATTTTTGCGATTATTTATAGCACAATTGTAGTATAAGGTATAGTATACTTGAGCTTCACCGTCGGGATTGCGCTTTGGCTGTGGTATGTCTACTTCTAATTTTGATGCCATACCTTTCCCATAAAAAAACCCGCCAATTTGGCGGGATACTAACAAATGGTTTATCAAAAAACCATCCTCCCGCCCTTAACGGGTAATAAGAAGGATAAATCTAATTGATAAACTCTTTAGATTCATAGAATTTCGGATAAATTCTCAATTTGATAAGCCAACTATCTACACTTTAAAGCCTCTCTGTCAAGATAGAAAATTTTTATCCAGTCTGCGTTGCTACCACGCGTTCGCTGGAGAGGCTGTAAGAAGTTCCGCCCACTTTTTCGTCTGTATTTGTCCAATAAACTCCCTTTTTGGCGTGTTTGGTTTTGGTAGTGGCAAGCCAAAGTTTTGAATCTTCTATCTTAAGTCTCGCTTGTTTTACAATTGCCAATATCCATTGGAATAAAGATAAGTGATATTTCCCTGGTTTGGTTATTCGTTGTTCTACTGTAACTGTTTTAAATTCTACTTCCAATTGTTTGGACGAGCTAGCAAGTTTCCTAAGCTCGGCAAGTATTTCTTGTATCGAGGTTGCGATTTCTTGATTTTGTCTTTGTTGGATTCTTTTTTCTCCATGAAGAATTTCACTTCTGTAATCAATTCCAGCCTCCACACGAGGTTTAGCACGTTCTTCTTTAGAAAGTTTTGCTTTTTGAAGATTGGCAATTGATATTTCTTGCCCTTCTACCAAATCCCCTTGCATTTTTGCTTCTTTAGCATTTTTCTCGCTTCTTTTAGAACCCAAAAATTGTTGCCAAAAATCAGCTGCCATGCCTTGTGCTACGTCTTGCTTAAACGATCTGGCAACAGCTGCAGTTAAGTTAGTAGAATCACGCACAGATTCCACCGGGTTTTTATCTATGTATTGTTTGGTTTTCATTTTTGAATTATTCATGATCTATCTATATCACAAACTTTTTAGAAAATCAAGGGTTTTTTGCTGTCTTATTATGTTAGCGAGCAAATAGCGGTTATTTTCTAGGTTTTTCCGCTCGTTTGGATCTTTGGCTTTTTGGATCGCCTCTTCTATTTCTTTTCTCTCAACTGTTATTTTTTCGTCTTTGGCAATTTTTTGCAACGCTAATTCCAAAATAATGTCGTTTCTTGCCCTTGTTCTATATTCCTCTCGCAAACTTTCCGGAGTTTTTCCGCTTGATTGAAGATACTGATCAAGGGTTAGCCCCAGTCTTTTTATTTCATCCAATGTTTGTGCAAGAAGCCTATCTACTTCGCTTTCAAGAAGAATTTCTGGAATATCTACTTTTATACTGTCCATCAATGCTTTTACTATATCTTCAAACTTTACTTCTTGTGATTCTTTGCCAGGCACCACTATTTTGGCTTTCGCAGTCAAGCTTTTTATCTTGTCTTTGTAGTTATTAAGCTCAATTTTTGGTGTCTCACAAGTAAGAGCTGTAAACTTCCAGTCTTGGATTTTGTCGGAAGTCGGGTCTTCTAGTTTTTCCACATGAATTTTGGGGTTTAGAATTGGGTTTATATTGTTTTCTTTTACAGCTTCTATATAATATTGAGGAAGCAATTTTTTAAGAACATCTTCTTTTATTTTTGTTTTGTCCAGCTTTTCTTCCACCAAGTGTTTTGGTGCCATTCCCTTTCTAAATCCCGGAAGTTCTGCATCTTTTACAGCGTTTTCTACCATTTCGTCCCATGCCTTTTTTACATCGCCAGATGGTATTGTTATTGTGAGGCTAATTGTTCCATTTTCTTGTCTTTGTGTTGCTGAAATCATACTACGGACTTATTTTATCAAAAATTCTTAAAAATAGAAATATGCAGCGCATTGCCGAAAAATTTAGGATAAGAAAGCATACTGCTTGATAGTGTGGAACTATTTGTTATAAAGTTTTGGGGGTTTGTGATATGATAAATTTATGCTGAATAAAAAATTACAAATCACAATTGTTGCTATCGCAATTCTTGTTGGAGGGTACTTCTACCTTTCTTCTGGGTCCGCCTTCGATCTCTCGAATAAATCATCATCTCATATCGTGAGTGAGGCTCTTGCGGCAGGATTTGATTACCTCTCCAAAAACGGCAATTCATCCTGTTCAACGTCTTTCAGAAGTTCTATCACTTCAATGGCGGATGACGAGCGTCTGCGCGGTTCGTGTTGCAGTCCGATGAGCGTCCATCGCTATAGCGAACAAGTTGAAGGATTAAAGAAATTTAAATCCATAACTAATCAGAATATCGATAAAATTCCAGACGATCCATACGATATCGAAGCAAGACTTGCCAAGGAACTCATGCAGTATTACGATATGGAGCTTTCATCGGAAGAGCAGAAAGCGTATGACTACGTCATGCAGAACTCAAGCGAGAAAGGGCCTTGCTGCTGCAAGTGCTGGCGATGGCCTGTCTATGGCGGGCTTGGCAAATATCTCATTCGTGAGTCAGGATTCACTGGCGAACAGGTAACTCAAGTGTGGAATCTTTCGGACGGTTGCGGCGGCGACAGCGAACACCAGCATTAGAAGGCTATTTTAATCATGCTTGCAGCAATTATGGGTTTTGCAACTATTGTCACCTTAAGCCATGCGTTAACTTTGCTTTGGGTACAGCGCAATCAAAACGTTCCGATAGGAATTCGCGAGAAGGTGTGGCATCGACACATCATTGTTAACGGTAACCTTTGGAGATTATTATTTCTTTGGGTCGTAGGAGCTCAAATATATTTCTTCCAAAAGGTTTCTCCAAATGCGTTTTCTTTCGGTATCTTCCTCGTAGGAATCGGACTCTGGTTAGTCGTATCTAGCTATCTCCGACTCGGTGGGTTTGAAATGGCAATGGGGAAAAGATTCTTTTTCCCCGAAAAAAATACTGAGTGGTTAAATATTGGCATATACACATACCTTAAAAATCCTATGTACGATGGTTTCGTTCTATTGCTTGTTGGATTTGGAATGCTTTTCGGAGCTATCGAAGACTACTATTTAGCCATAACTATTTTTGTATTGTTTAATGGCATTCTCGCTTTTATTGAAAGTAGAGGCAATCATTATCGTATAATTTAACAATTATGGTTAAACCAATTCGATCGTTCGACAAGCTCAGGATTAACCATGAGCAAAGTCGAATTGGTCAACAACAAGATAAAAAGTTAAGCGAAGAAGATCGCAAGTTTATCACCAAGCTTTTTTATGGCTTGATAGGTGTTGTTTCGTCTTTGACGTTTTTCGTCGTGCTCTACTGGGTGCTCCGTCTTGACTCGGCAATTACCAATGTCATCACGAATACCTACTCGACACCCCTTTATTTGTGGCCGTATGTAATTCTGACGCTTGGTGCAATTATTCTTTTCGGCGTGAACATTTCGTTTCTCGTTTATCGTTGGAGAAAATTCGGCTTTGCCCGCCGACTCGGCCTTCGCAGCCGCTCTCGCCTTGCCGAAGCCTTCGGCGAAGCGCAGGTCGGCGAAGGAGGCAGCTTTAGCGGAGGCGGGGCCGCAAGTGGTCTCGGCTCCATCGTCGGCATTGCCGCTTCAGCTTGTCCTGTGTGCGGTTCAACACTTCTTTCCGCGATTGGTATCGCGCCGGAGGTCTTGCGGCGTTTCCGCTGGCTGGGCTTGAGCTCAAAGCGTTGTCTTTCGGTTTTCTGGCGTTGCCGATTTGGTTAATAAGAAAAGATTTGAAAAAACTGGAGTGTGGGGATGACAATTGTCCTGTTCCCAAAGACCATACTTTTAAGAAATCGGATAGACCATGGCTTTTAGGGTTGTTTGCGGCTGTTATCATTTTATCTCTAGTTGGTTGGGATATGCTCAAGACCGAACCGATTATTGCAAAGATATTGGGCAAGAAAATTGTTAATCCCGATGATAATACGCTCTATAACGCGAATGTTTCCCAAACTGGCAATCAGCTTATTGACGAAGTAACCGCAAAAGTTTTGCCAGAAAAAGGGTTTCAAAGCAAAATCGCGCTTGGGGACAGCGTGGTAAGGTTGGCGCAAAACGGCGTGATTGACCGCGATAGATTCTTGGCGATTTACAAAAGCAATAGCAGTCTACCCGCTGAGTTAAAAGGTGTGCTTGATAAATCAACATCACACCCGATACTACTTACGCGAGAAAACGCAAACTACTATGTGAATCTCTTGTGGCCGCTTGGTCTTACGAATTACATGTCGTCAAACAAAGAAAGCCCCATCAGCGGTAAATCGTTGTTTAACTCTTTTTGGTTTCCACACAACTACATTCAGACCGCACTTTATTTCAAAGCAGTCAAGAATGTTGATTGGGAAGACGTTGACCCGAAATTAGTGATGGATAAAGATTTTTCGAGTATAGGTGGTTGGTTGGCAAATGTTGACAGCGAAATAAAAAAGCTTGGTCTTATTCCGCAGGACAAAAGCGGCTCGAATTGCGGCGTATAATTTCATGAATGTCTTGATAAAAATTTTGACAACTCTTGTTGTGTTTGCCATTGTTTTTTCTTCCTCTATCTTTGCAAATGCTGGGGATCAGAGAGTGGTAGAAAATAAATATCTTATCAATCTTTCTCGAGCGCCTTTTACCCCAAAAGTAGGCATAGAAACATCGAATAAACCACTAATTATAGGTTCTTTGGCAGGAATTGTTATAGCATTTATGGTAGGATTGTTGATTGGAAGAAAAATCCAAACTGCTTAGTGCCCAGAGGGAGACTCGAACTCCCACAACGTTACCGTCAATAGGTCCTAAACCTATCGCGTCTACCATTTCGCCATCTGGGCAGTGGCAAAACCATTATACATAATTTAGAGGGAAATGGAAAGGTTGTATGTTGCTTTGTCTGACTGAAATTCTGCAATTTTATTCATAAAGAACTCAACATTTGCTGCCCATCTCGGAGAGGCTGCATACCATCGCCCAATACGATATATGTTATCAGAGCCAATTTTGTTTAGGTAGTTTTCGCGAAGGCCACGTGATACGGTTTCTATTCCTTCGCGCCATGAGGAGAATAGAATTACATTGTTTCCATATACTCCCCATCCCCAAGCGTTATAAGAGTTGTTGGGTATAAATTTTCCAAAAGTTGATTCAACACCAGAAATTGACGCAACCAACCTCCAGTCCAAGTTAAACGCATCTGCGTATTCCACAAAATCTTTAGCATTGGCAGAAAGAGGCGAAAAGTATTGATTCAAGTAATCTCTTAAAATCTTAACTCGAATGTCATTCTCCTTTGTAAGTGAACCAGGTTGAAGCTGGGCAGAACCACGAGAGAGACGTTCTATACCATTAGTGTGCCTAGGATAGATTAAGACGAAAAGTATTAAAACAAAAAAAATAAACACTTGCTTAAAAAATATAGCCATAAATGTATATCGCCCGCCTAATCTTACCGTTCGCCTTTTCAAGCCTGTCCGCCTTTAGCGGAGTTCACGGAGCGATTATCGGCGGGTTGTTGCCTAGGCAAAATACCTAGGCAACAAAAAATCCTAACGTATGCTTTTGGAAAGGCATACCTTAGGATCTAGAAAGGGATTCTACCATATAACTATAGGTTTGTCAAGTCCCATTAGGATAAGGAATAAAGTATCGATTAGTAGTCCTTTGATTAATTTACGGCAAGTTCTATAGGATTTAATTAATGAGGTTCATGAAGTGGTTGACGTTTCTTGCCCAATCTCCAGTATTGGAAGGAGTATATTTAATCATGATTTCCTCTGGAGTTTCTAAACCCTTGGCAATATAATTGTTAGCTAGAGTTTTGCTTACTGTATAAATTGCCTCTTTATAGTCATTGAATCTTACTATTCTGTTTGCATATATGCCAAATCCGAAGCAGTTGTGAGAATCAGTGGGAATTTTTTTGCAAAGATTTGATTCTTGCATTGCAATAGACGGAATTAAGCGATAATCGAGATTGTGCATATTGGCAGCATCTATAACGTCTTGAGCAAAAGGCTCAAGAGGCGAATTGTATTTGGCAAAGAATTGGCGAACAATTTCTGTTTTTATTTTCTTTTCTTCTTGAATCTGGTTTTCAATAGTTTCAAAAGCTCGTGATACTGCAAATGCTACAGAAGCAAAGGAGTTATTAGAAGCATGAGCGGTTAGTGCTTGATGGTAAGATAGGTAAAAGTAGTAAAGAATGCTGGTTAGAATAAACAAAGGTGTTGCAAAAAAGAAAGAAATGAGCAGTATTATCTTTCCCATGAATATAATTATACTTACATATTTTGCAAAAGTTGTCAAGCTTTTTAGGTTTTGGTAGAATGAGGTTTAGAATTTTTTAAGCCGAAGTGGTGAAATGGTATACACGTAACGTTCAGAACGTTATGAGCGCAGGCTCGTGGAGGTTCGAGTCCTCTCTTCGGCACAATTTGTGCTAAAATAGAAAGCGATCTAAAAAGTTGAACGCTGAGGTGGTGGAATTGGCAGACACACAGCCTTGAGGGGGCTGCGCCCTTTAAAAAGGCGTGCAGGTTCAAGTCCTGTCCTCAGCACGGGGCTCCTAGCTCAGTTGGTAGAGCGCTACATTTACACTGTAGATGTTAGAGGTTCGAGTCCTCTGGGGCCCACTAGGCCGAAGTTGCCAATGTGGTCAAGGCGCGTGTCTGAAGAACACGTTATCGGTGTTCGATTCACCGCTTCGGCACATCTTATTTTGTTCGAAGCAGAAGCTGACAGATAAGTTTACTTCGAGCATAAGCGAGATGCGGTGGTAGTTCAGTGGTAGAACGTCTCGTTGCCAACGAGAAGGTCGCCGGTTCAAATCCGGTCCACCGCTCAATGCGTCAAACGCTCAATATGCAAAAAGCCATTTTAATTTTAATTGTTATAATCATTGCAAGCATTGCTATTTTTCTTCTTGCAAAAAATAACAAAAATAATACAATAGCAACAGGTGTCCCAGAGGGCAAGGTAGAACAGAAAGCAGATAAAATTACAGCTATGAAAATCACAAGTTTAGCTTTTGATCACAATGCAAAAATTCCTAGCAAGTATACTTGCGATGGAGACAATATAAACCCACCGCTTGAATTTGTAGATGTGCCAGAGAATGCTAAAAGTTTAGTATTAATCGTTGACGATCCAGATGCATCAGGGAAAACTTGGGTACATTGGGTTGTTTATAGCATAAATCCAGAGGTTACAGAGGTAGAAGAAGACAGTCTTCCAGAAGGTGGAACTGAAGGAATGACTGATTTTGGAAAACCAGGTTATGGTGGCCCCTGTCCTCCATCTGGGACTCATCGCTATTTCTTCAAACTATATGCGCTCCACACAACTTTGGATCTTCCTAAAAACGCAACCAAAGCAATGGTTGAGGAAAAAATGGAGGGCCACATTATTGATAAGGCAGAATTAATTGGTCTTTATAACAGAGAATAGGTTTTCATTGTCGCTCTAAATTATAACCATTTTCTGTCGTGCTATTTATGCCATGGCTTAATTAAGACGATGAGTTAAAGGTTAAATTTACTTTATAGACCAGACGTTTTGGGTCTTTCCAAGTTGGATCAGTCTTTGTGGCATTAATGAATCATATTAAGTGTTGATAAACCAATCCAATTTCGAATGTTGACTATCGTGCTATTCTTGCCATGGCTGAATTAAGCAGATAGTTTAGAGATCAAATTCTTGTCGCAAATCTCTATCGTCTCCAATGTTTTCGGCTATGATTAGGCGCATTTCGTTGTGAGATAATCCAAAAAAATCTTGTAAAAGCTCAACTTCCGGCCTGCATTCAAAGGGATAAGCCCATACGCTTTTTTGAAGCTGGAAGAATCCTAGCTCTTTTAGCTTTCCCCTCAATGCTTCTCGATAAGTTTTTCTTTCTTGTGGAATATCAAAGATAAGAAGACGCCATTTCCTGTCCCATTGCTTTGGACGCGCAAGTTTAAGTTTATCTATTTGGTGAATTCCCGCTCGTTTTCTTCCCTCTTCCGTAAGAGAAATATAAATTTGGTGATTGACCATTTTAATATCTATAAGCCCTTGTTGTCTAAGACGATAAAATGTGTCAGACACTTTACTCTTTGGATATTTTTTCCACTTTTCGTATCTTTTTATAACATTTTGTACAAAATAGGGAGAATTTGCTGCTATAATGATAGCTCCTCCAGTAAGCAACAAAGAAAAAACATCTTTTACTATTTCGGACTTTGGCTTTTTGAAGTAATATTTGTACTTTCTAGTATTTGTCACTGTTGTTTTTATTTTATCGTGTTATTTATGCCATGGCAAGAATAAGACGATAAGTTAATGAAGTTAATGGTTAAAATCTTGTTTCGACCCTCTACTGTTCCCTACTGTCTTTAATTTACTGTTTTTAACCTGAAGAACGATGCGGAGCCAGTTTGTAATAGCTGGTTTTGGTTTTGCCGAATTTTTGAAGCAGCCCCTTTTTAACCAGTGAATGTAGAAGTGCATGGGCTTGTTGGCGGGTAACGTTAAGAGCCACTTGAACATCTGAAGTTTTAATCGCTTTTTTGTCCAATACAATTTGCAACACCTCTTCTTCTCTGGAGGTTACTATTGCTCTTTTCTCTCCTTTTATCTCCTCAAGATTTACTTGTTTGAGTTCGTTTATTCTTGCTATTGCTCCCTGGAGAGATACAGCGATGCCTTCCAAAAAGTATTCAAGCCATTGTGTTTTGTCGCCTTTATCTGCGGAATGGAGGCTATCTGAATAAAGTTGCCGGTCTATATCGTAGAAATCGTCCAGGACAAAATATTTAGTTACTTCGTAGTTGTTTAGTAGTAAGTAGTAAGTAGTAAGTAGCCTTGCGAGCCTGCCGTTGCCGTCAAAGAATGGATGGATATAGGCAAATTCATGATGGAATATTCCTCCCTTTATCAAAGGATGAAGCTCATCTTTTTTGGCAAGCCATTCGTATATATCTTTTAAGGCTTTTTCAATCTCTTTGACGCTATGGAATGGAGGGTTGTGTTTGACCACAACTTCAATCTTTGTTTTATGTCCGACGAAAACTGGTCCGTCACGAAACTTACCTATACTATCTTTATCAAGTCCAAGCATAAGGTCTAGATGAAGTTTTAGGGTGAGATCTGTGGTTATTGGTTCGTGCTTTTTTGCCAGAATTGCAATTCTGTTTAGCACTGTAAAATAATTTTTTACCTCTTTTTCCGACTTTGTAACAGGGATTTGGTCACCAAGCACGATATTCGTCACGTCTTGTGGGGACAGTGGATTTCCCTCGATGCTTGTTGAGTGGTGCGTGGCAAGGACTTGGTTTTCTTGGGAAAGCTTGAGGGCAAGAGAAGGAATTAACTTCTCCCCTAGAAGTTGACCATAAATTCTTTCTATGGAGCCTAGCTCATTGACCATCTTTGGCGTGAAGCTAAACTTAGGCTCAAACATATCCGTTTATTATACTATAACACAGCTCAATTGTCAATATATATGTAAAGATATATGTAAAGGTAAGACTAAAATACGATTGTAAAGGTTTTTGTAAAGATAATTGTAAAGTCCGCTATAAGTTATTGTTGTAGCCCTATTCATTGAGGTTATTGCTCATCGAGCTTATTTTGTTGGTATTTATTACAACATAAGCAATAGCATTCCAGTTTCGTATATAATATACAATCCAAGAGTAAGACTTAAGAGCCCCGAGGCTGTTATTAAATATTGATGTAGGCTTTTGCTTTTTCTTTTTATAAGAACAATCGAGGTGCCCAAAAATACCGTAATAATCATCATTCCAAATATTACTCCAAAGTGA
>Ga0114945_10000887_pt1 | contig 19029 bp, 18 predicted proteins | sample OV2TP3_FD_87194 | JGI IMG/M metagenome (GOLD analysis project Ga0114945, IMG submission 87194) | Hot spring microbial communities from Beatty, Nevada to study Microbial Dark Matter (Phase II) - OV2 TP3 | ecosystem: Environmental > Aquatic > Thermal springs > Hot (42-90C) | place: USA: Beatty...
CGACAGCCGAGCCAACCACAAGAAAGATCAGGTACACAACCAGCTTCCCCATCAGTGACACGCGCCCACCCTAGATACTGAGTTAGAAGCATCGGCACACGCCCCTACATACCAAGTGATCTCCTCCAAGCCTTCGGCCTGCACTTCCGCAAGCGCCGTGTTGAAGTAGCTGACAAGCCAGTCCAACTTTCGCCTCACCCGCGAATCGGCTAAGCGGCCAGAGAGCTGGCGGAGCAGTTGCTGTCTGATCTCACGCAGCGACTCCGCGCGAGAGAGCGCAACCAGATCCATTGCTGGCGCACCTAGAAAATCGAGAAATGGCCTGCCATCATTGGGGTCAGTTCTGATGTAACGCGCCAAATGACCGATACTCGCCACGGAAACAGACGCGATTGCCTGGTAAGCCTCCGTAGAGATAACGATCCGCGGATACGTCGCAACAGTCTGCTCAAGACGATAGGCGTCGAGAACTGCCGGACCGACGGGATTGTTGTCATCGTAATGCACCAATCCCAGACTGATACCACCTCTGATGTAAGCGCCCCACTCCGCCAGATCTATGGATAGCGCTAGCAGCGCCGCAATCATGTGGGATATGCCAAGGCTACTCGACACCACAGAGAGCACAACGCTGTCTGAGAAAGTCGTTCCGCTCTCAGACGAAGCGTATTGACCAATCTTGCGTGCCGCGCTCGCTGGTGCATCTTGATCTCCGAGTCGCCGCAGACTTCCGCAAACCAACTCCAGTGGACTATCCCTAGTCCAAGCAGGCTCCGCAAAGGCGAGAGATCTCAAGATCTGGCGGATCTGTTCCTGCTGACTGGAGCTATTCGAACTGCGTTGGACCAAATCTCTAAAGCCAAGCACGTCGACGTATGCGACAACTCGATCTTCATAGAACGTTTCGCGACGCTGCATCTCACCAATCCCGTTGCAGTTCTGAGGACCTCCTAAGCGCACAGCGGTCACCCGAGCACCCTACGCCCATTTCGCATCGTTCTCAACAGATCCCCTCGAGACAGCCCCCCGACTCCACGAGCGCTCGTAAATGGGCTGAACGCGTACTCGAAGTCTCCGATCTAATTTAGTACGACTTCGGCAGCCCGAGCACCCGCTCGGCGATGTAGCACAGGATCAGCTGCGGGCTCACCGGCGCGATGCGCCCGACGAGCGACTCCCGGAGATAGCGCTCTACGTGGTACTCCTTCGCGTAGCCGAAGCCGCCGTGCGTCATCACCGCCTGCTGGCAGGCGTCGAAGCAGGCCTCGCCCGCGAGGTACTTGGCGGCGTTCGCCTCCGCGCCGCAGGGCTTGCCCTGGTCGTAGAGCCAGGCGGCGCGGAACACCATCAGGTCCGCGGCTTCCAGCGCCATCCAGTTGGCCGCCAGCGGGTGCTGGATCGCCTGGTTCTTGCCGATCGGCCGCCCGAACACGACGCGTTCCTTGGCATAGCCCGAGGCGCGCGCCAGAGCGCAGCGGCCCAGCCCTACCGACTCGGCGGCGATCAGGGTGCGCTCCGGGTTCATGCCGTGCAGGATGTACTCGAAGCCGCGGCCTTCCTCGCCGATGCGGTCCTCCTCGGGCACCGGCAGCGCGTCGAAGAACACCTGGTTCGAGTCCACGGCCTTCCTGCCCATCTTCTCGATCTCGCGCACCTCGACGTGCGCGCGGTCGAAATCGGTGTAGAAGAGCGTGAGGCCGTCCTGCGCCCGCCGGCACTCCTCGAGCGGCGTGGTGCGCGCGAGCAGCAGCACCTTCTCCGCGACCTGCGCGGTGGAGATCCAGACCTTCTGCCCGGAGACCACGTACCTGCCCTTGCGCCGGTCGGCCCTGGTCTTCAGCTTGGTGGTGTCCAGGCCCGTGTTCGGCTCGGTGACGGCAAAGCAGGAGCGCTCTTCTCCGGCGATCAGCGGCGGCAGCATGCGCCGCTTCTGCGCATCCGTCCCGAACACCACCACGGGGTTCAAGCCGAAGATGTTCATGTGCACGGCGGAGGCCCCCGAGAAGCCCGCGCCCGACTCGGCGATGGTCTGCATCATGAGCGCGGCCTCGGTGATGCCCAGGCCCGAGCCGCCGTAGGCCTCGGGCATGGCGATGCCGAGCCAGCCGTCCTTGGCGAGCGCCTGGTGCAGCTCCGCCGGGAAGCCGCCCTCGCGGTCTTTCCGCAGCCAGTAGTCGTCGCCGAACTGCGCGCAGGTCTTCGCGACCGCCTCGCGGATGCTCTCCTGCTCCGGTGAGAGGGCGAAATCCATCGGTTGTAGGATACCGGGTTAAGGGAGGAGCGACCAATGGCGAAGATCGGCGTCAGGAACCCCATCGTGGAGATGGACGGCGACGAGATGACGCGCATCATCTGGCACAAGATCCGCGACCAGCTGATCCTGCCCTACCTCGACATCGACCTCAAGTACTTCGACCTCGGCATCGAGAGCCGCGACCGCACCGGCGACCAGATCACGATCGACGCGGCCAACGCCACCAGGCAGTACGGCGTCGCGGTGAAGTGCGCGACCATCACGCCCGACGAGGGGCGCGTCAAGGAGTTCAACCTCAAGCAGATGTGGAAGAGCCCCAACGGCACCATCCGCAACATCCTCGACGGCACGATCTTCCGCGAGCCGATCATCTGCCGCAACGTGCCGCGCCTGGTGGGGCACTGGTACAAGCCGGTGGTGGTCGCGCGCCACGGCTTCGGCGACCAGTACCGCGCCAGCGAGATCCGCTTCGAGGGCGCGGGCGTGCTCAAGCTGACGTTCACCCCGGCGGACGGCGGCAAGGTCGAGGAGCGCGAAGTGTTCAAGGCGCCCGGCGCCGGCGTCGCGCTCGCCATGTACAACCTCGACGAGTCCATCAAGGGCTTCGCGCGCGCCTGCTTCAACTACGCGCTGCAGCGCGGCTATCCCGTCTTCCTCTCGACCAAGAACACCATCCTCAAGGTCTACGACGGGCGCTTCAAGAACCTGTTCCAGAAGATCTACGACAACGAGTTCAAGGACCGCTTCGCGGCCGCGGGCTTGAGCTACGAGCACCGGCTGATCGACGACATGGTGGCCTCCAGCCTCAAGTGGAGCGGCGGCTACCTCTGGGCCTGCAAGAATTACGACGGCGACGTGCAATCGGACACCGTGGCGCAGGGCTACGGGTCGCTCGGCCTCATGACCTCGGTGCTGATGTCGCCCGACGGCAGCGCGGTCGAGTCCGAGGCGGCGCACGGCACGGTGACGCGGCACTACCGCCAGCACCAGCAGGGCAAGCCCACCTCGACCAACCCGATGGCCTCGATCTACGCCTGGACGCGCGGCCTGCAGTACCGGGCGCGCATGGACAACACGCCGCTGCTGGAATCCTTCTCGCTGCTCGTGGAGAAGGTGTGCGTGGACACGGTGGAGTCCGGGAAGATGACCAAGGACCTCGCCACCCTCATCCGGCCCGACCACCCGTTCCTCACCACCGACGACTTCCTCGACGCGGTGGACGCCGAGCTGAAGAAGCGGATGGCGTGAGCCGGAGCGAAGGCGCGCCGGCTCTGCGGCGATGCTACCATCCCGTCTGTCCAGAAATGCGTACAGGAAGCATGACGCGCTACCACTACGGCAGGTAGCTTCAGGCAGCGGATGGCCTGATTCTCTTCGCCGGATCCTCGCCGTAAGGCGGCGAGTAGATCACGAGCACGCGTGCGCGCTCGCTCGTCACGATGAAGAGGTGCTGCGCATCCGGCGGAAAGAAGCAGGCCTCCCCCCGCTTCATCTCGAACTTCTCCCCCGCCACCTCTACGTGAGCCTCCCCGTCCAGCAGGTAGCACACCTGTTCGATCCCCGGGTGCGCGTGCGGCAGCGCGCCCTTGCCGCGCTCGATCTCGCCGACCAGCACCTCGAGGTGCCTCGCGCCCACCGTCTCCGGGCCGATGAGGCGAAAGTTGCGCGTCCCGGTGTGGTTCGCCGGCGAGTACGGCGTCACCTCCGCCTGCCTCACGAGGTACTTCGGCTTCATCCGGTTGCCTCCAGCCAGTTGTAGAGCGCGATCCCGCCGTCCACCACCACCGACGCCCCGGTCATGTAGGCGCCGTACTTCTGCGAGAGGATCGCCACCGCCATCGGCGCAATGTCGGCCGGCGTGCCTAGGCGCTTGAGCGCAATCTTCTCCACCAACCCCGGCGAGCCCTTGAAGCCGGCCCCCGGCACCGCTCCGGGCACGATCGCATTCACCCGGATGCCGTGCGGTCCGAGCGCGCGCGCGAGTTCCTTCACCACCATCGTCTGCCCCGCCTTCGAGGCGCTGTAGTGCGGCAGGTTCCTCGGCGACTCGGCGTGCAGCGAGGTGACGAACAGCACCCGTCCGCGGATGCCCTTCTCGCGCATGTGCTTGCCGAGCTGCTGCGCGAGGAGGAAGCCGGCATTCAGGTTGACCTCGAGCATCTCGCGCCACTGGGTTTCGGAGACGGCCAGCGCCGTTTGCTCTTCCCGCCGCGAAGGGCAGGCGGCGTGGACGAAGAGGGAGACGGTGCCGAGCGCGGAGATGGATCGGAGGCCGAGTGTCTCGGCCGCCCCAGGGCGGCCGAGATCGATCTGAAAATCACAACCCCGCAGGTCCGAGGTGAAGACGCGGGCGCCCTCGGCGGCGACGGCCTCGGCGATCGCCTTGCCGATGCCCTGCGCCGCCCCGGTGACGAGCGCCGTATCCCCCTCCAGGAGCTTCATGGCTTTTCTACGATCTCGGGTTTTCCGGGTGATTCTCCGGAAAACCCGAGACCTTGATGACCCGGCTCAACGCCGACGCTCGACTTCCGCGCCAGCACCACGTACGCCGTAGGAATCACGAACAGCGTGAAAAACGTCCCCAGCAGCAGCCCGCCCACGATCACCCAGCCGATCGGCTGGCGCGCCTCCGCCCCCGCGCCGGTGGAGAAGGCGAGCGGCACGGTGCCGAGCACCATGGCGCCGGTGGTCATGAGGATGGGCCGCAGGCGCAGGGTGGCGGCCTCGATCACCGCCTCGAGCGCGCTCCTGCCCCGCTCGCGCAGCTGGTTGGCGAACTCGACGATCAGGATGCCGTGCTTGGTGATGAGGCCGATCAGCATCACCAGGCCCACCTTGGAGTAGACGTTGAGCGTGCCCCCGGTGAGCTTGAGCGCGACCAGCGCCCCGAGGGAGGCGAGCGGCACGGTGAGCATGATGACGAAGGGCGCGACGAAGCTCTCGAACTGCGCAGCGAGCATGAGGTAGATGAAGACGCAGGCGAGCGCAAAAGCGAACGCCAGCGCCGCGCCCGACTCGCGGAACTCGCGCGACGGGCCGTCGAGCTCGGTGCGCGCCGTCGGGCCGAGCACCTCTTTGGCCGCCGCCTCGAGCTCGGCGAGCGCCTCGCCCAGCGTGTAGCCGGGCGTGACGTTCGCCGACAGGATCGCCGCGCGCTGCCGGTTGAAGTGGTTCAGCTCCTTCGGTCCTACCGTCTCGCGCACGCGAACGAGATTCGCGAGCTGCACCAGGTGCCCGTCGCGCGCGCGCACGAAGATCGAGGTCAGGTCGGCGGGCGTGCTGCGGTCCTTGGCCTCGAGCTGCACGATGACGTCGTACTGCTTGCCTTCGCGCTTGAAGCGCGTCACCTGCCGCCCGCCGAGCAGCGTCTCCAGCGTCCGGCCGATGGTCTCGACGTCGATGCCCAGGGCCGCCGCCTTGTCGCGGTCGATGTCCACGGCGAGCTGCGGCTTGTTCAGGCGCAGGTCGACGTCCGCGTTGGCGAGCGCCCCGGAGGCACGCGCCTTCGCCAGCAGCCTGCCGGTGAGATCCTCGAGCTGCTCGTAGGAGTTGGCCTGGATCACGAACTGCACCAGCGGATTCCTGAAGCTCTGGCCCAGGGACGGCGGGTTGACCGGGAAGGCGAGCACGCCGGGCAGGGCGCCGAACATCTTCGGCGCCAGCTCCTGCGTCACCTGCTGGGTGCTGCGCCGGCGCTCCTCCCACGGCAGGAGCTGGGTGAAGCCGATGCCGAAGTTCACCGGATTGGGGCGCTCCAGGCCCGGGGCCACCACCGTGAAGTAGGAGCGGATCTCGGGCACCCGCGCGAACATGCCCTCGATGGCGCGCATGTAGCCGTCGGTGTACTCCATGGACGCCCCCTCGGGCGCGATCACCAGCGTGATGAAGAAGCCGCGGTCCTCGAGCGGCGAGAGCTCGTCCTTGAGGGTCGCGAGCACCCCGGCGGTCGCCGCGATCACCGCGACGAACGCGAACCCGACGATCACCTTGACCCTGAGCAGCCAGGCGAGCGAGCGCCGGTAGCCCTCGGTCATGGCGTGGAAGAACCGCTCCATCGCGAGGTACAGGCCGCCGTGCTTCTCGTGCTCCTTGAGTATCCGGGAGCACATCATCGGCGTCAGCGTGAGCGCGACGAACCCCGAGACCGCGACCGCCGAGGCGACCGTGAGGGCGAACTCGGCGAACAGGCGCCCGGTGTTGCCGGGGACGAAGGCGACCGGCGCGAACACCGCGGTAAGCGTGAGCGACATCGCGATCACCGCGAAGGCGATCTCCTTGGAGCCGTCGATCGAGGCGCGCCGCGGATCCTTGCCCAGCTCGACGTGGCGGTGGCAGTTCTCCAGCACCACGATGGCGTCGTCCACCACCAGGCCGATGGCGAGCACCAGCCCGAGCAGCGTCAGCACATTGATGGTGAAGCCCATGAGGTGGAGGAAGAACACGGCCCCCACCAGCGACACCGGGATGGTGACGAACGGGATGAGCGTGGCGCGCAGCGAGCGCAGGAAGACGAAGATCACCAGCACCACCAGCAGCACCGCCTCGCCCATGCTGCGGTACACCGCGGCGATGGACTTCTCGATGAAGATGGAGGAGTCGAACGCGATCCCGAGCTGCATGCCCTCGGGAAGCGTCGGCTGCACCCGCGCCATCTCGGCCTTCACCGCGTGCGCCACCGAGAGCGTGTTGGCGGTGGACTGCTTGACGATGCCCAGGCCGACCCCCGGGTTGCCGTTGCGCCGCACCACGTTGCGCTCGTCCAGGGCCCCCAGGCGCGCCCGCCCCACGTCGCGCAGCCGCACCGCGTAGCCGCCCGACTCGGCGAGGATCATGTCGTTGAACTGGGCTTCGCTCCTCAGGTCGGCCTCGGTGAGCACCGTGAACTCGCGCTGCGCGGACTCGATCCTGCCGGAGGGAATCTCGACGTTCTGGCGCCTGAGCGCGTTCTCCACCTCCTGCGGCGTCAGGCCGTAGGCGGCGAGCCGGTCGCGGTCGACCCACAGCCGCATCGCGTAGCGGCGCTCGCCGCCGATGATCACCGAGGCCACGCCGGGGAGCGTCTTCAGGCGGTCGGCGACGTAGCGGTCGGCGTAGTCCGAGAGCTCGAGCGCGCCGTGGCGCTCGCTGGAGAACGACAGCCAGATGATCGCCTGCGCGTCGGCCTCGATCTTGGAGACCACCGAGTCGTCGGCGGCCTCCGGCAGCAGCGCCTTGACCCGCGCCACGCGGTCGCGCACGTCGTTGGCGGCGGCATCCACGTTGCGCTCGATGACGAACTCCACCGTGATCTGCGACACCTCCTCGCGCGACACCGAGCGGATGCTGCGCACGCCCTCGATGCCCGAGATCGAGTCCTCCAGCGGCTGCGTGATCTGCGACTCGATCACCTGCGGGCTCGCGCCCTTGTAAACCGTGCGCACCGAGACCACCGGCGTGTCGATCTTCGGGTACTCGCGCACCGAGAGGCGCTGGAAGGAGATGGCGCCGATCAGCACGATCATCAGGCTCATGACCGTGGCGAAGACGGGGCGCTTGATGCAGAGCTCAGGCAGCTGCATGCCGGGCGCGGTGCTTCACGGGGTTAATGCGATCTCGTGTTTTCCAAAACACGAGAGTCTTGCGCTTTCGGGGAGATGCATCCCGAAAGCGCGAGATCTCGGGAGAATCAAACAAGCGCGGTGACCCATGCAGTTGGCGGACTGCCTCACCCCTTCTTCTCCGCCGCCGAGGCCGCCGGCTTGTCGCTCATCAGCCGCACCGGCATCCCCGGGAAGATGCGCAGCGTGCCGTCGGTGACGACGAGGTCGCCCGCCGCGATCCCCTGCAGGACCTCGACCTCCCCGACCTTGCGGATGCCGAGCTTCACCGGGACCATTTCCGCCTTGCCGTCGGTGACGCGGAACACGAAGCTCGCCTGGCCCTTGGGCACGACCGCCTGCTCGGGCACCCACACGGCCTTCTCGCGCACGCCGAGCTCGAGCTGCACGCGCGCGAACATGCCCGGGCGCAGCTTGAGTTCCGCGTTGCCGACGCGCGCGCGCGCGAGCACCGTGCGCGTCGCCTCGTCGACCGCGGGCTCGAGGGCGTAGATCGCGCCGCCGAAGGCCTGCCCCGGGAAGGCGTCGACCTGGATTCTCACCGCCTGCCCGGCGCGCAGCCGCGCGACGTAGACCTCGGGCACGCGGAAGTCGAGCTTGAGCTGGTCGATCTTCTCCAGCCGCGCCATGTCGGTGCCGGCGGCCACGTAGGCGCCGCGGCTCACGCTGCGCAGCCCCACGACGCCGGGAAACGGCGCGCGGATCTCGGTCTTGGCCAGCCGCGCCTCGATCTCGCGCAGGCTCGCGCTCGAGCGCGCGGCGCTGGAGCGCGCCTCGTCGAGCGCCTGCTGGCTGATGAACTGCTTCCGGTGCAGGTCCTCGGCGCGCTCCAGGCGCTGCGCATCGAGCTTCGCCTGCGCGCCGGCCGAGGCGAGCTGGGCGCGCACTTCGGAGGCGTCGAGCGCAGCGAGCAGCTCGCCGCGCTTCACGCCCTGGCCTTCCTCGAAGCGGATCTCGGCGATGCGCCCCGCGATCTCCGGGCGCACCACCACGGACTCGTCGGCACGCAGCGTGCCCACGGCATTCGCCTCGTCGACGGCCGGCGCGAGCTTCGCCGCCACCGCCTTGACCGGCATCGCCGGCGGGCCCTTGGCAGGCGCCTTGGCCGGGTCCTTCGGGCTTTGCGCGAGCGCCGCGCCGGCGGCGAGCGCCAGGGGGAGTAACCACCGCATCACGGAACTGCGGAGTTTACTCGGATTTCAAGCCGGCCTTCGCGCGTTTCGCCGCGAGCCGCTCCCGCGTCTTCGCGGTGTCGACCACGAAGCGCACGTGCGTGCCGCGTCCCGCCTCCTCCAGCGCATCCTTGACCGAGAACTGGAACACCAGCTTGCGCCGGTCGACCTCGCTGAGGCGCGCCTCGATCCTCACCTGCATCCCGAGCGGGGTCGCCGCGAGGTGGTCGATGGTGACGTGCGCGCCGACCGAGTCCTCGCCCGCGTCCAGGTGCGCGAGCAGGAACTCGCGGCACGCGTACTCGACGTCGCTCACCATGCGCGGGGTCGCGTAGACCATGTTTTCGCGCCCCATGAACGAGATGCAGCGCGCCTCGTCCACGACGACGGTCTTCGAGAACGCGAGGCCCGCGGCGAGGCTCGGCTTCACGGCGCGCGGAATCCCGCGCCTTCGACGGCGCGCCTGAGCGCTTCGACACGCGCGCGAGCCGGGTCGTAGGCCACGCGCGCCCTGCCCTGCTCGAGCGACACGTCGACCTGCCGCACGCCCGGCACGGCGCCCAGCACGCGCGTCACGCTCTTCACGCAGCCGTCGCACTTCATGCCTTCGATCCTCAGCTCAACGGTTTCCATCGGCTCAGCAGCAGCGAGTTGGACACGACCGACACCGAGCTCGCCGCCATCGCGGCGCCGGCGATCACCGGGTTGAGCGCGCCGAGCGCCGCCGCCGGGATGCCGAGCACATTGTAGACGAAGGCGAAGAACAGGTTCTGCCGGATCTTGGCGAGCGTGGCGCGCGACAGCGCGATCGCGTCCGCGATCCCCGCGAGGTCGTTCTTCATCAGCGTCACGTCCGCGGTTTCGAGGGCGGCCCCGGTGCCGGCCGCGAGCGCGAAGCTCACCTCGGCGGCGGCGAGCGCCGGGGCGTCGTTGACGCCGTCGCCTGCCATGCCGACGCGCCGGCCTGCGGCGCGCAGGCGCTCGATCTCGGCGGCTTTCTCCTGCGGCAGCACGCCGCCGCGCCACCGGGCGATCCCGAGGCGCGCGGCGAGCCGCTCCACCGCCGCCGGGTGATCGCCCGAGAGCACCACCGGCTCGATCCCCATCGCGCGCAGCTTCGCGAGCGCGGCCGGAGTGCTGGCGCGCGCCTCGTCCTCGAGCGCGATCCAGCCGAGGAACCGGCCGCCGTGCTCCACGCCGAGCACGGTCTTGCCGCCGAGCGCCTGCGGCCGCTCGCGGCCGAGGAACTCGGGCGAGCCCAGGCGCCCCGCGGCGCCCTCCAGCATCGCGCTCACGCCGCGCCCGCCGTGCGCCTCGAACGCCTGCACCGCGGGCACCCCGGCCGGCGCGCGACGCATCACGGCGCGCGCGAGCGGGTGCTCCGAGCGCGCCTCCAGCGCCGCGGCGATGCGCAGGAGCTCCTCCTCGGCGACGCCCGGCGCGGGCGCGAGCTCGCTCACCTCCGGCTCGCCGCGCGTCAGCGTCCCGGTCTTGTCGAGCACCAGGGTGTCGAGCCGCTCGCTCAGCTCGAGCGCCTCGGCGTTGCGGATCAGGATCCCGGCGCGCGCCGCGCGCCCCACCCCCACCATGAGCGCGGTCGGCGTGGCGAGCCCCAGCGCGCAGGGGCAGGCGATGACCAGCACCGCGACCGCCGGAATCAGCGCCGCCTCGAAGATCCCGGCGCGCCACCACCACAGGCCGAAGGTGGCGAGCGCGATCGCCGTCACCACCGGCACGAATATGCCCGAGACCTTGTCCACCAGCTTCTGCACCGGCGGCTTGGAAGCCTGCGCCGCGGCCACCAGGCGGATGATTCCCGCGAGCAGCGTCTCGCGGCCGACGCCGGTGGCGACGCACTTCACCGCCTTCATGCCGTTGACGCTGCCGGCGTAGACGCGGCTGCCGGGCGCCTTGTCCACCGGCATGGACTCGCCCGTGAGCATCGACTCGTTCACCGCGGTCTCGCCCTCGAGCACGCGCCCGTCCACCGGGAACGCGTCCCCGGGACGCGCCACGAACGCGTCCCCGGGGCGCAGCGTCTCGAGCGGCACTTCTTCCAGCCGCCCGCCGCGCTCGACCCACGCGGTCTTCGGCTGCATGCGGATGAGCGCCTCGAGCGCCTGCTGCGTGCGCCGGCGCGCACGCGCTTCCAGCAGCTTTCCGAGCAACACCAGCGTGATCACCACCGCGCCCGCCTCGAAGTACAGGTGCTCGGCGAGGCCGAGCGCCAGCACCGCCGCCGAGTAGAGGTAGGCCGCGCTCGTGCCGAGCGCCACCAGCACGTCCATGTTGGCCGCGCCGCCGCGCAGGGCGCGAAGCGAGCCGGAATAGAAGCGCCGCCCGCTCCAGAACTGCACCGGCGTGGCGAGCAGCCACTGCAGCCAGCCCGGGAGCAGGCCGTGGCCGCCCATGAAATGCACCCCCATCTCGGCGAGGAAGGGTGCGCTGAAGACGGCGGCCACCGCGAAATCGGCGAGCGCCGCGCGGTGCTCCGCGGCGTGATCGCGGATCTCGCCCTCGCGGTGCAGGTGCGCGTCATAGCCCGCGCCGCGCACCGCGGCGATGAGCCTGCCGACGTCGGCCGCGCCCGGCGCATAGCGCACCAGCGCCTTCTCGCCCGCGAAGCTCACGCTCGCCTGCACCCCCGGCAGGCGGTTGAGCGTGGTCTCGATGCGCGCGGCGCAGGCCGCGCAGCTCATGCCTTCGAGGTCCAGCTCCACGCTCTCGGTCGCGATCGCCACCATGACAGGCGGGATTCTAGACCCCCGTCGGTCCAGCCAGCCGAGCGCATCCCGGCAAAGTTGATCTGCATCAAGCACGGCGAGGCGGGGGCGCGGTCTCATCGCGCCATGCGGCGCATCACCCAGCGCATCGACAGCATCACCCGCATCCCGCCCGAGTACCTCGCGCCGGCGCCGCCGGCGCCGCGCAGCGTCAAGATCGAGATCTCGCCGCGCTGCAACTACCGCTGCGGCTTCTGCGCGCTGCGCACGCGCGAGGTGCAGCCGAAGTGGGACATGGACTTCGGCCTGTTCAAGCGCGTGACGCGCGAGATGCGCGCGGCGGGCGTCGAGGAGGTCGGCGTGTTCTACCTCGGCGAATCCTTCATGAACCCGCGGCTGCTGGTGGATTGCGTCGCCTGGCTGAAGGGCGAGCTGGCGATGCCCTACGTGTTCCTGACCTCGAACGCCTCGATGGCCTTCCCCGAGGCGCTCGAGGCCTGCATGCAGGCGGGGCTGGACTCGCTCAAGTGGTCGGTGAACGCCGCCGACGAGGCGCAGTTCGAGCGCGTCATGGGCGTCTCGGGCAGGCTGTTTCACCGCGCGCTCGAGAACATCCGGGCGGCGCACGAAGTGCGCGCCCGGGGCGGCTACGCGACCGGCCTGTACGCCTCCTCGATCCGCTACGACGGGGAGCAGCTGGCGAAGATGGAGGGGCTGCTCGCCGCGCGCGTACGCCCCTACGTGGACGAGCACTACTGGCTGCCGCTCTACTCGATGGGCGCATTCGCCACGCAGCGCGAGGCGCAACTCGGCTACCGCCCCACCGCCGGCAACCAGGGGCGCCTCGGCGCGCTGCGTGCGCCGCTGCCCTGCTGGTCGGCGTTCACCGAGGGCCACGTCACCGCCGAGGGCCGGCTCTCGGCGTGCTGCTTCGACGCCACCGCCCACTGGACCATGGGCGATCTGACGCGCCAGTCCTTCCTCGAGGCGTGGCGCTCGGCCCCGTTCCGGCGGCTGCGCGAAGCGCACCTGCGCCGCGACCTGCGCGGCACGGTGTGCGAGCAGTGCCTCGCCTACGCCTAGCGGAACCTCGACCTGCGTCAACCGAGGCCGCGGCGCGCGATCAGCTTGAGGAGCGTCTCCAGGGTGATCGAGCTGAAGGTGGCGCGCGCGGTCTCGTCGATCTCGGCGAGCACCAGGTCGAGCGCCCGCTCGGCCGGCGCCCGGACGCGCGCGCCGCGCCGCGGCGCCGGCGCGCCCACGCCCTCGAAGAGGGCCACCACGTCCATCAGCGTCACGCGCTTGGCGTTGCCGGCGAAGCGGTAGCCGCCGCCGACGCCGCGCACCGCGTCGAGCAGCCCCGCGCGGCCCAGCGCGCGCAGCACCTTGGCGAGGTGGTGGGGGGAGACGCGGTAGCGGCGCGCCACTTCGGCCACGGAGAGGTGGCGCCCGGGGCGCGCCGCGAACTCGAGCGCGCCGCACAGCGCGAGCCGGGTGTTCTTCTGCAGCCTCACTCGATGTCCTTCTCCAGCGGGATCACGGGCGCCGCCATCATCCCCTGGCTGCGGAAGAACGCGAGCACCAGGTGATTGTCGCGCGCCAGCAGCGTGCGCACCGTCTTCACGCCCGCGCGCCGGAAGCCGGCGATGATCGCCTCGAGCAGTCGCGTGCCGACGCCGGCGAGCCTCGCGCCGGGGCGCACGCTGATCGCGAACACCCACCCGCAGGGCGGCGAGCCGAACTCCCAGTCGCGCACCTCGCCGATGACGAAGCCCTCGATGCGCCGGCCCGAGTCCGCCACCAGGAAGAAGCGGCTGCGCCGGCCGCGGCCGTAGCGCCGCAGCAGGTCCGCCCAGTAGGCGGGCTTGCGCAGGCCCGTCACCACGGCGTCGATCTCGATCACCTGGGCGAGGTCGCCCGGGCGCACGCCGCGCACTTTCTTGAGTTGGATCAAATCGGCTTCGCCACGGCGGGTTTAGGGTGCCAAAACGGCTTCGCAGTACCGGAATGCCGCCCGGGGGGATTGTACGAAAGGAGGCGCAGCATGGACTGGAGAAAATTCATCGCGCTGGCAGCGGGCCTCGCGCTCGCGGCCGGCGTGCAGGCGCAGCAGCCGCCGATCCGCATCGGCGCCTTTCTCGCGGCCACCGGGCCGGCCGCGTTCCTCGGCGATCCGGAGCAGAAGACGCTCGAGCTCTACGTCGAGAAGCTGAACGCCGTCGGCGGGCTGCTCGGCCGCAAGCTGCAGCTCGTCTCCTACGATTCGGCCGGCGACGCCGAGAAGGCGCGCACCTTCGCCAAGCGCCTGATCGAGCAGGACAAGGTGGACGTCATCGTCGGCGGCTCGACCACCGGCGAGACCATGGCGGTGGTGCCCCTGGTCGAGCAGGCCGGGGTGCCGTTCATCTCGCTCGCCGGCGCGGTGGTGATCATCGAGCCGGTCAAGAAGTGGGTCTTCAAGACGCCGCACACCGACCGCATGGCCTGCGAGAAGGTCTTCGTCGACATGAAGGCGCGCGGCGCGAGCAGGGTGGCGCTGATCTCGGGCTCGGGCGGCTTCGACAAGTCGATGCGCGCCGAGTGCCTCAAGGTGGCCAGGGGCCACGGCATCGAGATCGTCGCCGACGAGACCTACGGCGCGGGCGACACCGACATGACCGCGCAGCTCACCAAGATCAAGGGCACGGCGGGCGTGCAGGCGGTGCTGAACGCCGGCTTCGGCCAGGGGCCGGCGATCGTCACCAAGAACTACCGGCAGCTGGGCCTGGCGCAGCCGCTCTACCAGTCGCACGGCGTCGCCTCGAAGCAGTTCATCGCGCTCGCCGGCGAGGCCGCCGAGGGCGTGCGCCTGCCGGCCGCCGCGCTGCTGATCGCGGCGACCCTGCCCGATGCAGACGTGCAGAAGAAAGTCGTGGTCGACTACAAGCGCGAGTACGAGGGCCGCTACAAGTCCGAGATCTCGACCTTCGGCGGCCACGCCTACGACGGGCTGATGCTCGCGGTCGAGGCGATCCGCCGCGCCGGCTCTACGAACAAGGAGGCGGTGCGCAGCGCCCTGGAGAGCATCCGCGGCTACGTCGGCACGGGCGGCGTGGTCAACATGTCGCCGCAGGATCACATGGGCCTGGACTTGAGCGCCTTCCGCATGCTCGAAGTGCGCAAGGGCGACTGGACGCTGGTCAAGTGAGCTAGCGCCGAGCCGGGCGGAGCGCCCATGTCCGCCCAGCTCCTGCAGACGCTGCTCGGCGGGCTGACGATCGGCGCGATCTACGCGCTGGTCGCGCTCGGCTTCTCGATCATCTACAACGCCAGCCGCGTCATCAACTTCGCGCAGGGCGAGTTCGTGATGCTCGGCGGCATGGCCACGGTGTGGCTCGCCGCCGCCAGCTGGCCGCTGCCGCTGGCGGGGCTCGCCGCGGTGCTGCTCGCCGCGGGCGCAGGGCTGGCGCTGGCGAGGTTCGCCGTGGCGCCGGCGCGCGGCGCCTCGGTGGTCACCCTGATCATCATCACCATCGGCGCCTCGATCCTCTTGCGCGGCCTCGCCGCCCTGGTATGGGACAAGAAGATCCACCCGCTGCCGCCCTTCTCGGGCGAGGCGCCGATCCTGGTCGGCGGCGCCGCGCTGCTGCCGCAGAGCCTGTGGGTGCTCGGCGTGACGCTCCTCGTGGTGCTGCTGCTGAGCGGGTTCTTCGCGCGCACGCTGACGGGCAAGGCGCTACTCGCGACCTCGCACAACCGGCTCGCCGCGCAGCTCGCCGGCATCAGCGTGCAGCGCGTGCTGCTCGCCTCCTTCGCCCTGTCCGCGGCGCTCGGGGCGCTGGCCGGGATCCTGGTGGCGCCGATCACCTTCACCTCCTGGGACGTCGGCGTCATGCTCGGGCTGAAGGGCTTCGCCGCCGCGATCCTCGGCGGCCTGGGCAGCGGCCCCGGCGCGGTGCTCGGCGGGCTCGCCCTGGGCATGATCGAGGCGCTCGGCGCGGGCTATGTCTCCTCCGCCTACAAGGACGCGATCGCCTTCGTCATCATCCTCGCGGTGCTGGTGTTCATGCCGGGCGGGCTGCTCGGCAAGCGCAGCACCGACCGGGTGTGAGCGCCGTGCGCAGGCCCTTCGCCATGCCGCGCCCCGGGGGCCTGGCGGCGCTCGCCCTGGTGGTGGTGCTGCTGCCGCTCGCGCTGCCCAACAACTACACCTACGAGGTGGCCATCCTGGTCGGGCTGAATGCCATCGTCTGCGTGGGCCTCAACCTGCTCATCGGCTACGCCGGCCAGATCAGCCTGGGACACGCCGGCTTCTTCGGCCTGGGCGCCTACGGCTCGGCGATCCTCACCGCGCGCTACGGCTGGCCGCCGTTGGGCGCACTCGCCGCCTCGCTCGGCGCGGTCGGCCTGCTCGCCTGGGTCGTGGGCCGCCCGATCCTGCGCCTGCAGGGCCACTACCTCGCGATGGCGACGCTCGGCCTGGGGATCATCGTCTCCATCGTGCTGGTGACGGAAGACCGCCTCACCGGGGGCCCCGACGGCATGAGCGTGCCGCCGCTCGGCGCCTTCGGCTGGACGCTCGCGGGAGAAAAGGCCTGGTACTGGACGGTGGGCGCGCTGCTGCTGGCCGCGGTGTGGCTGGCGCGCAACCTGATCGACTCCCCGCGCGGCCGCGCGCTGCGCGCGCTGCACGGCTCGGAGGTCGCCGCCGAGGTGATCGGCATCGACAGCGCGCGCCACAAGCTCGGCGTCTTCGTGCTCTCGGCGATGTTCGCGGCGGCCGCCGGCGCCCTGACCGCGCATTACGCGGGCTTCATCACGCCCTCGAAGGCCGCTTTCCTGCATTCCATCGAGCTCGTCACCATGGTGGTGTTCGGCGGCATGGCCTCGACCTTCGGCGCGGTGGTCGGGGCGGCCGTGCTCACCACCCTGCCCCAGTTCCTCACCGTGCTGAAGGACTACGAAATGATGGTGTTCGGCGCGGTGATGATCCTGACGATGGTGTTCATGCCCCGCGGGCTGGTGCCGACCCTGGAGCAGGCGCTTGCTGCTCAGCGCTGAAAACCTGTGCAAGGACTTCGGCGGCGTGCGCGCGCTCGACGGCGTGGGCCTGGAGATCGAGGCCGGGCCGGTGCACGCCGTCATCGGCCCCAACGGCGCGGGCAAGACGACGCTGCTCAACCTGCTCACGGGAATCTACCGGCCCGCGGCGGGCAGCATCCGCTGCCGGGGCCGCGACCTCACGGGCCGCGCGCCGCACGTCTTCGCCGCGGCGGGCGTGGGACGCACCTTCCAGAACCTGCAGGTCTTCCACAACATGAGCGCGCTCGAGAACGTGATGGCGGGACGCTGGCTGCACGAGCGCTGCACCCTGGCGGCGGCGCTGCTGCACCTTCCCGGGCGCGCGCGCGCCGAGCGCGCCTGCCGCGCGCAGGCCGCCGGGCTGCTCGACTTCGTCGGCCTGGAGGCCTGGCGCGACGCGGCTTCGGAGGCCATGCCCTACGGCGCGCTCAAGCGCCTCGAGATCGCGCGTGCCCTCGCGGCGCAGCCCAGGCTGCTGCTGCTGGACGAGCCCGCGGCGGGCCTCAACCCCACCGAGACGCAGGAGATGGCGCGCCTCATCGGGCGCATCGCGTCGCGCGGCATCACCGTGGTGCTGGTCGAGCACAACATGCGCCTGGTGATGCAGGTGTCGCAGCGGGTCCTGGTGCTCGACTACGGGCGCACGCTCGCCTACGGCGCGCCCGCGGCGGTGCGCAACGACCCCCGCGTGATCGAGGCCTACCTGGGCGCGGGGGCGCAGTGATGCTGGAAGTGCGCGCGCTGGAGAGCCGCTACGGGCGCATCCCCGCGCTCAAGGGAATCGACCTCGGCATCGCGGCGGGCGAGCTGGTGGCGCTGGTCGGCGCCAACGGCGCGGGCAAGACCACGCTGCTGCGCACGCTCTCCGGGGTGCACCCCGCCGCCGCCGGCTGCGTCCTCTTCGAGGGCGAGGACCTCACCGCCGCGCCGCCCGAGCGGCGCGTCGCGCTCGGCATGGTGCAGGTGCCCGAGGGCCGGCAGGTGTTCGGGCCGCTCTCGGTGGAGGACAACCTGCGCCTGGGCGCCTACCGGCGCGGCCGCGGCGAGAGCGCGGCCACGCTGGCGCGCGTCTACGCCCAGTTCCCGGCGCTCGCCGAGCGGCGCCGCCACGCGGCCGGCACCCTCTCGGGCGGCCAGCAGCAGATGCTGGCGCTGGGCCGGGCGCTGATGGCGCGGCCGCGGCTGCTGCTGCTCGATGAGCCGAGCATGGGGCTCGCGCCGAAGCTGGTGCAGGAGATCTTCGCCTGCGTAGCCGCCCTGCGCGCCGCCGACGTTGCGATCTTCCTGGTGGACCAGAACGCGCGCGCCGCGCTCGCCATCGCCGACCGCGGCTACGTGCTCGAGACCGGGCGCATCGCCCTGCAGGGGACCGGCCGCGCGCTGCTCGCCGACGAGGGCGTGCGCGCCGCCTACCTCGGCCTCTGACCTGGATCAAATCCCGCCGCCCGGTTCTGGAGGAAGGTGCCCGGATGAAGCTGAAGACCTACTGCTACCAGTGCGTCGCGGGGCCCGACCTGCTGGAGGTCGAGGTCGAGGACGGCGTGGCGACGCGCGTCACGCCCAACTTCGACGCCGCGGGCGTGCACCCGGGCGGCGGCCGCGTCTGCGTCAAGGCCTACGGCCTGGTGCAGAAGCTCTACAACCCGCACCGCGTGCGCACGCCGATGATGCGCACCAATCCGAAAAAGGGCCGCGGCGAGGACCCGGGCTTCGTGCCGATCTCCTGGGACGAGGCGCTCGATACGATCGCGCGGAAGCTGCTGGAGATCCGCGCGCGCGGCCTCACCGACGCCTCCGGCTACCCGCGCGTAGCGGCGAGCTTCGGCGGCGGCGGCACGCCCCAGTCCTACATGGGGACCTTTCCCGCCTTTCTCGGCGCCTGGGGGCCGGTGGACATGGGCTTCGGCTCGGGCCAGGGCGTGAAGTGCACCCACTCCGAGCACCTCTACGGCGAGTTCTGGCACCGCGCCTTCACCGTCTCGCCCGACACGCCGTTGTGCGACTACGTGATCTCCTGCGGCGCCAACACCGAGGCCTCGGGCGGCGTGGTGGGCGTCTGGCGCCACAGCGAGGCGCGCATCCGCGGCATGAAGCGCGTACAGGTCGAGCCGCACCTGTCGATCACCGGCGCCTGCTCGGCCGAATGGGTGCCGATCAAGCCCAAGACCGATCCCGCCTTCCTCTACGCGCTGCTGCACGTCATGCTGTTCGAGCACCCGCGC
>Ga0114945_10000888_pt1 | contig 19023 bp, 18 predicted proteins | sample OV2TP3_FD_87194 | JGI IMG/M metagenome (GOLD analysis project Ga0114945, IMG submission 87194) | Hot spring microbial communities from Beatty, Nevada to study Microbial Dark Matter (Phase II) - OV2 TP3 | ecosystem: Environmental > Aquatic > Thermal springs > Hot (42-90C) | place: USA: Beatty...
ATTCCCAGGCAGGCCCCTACCCCTTCCCACTGAAGGAGAGTCGGGGAGAGTGTCAGGACTTCCCGCACCCGCTCGATTACTCGACGCGGAGCCACCAGCAGCGCCAGACCGTCGGCCATCCACACTCCGGCGATTGCGGCGAGAATGTATCTCATCTTTGGCTCGTCACAGGCGAGCCAAGCTTGCCTCAGGGATAGAGCCCTCGGACTTGGTGTGCCTTTGCAACCCGATCGATGCCGCTGATGAGTGCCGCCATGCGCATCGTGGTTTTCGTGCTCTTGGCGAACTCCAGGGTCCGATGAAACGCGGCGGTGATGATATCGTGCAGGCGGTCCTGAATGTTCTTCTCGGTCCAGAAAAACCGCTGAGCATCCTGGACCCACTCGAAGTACGAGACGATCACGCCTCCGGAGTTGGCGAGGATGTCCGGGATCACGAAGATGCCTTTGTCGGTCAGGATCTGATCGGCCTCCAACGTGGTGGGTCCATTCGCGCCTTCGGCCAGGATCCGGCACCGGACCCGCGGGGCGTTCCGCTTCGTGATCTGCTCAGAGAGGGCGGCCGGGACCAGGACCGTGCAGTTCAGCTCGAGTAATTCTTGATTCGTGATCCAGTCGCCCATCTTGGTGTCCCGGAGCGAGGGGTGCCCGTCCAGACGATAGCGTCTGAGTAATTCCGGAATGTCCAGCCCCCTCTCGTTGTAGAGGCCGCCTTCCTTGTCGCTGACCGCCATAACCCGCATGCCGGCTTCTCGCATGATACGCGCGGTGTGGGCCCCAACGTTGCCGAACCCCTGCACCGCGACCGTGGCCGTATCGAGAGCCAGGCCCAGATGACGCATGGCTTCGAGGGTCACGTCCACCACGCCGCGCCCGGTGGCCTCTTCCCGTCCGAGGCTGCCGCCGATCGACCGCGGCTTCCCGGTCATGACTCCCGGAACCGCGTACCCCATTTGCTGGCTATAGGTGTCCATCATCCAGGCCATGATCTGGGCATTGGTCCCCACATCCGGCGCCGGAATATCCTTGTCCGGGCCGATCAGCGGAAAGATCTCCGCGGCATAGCGCCGGGTCAAGCGTTCCAGCTCTCCGGAGGACAATCGGCTCGGATTCACGCGGACCCCGCCCTTGGCGCCGCCATAGGGCAGCTCAGCCAGCGCGCACTTCCAGGTCATCCACATCGCCAGCGCCGCCACTTCACCGAGGTTGACTTCGGGATGGTAGCGAATCCCACCCTTGCAGGGGCCCCGTGCGGAGTCGTGCTGGACGCGATACCCCATGAAGACATTGATCGAGCCGTCATCCATCCGGATCGGCAGAGTCACGATGAGAGAGCGCTGAGGGAGCTTAAGGCGCTGCCGGAGATTCCTGTCCAGGTTCATGATCTCGGCCGCCTGATCGAACTGGGCGACGGCCAGCCGAAACGTCGGATTGTCCAGCTCTGCGAACAGTTCAGTCATCTGTCTTTCTCCAAGTCCCGGCGGGTACCGGGTCGCGCTGAGATCCGACCGAAGCGGGCAGGTCGGGGGCCATGGCGGTCATCCATTCCAGCCCGAACACCTCGGCAAACTGCGCGGCGATCCGCTGCCTGACCGCCAGAAGGTCCACGGGCCGGCCTAGGACAGTCGCCATAGAGGTGGCGCGACAGCCATCGATCCCGCAAGGGATAATCAAGCCGAACGGTGCGAGGTCCACCGTCACGTTCAAAGCAAACCCGTGCATGGTCACTCCACGAGTGATGCGCACGCCCATCGCCCCGATCTTCTCCCGTTCGCCGACCCACACGCCCGGCAGCCGGTCGATCCGACGGGCGGCGATTCCCCATTCCGCGAGCGTGCGGATCAGGACGTCTTCGAGCATCCGCATGTACGCTTTGGGGCCGGCGCAAAACCGGCTGAGCTGCAGGATTGGATAGCCGACGATCTGGCCGGGGCCATGGTAGGTCACGGATCCGCCCCGCTCCACCTGATGCACCGCATAGCCGGCCTGCCGAAGCGTTTCCTCATCTCCACCCCAGTGCGCCGGCTGCGCTCTGCGTCCGAGCGTAAAGACCGGCTCGTGCTCCACGAGGATGAGCGTATCCGGCCGCCGGTCCGTTCGCCGTTCTTCGAGCAGTGTTCGCTGGAGCGCCCAGGCGGTGAGGTAATCGAGTCTGGCGAGATCGAGCAGTATGGCAGGCTGCGTCACGGGTCCCTATCGGTTCCATCCGCCATCACCAGGCGCGATCGTGGCACGCGCAGTGAGGGCTGATGGGCAAGTAGAGTATACCACGATACGCAGGTGCCGGACGGGATGCGCTATGTCAACGAGCGGGTTGCAATGCGGACAGGTGTGGAAACGACACAGAGAGCTGGCCGGTCTTGCCGTAGACTGTGAGCTGGGTACGGGGTTGATCCGACGGTCGAAGGATGGCATGCCAGAAGTCGCCGAGATTGTAAATCTCGGAGCTGTCCACGGCCATGATGACATCGCCGTTATGCAGTCCCACCTGCGCAGCCAGCTTGTCCGGCTCAAGCTGGACCACGAGGACCCCCCTGTCCACGTCGAGGTTGAAGCTTGCTGCAATGCTGGCGCTGACGGTAAGCGGCACAAAGCCCAAATCCGGCCGCAACACGTTGCCACGCACCAGCATCGACTGGATCAGGGGGTAGACCGCATCGATCGCGATGGCGTAGCTGATGGCCTGGGCCGCCGGTGCGACCGCGGCGTTGATCCCCACGACCCGACCGGACAGATCCACCAGGGGCCCGCCGCTGTTCCCGGGATTGATGGCGGCATCGGTCTGGATCAGGTCGTAGAGTGTTTCTCCGTTGGGAGCCAGGATCGCGCGATCCAGAGCGCTGACCACTCCGATAGTCACCGTGGACCCGCCTTTGAGGGCAAAGGGATTGCCGATCGCCACCACGGTCTCACCAATCTGCAGGCCCGATGACCGGCCCAGTGTCGCTACCACTAGATCCTTCGCCTCGATCTTGATCAGGGCAAGGTCCGTCAAAAAATCGCGTCCCACGACCCGGCCGGGCGTCAGTCGTCCATTCGCCAGTCCAATCAGGACATTCTTCGTACCTTCAACCAAGTGGTTGTTCGTGAGGATAAACCCTTTTTCATCGATGATGATGCCGGAGCCGGACCCCGGCGGAGAGGGATGGAGGTACGCGTTCGGAGGCAGGCCACGGGTCATGACCGTGACTACGGAGGGGCGAACCGCGGCCACCACCGCCGGGACAGACAGTTCCTTCTGCGCTGCGCGGCCCGAATTATCCTGGGCCGCTACGTGGCCGGTCGGCAGGAACAACAACACCAGCGCGGCAGTGAGACAGACCCCTGTAAAGCGAAATGGACCGGAGGAGATCAGCATGGGCGCATTGTCGCATACTCCCGGCTCAAGCTCAAAGAAGGCGTGAGGCGTCAGGAGTGAGGGGTAAGGCGTAAGGGGGGAACCGTCTTCCTTCAGCGGATGGCCGCAAACATCTCCTTGATCTCAGGCGCTTTCAGCTTTTTGAGAGCTTTGGCCTCAATCTGGCGGATGCGCTCACGCGTCACGGACAGGCTCTGCCCGACCTGCTCGAGCGTGCAGGGCTCGTCCTGGCCAATCCCGAAGCGCATGCGGATGACCGTTTGCTCTCTGGGGGTCAGCGTGCTCAGGATCCGATCCACCTCCTGATTGAGGTCGGTACGATGCACGTGCGCTTCAGGCGACACCGCATTGCGGTCGGCGATGAATTCCCCGAGCACGGTTTCGCCGTCTCCCACCGGGTTCTCCAGAGAGATGGGCTCCTGGAACACCTGCATCGTCTCGTGGATCTTGCTTGCCCCGATGCGGAGCTCCCGGCCAAGGTCCTCGGCCCTCGGCTCACGCCCGAGCTGCTGGGCCAACCGGCGGGACGTCCGCATGATCCGATGCGATGCCTCGGTCATGTGCACCGGGACCCGGATGGTCCGAGACTGATCCGCCAGCGCCCGGGTAATCCCCTGGCGAATCCACCAGGTGGCATAGGTGCTGAACTTGAAGCCTTTCCGGTGCTGGTAGCGCTCCGCTGCCTTCATCAAGCCGATGTTGCCCTCCTGTACCAAGTCGAGCAGGCTTAGCCCTCGGCCGTTATAGTGCTTCGCGATGTCCACCACCAGCCGGAGATTGCGCTGCACCAGTTCGTCCTTGGCCGTCTCAAGCCGGATGCGGCTCTCTCGGACCCGCTCCTGGCAGCGCTCCAACTGGCGCGAGCGCGTCAGCTTGCCCTGGGCTTTGGCTTCGGCGATCAGGGCGTCCAATACGGATTGGGCGCGATTGAGAGCGGTGGCTGAGAGGCCGCTCAGCTTTCGGACCTCATCAAGCACCTCGGCCGCCTCCTCCACGGCTTCGGACCATCGCATACCGCTGACCACTCCGAGCGCTTCCCGGAGGGCCTTACGAATGTCTCGGGTCCCCCGGTCGATCTGTTTGGCCAGGGCCAATTCCGCATCACGGGTCAGGAGCGGCCTCGCCGCAAACGAGCGCAGATAATGCCACTCCAACGCTGCGGGCGATTCCTCCTCCTTCCTGGCCTTGACCGTCGCAACGCCTGAAGCGTCTGCAGATTCCGAACCCTCGGCCTTCTCGGTGTCGCGCTCCATGATCTCGAGCAGATCACTCGCCTCGTGATCATCTGCTTCCAGATCGAGCACCTCGGTAGATTCAGCCTCGCGTTCCGGATTCTTGTCCAAAAGATCTTCTTTTTTCATGACTTATATCCTTAGATTTTCCCTTTTGCCTGCTTAGAGACAGGAACCGTCAAAAGGATTCGCCACAACCTGAGTTGCGGGCTTGACTGGGCGAATTCCCAGGGATCAGCGATAGTTGCAAGGCCTGAGAAGAACTCCCTCAGGCTCGTCTAGGAGGGAACAAAGGGAGACGAGGGGGTTTGAAAATGTCTAAACTACTCCTTTTTCAGGAAATTTTTAACGAATGGAGCGATGATATCAATGGGAACCGGGAAGAGCGTGGTGGAGTTCTTCTCCGCTGAGATCTCCACCAGGGTCTGAAGGTAACGTAGCTGCAGGGCGGCCGGATGCTGACCAATGACAGCGGCCGCATCCGCCAAGCGCTGGGCCGCCTGGAATTCCCCTTCGGCATGGATCACCTTCGCCCGCCGTTCCCGTTCCGCCTCGGCCTGGCGGGCGATGGCTCGCTGCATCTCCTGCGGGAGGTCCACGTTTTTTACTTCGACCGCCGAGACCTTGACCCCCCACGGCTCGGTTTGCTGATCGATGATCCGCTGAAGTTCGGCGTTGATCTCTTCCCGTTTGGAGAGGAGATCATCCAGCTGACTCTGGCCGAGCACGCTCCGCAGCGTGGTCTGGGCCATCATGGACGTGGCGTAGAGATAGTCCTCCACTTCGACGATGGCCCGCTGCTGATCCACCACCCGAAAGTAGATGACCGCGTTCACCTTGACCGAGACGTTGTCCTTCGTGATGACGTCTTGAGGCGGGACATCCATGGTCACCGTCCGGAGGCTGACTCGTAAGAGTTTATCGATCACAGGGATGATCACCACGATGCCGGGCCCGTTCCCGCCGAAAATGCCGCGGGCAAGCCGGCCCCACCGGAACACGACCGCCCGTTCATATTCACGGAGGACATGAAACCCCATCGCGATCAGGATGGCGATCAGGATCAGAATGACCATCGGACTGAAGAACAAATTCATAGTCAGCCTCTCTCTTTGTTGGACGCGGGTTTGACGTGCAGTTTCAAGCCTTCGACGCGGACCACCTCCGCCAGATCACCGGTTTTGAGCGGCTCCGAACTGGTGGCGTCCCACAGCTCGCCGCGCACCAGCAACTGCCCGTGTGGGGAAAAATCCGAGCGTGCCACGCCGACGAGGCCGACCATGCCTTCCTGACCGGTGACCGGCCGTCCCCGCATGGCCCGGACCCCCATGCCGACCACCAGGAGGGAAAAGGCCGTCGCTAGCGTCACCACAGGCAGGATGACGGCCCACGAGACCTTCAAGAACGGCGCTTCAGCCTTGAACAGCATCAGCGAGCCGAGGATCATCGAGGCCACGCCACCCAGCGCCAGCACGCCGTAGCTGGTGACCGAGACCTCGAGGATGAACAGGACGATGCCCAGCAGCATCAGCAGCACGCCAGCGTAGTTCACCGGTAGGGACTGGAAGGAGTAAAACGCCAGGATCAGGCTGATCGCGCCCACCACCCCCGGCAAGATTGCGCCCGGGTTGTAGAGCTCGGCCAGAATCCCGATCGTGCCGACGGTCATCAGGATGTAGGCGATGTTCGGATCGCTCAGCGCTTTCAGCATTTCGAGACGCCAGCCTATCGGAAATTCCCGCACTGCCGCGCCTTTCGTCCGGAGCACGACGGTCTTGGCGCCCATCGCCACTTCCCGTCCGTCCAGGCTGTCCAGCAGGCTGGGCAGATCCTTCGCCACCAGATCGATAATCTTCAGCTCCAGCGCTTCGTTCTCGGTGACCGACACGCTCTTTCGGACCGCGTCTTCGGCCCACTTCGCATTCCGACCCCGCTGCTGCGCGATGGACTTGATATAGGCCACCGCATCGTTTTCCACCTTTTCCTTCATCGTCTTGTCCATCTCGCCGCCGCCCATGGCGACCGGATGCGCCGCGCCGATGTTGGTGCCGGGCGTCATCACGGCGACCTGTGCCGCCAGGGTGATGAACACGCCCGCGGATGCGGCCCGCCCACCGGAGGGCCACACATAGACCACGACCGGGAACGGCGATCCCGAGATGTCCCTGATGATCAATCGCATGGACGTATCCAGGCCGCCGGGCGTGTCCAGTTGGATGACGGCCGCCTGCGCCTGGAGGCTCTCCGCCAGCGCCAGGGCGTCGTGGAGGTACTCGGCCGTCACCGGGTTGATGACGCCCTCATAGGTGGCCACGACGATGGGCGGAACCTTCTCCTCAGAAGGCGCGGCTGCCAAGGAGCCGGCCAGGAAGGCCGGAGCCACGACCAGCAAGACAAGGGTAAGGAGAATCGGCACGCGCAGAGTGGGGGCGGTGCCGAGACCATGGCCACACACCGGAAGCCTCATAGAGCATGCCCTCAGGAGAAGCCGACGGCGCAAGCCTCGGAAACAGTGTCCCAATGCGCCGTGCGAACCGATGGGGTGGTCGGATAATACGGCCGCGTTGAGAACACTGTCAACTATTGGCTCGTCAAAGCTGAATCGGCAGTTCTGGCCACCTATACTCGCCGGGACCCATTGCTCTGGGCTGCAATGGGTGCCCGTTCACAGGCAGCACGATTCCAACCCGTATGTGGTCGAGGCCAACAATCTGACTAAAAAATAGGATGATCGGCTTCGACATTAGTGCGGGCCTCGCTCACCACACTGCGTGGGATGGGTTGGCGAGTACGGATGTCCAGAACTGCCAGCGCGCCTGAACGAGCCAAGGACCATTGCAAAGGCTCCGGCCTTTACCTACAATGACAACTTCTCATGAGAAATTTCCAAAGCGGCGATCATCTGCATCTCGCCGACAAGAAGGGGCGGCGATATGCCCTCACGCTCAAGGCCGGAGAGACCTTTCAGTGGAGCGGCGAGCGGCTGCCCCACGACGAGCTGATCGGCAGGCCCGACGGCTCCGTCGTGACCCTCTCCCGTGGCACGCGCATGGTCGCGCTGCTGCCGGCGCTCGGGGAGTACGTGCTGAAGATGCCCCGCGGAGCCCAAGTGATCTATCCCAAAGACCTCGCGATGATCACCGTCTGGGCCGATATCTATCCCGGCGCGCGGGTCTTCGAAGCGGGCACCGGGTCGGGTGCCCTGACCATGGCGCTGCTGCGCGCCGTGGGGCCGCAGGGGAGCGTGGTGAGCTATGAAGCGCGTGACGATTTTGCGCGCACCGCAATGAAGAATATCGAGCGGTACCTCGGGCCGGCGCCCAACCTGACTCTACGCAAGAGAGACGTCTATGAAGGCATCGAGGAGGAACAGCCCTTCGACCGGCTGATCCTGGACTTGGCCGAGCCCTGGCGGGCCGTGCCCGCCGCCGCGACGGCGCTGCGGTCCGGCGGGATTTACCTCAGCTACGTGCCGACGGTGCCCCAGGTGATGCAGACCGTGGAGGCGCTGGAGCGCGCGCGGGTGTTCGGGCTGATCCAGACCTTCGAGACGCTGCTGCGGACCTGGAACATCCAGGGGCGGAGCGTGCGGCCGGACCACCGCATGGTGGCCCACTCGGGGTTCATCACCGTGGCTCGGAAGGTGGAGCCGGGCCTCTGGGGCCGGCGAGAGGGGACTGTGCCGGCCGAGCTGGAAGAGGACGAGTCGGCCCCTGGCACAGGGGAGCCTGACGAAAGCTCCGAAGGAAGGAACGACTGTGCGATTAGCCGATAAAGTGGCGCTGGTGACGGGCGGCGGCGTGGGCATTGGCGCCGCCGTGGCGCGGCTCTTCGCGCGAGAGGGAGCCAGCGTCGTGATTACCGGGCGCCGCAAGGAGATGCTGGAGCAGGTCGTCACCGAGATCGAGCGCGCTGGGGGACGAGCACTGGCCGTCGCCGGCTCGGTGGCCGATGAGGGGCATGCGCGCTCGGCGGTCGGCCAGGCGGTGCGTGCCTTCGGGAAGCTGGACGTGCTGGTCAACAATGCCGGCATCGGTGCATTTGGAAAGGCCTTGCATGAGACCGACGATGCGACCTGGGACGAGCAGCTGGCCGTGAATCTGACCGGTGTGTTCCGGATGACGCGGGCGGCGCTCCCGGAGTTGATTCGCGCAGGCGGCGGGTCGATCATCAATGTCTCATCCATCGCTGCGCTGGTCGGCATTCCCTCGATCGCAGCGTACAGCGCGACGAAAGGCGCTCTGAACGCGTTGACCCGTTGCCTGGCGGTGGAGTATGCCGAACACAAGATCCGGTGCAACGCGATCTGCCCGGGGCTGGTGGACACGCCGATGGCCGCACCGTTAATGGCCGATCCTGCCCGCCTGGCTGAGGTGCTGTCGGTGTACCCCATGGCGCGGGCCGGCACGCCGGAAGAGGTGGCGAAGCTGGTGCTGTACCTCGCCTCGGACGACGCGGCCTGGATGACGGGGAGTATTATTCCGATCGACGGCGGCATGACGGCACAATAGGCAATGCTGAACGATGAGTGCAGAATGCTCAATAAGGTCGCGCATGCTTAGGGGAAGCGCGGCGGTGATCGCGTTTGCGGTTGGGCTGGGTCTCCTTGTCGGGCTGGAGACGGTGCAGAGCGCTACGGACTTCACCGGCACGGTGCTGGCGGTGGATCCGGGTGCCGGCAAGCTCAGCGTTAAAAAAGCTGACGGCGGGACGCGATTCAGCTTCGTCGTGAATGACAAGACGCAATTCGAAGGCGCCGGGCTGAAAACGCTCAAGGACCTCAAAAAGGGCGACTCCGTGACGGTCAGTTACGAAGTCAGCGGCAGTCAGTACATCGCGAAAAAAATCACGACCACGGTCAAGTGACGCAAGGAAAATGAAGTTATCTATTGATGCGCACACGAAGTGGTGCGGGGTGATCGGCAACCCGGTCGAGCACTCCCTCTCGCCCGCGATCCATAACGCGGCGTTTCAGCATCTCGGACTCAACTTCATCTACCTGGCGTTCCGGGTCGAGAACCTGGCCGGCGCCGTCCAGGGCATCCGGGCGCTGGGCAATGCGCGCGGGTTCAGCGTCACGATCCCGCACAAGGTGGCGATCGTGCCGTACCTCGATCAGATCGATCCGACCGCGATGCAGATCGGCTCGGTGAACACCATCCTCGTGGAGAACGGCAAGCTCAGCGGCTACAACACCGATGCGGACGGCGCGCTGCGGGCGCTTCGCGAAGGCGGTGTCCCGCTCGTCAAGCAGCGGGTGCTCATGCTGGGATCGGGTGGCGCCGCGCGGGCCATCGCCTTTGCCTTGGCCATGAAGACCAAGATCGAAGGATTGACTCTGCTTGGCATTGATGACCGCGAGCGGCAGGGCTTGGCTCAGGACCTGCGAACCCGCACGACCCTGGCGGTCGAGGACGGGCCACTCACGCGCGAGACGCTCGAGCGCGGGGTCAAGGAGGCCGGCGTCCTGATCCACTGCACTCCCATCGGCATGCACCCCCATATCCAGGAAACCTGCGTGCCGGCCGCTGTCTTGAGCTCCCACCTCACCGTGATGGACATCGTGTACAACCCGCCGGAGACGCGGCTGCTTCGGGATGCCCGAACGGCCGGCTGCCAGACGATCCCGGGTATCGAGATGTTTCTGTATCAGGCGGTAGCGCAGTTCGAGGTGTGGACCGGCCGCTCCGCCCCGGCCGACGTCATGCGCGCGGTGCTCGAGTCCCGGTTTCGATGAACATCGTGCTCATCGGGTATCGCGGCGCCGGCAAGAGCAGTGTTGGGAAGCTGCTGTCGGAGCGCTTGGGCTGGCCGGTGATCTCCACCGATGCCGAGATCGTCCAGCGGGCGAGCCTCTCCATCCCGCAAATCGTCGAGCGGTTCGGCTGGGATCACTTCCGGGACCTCGAAACGGAGGTGTGCCGGGATCTGGCTGGGCAGGACCGGCTGATCATCGACGCCGGTGGCGGGGTGATCCTGAGGCAGCAGAACGTGGATGCGTTGAAGGCCAACGGCGTGTTGTTCTGGCTGACGGCGGAAGTGGCTACCGTCACGCAACGGATCAGTGGTGACACCGGCCGACCGTCCCTGACCGGGACCAAATCCTTCACGGAGGAGGTCGAAGAAGTGCTCCGGGAGCGACGCCCGAAGTATCAGGCCGCCGCCGATCACGTCATCGGGACCGACGGCCGGACGGTCGCTCAGGTGGCCGAAGAGGTCCTGGCGAAGGTGAACGGCCTGCGGAGTTGAACTACCCGGGATGCCGTGCTATGCTTGGGACGCAATTCATCGCTACGGGGCCGAGTGATGGAGAGCAAGGTACGTGGGGCCCTGAACCGATGTTGCCTTGCAGAGGAAGCTGTCCGGAACGTGTGAGTGGCTGATGGTGCTGTCGGTGACGCGCCTGCCTGTCTCTCCTGCCCAGTCCCCTCAAGACAATATCACAGCAGAGTGGAGGTTGCGGTGAGTACCAAACTGTATGTGGGGAGCCTTCCCTATTCCACCACCGATCAACAATTGAGCGAGGTGTTCTCGCAATACGGGACCGTGCAATCCGCCAAGGTGATCACGGATCGCTACACGGGCCAGTCGCGCGGCTTCGGGTTCGTCGAGATGGCGACCAACGAAGAGGCGCAGAAAGCCATCGCGGCGCTGAACGGCTCGCAGCTCGGCGGCCGGACGCTGGTCGTGAACGAAGCGCGGCCGCAGGAAAAGCGCCCGTTCGGTGGTGGCGGCGGCGGAGGCGGTCAGGGAGATCGCTGGTAACCCGCCTTTCCTCAACTCCACAGCTTGACAACCTTCCGGTCGGCTGCGCGTAATAGCGTCGTGCGCCCGTAGCTCAGTTGGATAGAGCGTCGGGCTTCGAACCCGCAGGTCGGGCGTTCGAGTCGCCCCGGGCGCACCACTTTAATTGTTGTCCCTACGCTTTCATCCCTTCCGTTCTCTAGCCCCACATCGGCATAGTTCACCTACCCACCCGCCGGCAAGAAGCGGCTGACTGCAGATTCCCCGAGGGCAGCAAGGCACGTGTTGCTGGAGAAGGCCAGGCGTACCGATTGAAGACCAGCATTGCGTTTAGTATCACCAAACACTAAACCAGTTGCCAAATGGTACAGCGGACGTGGTGGCACAGGATGTGGGTCGGTCGTATCAGCGGCGAGGTGATTCGCTAACGGTGACGTATTGTGGGCTAAAGGCATTGCTCACGTCGCTGAGTCAAGGGAACGCCTCAAGCAGACTCTGAAGCACGCCCGGAGCCGGCTATTTGCCTAAGGCCGTGTAGGGATAAAGAACTCCACCCGCGTCTAGACATCTCACGTAGTTGACAGTACACTCTGCCCTGCCGGGGAAGCGATTTGTCCTCCAGCCCAACCGCTGCAACGGAACAGGGCAGTCAACGGTCACCCATGTCGAATAAGCGAGACGCATCCGCCTCCAAGCCCCCCGTTGAACGGCGTCGCGCCAGCCGCCGGCGGGAGGACGAGCGGCTGCAACAGCGGGAGTTGGAATTGGAAGCTGCCCGACGGATCTGCCAGGCGGTCTATCAACGCATCAAGGAAGAAGAGGTGGTCGAGAAGGCCCTCCGGACCGCCATGGAAGTGTTGGGCGCGGAAGCCGGCTCGGTCCTGTTGGCCGACCCGAAGAGCCGGCAACTGGTCTTTCGTCACGCCATCGGTCCGAAGGCGGAGATCCTGCGGGGCAAAGGCATTCCTTGGGACAAGGGTATTGCGGGCGCCGTCTTCAAGTCCGGTGAGCCGGAAATCATCACCGATGTCAAACGGGATAGACGGCACTACGAGGATATCGACGCGCTGACCGGCTTTGAAACGCGAGACATGATCGCGTTGCCCTTGAAGCTGTGGGAAGGCCAGCCCATCGGAGTCATGGAAATTCTGAACAAGCGAGATCGTCCGCTGAACGACGACGATTTGGCGATTCTGACCATCATCTCGGCCATTTCAGCGGTGGCAATAGAGCATGCGCGGCTGGCGGAGGAGGCCAAGCTGGCCGAGCTCATCCGCCTCCTCGGCGACATCAGCCATGATCTGCAGAATATGCTGACCCCGGCGGTTGCCGGGGCGAGAATCGTGCAAACCGAGCTCGATGAGCTGATCGGGAATATCGAACGGAGGGATGTCAGTAAGGCGAGAGCGAGTCACAGGCGGTGCCATAGCATGCTCAACGTCATCACCGAGACATCCTGGCGCATCCAAGATCGGGTCAAGGCCATTGCGGACTGCGTCAAGGGGTTGAGCAGCCCGCCCCAGTTCGACCGCTGCCAGGTCAGGAGCGTCGTCAACAGTGTCGTGGAGATGTTAGAGGTCCTGGCGAAGGAGAAGAAAATCTCCCTGAAGACAAAGGGGCTCGGCTCCCTGCCGGAGATCGTGGCCGACGAACGGCGGTTGTTCAATGCCGTCTATAACCTCGTGAACAACGCCATTCCGGAGACGCCCCCTGGAGGGGCCATCACCATTTCGGGACGCCTGGACCCCGATGGCAAATCGCTCGTCTTGTCCGTTGCGGACACCGGCCGCGGCATGCCGCCTGAAGTGGTCCAGAGCTTGTTTACGCCCCACACCATCAGCCGTAAACCCGGTGGCACCGGCCTCGGGACGAAGATCGTGAAAGACGTCGTGGATTCCCACGGCGGGAAGATTACCGTCGAAAGCCAGGAAGGCCGCGGCACCACCTTTCATGTACACCTGCCGCTCGTGCCCCCGGCTGCCCGTGAAGCGTGAGGCGTGAGGGGTGAGGGGTTGAGATTCAGGCGAAATAAGATTGCGTGGATCGGAGCCGCAGCGATTGCCGTAGGCTCGGCTGGGGCGGCGGCGGCCCCATTCGACCCGTCCCACACCGTTCGGTTCGAGCTCCAGGAGGGGACGACGGGGGCGGAGCATCCCAGCCACCGCTTGCTCGTGACGGTCCGCGTGACCGGCCCGCTCGTCGGGGAGGCGGAGCCGGCGGCGATCGTGCGGAGCCCGGCCGTGCCGCGCCGGCTCGTGCCCCTCAGGCCAGAGAGCGAGCGCCGGGAGCTTTCCGCCACCGTGCGGCTTGACCTGGATCATGCCGGGACAGCGGTGGGCCGAGCCGCCGTACCGATCGAATTCACCTTTGCCCGGATGCGAGCGCTGAGCCTGACCCCGGTATTCAGCCGGACGATCTACATCACGCTCGGAGCTGCCTCTGCGGGAGGACCTCCTGCTGCGCAACCGCCAGTGGCGGGAGAGCCGGTGGATCATGCGGGCCCGAGACCTGTGACGCCCGGCGATGGGATCCGCGAGGAGCCGCTGGAGGCGGTGTCAGCGATCGCCCAAGGCCCGGTCTATTGGAAGCAGATCGAGCGCCGCATTCGCCAGAGCTGGCAGGAACAGATCGCGCCTTACAGGAAGCCCGGTGGAAGACGCAGCCTGAGAGTCCAGTTCCGGCTTTACCCCGACGGCCATGCGCAGCTTGTGCAGATCGAGCGGAGCTCAGGCGACGAGCGCCTGGATGCCGCCGGTCTGCAGGCGGTCGTGGCGGCCCACCCGTTTCCCCCCCTGTCCGGCGGCTCTCCTGATCCGCATGTGGACGTCCATATCGACCTGCGCGAAGGAAACCCGTGAGGCGTGAGGAGTCGTGGGTGACGCCTCGCTACAGCCAGGCCGCCGATGAAGTGAAAGCGGCCGCGCTGACTCACCTGAAGCTTGAGCCGGAACGGTAAGCCGATCGACGCTTGACAGGGATCGGTCCCTTACCTACCATCCGCCCTGCGAGTAAGGAGTAAGGGGTCTCGCTGAGATGATGTTGTCGTTGCCATCAGATCTGGTCGGGCCATTCGCCGCGCTGTTGGTGTTTACGGTGGTGACCGGTGTGGCCTTAGGCTTCCGGCGACTGGCCTTCCGGGCGCTCTATAAGTGGGCCGCCGGCACCAAGCTGGACGAGATCGTGCTGCGCAGCCTGCGCCTCCCCTCCATTGCCTGGGCCGTTCTGATCGGGGTGTATGTCGCCGTGGATACGGCACACCTCTCGGCGCGTCCGACCGCGGTGACTTTGAACTTTGTCTATGCTTTGCTGGTGCTGTCCGTGACCGCAGCGATCGCCAATTTCTCCGGGGCGCTCCTCGATCATGCCTTCCAAGAGAAGAATCTTCCCATTCCGGCGACCGGTCTCTCTCTGACCATCTTCAAGACCGCCATCTGGCTCGTCGGCGTGTTGGTCTTGTTGAGCAGCCTCGGCGTGTCGATCACGCCCATCCTCACCGCCTTGGGCGTGGGTGGCCTGGCGGTGGCGCTCGCGCTTCAGGAGACGCTCTCCAACTTTTTCGCCGGTCTGCATCTCCTGTTGGCGCGGCCGTTCCGCGTCGGTGACTTCGTCAGGCTGGAGACCGGGCAGGAAGGCTACGTTCTCGATATCGGCTGGCGCGCCACCAAGCTCCGGATGCTGCCCAATAACGTGCTGATCGTCCCGAACAGCAAGATGGCCCAGTCGATCGTCACGAACTATTATCTGCCGGAGCCTCGGATGTCACTCCTGATTCAGATCGGCGTGTCCTACGATGCCGACCCGGAACAGGTCGAGCGCATCCTGCTCGAAGAAGCCGCGCAAGCGGTCGGCCAGGTCCCCGGCCTTCTCGGCCAGCCCGCTCCCATGGTCCGGTTCATTCCGGGCTTCGGGGAATCTTCGCTGGACTTCACGCTCATCTGCCAGGTTCGGGAATTCACCGATCAGTACCTCGTTCAACACGAGCTGCGGAAGCGCATCTTCAGACGCCTCAAGAAAGAGGGCATCGAGATTCCCTTCCCCCAGCGCACCGTGCACCTGCGACCTGGTTTCGGACCCCCTTACCATTCCTGACGTGATGAAGCGGCGCGCCGTTTGGGCGATCCTCCGCGGGTTACCGCGGAAATTTTACGCGGACAGGGCCCTCTTCCTGGCCTCGGGATTGGCCTTCAATCTCCTGCTGTTCGCCGTGCCGCTCTCGCTCCTGCTTATCTCCGCTTTGGGGTACACGGTGGTGGGATCGGCGCGGGCGTCGGCCGTGGTGAGCCAGGTGCTGCAGAAGCTTCTGCCCAGGTCCCATCAGACGTTCACCGACAACCTGTCGGCGATCGTGGCCAACCGAGGCTTGCTGGGCTTCGTCGGATTTGTCGCTCTGTTTATCGTCAGCCACGCCCTCTTCAGCGCGGTCCGTATTGTTCTCAACCTCGTCTTCGAATTGCGTGAACCGCGTCGGTTTTTGAGAGGAATGGGGGTGGATTTCCTGATGATGCTCGCCACGGCCGGTCTGGTCATGGTGACGGTCGTCCTCACCTTCGTTCTGGCACTGGTGCGCGAGTTGGTGGAGGCGTTTCCGTTGGTGGCTCCCCTGATCACGCCCGGAAGGACTGTGGCCAGCGCCCTTCTCGGGTTTCTGTTCACGGTGGCGATCTTCTATCTCTTGTACCGGTCGTCGCCCGCCGAGAGCCTCAGGGTGCCTGCTCTTCTTGTCGCCTCGTTGACCGGAGCCGTGCTGCTGGAGATTTCCAAGGGCCTGTTTGCCTGGTACGTGGATGTGGCTCATGAAGTGGCCGCTTTCTATGGAGCCTTGGGCGGGCTCCTGTTCCTGGTCCTGTGGCTCTACTACGCGTCTATCGTCTTTATCGTCGGCGCGATGGTCGGGTGGCTATACGAGCGAGGGCCTGGCTCGTCCTGAGCGCGCCGTGGACGAGCTAAGGCACCTGCAAGATAGATCGGCTGCGACCTTTTGCGGTGCTCGCTGTGCAAGGCCCGCGAGCAGGGTTAGCGAGCGTCGGTGGCGAGAATGCCGATGCGGGGCACCCATTGCATTCTTCGGAGGGGGCACCCATTGCAGCTCAGAGCAATGGGTCCCGGTCCCGACGAGCTAAGGAACGTCCGGGCGGGGGTCGGGCACGAAGCCGTGACGGTTCGGCATCGATACTTGTGGAAGGCTTGCGGCATCCATCACGGTGTCTTCCTTGATGAGCCCGTTCCGGAACAGCATCCAGGCCACGACGGCATAGACCTCGTCGGATGTCAGTGACTGCGGCGCGTTGAACGGCATCGTGCGCCGGGTATAGTCGAACAGCGTCGTGGCGTAGGGCCAGTAGCTGCCGACGGTCTTGACCGGATTGGCTGTCGCCAGCGTCCCGATCCCGCCCGCCAGGCGAGGGGCCGGCCCTTCGATCCCCGTGGGGCCGTGGCAGGAGGCGCACTTGGCGGCATAGGCCTTCGAGCCTTCTTTGGCGGTGCCGCGTCCCGGCGGCAGTCCGGCGCCTGACGGCGAGACATCGATATCCCAGGCCCGGATTTCCGCTTCCGTCGCCGGCCGCCCCAGGCCAAACGTGTGCTGCCCTTCACCGCGCAGATCAACAGCCGTAGCTGCCACGATCATGGCCAAGCCGATTCCTGCCAGCCAACGTTTACACATGAACATTGTGAATCGTCCCGTCCTGTTTCACGAGCCAGCTCTGGATGGCATTGTGATGGTAGTTGGAGTTCAACCCTCGCACCGCCACCAGGGCTTGGCGATTCGGCTGCACGTATCCGGTGTCATCCGTGCACCGTGACTGCAGCGTCGCCTCTCGACCATCCCACCGCCACGGAAGCCGGAACGCGGTGGCGCACTTGGGCAGGACCGGCTCCTGGAGGGAGGCCGCCTGCCAGGTCCGTCCGCCGTCGGTACTGACTTCCACCCGGGTGATGCGGCCGCGGCCGCTCCAGGCCAATCCTCGAATCTCGACGAAGCCCCGATGGATCCGCTGCCCGCCCGAGGGGCTCGTGATGACGGATTTCGCCTCCATGACGAACGTGAACTGCCGGGCGGTCCCGTCCGGCATCAAGTCCGTGTAATGAGAGGTCTCTTCCCGCGTCATGAACGGCGCCGTGCCGAGCTTCAGCCGGCGCAACCATTTGATGTTGGCGTTGCCTTCCCAGCCGGGCAAGAGGAGCCGGAGCGGATAGCCTTGCTCCGGGCGTAGCGCCTCGCCGTTCTGGGCGTAGCAGAGGAGCGCTTCGTCCAGGATGGGATCCAACGGGAGGCTCCTGGTCATGACCGCGGCGTCGCTGCCTTCGGCGAGCAGCCAGGTGGCCTCCGGCTTTCTCCCGACCTCGCGTAAAAGCGTCGCCAGCGGCACCCCGGTCCACTCGCTGGTACTGAGGAGGCCATGGGTTTCCTGCGCGGTCCGGCCCGCCGGCTTTCGCCACTCCCCGCCGGAATTGCCTGAACACTCAATGAACGCCAGGCGCGAGACGGAGGGGAACCGTTTCAGCTCCTCGGTTGTAAAGACCATGGGCCGTTCCACCAGGCCGTGCACGAGGAGACGGTGGCGGCCCGGTTCGATCACCGGGACCCCGTTGTGATGCCGCTCGAAATGGAGCGCGGAGGGTGTGATGATGCCGTGCAGCTCCTGCAGCGGGGTCAGCGAACTGCTCGTGCCTGCTACGCGCGTGGCTCGCTCGAACGCGGCCCGCTGTCCATAAGGTCTCGGCGGGCGTCCAGGAATCCGCGCGGGGTCCCCGGCGCCGGGAATGGGCGGTGCGGCGGCACTGAGCGACGAGACCGCCGCCTGGGCCGCGGCGAGGCCGGCCAACGAGGCGGCTCCGGCCAGCAAGGCTCGCCGGCTGAGAGAAGGCTGCTGGGGCGTTTGTTTCTCCTGGCTCATGGCGTGTCCCTCCGTCAGTCTTGCGGGGAGTCTATCACAGGTGCGACAGCCTCGGGCAGGCGATGCCATCGCGCTTTCCTTGACTTCGTTCCGCCCGCTTTGCTAGCATCTCGCTGCGGGGTGGAGCAGTCTGGTAGCTCGTTGGGCTCATAACCCAAAGGTCGAAGGTTCAAATCCTTCCCCCGCAACCAACGTCTTCATAGAAAGGCTCTGATCGGCGATCCCGGTCGGAGCCTTTTTATTTCGGCTCTTACGAGTGCGCGTGATGTGCAGAATTGGACTTTTCCATAGGCTCATCCAGCCGATCCACCGCCTGCTTTACCCCCCCGTGAACAGCGACAACGGAACCGTCTGCGCCAGCATGGTTTATACATATAATTTGACCAAGTAGGTCTCAACGCGTAGCATATCATCACGACAGGCTTTAACCTCTTTGACCTACGGTAAGACACTTCACTGGTCGACGGCCTTATTGATTGATTGAAGGAAGATCGTAAGAGGCGCTGCTCTCGCAGCGAAGGTGGAAGACATGGAGACACCGAAGTCAGGGCGTCTGCTCGTGGTTGAAGATGACCGGGAGTTGATGGCGGGCTTATGCGAGGCGATGGCGAATCACGGCTATGAGACGCTGGGGGTGGCGTCGGGCGAAGATGCGGTCGAGGCCTTGAAGCAGCAAAATTTCGATCTTCTTCTGACCGACCTCGTTATGCCGGACATGGACGGCATTACGCTGCTACGCGAAGGATTGACCGTGGACCCACATCTCGTCGGCATCATCATGACGGAGCAGGGTA
>Ga0114945_10000889_pt1 | contig 19015 bp, 23 predicted proteins | sample OV2TP3_FD_87194 | JGI IMG/M metagenome (GOLD analysis project Ga0114945, IMG submission 87194) | Hot spring microbial communities from Beatty, Nevada to study Microbial Dark Matter (Phase II) - OV2 TP3 | ecosystem: Environmental > Aquatic > Thermal springs > Hot (42-90C) | place: USA: Beatty...
AATATCTGGCCATAGCCAGATTATGCAACATCTGCCCTCGCTCAGCCAGCAAAATCTCTGGCTTCGCTCGCAGCCCTTTACTACCCCGGGCTAAAGCCCGGGGATGGTCGGTCTGTTATGACAAGAAACGAATTCCAAGTTCCAAATTTGTTGGTCATTGGTTATTGTGGTTTGAAAGCATTACCAGACGATCAATGCCCACATAATCTTTATAAAATTTTATCTTCCAGAAGGAAGGTTTTTCTTGTAAAATTTTTTCCACAGCTTGACGTTGTCCATCACCTATTTCCATAATGAGAAAGCCATCCCGAGTTAGTAAACAAGAAACCTTCTCTAAAATAAGACGAATGAATTTTAGCCCATCATCTCCTCCATCCAAGGCTAAACGCGGTTCGTGCCTTACCTCCCGTGACAAAAAATCTATCTCCAGGGCCTTAATATACGGAGGATTGGAAACAATGATATCAAATCTCCGACCAGCTTGAAGACACTCTTTACAAAATTGCTCCATGTCCTGAAGCACAAATTCAATCTTTCCCGTAACATTGTTGATATGTGCATTTTTATGGGCTATGGCTATGGCCGCCGCCGAAATGTCAACCGCTGTCAGCTGACAATCGTCCCTGAATTTGGCTAAGCTAATAGCAATATTACCTGAACCAGTCCCTAAATCAAGAACGGACAGATGGCGGTTATTGAATGACTTCACTTTTCCCAAAATGAGTTCGACTAAAATTTCCGTTTCCGGACGTGGAATTAAGACATTAGGATTAACCAAAATTTTTAATCCCATAAATTCACAATATTCCAAAATATATTGTAAAGGTTCCCCCTGTTGACGTCGTCGTTGTATCTCCAAAATTTTTTCTTCTTGTTCGCTGGTTAACACAGGTGGGTCGATATAAAGGTCGACACGACTACAATCGAAAAGCGTGGTCAAGATTTGTTCCGTTTCGTTCATGCGGCCTCAAGCTCCTTCTCTGCCTCTAATTCCGCCTTGAGTAACGCCCCCACCACCTCATCTAAATCACCATCTAAAACACTGGGGAGCTGGTAGGTGGTAAATCCAATACGATGATCCGTCACTCTTCGGTCAGGAAAATTGTAGGTGCGAATTTTTTCGCTGCGGTCACCCGTGCCAACCTTGGCCTTACGGTCTTTCGATATTTTCTCAAAATTTTCTTGTTGGAAACGCGCCAGTAAACGTGCCCGTAAGACACGCATCGCTTTCAACTTATTTTTAAGTTGTGAGCGTTCATCTTGACATACCACCACCATGCCGGTGGGAAAATGTGTGATACGAACCGCAGAATCGGCCGTATTAACACTCTGTCCTCCCGGACCAGACGAACGAAACACATCGACCTTTAAATCTTTGGGGTCAATCGTGATTTCCACCTCTTCGGGTTCATTCATAACAGCCACCGTCGCAGCGGAAGTATGAATCCGTCCGGAGGCCTCGGTGGTGGGCACACGCTGAACCCTATGGACACCACTCTCCCATTTAAGACAATGAGAAGCGCCCGCCCCACGAACACCAAAGATGATTTCCTTAAAGCCACCTGTTTCCGATGGATGACTGCTCATCAACTCCACATTCCAACCCTTTTTATCCGCATATTTGGTATACATCCGATAGAGATCAGATGCAAAAAGACTTGCCTCCTCACCACCCGTACCGGCCCGGATTTCGATAATCACATCGCGATCCTTTTCGGCTTTACGCGGATTGGCAAAATCTTCTAACTTCTCTTTAAGCTCTTGTCCCTTTGCCTCTAACTCTTTTAATTCCCCTCGTGCCAATTCTTCAAAGTCTTTATCGTGTTTTTCTTTTAATATCTTTTTTAATTCAGCAATTTGCTTGAGTAATTGACGATATTGACGCAACGTCTCCACAGTGGGGGTTAAAGCCGCATATTCCTTGGCTAACTTTTGATATCGGCCCTGATCCGCGATGACCTTGGCATCGGCCAACTTAACCTCCAGTTCATGATAGCGCTTTTCTAAATTTTCTAAACGAGTAATCATATTGTATTAACGTAACCAGCAAGCCGTCACCAGCGACCCGCAAAAACAAAATCCATTCTGGTTACTGGTCACTGGTTACAGGTTACTTGTTCTTTCCTTGATACCGTCGAGAAAATCGTTCAATACGACCAGCCGTATCGACATACTTACGATCGCCTGTGAAAAATGGGTGACAATTAGAGCAAATCTCCACACGGATGTTTTTTTTGGTCGAACGGGTATGAATGACATTACCACACGCACACGTGATGGTTGTTTCCACATATTGTGGCTGTATATCGGTTTTCATTAAGTTTACTCCTCCCTTTTGATGTTATTATTTCACTTATTCATATTTTCAAAAAACTCTTTATTGGTTTTATACTTAGCGATGCGATCGACGAGTAATTCCATCGCCTCCGCGGAATTTAGATCATTCACGGCTTTGCGCAGCAACCACATCCGCTGTAGTTCATCTTTGCTTACCAAAAGTTCTTCATGACGAGTATTGGAGCGTTTAATATCAATGGCTGGATAAATACGTCGCTGGAATAGATTACGATCAAGTTGCAATTCCATGTTACCCGTTCCCTTAAATTCCTCAAAAATAACTTCATCCATACGACTACCGGTGTCAATCAAGGCAGTCGCGATGATAGTTAAACTGCCTCCTTCCTCGACGGCCCGCGCTGCCCCAAAAAATCGTTTCGGTTTATGCAAGGCATTGGAGTCGACACCACCGGACAAAATCTTGCCGCTATGAGGAACAACGGTGTTGTAGGCCCGCGCTAAACGTGTAATGCTATCGAGCAAGATGACAACATCTCGTTTGTGTTCAACCAGACGTTTGGCTTTTTCCAGAACAATGTCCGCCACCTGCACATGGCGTTCGGCTGGTTCATCAAACGTGGAGGCAATCACCTCTCCCTTCACATGACGCTGCATGTCTGTAACTTCCTCGGGACGCTCATCAATGAGAAGCACCATTAAAATAATATCAGGATTATTGCTCGTAATGGAATTCGCAATCTTTTGAAGCAAAACGGTCTTGCCACTATAGGGAGGAGCGACGATCAAACCCCTTTGCCCTTTCCCAATCGGGGTAATAATATCCATAATGCGCGTGGAAATTTCATCAGAGGCCATCTCTAAAACAAACCTTTCCTTAGGATAAATCGGAGTGAGATTATCAAAAAAGATTTTATCCTTAGCCTTTTCCGGATTTTCATAATTCACCGCCTCGACTTTGAGAAGGGCAAAATATTTTTCCCCTTCTTTGGGAGGGCGAATGTGACCACTGACACTATCGCCGGTCTTTAAATCAAAGCGGCGAATCTGGGACGGCGAGATGTAGATATCGTCGGGACAAGGGAGATAATTGTAATTGGCGCTTCTTAAAAAGCCAAAACCTTCCGAGAGGATCTCGAGGGTCCCTTCCCCATACATGAGACCTTCTTTCTCCGCCCTGGCCTGCAGGATCTTAAAAATCAAATCCTGCTTCTTAATCCCGCTGATGCCATTGATATTAAGGTCCTTAGCGACTTTACTCAACTCTGACATCTTCATATCCTTCAACTTCGAGATATCCAGTTGGTGAGCTTCATTGCTCTTAAGAGATATTTTCTCTAAATCTGTTTTTTCCCTAACCTCCGACCGCTCTTTAACAGGGGTCTTTGTCTGACCATTTTCCATTTTTTCAGCCTCCTGACTTTCTTTTATTTTTTCTTTCGAATTTAATTTTGCCATAAGATTTTCTCCTGAAAAATTGTTAAGAAATATTCTTTATATTTCGCCAAAGTCTTTGGACTTGGCTTTGTGTTTGGGATAAGGAGCCACTATTATCAATCACAAAATCGGCTAAGCGCATCTTGTGACGAATGGGAATTTGGACTTCGATACGTTTCATGATATCCCTTCGACTTAAACCGGTCCGCTTGCGTAGACGTTGGATTTGGAGTGTACGTTTTGTTTTCACCACAATCACTTTATCCAACAGACGATCAAGACCGGTCTCAAAAAGCAAAGGAACATCCACAGCAACAACATGACAATGTTGATTCTGTGCCAATTGGCGCAGTTGGGATTTTATCTCTCCTACAACATACGGATGAATAATTCTTTCCAAACTTTTTAATTTCTTCGTATCCTCAAAAACTATTCGCCCTAATGTTCGGCGATTTATCCTCCCTTTGGTCAAAATTTTTTTTCCAAACTTGCGAACAATCAATGTGAAACAAGGACCTCGACGCTTTAGAAGCTGATGGGTAATCGTGTCGGCATTCAAAACCTTGGCCCCATGGCTCGCCAACATTTTTGTCACGGTCGTTTTACCGCTTCCAAAGCTTCCCGTTACACCGACACTAAGCATTGCTGAAAGACTTCTTGATATTGTTTAGCTGACTTATCCCAAGAAAATCGTAGCTCCATACCTCGATGCATTAATTTCCTAAAGATATCCTTTTGATGATACGTCTCGATGGCCTGTTCGACCGCCTTCTTTAACGCTTCTCGCGTATAATCCTTAAAGACAAATCCATAGCCCTCCCCTGTCCGTTCCTCAAAGGACTGAATGGTATCGGCTAAACCACCTGTCTTATGCACCAGAGGAATCGTCCCATAGCGCAGACTGATCATCTGACTTAAGCCGCACGGTTCATACCAGGAAGGCATGATAAAAATATCAGACCCTGCATAAATGATATGGGCCATTTTCTCATCATAGACGAAATGACAAGCAATTTTTTTCGGATACCGTTTGGCCAATTGTTTCAAAAGTCGGTAATATTTTTCTTCCCCCAATCCCAAGACAACAAGCTGTAAATCCAAATGGGCCATGCTCTCCATATCCTCGGCTAAAAGGTCAAACCCTTTTTGGTGAACCAATCGCCCCACGTAACCAAACAAGGGAACATCGCCCCGCACAGGAAGCTTTGAGAACTCTTGACATTTCGTTTTGTTGATATATTTCTTCTCAATAGTTTTCAACGAATACCGTGATTCAATAAATTCATCGTGTTCGGGATCCCAAAAATTATAATCGAGACCATTCAAAATACCTATCACCCCGTCTTTATGATGACGTAACACACCCTCCAACCCACAACCAAAATGCCGCGTGAGGATCTCTTTGGCATATTGGGGACTTACCGTCGTCGCACAATCACTATAAATAATCGCTCCTTTCAGAAGATTAATTTGATTATAAAACTCCAATCCCTCGGGTGAAAAAAAACTTTTATCCAAATGCAAATGAGGAAAAAGAGCCTTCGAGAAAATCCCTTGATACGCCAAGTTATGAATGGTCATAACCGTTCTGACTTTTCCGAAAAATCGCTCTTTTTTATAAACACTCCTCAAATAAACGGGAATGAGCGCTGTTTGCCAGTCATGACAATGGATGACATCCACCGCAATGTTCAATTTCTGTAAGTACTCTAAGATCTTCAGGCAAAAAAACTGAAATCGCTCTAAATTGTCTAGGTAATCCCCTTTGCCATCACCGTACAAACCATCGCGACCAAAAAAATTTTCATGTTCAACAAAGTAAACTAGAATGTTCTGACCGATTTTGGTAGTCGAAAGCCCTGTCTCAATCCTCTTGATATTAAATTTGTGTGCCTCAATGAGTTTATACTGCGGTAAAAAAACAACAATCTCTTCACCTAACTTTTCTAAGGCAATCGGGAGCGTACCACAAACATCTGCAAGCCCACCGGTTTTCACAAAAGGGGCTACCTCACTGGCACAGAAGGCAATCTTCATTTTAAATCTCTTTCATATCAAGCCAGTTTGGTCCTGATTTAATGCTCACCTTAATAGGGACAGAAAGCTTAATGGGGTGTTCCATTTCCGTCTTGATAAATTCAATGATTTTACCCTCTTCCTCCACAGGCACATCAAAAACGAGTTCATCATGAACCGTAATAATCATCTTGGCTTTGGACTGATGCCTTTCCATTTCTTTTTGAATCTTAATCATCACCAGTTTCAATAAATCAGCGGCCGAGCCTTGCACAGGAGTATTGATGGCCTGTCGTTGAGCCAATTGTCTAATCGTCACATTGGTACTATTAATTTCAGGAAGATAGCGTCGACGATTGAGTATCGTCATCACAAATCCTGCTTCTTCACATTTCCCTATTTGTTCATCCATAAATTTTTTGACATCGGGATAACGCAAGAAATATTTATCAATAAAATCCTGGGCCTCGTTCTGCGAAATATTAAGATCCTTTGATAATCCAAAGGCACTCATCCCATAAATAATGCCAAAGTTCACGCGCTTGGCCGCATCCCGCATCTCGGCACTCACCACCTCTTCACTCACATCAAAAATTAAGGCCGCCGTATAGGTGTGGATATCCTCACCGTCTTGAAAAGCCTTGATCAAATTTTTATCTCCCGAAAGATGAGCCAGAATTCTTAACTCAATCTGTGAATAATCCGCTGCAATAATCACGTTTCCTTTTCCCGAGGCCACAAAGGCCTTACGGATCTGTCGCCCCAAATCGGTCCGAATAGGAATATTTTGTAGATTCGGATCATTAGAACTCAGTCGTCCCGTCTCCGTGCCAACCTGATTAAAATAGGTATGCAAACGATGTGTTCGGGGGTTGACTAACTTCGGTAAGGCATCAATATAAGTGGATTTCAATTTGGCTAACTGTCGATAGTTGAGAATGAGAGCTGGTAGTTTATGCTGGGTAGCCAGTTTAGTCAAAACCCCCTCATCGGTGGAAAATCCGGTTTTAGTCTTTTTGATCACGGGCAATTTTAACTTTCCAAATAAGATAGCCGATAATTGCTTCGGGGAATTGAGGTTAAAATGACTCCCCGCTTCTTCATAAATTTGTTCTTCCAAACTTTTAATTTTCTTTTCGCAATCATGCGAAAGTTCTTTTAATAAATCCTCATCCAATCTAACCCCATTTGTTTCCATCTGGAATAACACATAGGCCAATGGCATTTCAATCTCATGAAATAAGTTCATTAAAGATTTCTCTTGTAGTTGCTTTAAAATCAAAGGATAGATCGTTTCCACAATCTTCACACTCGATGCCAAACGGTTACGCTCTGAAACGGTGCATTTAAGATATTCCCATGCCAAGGTCACAACATCATAACTAGACTGAGCGGGGTTCAAAAGATACCCTCCCAGCATGACATCAAACATCTTGCCTTCAACACGACAACCATGGCTGATGAGAACTTTCATGGCCTCTTTGATATTGTGGGTAATCTTTAAAATGTTGTGATCTTCGAATAACTCTTTTAAATCCACAATCTGATCTTCACGAACCTGAAAGATGTTTTCGTCTCCCATACTTATCACCATACCCGAAAACAACGTCTCTTGTTCGCTTCCTTCAATAAGAAAAGAGAACTGACCGGCCTTGCGGATATTATTAGTCAATTCCTTGATATCTTTCTCATCCTTTAAACCACAAGTCTTAAGGTGATCATGATCCGTAATTTCAGGACGTAACTCCTCGGCAAATTTGCGAAATTCCAATTCTTGAAATAATTGGTACAACCTTTTCTGATCAGGGACACCGACCACCATATCATTTAAGCGAACAGGTACCCCCACATGCGCATCTAAAATAGCTAACTCTTTACTTAAGAAAGCGATCTCCCTCTGTTGAGATAATTTTTCTCTAATCTTCTCGGATTTAATCCCTGAGAGATTCCTAAAAATATTTTCTAAACTGCCATGCTCTTGAATGAGGCTACGGGCCGTGACCTCACCAATCCCATTGACACCAGGAATGTTATCCACCGTATCTCCGGCTAAAGCAATAAAGTCAATAATACGCTGCGGTTCGATACCCAATTCGGCTTTCGCCTCCTCTTCTCCAATCATTTGTTCTTTACGCACACTGAATATCTTTATTTTGCCATTGAGCAGCTGATACATATCCTTGTCGTCGCTAACGACCACCACCTCCACATCCTTTTTGACCATTTGGCGGGCCACGGTGGCAATCAAATCATCAGCCTCGTAACCCTCGTATTCCAAGACAGGCAGGTTATAGGCACGCACCACTTCTTTGATAAGGGGTATCTGGCTAATTAGGTCTGCCGGCATGGAGGGACGCTGAATTTTATAATCCGCAAATTTTTCCTGACGAAACGTCTTTTTGCCAACATCAAAACATACCGCTACATATTGGGGTTTGTATTCACGCAAAATTTTTTTAAGTGTACTCACAAAGCCATAGACGGCATTCGTGGCCTGGCCTTTTTTCGTCGATAACCCCTTGATGGCGAAATACGAACGATAGCAAAGGGCATGGGCATCGATTAAAAATAATTTTGGGTGGGGCATCATCACACTTAAGTTGTCAACAACAGGAACATTTGTACTCTATGATTAATTATTGACTTCTTGATTAGATTCTTTAGGTAAAATGGTGAGTATTTTGCGAAATTCTTCTTCGGCAGAATAGGAATCCCCTTCCTCTAACATCTTTAATGCCTGCTTTGAATGTTGACGGATATCCTCCTTTTTCTTTGCTTCCATAGCCTCCTCCAGCGCCCTTAAGATTTTTGGATTTTCTGGGGTTAAGAGGAGAGCTTGATCAAATTCCTCAATGGCCTTGGCGTAATCTTTCTTTTTTACTAAGGCGAGGCCCCGCTGATAATGTCCTTGGGCCCTCACAATCTGCAGCGAAAATTCTTTGCGTGCTTTCGTGACCAGTTCAGTATTTAATTCTTCCGTCTGCTGGGCAACCATTTTTTGTTGGCGCTCAGGATCAATTTTCCAAAGTTCTTCTTTAGCCTTTTTCGCCCATGGATCATGGGGCCTGGATAACTCAATGCGTTTTTGGAAATATTCACTGGCCCTGACATTGTCCCCTTGCTTTTGGTACAGGTAGGCCAAATTCATGTAAGGCGGTAAATAATTCTTATTGACCCTGATTGCCTTAAGATAATGTTCCGCAGCCTTTGCTTCAATCCCTAGCTGCTCGTACAAAACCCCCATGTCATTAAAGATAACCGCATTATCCGGGACCAAGGACAATGATTTGGTGTAATATTGAAATGCCCTATCAAAATTACCTTTCTGTTGCTCCTCATATCCTTTAATACGATATTCTTCGGCTATTTTTAATCTCTGATCAGCAAAGGCAACCGTTTGAAAGGTAATTATTGATATGGATAAGATAAGAAGTGAGGAATTCAAGCGATGCGTCAAACGAGCTAACTTCTTATGTATAAGATAATATATTTTTTCGACTTTGGCAAGAAAAATATTATGCCTCATAAGGGAAGTAGTGGGAATCTCAAGTTTATTTGGTCTCCGCCGCACCATGGGCGTTGGCTTGAGTTGATAGAGACAACTGCAGACCATTCATGTGTGCAACGACCACGCGCACCTGTTCACAAGCCTTCGTTGCATAAACATCGGGTGTCTTAAAGATAAGTGGCGTAACATCCTCGATAGCTTCATCAAGGGCATAAACATTGTCAATGTTCGTCTTATAAGTAGCATCAACCACAATCCGGTCTTGTAGAGACAAGGATGTGTCTTGAAACAAACGAAAATTCGGGTTTAATTCTCCAAAGAAAATGGCGTCGCTGGCAATCACCTTCTCAGACTTAAACCGCACCGCCCGTGCATCGCCTTCTCCTAAAATTTCGATAATAGGATTATCTTGCATCAGGCGAATCCCTTGTTCTTGGAGAGTCGAGGGAGAAAATGTTTCTGCATGAGTGACTTGTGGTGATTCGACGACAAGCAGCACTTCCTTTTCTATTTTTCGAATCGCCTGCGCCATTTTCAAACCGACGGACGAATTAGACTGAATGGTTACTGTATCAATGAATGGTAATTCTTTTAAGAACTGATTGATGTCCGCAAGACTATCTAACACATATATGCCCGTTTTATTAATGCCTTTGATATCAAGCATTTTTTTATCTGGCAGAGACGCGATGGCAAGAACATCGTAATCCAAAATAATTTCTTTTTCCTCTAGGGTGATCTGACTTTTACGGAAATTAATCTTTGTAATTTTCTTCTCGAATATCTGGGTAACATTATTCTGCACGTAAAAATCTGGAGGTTTAACCAGTATCTGATCTAATGAAATTTCTTTGGCGACCAATTCCGCCAATCGCTGACGATGATACGGTAACTGACCATCGGGACAAAGCAAAATAATTTCGCTTTCTTGATCGGCTAAACGAATATCCTCAATGAGCTTAACTACTCCAATCGAATTTCCCAAAATGATAATTTTCTTCTTCATTTTTAATTTTTCATTTCTAATTTTTAATTTGTAATTTATACGCCTCTATCGCATTTTTCATAAGCATCACAACCGTCACTGGCCCCACTCCTCCCGGAACCGGTGTAATATAAGAAGCCCTGGCTTTAGCGCTTTCGAATTCCACATCACCGACGAGTTTTTCTCCAACTTGATTAATGCCAACATCAATCACAATCGCTCCCTTCTTAATCCATTCGCCTTTGACGAAATTAGGTTGCCCCACCGCAACTACAACCACGTCACCCCGTACCACATGCTCTTCTAATCGTCCGGCCTTGCTCGTGCCACTGTGACAAACCGTCACCGTCGCGTTTTGTTGCAACAAAAGTAAGCTGAGAGGCTTACCCACAATTTCGCTTCGTCCGACAATCACCGCTTCCTTACCGCGCAAGTCCACGCCCGTCGAACGAATATGTTCCATCACCGCTGCAGGGGTGCAAGGAATAAGACTATTTTCGGCCAGAAGCATTCGGCCCATATTCGTGGCATTAATCCCCTCGAGATCTTTTCGGGAATCCACACAATTAACCGCTGCTTGATAATCGATGTGTTTGGGCACCGGTTTATAAATCATAATGCCATGCACTTTATGGTCGTGATTCAACTGTTCGATCAGCGAAATCAATTCTTTCTGTGAAACATCTTTGGGAAGATTCACCAATTCATATTGAATCCCGATTTGTTCCGCAACTTTCTTTTGGGAATTCGCATAAGCAATGGCACTGGCGTCCTCACCGATCATGATATTCTTTAGATGCGGTACTCCACCCGTCGCTTTAAGCAGCTCCTCGATTTCTTTCTGCAACCGCGTCTTGATTTGGTTGGCCAATGCTCGGCCGTCTAATAATTGGGCTGACATGAGGGTTTCCATTTGTTCTGCTTTCAGCTTTCCGCTACCAGCTCTCAGCTATTAACAGCTATAAGCTGAACGCTGAAAGCTGATAGCTATTCTATGTATTTATCTGCACATTCACCATGGCGGATTTAAACGCCGCTAACAATAATTCATTGGCCACCTGAATATCACTCACTAGATATGCGTTTCCATGATGCACCAAAAACGGTGTAAGTTCAACTGCTTCATAACAGCGATTGCAGACCTCTAAGGGCACTTCTCTAGCTCTTTTAAGGGCTGCTTTTTTGATTTTTGGACTTTTTTTCCGTGCTTTCACAACCGCCAAATACGCCTGCGCATCAAGATCCACAAGCGCTAAGAAACGTTTCTTAAGCTTCTCGCTTTCTTTAAGGATTTTTTTAATTTTTCTTTCCATGAGGGCAGGCTTCCCCTTACCCAACGAATAATGCGCCACCATGCTGACCAACGCCGCGCCCAACGCTGCTGCCAAGGCAGCCGCCGACCCGCCGCCAGGCACAGGGGTTCGCTGCGAAAGTTGCTCGACATACTGCTTCAGGGTGTAGTTCTTAAATTTTTTCACTGGATGCCTTACTCGTTTAGTGGTAATCCTTCGGCATGTTCCTCACTCCGTTCGTCACTTGCTCAGGATGGTTCGACGCTTATCGTGGTGAGCAAGCGAAGCGCATCGAACCATGAAGCCTTATCGCATTTAATGGCAGATGGTTAGCAAACGGGAAAAAGTATGTTGAAAAATTTTTGTGATTGTATGATAACGTAAAGCTCGGGAAGTTTCAATAAATTACTCAAAATTTATTATATTTAGAATAAGTATTAAATAGACATATCTGTCAAATCAAAGGCGTTTTTCAGGAGCTCAATGTGACTGTCCCCTTCTTCCTCTTCGGTAATCGTGACCACATCAAAGCGAGCCTTCGCATCAAGACTGTGTTTGAACTTTAAATAACTAAGAGCTAATTGGGCGAGTTTAAATTGCTTACGTTTTGAGATCGCCTCTAAGGGTGAGCCGAATTCCACATCGACTCTTGTCTTTACTTCCACAAAACAAATGGTGTCATGGTCTTTGGCGATAATATCGATTTCGCCAAGCCGATTGCGGAAGTTGCGCTCAAGAATCCGATACCCCTGTCTTTTAAGATAATCAACCGCCAATTCTTCGCCGTATTTTCCAAGAATCTTACGCTGTGTGGTCATTAGACATAGTGAAAGGTTTTGCGATGAATGAAGGAAGGGCCAAAACGTTTTAGGGCCTTTTTATGTTTAAGGGTCGGATAACCTTTGTGTTGTCTAAATCCATATTGAGGAAAGATTTTATCGTAAGTAGTTAAAATTCGATCACGCGTCACCTTGGCGATAATCGAGGCACACGCAATGGATAAACTTAAACTATCACCGCGGATGACAGTTCGATAATCGATAGGTAAATCGGTTTGAAATGAATTCCCGTCCACCAAAAGACACACATCATTATAGGAATATCGCCCGAGCGCGTTGGTTCTCTTACAATGATAAAGCAAAAATCGAACAGCGGAGCTCATGGCTTGATATGTCGCTTGCAGGATATTATTTTGATCAATGACCAATTCGCTCATGACCCCAACGCCGACGTAGGCATTTTCATAAATTTCATGAAAGGCCCGTTCCCGCTGCAACGCGGTGAGTTTTTTCGAATCTTGAATTTTATTTTTAAACGAGGTTTTGCGAAGCGCCACAGCCGCCGCCACAACCGGCCCGGCCAGAGGGCCCCGGCCGGCTTCATCCACCCCAATCACCAGTTGATAACCTTGCTTTTTGGCTAATCGTTCGTATCGAAGCATGTGAGGGTCTTAAAGGGGAGAATAAAATTGTTTCAAAAATTTTCTGCTACTGTTTTTATGATACGTTATCGCCTGGGGACTTACAAGGAATTTCTTCGTTTTAAATATTTAATCTACGTGAAACCCTATCCTGCGTTTAGGCGTTTCTGGTGGCGCCATAAGTCGGCGGATCGCATCAAAAACTACTTTAAACTGGGCATCATATTTCTTTTCCAATTCTTCGAGTTTAAGGGCCAAGTCCTTATGCGAAGCAAGCATCTCCCGCAATTTCACAAAAGCACGCATGATTTGGATATTGACTTGAATAGTTCTTGGACTATGTAAAACACCCGAAAGCATAGCAATGCCCTGTTCTGTAAAAACAAAAGGCGGTTTACGTGTACCACCCCAACTTGATGTGCCAAATTGGCACTTCAAGTTTCTCAACTCCTCTTGGTTGAGCTGAATTAAAAAGTCATCTGGAAATCGTTCTTGATGCCTACGAACCTGCCGGGTTAACTGAGCAGTGGGCACTTCATACAACTGTGCCAAGTCCCTATCCAACATCACCTTCTTTCCCCTGATTAAATAGACTTTCCGTTCGGTGATTTCCTGTGGAACAATTGCGTTAGACATGGTTTCTCCTCCTGAAATTGAGAAAGTACAATGAACAAACCACAAACAATGACATATACTGCTCCCCGTTAAGTGAATAGGTGAAAATTTGGAAAAATCACCTATAATCAACTTAACCGGAGGAGCCTATGAAATACCGAAAATGGGACCCAAAGACAAAAGCTCAAGTTGTGCTCGAAGGACTGGAACAAAAAATACCGCTAGTAGAATTATGTACCAAGTACGGAATCCGTCAAAGCACATATTATTATTGGCTTAAAGAGTTCCAAGCCAAAGGGCATAAAATCTTTGAATCAACCAAAGAAAGTAAAAAAGAGCAGCGATTAAAAGACGAAAACGTCAAACTCAAACAAGTTATTGCTGAATTAAGCATTGAATTAAAAAAAACCGAATTCGAACTCAAAGAGCTAGAAGGAGACGATCTATGAAACAATCCGATAAAGACCTTCTCGTTATAATCGAATCTATCAAATGCGATCACCTCTTTTGGGGCTACCGACGTGTCTGGGCGTATTTGAAGTATCGGCTTAACATAGCAGTCAATAAGAAACGCGTATATCGACTTATGAAAAGGTATCAACTATTGGTTAAACCAAACTTACGACTAAAGGCCAAACGTGACGACCAATCTAATCGTTCTAAACCCCAAGCCTCTATTCCCAACCAGTTTTGGGGAACAGACATGACCAAGATCATGATCAAAGACTTTGGCTGGGTTTACTTGGTTGTCGTCATGGATTGGTTTACTAAGAAAATCGTTGGCTATTGCCTTGATGGCCATTCTAAAACCAATCATTGGCTTGAAGCTTTACATCAAGCCTGTGATACCCAATTCCCTCAAGGAATCTTAGTCAAAGAACACGATTTATATCTCGTGAGCGATAATGGTTCTCAACCAACATCGCATAAGTTTATGCAAGCCTGTTCGGTCATGGAAATTAAGCAAATCTTTGCCAGTTACAATAATCCTAAAGGCAATGCTGATACCGAACGGCTCATGAGAACCATCAAAGAGGACTTCGTATGGCCCAGAGACTTCTCATCGTTCGAACACTTTGCCGAACAATTTAAGCAGTGGGTTGAGGAATATAACACAGATTATCCTCACTCATCGCTTTATTATTTAACACCGTGCCAATTTGAAAAAGAACAACTATTACTTACAAAAAATTAACCTTGCTTAGCAGGGAGCAGTTCCAATTAACAAAAGGGCAAATCCTATTTGTGATTTGTTTTTGTGTATTGTTTGTTATTTGTTCATTGTTAAATTGTGATTTACTAATGAGGGAAACGAGGGGATGGACAACTATGGGAAAGGCAGGACAAATGTAACACGAATTTTAAGGATTGTCAAAACGGTCTTGCGTCTTATGTCATGTGACTTTGTTATTTTATCTCTTTGTTGCTTTAACGGTGGATTATCCTATGTCCCACGACTTCCTATGATTTAATAGATATCCCTACGATGACCGATGTCTAAAATCAAAATCATCTTTTGCCGGTCATTAATCTCATAAATCACACGATATTTGCCTACACGAATGCGCCAACCAGGACGACCGATTAATTTTTTGCTCCCGGCAGGGCGGGGATTGGATGACAACGCAGAAATTTTGCTTTTTACTTTTTCATAAATATCGGCAGGTAAGTCGGCTAATTCTTTCTGAGCAGAACGCAGAATAAAAAGACCATAACTCATTTCCGCTTCTTTTCAATCTCCTTGATAGCCTGCTCGAACGGAATCGCCTCTTCATGGGACATCTTAGCGGCGTCATAGGCCCGGATCGCCTCTAATTCTTCGAGATTCTTGAGAATTTTTCGATACTGCCTCATCTTAAGCACCACAGCAACCCGCTGTCCTTTTTTGTCCAGCAAAAATTTTTCTCGAATTTTTACCATAAGATATTCTCTCCTATTTTTGATGCATTTGTTTCAAGTATATCACGAAACAGTTAAAAAAATTAAGCAATTTTAAAATTATGGCCTACGGATAGATAAGGATACGAACGAAAGATTCGCTTTAAGGTGTGGATGACCAACACGCCTTCCGGTCATGTGTCCTTGTGACTTTGCCCGTCCACCTGAGGCGGATAAGGTCTCGCCATAGGTGGATGACCTGTGACATTGTGACTTTGTTACTTTATCGAATTCGGGTTACGGTGTGTGTCCCGCGACTTTGGCGGGTTACGGTGTGCATGCCCACGACTTCTTGCTGATTTGCCCTTGTTGGTATTTTTTTACCCAACGGTACAATATCTGCCGAGTAATGTTATGCTCACGGCTTAATTGACCTACTGGGATTGATCGATAAAGGATTTGTTCAACGATCTCGTTTTTAAACTGCTTTGTAAATGTTCTGTATTTTAAACTCATGACAAGGCTCCTTTTTAAAAGGCTCTTGTCTTAAGTGTAACTTATAAACTGTCTAAGTCAACGGGTCCAGTCCAGTGTGTGTCCCACGATTTCTAAGCAACTGGTGTATAGGAAACTACTCTTATGGCCTTACACCAAATTTCTTCGAAGTTGCCAAAATTTGAACCAGGCTCATCAGGAATAAATTTTGTCGATCTATAAATTGCCTCATTTTCAGAATGCTGCTCCCAGCACCACGAAGAAAGATCGCCCGCCTTATCCTTATACGGATTTTTAAAATATCCTTCTTCATCCACAATATAAAGGTCTATGATGTCGTTTAAAAAATCCTTACTATTTTGCAATTTATTAAACATTTCTTTATTTGCAAACACTAGCAAGTCCCAATCCGATCCTTCTCTTGCCATCTCGTTTGCTCTGGAACCAATTAACCAGATTGATTTAACTGATTGGTAATTTATCTTCAATTTCTGAATATATTCTTCTATATCTTTTGGAATTATCACGTCTGCTTCCTTGTTTATTCGTCATTTTTTCACTTATTTTTTAACAAAAATCTAGCAGCTTCATTCCATTCATATATCACTGGAAATCGTACGCTTCCAAATAACTGAACGTGGCAAAGTTTTAGGATCGGGACCATACTGATTTTCTCCCGATTGACCTTCTTGAGCCATGAGAAAGAGAAAAATAATAACGCCTATGATTGGAACAGCCTGAATCAGACACCACCATCCACTCCGTTTAGTATCATGCAGTCTTCGAATAGATACTGCAAGGCTTGGGATTAAAATAGCGAAACCGTATGGAACGCTTAGGATGCCTGGTTTTTCTAGATTTTTCTCAACAAAAAGGAATATAAGAGAGAAAATGATGTTAACCAGTAACCATGTCCAATACTCCTTACGCTAAGCTCTCCCATTAAAAACTGCATATTTTTTTAATACCTCAATATACCAAGTCATATTTTAACTTTCCGAAAATTTCTGCGTTTCCATGGACACGAACGTGCTTTGAAAATCCTCAAAATTCCTAAAATCCCTGAATGGCAAGACGAGTTTAGCGTAATTGAGAAAACTTGTCAATAAATGAGGGGAATGAGGGGAACCGACTCCCCCGTCATGTAACCTCGCTGCCACAAACCATAACCTTCCTGCCTCGCCAAGCCTTTTGGCGGGCCCGCCAGGTTACTTCCCCATCTTTTCATTAACCCATTGATAAACCCTGGTTGTAATCTTGACCATTTCATCGGCATCAGACTTACGGACACTTCGCGATTCATACTGAACCATGTTCTTTCGCATAATCACTTTACGTAATTGCTTAGATTTCTCATCCGCCCCTGCTATCGGCAGATTGGCCACAAGATCACATACATCCAAATGATCTTGAGATATGGAACGGATACCTCTCTCGTAAACACAGATAGCATCGGCGGCGGATATCGCACACTGGACCGCCAACGTTGCGGCAGCGTTCCAATTCAATGCGTGAAATGCTATGAGCACTTGATCATAATTGTCAGTGGCTTTCTTGAAATAGTCCGCTGAGGCCAACTTACTTTCTTCTCTAATTTTTCCTTCCCGCGCTGTCATATTTAAATTTCCAAAGGTTCTTTGCCATACAATACGGTATAAGATTTCATCAGTGTTGAGACAGGGGAAAGATTTTTCCTTAAACGGCTCCGGAAATCCGCCGCTGATTTGATATAAGGATCAAGCTGTACACCAAAATACGATTTAAATCTATCTGTAATGGAGGAAACAAAGATATCTGCTACGCGCTTCACGTCAACCGCCTTGCCGACAACCACAGCGATATCCACATCACTTGTCTTGTTGGCTTTATCTTTTTGAACACTCCCATAAAAAATCAAAGAGACAATTTTTGGCTTAAGGCCGGCTTTTTTTATTTCCTCAACAAGAAAATCCCGAATTTCATCCTTAACGCTTCCTTCGGTTTCAAACAAGGGGCGAATGATCTTTTTGACGATACGGTCCTCTTCATTCAAGGTGTAAATATGCTGTTTGCCGATTATCTCGAGATTGAGAATGTGGCGAGAATGGAGACCTTTTAAAGATTCATGGGTGGAGGGCACCGAATATCCTGACAACTTTGCGATTTCACGACCTGTTGCTTTAAGCCCCTTACGGGAAGCAAAAACGCGCAGAATGGCTAACTTAGAGGGTGAATCAATAATTTCGTTTATGTGAAAAGAGGCGTTATTCATAGAGTAAACCTTACATGTGTTAGGATAACCTTACACATGTAAAGTATAGCATCGTTTGTCGTTGTGTCAAATGATTTCCTGCCTGCCCATGAAAAAAAGGGACAAAGCATCTTTCACGATGGGGAGAGTTATATCCACAGACAAGCAGAAAAAAAGACCGCGGAGAAATTTTATTTTTGAGCCGCAACGGCGGCCGGGGCGGAAGTTTGGGTTTCGTTTTGTTTGACGCGGGTGCTTTTGCCCACACGCTGGCGCAGATAATACAACTTAGCGCGCCGCACAGAGCCTTTACTGATGACGGTTAAGCTCTCAATCACCGGCGAGTGCAGAGGAAACGTTCTCTCCACCCCTTCGCCGAAGGAAATCTTTCGTACCGTAAACATGGCCTTTAAGCCGGTCCCGCTTTTTTTGATGACCGTCCCTTCAAAGGGATGCAGGCGGATCTTATCGGCTTCCGCTACTTTGATTTTCATCTTTACGGTATCGCCGACGTCAAAATGCGGAAGGTCGCTACGTAGATAAGCTTTTTCAACCAAATTAATTTTATCGGATAAACTGACCATGATGATATCTCCGGAATACGTCTTAAAAAAGTACCCAATTCTAACCTATAAACCTTGAGATGTCAATCTTCAATATAGAGACTGTCAAGCCAAAATTAAAATGTCCTAGTTCTACCAAAATTAAAATGTCCTAATTTGTTCTTAAGCTGCCGCGTAATTTAAAGCCATCTCTCCAGTAACTTCCCTTTTGGGGAACTGGACGAAACCTTGGTTTAACTTTACGGATTACAATCTTGGGCGGCATGGCCTCAATGGGTTTG
>Ga0114945_10000890_pt1 | contig 19004 bp, 11 predicted proteins | sample OV2TP3_FD_87194 | JGI IMG/M metagenome (GOLD analysis project Ga0114945, IMG submission 87194) | Hot spring microbial communities from Beatty, Nevada to study Microbial Dark Matter (Phase II) - OV2 TP3 | ecosystem: Environmental > Aquatic > Thermal springs > Hot (42-90C) | place: USA: Beatty...
CCCTCCGCGATGCTGGCCGGGCCCCTCGGAATCGGGGACCAGGCCGTAGGACTCGATTCGCAGGGGGTAGGCAACCTCGACGGCCTCCACCGGGGCGTTGCGCGTGTTGGTCATGTGGTTCTGCACGCCGTCCATCCCGTCCTGGTCGCGCATGGCCCCCTGCCCTCCCCCATAGGTCTCGATGTAGTTGTAGTAGTTGCCGTTGCGGGGGTCAATGCCGCCGATGTTCAGCAGGTTCATCGTGCCGGAGCAGGCCGCCAGTACCCTCTCGGGCACCGCCTGAGAGAGGGCGCCCAACAGGGCGTCCACAATGCGCTGGGTGGTGACGATGTTGGCATTGCACACGGCGTTGGGGTAGACCGCCGAGAGCAGGCTGCCGGGCCGCACGACGACCTCGACCGGCCGGTAGGCCCCGGCGTTGGAAGGCAGCTCCGGGTCCAGCGCGGCCTTGAGTACGTAATACACACAGGCGGCCACCGAAGGCCAGCGGCAGTTGAGGGGGCCCTGAGCCGCGTCATCCGTGGCGCTGAAATCGGCGCGGAATACCTCCCCCCTGGCCTCCAGCCTGACGCGGATTGTGTAGCGCCGGTCTGTGACACCGTCCCCCTCCAGCACGTCCTCGAAGGTATAGACGCCAGATGGAATTGTACGTAGCGCAGCCCTCATACGCCGTTCGGAGTAGTTGAGCATCTCCTCCAGGTAATGCTCAACGGTGGCGACGCTATACTTTTCGACCAGTTCGCCAAGACGCTGGGTGCCTACGGCATTGGCCGCAAACTGGGCCAGCAGGTCCCCCCGCACCTCGAACGGTGGCCTTACGTTCTGGGCGATCAGCGCCCACAGCTCGCGGTCCAGCTCCCCGCGACGGAACAGGCGCACGGGCGGGATCTGAAGCCCCTCCTGGAAGATCTCGGTCACCCCGAAGGGCATGGACCCCGGGGCAAATCCCCCCATGTCCACGTGGTGGGCCTGATTGGCAGCCAGAGCGATGATCTGCCCGTGGTGGAAGACGGGCGAGATCAGGCAGAGATCGTTGAGGTGGCCGGGCCCGGCGGGATAGGGCGTGTTGAGGGCAACGGCATCCCCCGGCTCCAGTTGTTCAAAGGGGTAGGCTTCCATGGCCGTGCGCACCGCCCCGTGCATGGTGCCCAGATGGAGCGGCGTGGCGATCTCGCTCTGGGCCACGACGTCTCCCGCGCGGGTGTAGACCGCGCAGGAGGCGTCCCGACGATCCTTGATGTTGGTGGAGTAGCTCGCCCGCACCAGGGCTGCGATCATCTCGTCGGCGATGGAATAAAAGGCGTTGCGCATGACCTCCAGGGTGATCGGGTCGATGGGGGCTGAGTTCACGATTGGCTCCAATCCAGAATCAGGTTGCAATAGGTATCCACCCGGGCGCGCTGAGCGGGCCAGACCACCGTGGTCGAATCCAGCTGTTCGATGACGGCCGGACCCGCGATAACATCTCCCGGCTTGAGTTGAGACCGGTCATAAATGGCGGTGGAGACCCATCGTTGATGGAAATAGACCGGGCGGTGTCCTTTCAGGGCACAGGGAGGATCGGCAGCGCCGTTGAGCGGCATCGCATCCAGGCGCGGCTGAGGCGACCTGGCCAGGGCCGTAAGTCTCAGGTTCACCACTTCTACAGGGTTTTCGGGGCTGGCATAACCGTAGCGGCGCTTGTGGGTTTGATGGAATCGTTCGACGACTTCAGCCACCTGAGGGCTCGCCAATTTCCCGCTGGCCACCGGAATCTCCAGCTCATAGCCCTGTCCAAGGTAGCGCACGTCGGCCAGGCGAACGAAGCTCACACGGTCGCGCTTGAGTCCCTCGCCCTGCATCTGAGACAGGGCCTCTGCTTCCATCCCGGCATAACGCCTGCCCAACTCGCGGGCGACCAGCTCACTCCCCGGGCACAACACGGTGCGCACGTAGTCATAGCGCGTGTCGGCCATCAGGAGTCCGAGGGCAGACGTCACCCCTGGGGCGATGGGCACCAATACCCGTGGGATGTTCAGCTCGGCTGCCAGCTCGGCCGCGTGCACGGGACCCGCGCCCCCAAAAGCCACCAGGCAGAACTCGCGGGGGTCATACCCCTTGGTGACAGACACCACCCGAATGCCTTTGATCATGGTGGCATTGACCACCCGGATGATGCCCTCGGCGGCCTCTTCTACGCTGAGACCCAGGGGGTTAGCGACTCGTTTGGAGATGGCCTGCCGGGCCCGCTCCACGTCCAGCGCCATACGCCCTCCGAGGAAGTACTCTGGATTGAGCCTCCCCAGCGCCAGATTGGCATCCGTCACGGTCGCCTCGTGTCCCCCCTGGTCGTAGCAGGCCGGGCCAGGGTCTGCCCCGGCGCTCTGCGGTCCCACGCGAAGAGCGCCTCCCGGATCGATCCAGGCGATGCTCCCTCCGCCGGCCCCCAGGGTATGGATGTCGATCATCGGCACTTTGACCGGGAACCCCTCTACCTCGCTCTCCTGCGTGCGACGCGCCTCGCCCTGATAAGACAGGCAGATATCGAAGCTGGTCCCCCCCATATCGACTGAAATGATGCTGGGTTCTCCGGCCTGATGGGCCAGGGCCACGCTGCCGATGACCCCCGCAGCCGGCCCGGAGAGGATGGTGTAGATGGGTTTGTGGACGGCCGTGGCAGCCCCAACGATGCCCCCATTGGACTGCATGATGTGCAGGTCCGAGCGCACCCCGACCTCAGCGATGCTGCGCTGGAGACTGTGCAGGTAGCGCCTCATGACAGGGGCCAGGTAGGCGTTGATGGTCGTGGCGCACATCCGTTCGTACTCTTTGAACTCGGGCAGGACCTCTGAGGAGAGCACAACGGTGAGATGGGGCAGGGCCTCCGTCAGCGCCTGGCCGATGGCCCGTTCGTGCACAGGGTTGGCATAGGCGTGGAGGAGACACACGGCCACGGCCTCGACCTCCGCCTTGGTTACCTGCTCCACAACGGCCTGCACCTCTTCCGGTTGGAGAGGCGTCAGGATCTCGCCCGTGTGCAGGACGCGCTCGCGCGCCTCGAAGCGCAGGTGGCGGGACACAAGGGGCTCCGGCCGGCGCACCCGCCAGTCGTAGAGACTCGGTCGATCCTGACGGCCGATCTGCAGCACGTCCCGGAAGCCAGCGGTGACGATCAGCGCGGTGCGCGCGCCCTTGCACTCCAGGAAGGTGTTGGTGGCCACCGTGGTCCCGTGGATGAAGAAGGTGATCTCGCTGGCAGGGATGCCCAGCCGCTCGATCAGGCGCTGGATGCCTCGGGTGACCCCGACGGCCTGATTGGCCGGCGTGGAGGCGGTTTTGGAGAACTCCAGCCGGTTGGTCGCCACATCGTAGAGGGCGAAGTCTGTGAACGTCCCTCCGACGTCCACGCCAAGATGGTAAGGCATGCGACACAGCCTTTCGAGAAAAATGGGGTGATGGGTTGATCCTGGTGAGAGAAGAGCTGTCCGACAGCCAGCCATCAGAAGTCATGGGACAGATTCCTGGAGGAGATTAACCGCGAGCGACTTTGACCGGTCCCGTGAACAGATCCTCCGGAAGAAAGCTGGTTCTGGCGAGGGAGTGAGGATGGTTGACCCCCTGCGCCGTCACCTGCCCCATGGCCGTGTAATACTTGCTCTCTCCACTGACTCCGCACCCATTTCCTCCGCCGTGCCCCCTCACCCACTGCGGATCGAGCAACGGCTCTCCCTTCCAGCTTCCTCGCGTCGCGACCAGATGGCCGAAACGGGCGATGTCCGAGGCGCTCATCACCACCCATCCAGGACCGCTCCGCACGACATGGCCGTTGATTTCGTAGGGGGGATCGAGGTAGGTATAGGAATCCGGGATGTCAGGATAAAAATATTTTTGTCCCTGCACGGCCTTCCCTGTGAGCCAGTCCCATCGGTCCGCCGGAATCCCGAGCTTGCTGAACAGCCTCTCATCCAGCACCTGTTTGAGATCCCTGTTCCACAGAGCGGTCATGGCCTGACCGAGACGCCAGTACCCCCCGCTGCTGTAGTGGCCTGCGGTCCCTGGCTCGATGTGAGCGTAGTTGTCATAGAACGGGTCGCCGGTCCACTTTGCCCATTCTGGAATCCGCCTGTCTGCCTCCTCTTGGCTGCTGAATCCTGTCCGTCCTTTTCGCCAGTCACTCCCAAGTTCAAGGGGAAATCCCCCATAATGCTTACCATCCTCTTTTGAGCCCAGGAGATGACGCCAGGTGAGATTCCTGTGGTAACCCTGATCCAGGCATTTATGCGGGTGCGAAAGCTGGCCTTCGCCGGTCCAGGTCCTGTGAATCGGGTCATCCGGCTGCGCCATCCCATCTTCTACGGCAAGCCCGAAAAGGGCCCACATAAACGCCTTGCCCAGGGAAGCCGTCTGAAACCTGTAATTCCTGTCGCCCCAGGTGTGGACCAGATAGCCACCCCGGGTGAGCGCCACCCCCCATTTATTGCCCTCATGATTCTCGCCCCCAAAGGCTGCGCCTTTGATATCCCGTTCTGCCAGAAATCGATTGAATTTTTCAACGTCCAGACCCGCTTCAGCAGGCGTTATCGTCACCCAGTCCTCCCCTGGATAGATAACCCAATCCGGGATCTCATGCGTCGCCATAGATATACATCCTCCTGTTTCGGGTGAGAACAATCGTCTTTATCTACCTGGAGGTGATCGTGACCATCTTTCGTCCTTCCATAGATAATCGTGCTGACGGCCCTCTCCTTCAGTCTCCCACGGGATGGGACTGCAGGACCATCAACTGGCCGACCGGTTTCTCCACCGCGCCGAGCGCGCGCCCTTTCTCAGCCGACCAGATGTTGTTCGAGGTGATGTAAAGATGATCACCGACGACCTTATCCCGAAGACCCTCCTGTTTTGGGCCTCTACCCAGATGGGGTACATCTTCGGTAGGGATGGCATATCGTTTCCTCCTAAAGATTTTCGGTAGTGTTTCAGCCTGGAATTACAGGCAGCAGGACGTGGGAAGGATGTTGTGTATTGTGGTAGACCGTCTGACGGGCGGTCCGCGCCTCGACGCCCAGCCCCGGATCGGCCCCCGTGTTCAGGTTTCGGTCAAAGCGCGGAAAATTGCTGCTGGAGACTTCGACCCGGATACAATGTCCTTTCTTGAACAGGTTGCTCGTCTCCCACAGGCTGATCCGGTATTCGTAGATAGATCCGGGCTGGATCAGCGTCGGTTTCTCGTGGGACTCGCGAAAGCGCGCCCTGAGGATGCCTTCGCAGAGGATAATGGCCTTTCCATCCGGATGGACATCCACGAGCGTCCCGGTGAAGTCCGTGTCCGGCGCGCTGGAGGCGGCATACAGGGTCAGCAGGATGGGGCCGGTGACCTGCAGGTCGTCGGCGAGTGGAGACGTCGTATAGACCAGCACATCCTCCCGGCGCTCCACGGGCCTCCGGTCTTTGGGACCCGTTTTATCCATGAACAGGCTCTGGCCGCCCAGGGTGGGTACAGGGTCTTCAGGGTCATAGGTGAAGACATCGGGAGACTCGTCCCCCGGAGGCTCCAAACTCAGCGCCCCATCTCCCTCCAGGGCGTTGGCCCGGCCCCGGCTGTGCAGATAAAACCGCGTGTAGCGCGTCCGCGCCAGGGGCCATTCCTGCTCATCGCGCCAGAAATTTCCCCCCATCACGAACAGCCGGACGGGGGGCTCCTCGTCGATGCCCGTGTCCATCCCCTTCAGCCTCTGGTCATACCAGCGCAGATGCAGGCCGGGGATGTCCACCGCCGCCTCAGGGCCAAAATCCACATCCCCAAACGGCTCGGCGCCCCCGATCTGACCGTGCGGCCACGGCCCGATCAAAAGCCTGCTCTTTCCCCTCGCCTCAGGGGACCGCGCCTGCCCCTTCCAGCCCGCAAAACACTTGAACATCTCGTGCAGCAGGTTGTCATACCAGCCTGTGATGAAATACGCCGGGACCTCCACCTCGGCGTACTTGCCCTTCATGCTGTAGGACTTCCAGAACTCATCGAATGAAGAATGCCGGAGGATCTCCCGGTAGAAAGGCCGGTCGGCCATGTCGTCGAGGGCCGAGACCAGCGGCAGCCTGCGGTAGACCTGCTGCCAGTCGATGCGCGCCCTGAGCGCATTCTGGTCCGTCCGGTTGGCGAGGCCGAAGAAGATCATGGCCACCTCAATCTGCAGGACCCCGTCATTGCGCAGGTGACCATAATTGTCCTCCTGGTTGGCGATCGGGACCAGCGCCTTGACGTAGGGACTGCGAAGCGGCGCGGGCAGGATCTGCATGAACCCGGCGTGAGAGACGCCGAAGGTCCCGATGTTTCCGTCGCACCAGGGCTGGGCCCCGATCCACTGTTGCGTGTCATAGCCGTCCTGGGCATCGTCCACGTAGGGCCGCCATACCCCTTCGGACTCCTGGCGTCCCCTCAGGTCTTGAATGACCACTGCGTACCCGTGTCGAGCAAACCGGATGGCCCAATCCACATTCTGAGCGCCACTGCGCGACGCAGGACCCCTGAGCAGGAGCACAGGGGTCCTCTCCCCTCGGGCAGGGCGATACAATACGGCGTAGAGTCGGATGCCGTCGCGCACGGGGATCCTCAGGTCGAGCTGGATGCGGACGTCGTCTCCAGGCACGATAGCGACAGGCTGAGAGCCTGTTGGGTTTGCACGGATCATGGTCCTTTTCTCCCTTCGGCTTGCCCTCTGCTTTCGGGGTCTCAGCCAACCGTGTAAGTCTGAGCCGTTCCCGTGCAGGGGTTGCCCCGGATTACGTGAAAGCGCCCGGCCCGCACCTCCGCCACGAACGATACCACCGTACACGACTCCTCCCGGTGGACGCAGACACCCCCTGTGTGGTCTGACTGAACAGCCCTCACCCCGGCCACGTCCGTGGGCGTACGCTCGCGATACAGACGCCGGGCAGCGGCGAGACGGGGGCACGCCGCGTCCGGGTCCACCGTTCGCTTCGCCAGACCAGCGTCCAGGAAGCAGTTCGTGTGCAGCAGATAGTTCTCCGTCCCCTGGTCCACAGGGCGCTGTAACGCAACTGTCTCTGCGTTCACCTCGACGTCCACCAGGTTCCCTGTCTTGTCAGCGATGAGGTAGTTCATCCCACAGCACGCGTTGGCGCCCCTGAGCATCTCCACTCCCTCCTCCGCGCTCCGGCAGGCCAGCACGCGGCGCGACAGTATGGGGTACAGCAACCCGTCGGGCCTCCAGCGATGGCTGGGCAGAGAGTTGGCCCCCAGCGCCAGATGCCTGTTCATGCCAGGCCGACCTACAGAGCCAGCCAGCGACCAATAGATGAACGGCTCACCCGCGGCCGGGCGGCCCCGGACGACCGCCCCGCAGTCCAGCCACCCCTTCCAGTCGTCCCCGTTCCAGCCCAGCAGGATCTCAGAGGGGGTCACTACCGCGTGGCTCGAACAGGCAGCGGCTTCCGATGTCTTACGGGCATCCCAGACCAGCCGTTTCCACACGAACAGGTCGAGATGCGCGTTGATGTTGAAAACATCCCGGAAATCGACTCCGGCCCCCTGGGCGATGCCCTCCATCTCCTCGACCAGATCAGGGGCATGTTCCCGGCAGTAGGCCAAGGTCGCCTGAAAATCGCCCCAGCTCGCCTCGTAGGGCTCCGCGTCGATCCGCCCTCGCATGGCCTCAACGGTCGTATGGATATGGTCCCTGAGCTGCCTGCCGTGCGCAAGGCCCATCTCCTTGGGCGTACCCGTCACATCAATTTGAGGATAGAAACGTTCTCCTGTCATGCTATACCTCTTTTCAAGGATGGGTTAGAAGAAGGAGAAGGTGAGCCCCTAACGGCGCAGGTCGAACGCCCCTGCGGGGGCCTCCAGATAGAGCACTCCTGCTTCGGAGGTCACCGGGACTGCGGGGGCAAAGACCTGGCCGTCTCTCCAGACCTGCCAGGTCCCCGGGGCCAGGTCCGTCACCAGGAGCTTCAGCGCATCGGATTGACCATTCGTTGCGTCCTCCCCTTCCACGGCGAAGGACACGTCCCGGTCCAGCCGGTCGCCGGACTTCGAGAAGAGGACGACCCGGTCCGCCATCCGGAACCCGATCACACGGTCCCCCTCCACCCGCTCGACCCGGCGCAGCTGTCCCTTCTGCCGGTCTGTGACCTGCAGGACGTTCAGGAAGAGGTCGGTATCGGCGGGCGCTCCCGGCGAGACCTCCACCCGCCAGGCCCCAATCTCCTCTGACCGGCCCTCGTCGCGCGGGGCGCTGGGGTAGTTCTCCCCGAAGACATAGAACTCCTTTCCCGGACCGCCGATCTTCTCGATCTGGAGGTTGCCCGCCTCCGGCAGCAGGGCCGCGTTCGTGAGTTTTCCGCTCTCTCCGGGGGCAGTCACCGAGAACTCCGCGCCGCGGACCTCCGGCTCCTCCATGCTGTGGAGGAGCCAGAATTTTTTGAACTCCGGGCTGGCCGAACGGACCCGGTCGAACAGGGCCAGGGCCGCGGGCACGTCGGGGTCGAACAGGTTCATGAACACGAAGGCGCGCTGGACCTGCCTCACCTTGTCGCTGTAAGCGGCGGTGATGTCCCCCTTGAGGTAGCTGAAGGCGGGCGCTTGAGGGTCCGGGCCTGCCCAGTGCCCGCAGACCTCCCCGGTCCGGTAGCCCTCGTTGAGCAGCACCTCCAGGGTCCGGGCCTCGCGCCGGTTGTTCGGGAGGCGCTGGCCTCCGTCATTCCGGGTGGGGCCGCTCCGGTGCTCCGGGAGGGCCTCTTCCGGGTCGTAGACCAGCAGGGTGTTGTGCGCGATGGTCCGCCAGGCGTAGTTCTGGTCGTGCGCACACCCGTAGCCCCCGGCGGCGCCCTGGTAGATGCCCGAGTCGATGGCCAGGGGGCCCCGGTAGTAGACCTGGAAGCTGCCGGCGTCCAGGTGCTGGTGGTTGACGAAGTTGTAGACGTTGACCCGCATCTCGGCGATGACGGCGTCCGCGCCCCAGCCGGTCCGGGCGATCATCCAGCCGAAGGGGGACCCCATATAGCGGGTGAGCGGGAGGTCGGCGCAGGGGCAGGGCTGCAGGTCCGGGTCCCGCCAGAGCAGCTCGAAGAGGGTGTTGTTCACCCCCGTGCCGATGTCCGGGTTGCGGAGCCAGTCCTCCAGGATGTAGCCGTCTCCGTAATAGCTGGACGCCAGCATCCCGCCGTCCCCGGTTCCCCAGGGCCGCCCCTTAGTCGCGCGGTCCTTGTAGTTGTCCCCCTGCCGGATGAGCTGCCCGTCCGGCCGCCGCATGTAGATCCACTGGTAGGGCACGAACTGCTGGGAGGGGTGGTAGACGTTCCCGAACCCCATCCGGTCGAAGATCCAGGTGGGGAACATGTCCGCCCCGTAGCGGTAGGTGCCGTAGGAGCTCCCCTGGTGGTAGGCGTGCCCCGGGTAGAACCAGTTTCGGGCCGGCAGGTGCTCCCGGAAGAGGCGGCCGGCGCTCAGGTCGTACATCTCCGGGAACTCGTCGTAGAGGGCGATGCCCGCCGAGATCATGTCCCTCATGAAGAAGTGCTCCGAGGTGTGCCCGGTGACCGCGCCCTGGCGCACAGGGGGGTAGCCGCACTCCAGCAGCCCGGCGTGGCGGACGATCTCCTGCCGGAGGGCCTCCTTCTCCCCGTCCGAAAGCAGGTCGTGACACCAGTCGTAGACGATCGCGCCGGACAGCATCATCCGGCCGATGGGCCGGGAGATGTCCCCGCTCTTGGGGTCGTCGTGGCCCGGCCAGGCCTCCCGTCGCATGGTCTCTATGATTTCCTCGATTGCCTGCCTGCCCGAGGTCCTGTCTTTCTCCAGCAGGTAGCGGAGCGCGTTCCACTCCGCCCGGAACTGAGGGCGCTCCCTGGCCAACTGTTCCAGCCTCTCGCGGGCGGGGCGCAGCGCCGGGTGGGCCATCCGTCGCCTCAGGTCGGGCAGGTGGCGCGCCCTCAGGAAGAGGCGGGGGTGCTCCGGAGGGGGGACGGGGACAGAGACGCCGTCCACGGATTTCCACGCGACATCGGCGTGACTGCTGGCAGGCATGGGGTCACCTCTCATCTGGCGGTCCGATTTTGTCAAGTCCCGGTCCCCCGCACGGTCAAATGTAATATGATCGAGAGGGTCATCACAGAAAAAAATGGCGACTTCTGCGAGACCGAGGCCGGTCGAGAGGTCGGCGCTTGTATTTTTCCCAAGAGGGCGTTATCTTTGGGGAGGGAAGGCTCGGGGGAAGTTCAACAGAACGATGCGCGGCGTTATCCCGCACTTTAAAATCGGAGGCGGTAACCGTGAACGACGAAAGTAAGGCGAAGTATTCGGGCATCAAGATAACCGCCGTGGACACATTCCTGGTGGAAGGCAACTGCTGTTTTGTCAAGATCAGGACCAACGAAGGGATAACCGGACTGGGTGAAGGTTCGATCAGTGACAACAAGGCAGGGACCATCGCCCAATGTATCAAGGACATGGAAGGGCATCTCATCGGGAAGGACCCGACGAATATCGAGTATCTCTGGCAGGGGTTGTACCGCTGGAACCGCTGGCATGTTGGGGTTCTCTTCAGTACGGCGCTCAGCGCGATAGATATTGCGCTCTGGGACATTCTCGGAAAAATAGCAGGCCTGCCGATCTACAAACTCCTCGGGGGCGCCGCGCGGGATAAGGTCCGCATCTACCCTGGCGGAAGCGGTAAATCCGGCGTGCAATTCGCCAGGAGCATCGGGTGCAATGCCATCAAGACAGGGCCGCCGGTCACCAGGGTCGGTGACAATCTTACCGTTCCCATGCCCTGGGATCTTGGACGGGCAGTCAAACAAATCGAGGAGATGCGAGTTGAGGGTGGCGATGATTTCGACATCCTCATTGACGCCCACGGCCGTTTGACTCCGACTATGTCGCTGGAGTACTGCAAGGCGATAGAGCTGTACCGACCCTTCTGGGTCGAAGAACCGATCCAGGTGGAAGGGACGAATGATGCGCTTGAATGGCTGAGCCGTCGCACGACGGCGCCGCTTTGCATGGGTGAGCGGAATTTCACGAAGTGGGGTTTCCAGGATATCATCGGCAAGCGCCTGGTGTCCTATTTGAACCCGGATGTCGTCCATTGCGGCGGCATCTCCGAGTTTAAAAAGATCGCCGCGATGGCGGAGGCGCAATTCATCCAGGCGTCGCCCCACATCACCTACAGCAGGGTCGGGATCATCGCGGAAATCCACCTGGGTATGAACTGCCCAAACAGCGTCATCCAGGAGATGGGGTCCTATGCAGCCGAACCGTTGAAGAGGTCAACGGACTGGAGAGATGACCTGTTTTTCGGGCACAAGTTTCAGATTGAGAACGGTTTTGTGCGGCTGCTGGACACCCCCGGCCTTGGCCTCGATCTAAACGAGGAAGTTGCCAGGGCTCACCCTTATAAACCGGAGCTCCGCCCGGAACTCAGGTATGAGGATGGCTCGGTGGAAGACAACTGACGGCGGCCACCCCCGCAGCGCCGCCTTCCCCTCGGAGCGCCTGCCCGTCTAACTTCCCTGCGACTTGACGGACAGCAGCATCCCCCTGATGAAACCCAGCCCATAGGCCCAGTATCTGTGGCCCCAGTCAGAGTCCCCCTCGACCCGGATATGGTGGTCAGGGGCGAAATGGCCCCTGTAGCCCGCGTCACGGAAGGCTTTCATGACTGCGACCATATCCGCATCCCCCTCGTCCGGGAAGGTCTCCACAAACTTCTCCGTGGTCCCCTTGATATTCCGGAAGTGCACCCAGGCCAGCTTATCCCGCTCCCCGAAGTAGCGGATCTCGGCGGGCACGTCGGCGCCCATTTCGGTGAAGCACCCGACGCAGAAGAGGAGCTTGTTGTTCTCGCTTGGAAACATCTCGATCAGCTTTCGGAACGCCTCCGGGCTGCGCATGATGCGCGCCACCCCGCCGATCTGGGGCACCTGCGGGTCGTCCGGATGCATGGCCATCGTGACGCCGGCTTCCTCCGCCACCGGCATCACCGCATTGAGGAAGTAACGCAGGTTGTCCCACATCTCCTCGTCGCTGATGGGACGACGATGCTCCTCCGGAATGAGTTCGGTATTCGCGCCGCCCGACGCGAACAGCGGCGCGTTCCTGACAAGATCGGCGTCGAAGCTCGTGCTGAGGGCGCCCCCGCGCACCGGCGCGTATGAAGAGGTGCGGTAGTACCGGAGGGCGTGGATGTTGTACGTGTAGATCGGAATGCCGGCGGCCCCCATGTTTCGGATCGTCCGCTGGAGGTTCTCGATCTGCTCGTCCCGCCCGGGCAGCCCCAGCATCCACTTGTAGTGCCACGACCAGGGCGTGTTGCCGCCGATCGCGGCCAGTTCCATCCCGTAGGCCGCAACCCGTGTCTTGAGGTTCATCAGGCGGGGGAAGCTGTGGTAACCTGCATCATCCGCCCTCCCTTCGAGGTTGGCCATAATCCCCTCGACGCCCATCTGCTGCAGGAACTTCAGTTTCTCATCCGTGATCTGGCCGATGTGATCCATACCTAGTTTCATGTCTGCCTCCGTGGATGGCTTTGTGTCCTGGCGACCTGGTGGCAGGGTTGTCTCACCTGAGCCGGTTGATCTGCGTGATTTCGATCTTGAGGTCTTGTTCCGGCCCCGGGTGGGCCTTCTCATCTCCTGCCCTCCCGATCCGATAATGTAATATGATCGAGAGGGTCATCACAGAAAAAAATGGCAGACCCTGAGGCGCCAAGGCCGTTCGAGAGGACGGCCCTTGTGTTTTTTCCGGGAGGTGGTGCCGGTGCGGTCAGACAGCACTCCGCAGGAGGTGGCCGCGGTGCGGGCGGCGGCTAAAGCTGCGGGTGTGAAGTCATCCATGCTGATCGGCGGGCCGAAGCTGGACCTGGGGCTGGAGCGGCCGTGGAGGACTACAGGCGACTGATCGACAACGCGGCCGCGCTGGGGGCCACGTGGCTTTTGAACGGCGGGACGAGCCAGGAGGCGCATTACGAGACCTTCTTCGAGTTGATGCGCCGGGCCGCGCCCTATTTCTCGCTGAATTCCCGGGCGGCGTGCAGGTCGATGTCGTTGATCACCACGTCCGCCCCCAGCCGGGCCAGGCGCAGGATATAGGCCCGGCCCAGCCCCCGCGCCCCCCCTGTAATCAGCGCCACCTTGCCCTTCAGTTTCATAAGCCCCTCCGGCGTCACCCAGGCGCTGGGCGGTAGAGGAATGTCCCCGCCGCGCAGGCCTGTCGCGTGTCTGTCGCGAGTTCAAGTACGGTCACCTGCTCCGTCGAGAGGGCGCCCTCCCTGAACCGGGCATTGCCGATAAATTTCTCATATATTGCCGATAAATTGCCGATAACTCATATCCCCTGGCCCGATTCGAGATATTGGCGACCTTCAGCCAACCTTCACTGACCCACCCCTTAAGCAGTACCCTGGCCATGCGGTCAGAAAGCCCCAGCGCCTGGGCCACGTCTGCAGAGGTGATCCGCTCTGTCCTGGAAAACAGCGCCAGCACCGTCCGTGCCCGGCGGTCCATCCGGCGCAGGGCTTCGGGCTCAGCAGGTATCCCTTCTCTGGCCAACCGCAGGGCTTCTTGCTGGGAGTCCGTGAAGACCTCTGACAGGGCCGCAACGAAGTATTCCAGCCAGGGCGTGAGGTCTGCGCGCTCCCGCCCCTCATAGTAATTGTGGTGCGGATGGGTCACCAGGGCGCGATAGTACCCGGCCAGGTCACGGGCGTGGTGCTCTTCCAGGGAGAAGAATCCGTTCAATCCATATCCGCCCCGATGGAGGAGAAAGGTGGCCAGCAACCGGGCTGTCCTGCCGTTCCCATCGTAAAAGGGGTGGATGGTGACGAACTGGTAGTGCGTCAACCCGGCGATGAGGGGCACGGGCAGGCCCTCTTTTTCTGCCTCCTCAACCCACCGCACCAGGGCGGCCATCAGGCCCGGCACGTCTCTGGCCTCCGGGGGCAGGTAGATCAGGGCGCCGGAGGCGGAATCTCGGATGGCGTTCTGCTCTTCCCGGCAGGGTGTTGGCTTTGCCCGTGCGCCCTTTTCGACCAGGGCGTGCAACCGGCGGATGAGGGCCTCGCTCAAGGGGGTCTTTTTCGCTGCCCACTCCTCCACCCGCAGCAGGGCGTTCCAGTAGTTCTGCACCTCGCGCCGGTCTCGCTCCCGGCCGTGAAACCGCACCCTCCGACCGGCGATGACCTGTTCGGCCTCGGCCAGGGTCAGGCGGTTGCCCTCGATCCGGGTCGAATAGTGTACGGAGCGCACCCGCGCCCTCTGGCGCAGGGCGGCCTCAGCAGCCGGCGGCAGGGGCGTATGGGCCACCACCGCGCGGGCCCCCTCAATCGCCATCAGTCCCCTGGCGATAGCCGGATTCAGCGTGTAGCGCGGCGTCCACCGCTGGGGTGTAGCGTTCGTCATGGAATTCCCTCAGCGTCAAAGGCAATTTCAGGCAGCCGGTCCAGAGTTTTCCGGCTGGCGCTCATACAGCCTCTGCGCAAGGTCTTCTATCCGCAACGCGCCATCAGATCGTCGATCGTTCGGGCCACAACGTACTGGGCTGGTGTCTCGCCCACCTGGAGCGCCTTGAAGTGGGCCTTGCCGCATTCGATCTTGGCGCTCTCCTTGTCGCGCAGGTCATCGGTGAAGAGGCTGCCTTTGGTCTCCACCACGAAGTAGAGGCGCTCAGCGCCGTCTTTTTCCACGAGCACCGCCCAGTCGGGGTTGTAGGTTCCCAGGGGCGTTGGGACTTTGAACCAGCCGGGGAGCTTCGCATACACCTTCACGGCCTCGTTCATCTCCAGTTGCTCCGCAAAGGTGCGTTCCACACCGGCGGAATCGTAAACCACGTGCTCGTAAACCGACCTCTTGGAGGGGAGCATACTCTTGAGGTAGCCAGTCAACTCCTCCTGCTCGAAGAGTTCCTGGGCGTAATAGTGTTCGTCGCCGATCCGCTGGTACTTGATGCCGTCCACCAGGGCGAGGCGCTTGGTACGGTTGATGGCCTCGGCGGCAAATTCGATGAACTGCTGAGGGTTGCGGGCAAAGTCGTTCAGCCGTTCGCTCTCGTTCAGGATGCGCACGAGGCTGCGGCGGGTGAGCGAGGTCTTGTCCTGCAAGTCCGTCAGCACGTCCGGCAGCTCGATGTCGCTTTCGCCAAGGGTGATGGGCGCGGCGGCGGCGGTTTCTTCGACGGCCACACCCCCCCGGCCAATGGCCAGGTCGGCCTTGCGAATGTGGACCCGCGTCCTGGTGATGGGCGGACAGTCCCGAATGGCCCTGGCGCAGTCGGCCACCAGCTTCTCGTTGTCGAACTGCACCCGATATGTGGTCTTGTGCTTGATGCGGTTCCAGAGGGCCTGAAACTCCTCGCTGTGGAGGATGGCCTGCCGGGTCTTCACCTGCACCCGTTCATCCGCGTTCTTGACGTCCAGCTTTCCGGCCAGTTTTCGCAGGACCTCCTTCACCTGGGGAAGCTGGTCCTGGAAGGGCTCCGGCAGTTGGAGCGTGTCTTCCTTGAGCGCCGTGCGCAAAGCGTCCTGCACCTTGCCCTTCGCGTCCAGGTAACCGGCCTCTTTGAGGTGCGTCCAGATGGCTTCTGACTGCGCCACGCCCAGCGCCCTGGTCCTGCCCTCCGCATCCGCCACCGGAATGGCGGCGAACTGGTGCTTTTCCACAATCCCGAAGCGGATGCCGGTGTCGGCCTCGATCTCCTTCTGGAGGTTTTCGGCGAACTGCTCGTAGCTCTCGGTGGCGATGACCGTGAGCGTGTTGATGTCGAAGCCGCGCAACCGTTCGCCCTGCTGGTTCACGCACAGGCGCAGGCCGCGTCCGATGGTCTGACGGCGCTCGCGCTCGGTGCCGATCTCGCGGATGGCGCAAATCTGGAACACGTTGGGGTTGTCCCAGCCCTCGCGCAGGGCGGAGTGGGAGAAGATGAACTTCAACTTTGTCTCAAAGCCCAGCAGCTTCTCTTTATCCTTCATGATGAGGTTGTAGGCTCGCTCAGCGTTATCCCGGTTCCCCTGGTTGTTCTCGGCGGTGTCCGTCCAGGCGCCCTTCCTGTCGATGGAAAAGTAGCCGTCGTGAACTTCGGTGGCGTCGGAGTCCAGGTCTACTTCGTTGAAGAGCGTGCGATATTTGGGCCTATTGGCGACCTTTCGATACTCCTCCTCGAACATCAGCGCATACTTGCCTTTTTGCGGGTTCCCCTCCTCGTCGTAGCGGCGGTAGTGCTCCACCGCATCGATGAAGAACAAACTCAACACCTTGATCCCCTGCGGTCGCAGACGAAGTGACTTGTCCAGATGCTCCTCGATGGTACGGCGGATCATCAGCCGTTTGAGGGCGTCGGCATCCACGTCGCCGACCGACTCACCGGGCCGCAACGGCTTCTCCAGGTGGTTGAGTTCCAGAAACTCTTCACCCACCTTGCATCCAATGTTCTGCACCAGGCAATCCTCGTACATCGCGCGATACGTGATCTGCTGGAGGTCATCGCCCGGTTGCACGGTGACGGCCTCACGTCTGACGTGCGCCCCGTACTGCACGTCCAGCTCCACCCTGGCGGTGAACTGTCCGCGCTTATTGCTGGTGGACAGCAGCTTGATGTATGCCTTGTTGTGGCCGCCTTCCACCTGGAGCGAGGCCACTTCGATCTGCTTCACAAGCTTGCGCTCGTAGGCATCCACCGCGTCGAGGCGATAGACCATGTGGTGCTTGTCCGCGTGGGTGGCGGAATAGCGCAGGGTGCAGAGCGGGTTCATTTCTGAGAGGGCTTTCTTCCCCTGCCCTTCCAGACCGCCGTCCACGCTCTGCGGCTCATCCACGATGACGATGGGCTGAGTGGCCTTGATGAGGTCGATAGGCTTTTCGCCTCCGGTCTTCTCGCTGTCCTTGTAGAGGTTGTTGACGTCCTTCTTGTTGATGGCCCCCACCGTCACAACCATGATTTGAATGTGCGGGCTGGTGGCGAAGTTGCGCACCTGGCCGAGCTTGGACGAGTCATAGAGGAAGAACTCAAAGGGCGTATTGGCGTAGAGGGTGCGGAAGTGGTCTTCGGTGATCTGGAGGGTCTTGTAAACCCCCTCCTTGATCGCCACCGAGGGCACCACAATGACAAATTTGGTGAAGCCATAGCGTTTGTTCAGCTCGAAGATCGTGCGCAGGTAAACGTAGGTCTTGCCCGTGCCCGTCTCCATCTCTACGGTGAAGTCGCCCGAGGCGAGCGAGGTGGAGGGCTTCAGGCCGTTGCGGATCTGGACGTCGCCCAAGTTGCTGAGCAGTTCGTCGTCGAGCAGGTGGAGGCGGTTGCCGATTCCCAGGTCATTCTGGGCAAACGCCAGGGATTGTTGCACCCCGAGCGCATCGCGGGTGACGGTGAACTCGGTGCGGCAGGTTTCCTGCCCACGGAACAGGTCGCAGACTGACTCGATGGCGGCGTGCTGGTAGTCCAGGTTGGGTTCGAAGTGGAGTTTCAAGGTCGCTTCCTCTAAAGGCTACGCACGTTCTCCAGCCCGTGCTGCTGGAGGATGGCGGTCATGTTGGTTTTGGCCACGTCGTCGGCGAAGGCGCTGTCGCGGAAGACCACCTGCGCGTCGCCGACGGGGGCCAACTCCCTGTGCCAGGCCGCGAGGCCGAGGGCGAGGGGTTCCACTTCCTCGCGGGCGATTGCCGGGGCGAGGCAGACGAGCAGGATGCCCGCGCCGACGCTGTAGACGGTCTTGCCGGAGATGGTCTTCTGTTCGATGGGCACGGTGAGGTCCAGGCCCAGCTTGAGCAGCAGTTCAAAGAGGATGTCCGCTTCGGTGCGGTCGGTTTTCAGGTGGTCGGAGGAATCAAGCAGTGTTTGTGGCAGGTTGTCGCGGTTCGGTTCCCAGGCGCGGATGTTGGAGGAGTCAAGCTTGAAGACGCGGAAGCCAAGGTCGCCCGCAAACATTGGGTTCTCGTCCTTAATTTTCTTGCCAGCCCGGCGCAGGCGTTCTTTGGCAATGTCTGCAATTGTCGGGTAGTCTTTGCGTTCAGTAGGCTCAGGTAGTTGAACCAAAACGAAACGGCGGTTGCCGCCATCGTTTCTGTTCATTTCCAGAACAGCATGGCCGGCTGTGCCGGACCCGGCGAAGAAATCAAGAACGAGGTCTCCCTGGTCAGGCGTGACAGCAATCTGAAGCATTCGCTGTACAAGCCGTATGGGTTTGGGGGTATCAAACCCGGAGTCCGGGAACAAGTTCATTAATTCCTTGGTGGCTTCCTGTGTGTGCCCCACATCGTCGTAAAACCAAATAGAGCGTGGCACCACGTTGCCAGCTTCGTTCAGAAACTTTTTCAATCGTGGCATCTTGCCCCGCCCGTCCAGGCCCCAATACAGCAGATTTTCCTTCACGTGGGTCGCATGTAAGTCCCGCGAATAAGCCCACACCGCAGTCTCCTTGGGCCAGACTTTTTCACCGGTATTTGGGTTCGTGATCGGATAATAGAGATTGCGCCGTTCGGTCTTGGTCTTATTACAGGTATATGTGGCTGAGTTCCAGGGTCCTCTGGCATCATTGTCGGGATTGGTGTAATAGCCCTTTTGTCTATCATTCATAGGAAGTCGGTATGGACGCCAGATTTCGCGCGACTTGGCGAGAATAACGATGCAGTCATGGTCGGTACTGAACCACTTCGCATCATTCGATGGAGAGACCTTCTTCTGCCAGCAGACCGTCGCGACGTGATTTTCCTCACCAAACACCTCGTCGCAGAGCCTAATAAGATGGGATAACTCGGTGTCGTCGATTGTAATGAACATGACTCCGTCGTCACGCAGCAGACTCCGCGCCAGCTTGAGGCGGGGATACATCATGTTCAGCCAGTCCGTGTGAAACCGGCCGGACGCCTCCGTGTGGGAGCTGATCTTCCGTCCATTACCATCGGGCGTAACCGGTCTTCCGCGTTTATAATAGACTGAAATTGTTTGACTTATATTTTCAGATAGCGTAAAATACGTCCTTTCCAGTCACGCTTTTTGTTTAGCCACCCTATGACGTTCAAGC
>Ga0114945_10000891_pt1 | contig 19002 bp, 17 predicted proteins | sample OV2TP3_FD_87194 | JGI IMG/M metagenome (GOLD analysis project Ga0114945, IMG submission 87194) | Hot spring microbial communities from Beatty, Nevada to study Microbial Dark Matter (Phase II) - OV2 TP3 | ecosystem: Environmental > Aquatic > Thermal springs > Hot (42-90C) | place: USA: Beatty...
CGTCGCTCGAGAAGAGCATCGCGCCGCTGAGGAGCTTCGTGGCAGAGCCGATGCGCTTCGGCAGGCTGTTCCTCGCCGGCGATGCCGCGCACATCGTGCCGCCGACCGGCGCCAAGGGATTGATGGAGTGGTACTGCGCCTACGAAGACTGCGCCTACATGGTCGAGCACACCGAGCGGCTGGTGCGCCACGCGGCGCAGGCGGTGCTCGGGACGTCGAGCGTGGCGTATCAGGGCAGGACGCTCGATTTCGGCAAGCCGTTCGCGCGCATCTCGATCCCGGAGGCGATCCGCAGGCACGGCGACGCGGAATGCCGCGGCGCGGACCTGCGCGACCGGGCGTTTCTCGCCCGCAAGCTCGACGCGCTCGGTGTCGCGTACACGCCGCGCCAGGGCTGGGGCTCGCTGCAACTAGTCCTGTTCGAGGCGGTCGCGGAAAAACACCTGATCGAGCCGACCATCGTCACCGAGTTTCCCGCCGAGGTTTCGCCCCTTGCACGGAAGAACGACGGCGACCCGGGCGTCGCCGATCGTTTCGAGCTGTTCGTCGACGCGAAGGAGATCGCCAACGGCTTCTCGGAGCTGAACGACCCCGAGGACCAGGCCGAACGCTTTCGCGAGCAGGCGAAGCTCAAGGAGGCGGGCGACCAGGAGGCGATGTACTACGACGCCGACTACATCCGTGCGCTCGAGTACGGCCTGCCGCCCACCGCGGGCGGGGGCCTCGGGATCGACCGGCTGGTGATGCTCCTGACCGACAGTCCCTCGATCCGCGACGTGATCCTTTTTCCGCACATGCGCGCCGAGGGCTGAGGGCGACCGGAGCGACCGCCCCTGGCCGACGGCACTTCGCCTTCCAACCCCGCGCTGCGCGGGATCCTGCTGATGGTCGCAGCGGTGGGCGTGTTCACGCTCATGGATACCATCGCCAAGTACCTCGCGCGCTGGTATCCGGTGCCCGGCATCGTCTGGGCGCGTTACGCGCTCAACCTGCTGATCCTGCTTGCCTGGTTCGCGGCGCGTGGGGAGCTTGGGCGCGTTCGCACCGTGCGCCCCGGGATCCAGTTCGCGCGCGGGATGCTGCTTGCCGCCGCGACGCTGATCTACTTCACTTCGCTGACCGTGCTGCCGCTTGCCGATGCCGCGGCGATCGCGTTCGTCATGCCGCTCTTCGTCGCGGCGCTCGCCGTGCCGATGCTGAAGGAGCGCCTCGACCTGCCGCGGGTGCTTGCGATCGCGGTGGGGCTTGCCGGCGCGCTGATCGTGGTGCGTCCCGGCTCAGCGGTATTCACGCTGTATGCGCTGCTGCCGATGGGAATGGCGCTGTGCAATGCGCTGTATCAGATCCTCACCCGCAAGGTCGCCGGCATCGAGCACCCGCTCACCTCGCTCATCTGGGGCGCGATCGTGGGCGCGGTCCTGTTCTCGGCGGCATTGCCCTTCGCCTGGAAAACCCCCGATCAGCCCTGGCACTGGGCCCTGCTGGGTGTCATCGGAGTGCTCGCCTCGATCGGGCATTACCTTCTCATCCGCGCGTATGACCACGCCTCGGCGACGCTGCTTGCGCCTTACACGTACACCGCGATGATCTGGGCAATGCTGCTCGGTCTGCTCGTGTTCGGCAATTTTCCCGACGGCTGGTCGCTCGCCGGCATCGCGGTGATCGTCGCCTCCGGGTTGTTCCTCGCCAACCGCCAGCGGCTCACCGTGCGCCGTGGTTAGAATTTCCCCTTGCCCAGGCCTACGTGGAATGGCGCGGTGCTTGCGGAAGCCTCGTCCGACGAGGTGCGGATCGTCGAGGGCAATGTTTACATCCCGCTTGAAAAGCGTCGGCCGAACATTCCTGCGCGAATCGCGGACGCAGACGGTATGCCTGAAGAACGGCATCGCCAGCTATTACGATGTCTTCGAGGGTGACGTGAACCACGACGCCGCATTCTAGCTGCTGCAGACCTTCCGCATGAACGTCGAACCAACTGAGTTTGGAGGAACAGGCTCCCACATCTCCTCCCCGCCATCGCTACTGACAATCTTGCCGTAACCCATCTGACCGCTATAGGTCGATGCGTGCGCCAAGCGCGAGCTTTGCGCGTGGCATTCGTACTCCATCAAGACCAGCCGCGACCGCTGCGCCCCGCGGCCGAAGTTCGCTTCACGCTTTAGATCCTGAAGCATCCACGCCCGGGTGACGGAACCGCTCCGCTGGATGCTGGAGGAATGCACGTAAGCACGCGCAACGGGGGTGTCGGAGATCAACTGCCAATCCTTGTCTTTCTCCGCGTCAGCCGCAACGGAGGCTGGTTTCGGACCGATGTCTCTACTCAATCGCTGCCGTCCTTTTTCGAGCATGTCCCGCCGCTCCTTCCACACCCGCCCGTCCACACGGGTCCATTGCGTGAACTCGAAACGCTTCTTCGAGCGTGTGTCCTCGAAAACGAACTGAAACGGAAACCAGCGTGGGCCCGGCTGATCAATGCCTTCCCATATTACCGGGTGCTGCGACCTGGGAAAGAATTCCGGCGAGATCTCTCCTGGTCCGTCGACTTCAAGGGTGGCAGCTGCCGCATTGTCGAGCGGGGTCGTTACCGTGACGACGTAGCGGACCGGTTCCAGCAATTTTGCCTTGAGGTGCCAGACCCATCTCACCGCGTCCACGTCTGCATCTTTTGCGGTCAGCGTCGCTACGAGGTCAAGCACTTCGATCTGGTCGTTGGCGAACCGCACAGGCCAGGCTCGCGCTATCTCGACTTCATGGATCTTGCCGCCGCTCAACGTAACGCGTTCCACAACTGTGCAGGCCCGTCGGTCCTTGCCCGTGTCGCAGATTCTCACTGATCGAAGGTACTCCTGCCATTTAGCGATCTGGTCGGCCGTAGGATCAAACTTGAACGCCTTTTGCACGACGTAGAAATGCTCCCGCCCCCGGAGCACTTTGAACCAGGTCTTTTCCGGCTTTCCGGTCGAAGGATTCAAGGAACAATGCCGCGCAAAAAAACCGACGGCATATCCACCCTCTTCGCTCTCAAGGAGAGAACTGACTTCAGCACCGGGGCAGGAAGCCGCCGCTGGTTCTTGCATCAAGCCATGGAAGCGCCGCGGCGTCATGACCTTGTTTCCGTAGAAGATCTGCGTCGTCACCATTTCTGACCAGCTCGTGACAGTCTCTCCAACCGGCACCTGCTCGATCAGGACCATGTTGCCTTGCCTTGCCAGGTAATCGATCGAATATCCCGCAGGCGTAATGTGAAGTATGTCTTCGCTTTGTGCCCAGGATGAAATTGATGCAACAGATAGAACTGCCGCGAAGAGAATTCCCCACATAGAACCTCCCGAATCACAGGCAGCAAACGGGGGTTGGGTGGTCTTTAGATATGCAACAAACCACCTTAACGTCTTCACCCCGTTGATGTCGAAGCGGAGTCGTTGCATTGCGCGCGACCGAGATACAAGGGTTCAGGCGACTCTACGCTTTGAACTTCGACTGCAAACCAGCGCTGTTGACTGGCGTCAAATGACCAGGATCATTTCTTGGGAGGTTGCCAGGCGACGAACGTCGCGTTTTGGTTCAGATGACCCTGATGCCAAACGCGTGAATGGCTGGGCGGCCTATTGGCCGCGGCACGCCGATTGCGCCTTACCTGACTTACGAATTCAAGAGATCAAGCCATGCCGGCGTCTACGCCTGCCGCGATGCCGCAAAGTCCCCTCGCTCCAAGAAGCAGGAGGTCGCAAAACCGATCATCAATCCCCAGAACGGGGCGCCGATATTGAGGATCGGCACGTCCGCCACCGTAACCAGAAAGGTCACCAGAGCGCCGAGCGTAAAGCGGTCCTTGAACGAGATCACGAACGCGGTTTGCAGCACCCGCAGCATGGCAAGCCCTGCCAGCGCGGCGATGAATGCCTTGGGCGTGGCAAGCAGGAGATGGGTGAAAACAGGCGCGAACAGGCCGAACGCGAGCGCCAACAGCCCGACGAAGATTCCCGCGCTGTAATGCCGCTGCCTCTCGCCCGAGGCGGAGATGATGGCATTCACCGGCCCGGTGAGACAGGTGGACACGGCGCCGACCACTGCGCTCGCGATCGCACCCGCGCCACAGGCGGCGGTGACCGCGTTGATCGGCGGGTTGTGGCCCGCAGCGCGCAGCACCGCGGTCCCCTGCCCGTTCTGCACCACGAGCACGGTAATCGCGAGCGGCACCACCAGCTCGACCATCGCGCGCCAGGAAAAATCCGGCGCGTAGAGGTTAGGCCGGGCAAAGCCGAAGATCTGCGCGCCGGCGGGATCGAATTTGCCGAGCGCCGCGACGAGCGCGGCTCCCACGATCAGCGCGCCGATCAGCGGCGGCAGCCGCCGCCCGAGCACCGGCAACGCCGCGAGCACGACGAACGTCGCCGTCATCGGCGCGGCGATCCAGAAATCGTCGCGCACGGCGAACACGAGGTCGATCCCGAAGCGCAGGAACACGCCCGCCACCATTCCCATGACGATCGGCATCGGCACCGCGTCCATCGCCCGGCGCACCCAGCCGCTCAGCCCGAGCAGCAGCATCAGCACGCCGGTGGCGTGGAACGCACCGATCACCTCGGGGAAGGAGAGGTGCCCCAGCGCCGGCCCGACGAGCACGGTGCCCGGAATGGTCCAGAAAAAGACCAGCGGCTGGCGGTAGAACCAGCAGAAGGCGATGCTGATCAGCCCGTTGAGGAAAAAACAACCGAATATCCACGACGAGAGGTCCGACGCGCCAAGTCCCCCGCGCGTGCCCACGGCAAGGATGATCGCGACCGGGCCGGACGCCGCGAAGATGAACGCGACGATCGCATTGACCAGGTAAACGCCGCCGAAATCCGCGAGCACCTGCCGCGAGGCAGGCGGGGGCGAAGCGGGCTGCTCCAGCGGAAGCTTCAGTGCAGCCGCTCGAATATCGCGGCGATCCCTTGCCCGCCGCCGATGCACATGGTGACGAGCCCGTAGCGCTTCTGCGTGCGCTCCAGCTCGTACAGCGCCTTCACCGTGAGAATGCAGCCGGTCGCGCCGATCGGGTGGCCGAGCGCCACCGCGCCGCCGTTCGGGTTTACCCTCGCGGGGTCGAGGCCGAGGTCCTTGGTGACCGCCATGGCCTGCGCCGCGAAGGCCTCGTTCGATTCGGTCACATCGATGTCAGAGGGCGTGAGGCCCGATTTCTCGAACACGCGCTTCACGGCGGGAATCGGCCCGAGACCCATCACCTGCGGCTCCACCGCAGCGTGCGCGTAGGCGACCAGCCGCGCCAGCGGTTTCACGCCCGCCTTCTGCGCCGCGCCGGCCTCCATCAACACGATCGCCGCCGCCGCATCGTTGAGCCCCGACGCATTGCCCGCAGTCACGGTCCCGTCCTTCTTGAATACCGCCTTCAATTTGGCCATGTCCTCGGGCTTGGCATCCTTGCGCACGTGCTCGTCGGTCGCGAACTGTTCCGGGCCCTTTCTCGTCCTGATTTCGACCGGCACGATCTGGCTCCGGAAGTAGCCGTTCGCCAGCGCGTTCGCCGCGCGGCGATGCGACTCGAGCGCGAACGCGTCCTGCTGCTCGCGCGTGAAGCCGTACTTCGCGGCGACGTTTTCCGCCGTGACGCCCATGTGGCCGTGACCGAAGGGGTCGTGCAGCGCACCGGTCATTGCGTCCACGATCGCCGCATCTCCCATCCTCTGACCCCAGCGTCCCGCGGGCAGGAAATAGGCCGCGCGGCTCATGCTCTCGGCGCCCCCGCCGACCGCGCAGTCGATGTCCCCGAGCAGGATGTGCTGCGCGGCCGACACGATCGCCTGCAGCCCCGAGCCGCACAGGCGGTTCACGGTCAGGCAGGGCGTGCCGACTGCGAGCCCGGCCTCGATCGCGGCGACCCGCGACAGGTACATGTCCTTCGACTCGCCATGGATGACGCTTCCCATGACCACGTGCCCCACCGTCGCCGGGTCGATTCTCGCGCGTGCCACCGCCTCGCGGATCGCGATCGCGCCGAGCTTTGTCGGCGCGAAGTCCTTGAGCGACCCGCCATAGTCGCCGATCGCGGTGCGCGTTCCCGAAACCACCACCACCTCGCGCTTGCCCATGCCCGTCTCCCGTAGAGCGTATCCGGTCCGTGCCCGATCTACTTCTTGTCCGCGTCGTTCTTGCCCTGCGCCGGCGGGAATCCGGGAAACGTGAACCCGGAGAACATGTTGCGCGCCTGGTTCTGCATCTGCTCCTGGAATTGCGCGAACATCTTCTGGCTCTGCTCCATGTAGGCCTGCATCAGGCTCTGCATCGCGGGGCCCTGCAGGTTCATGAACTGCGCCCACAGGTCCTGCGAGGCGCGCGAGTTGTCGCCGTAGATCTTCTGCGACTGCTCCTGCAGCGCCTTCTGCATCTGGTGGAAGGCCTGGATGTTCTTTTCCAGGTAGGTCCCCATGAACCCCTGCATCGCGCTGCCGTAGGAGCGGATCATCTGCGAGAGCAGGTCGGAGGAGAACATCGGCACGCCGCCCGATTCCTCGTCCAGAATGATCTGCAGCAGGATCTGGCGGGTCAGGTCCTCGCTCGATTTCGCGTCCACCACCTGAAAGTCCTCGTGTTTGAGGACCATCTGCTTGACGTCCGCGAGCGTGATGTAGCTCGAGGTCTTGGTGTCGTACAGACGGCGATTCGGATATTTCTTGATCAGTCGGACCTGGCTTTCCATGATGTGCCTTCTCTGTGGCGTCGTGCCGTGCCTTCAGTACATGTGCTGGCCGCCGTTGATCGAAATGTTGGCGCCGGTCACGAACGCCGCCTCCTCGGAGCACAGATAGATGATGAGCCCCGCCACCTCGTCGGGCTTGCCCAGGCGCCCGAGCGGGATCTGCGGCAGGATCTTCGAGTCCAGGATCTCCTTCGGGATCGCCGTGACCATCTTGGTGCCGATGTACCCGGGCGAGATGGTGTTGATGGTGACGCCCTTGCGCGCCACTTCCAGGGCGAGCGCCTTGGTGAAGCCGTGGATGCCGGCCTTGGCGGCGGAATAGTTGGTCTGCCCGAAGGCGCCCTTCTGGCCGTTCACCGAGGAGACGTTGATCACGCGTCCCCAGCCGCGCTCGAGCATCCCGTCCATCACCTGCTTGGTCATGTTGAAGCAGGAGTCGAGGTTCGTGCGCATGACCGCGTCCCAGTCCGCCTTGCTCATCTTCTTGAACGTCATGTCGCGCGTGATGCCGGCGTTGTTCACCAGGATGTCGATCGGCCCGCACTCCTTCTGCATCTGCACGCACTTCGCCGCGCAGTCGTCGAAGTCGGCGACGTCCACGGGATAGGCGCCGAAGGTGTAGCCGCGGCCCTTCATCTCCTCGAGCCACGCCTTGTACTTGGTGTTCGACGGCGAATAGGTCACGACCACCTTGTAGCCCGCATCGGCCATCTTGGTCGAAATCGATTCGCCCAGGCCGCCCATGCCGCCGGTCACTACGGCCGTTCTCTTCTGTTCCACGAATCCTCCTCGTTCGAATCCGGCCCCCGGTCGAAGCCAGTTTACACCATCACATCATGTGCATTCCGCCGTTGACCGAGATGTTGGCGCCGGTGATGTAGCCCGCTTCCTCCGAAGCGAGAAACGCTACTACTGCCGCGATTTCCTCCGGCTTGGCGAGGCGCCCCATCGGGATCGAGGCGATGATCTGCTCCCGCACTTCCTTGCGGATCGCGAGCACCATGTCGGTCTCGACGTATCCGGGCGACACCGTGTTGACGGTGACCCCTTTTCTCACCACCTCCTGGGCGAGCGCCTTGGAGAAGCCGGCCATGCCGGCCTTGGCCGCCGAATAGTTGGTCTGCCCGAACTGGCCCTTGATCGCGTTCACCGAGGAGATGTTGATGATCCTGCCCCAGCCCCGCTCCACCATGCCGTCGATGACCTGCCGCGTGACGTTGAACACGCTGTTGAGGTTGGTGTTGATCACCGCGCGCCAGTCGAGCTCGGTCATGCGCCGGAACAGCGAATCGCGCGTGATTCCGGCGTTGTTGACCAGGATGTCCACGTTGCCGACGACGGAGCGCACGTTGTAGAACATCTCGGCGCAGGAGTCGAAATCCGAAACGTCGCCTTCCGCGGCGTGCGCCTTGAATCCCTGCTCGCGCATGGAGGCGAGCCACTCGTCCTTCCGATCGTAATCGGGCAGGCAGCCGGCGACGATCGTGTGCCCGGCGCGTCCCAGGCGCCGGCAGATCGCGCTGCCGATCCCGCCCATGCCGCCGGTGACGAACACCACCCGCCGGAGGGCCGCGAACGGGGCCGCATCGCTCGACTCCTGCGCTTCGCTCGAGCGCTGCATCAGTTGGACTGTCATGCTGGTTCTCCCTGAATTGTTATTTGCACACGACCGGCAACGCCCGCTAGCGTTCGACCGCGAGCGCGACGCCCATCCCGCCGCCGATGCAAAGCGAGGCGAGCCCCTTTTTCGCGTCGCGCTTCCGCATTTCATGCAGCAGCGTGACGAGGATGCGGCACCCCGATGCACCGATCGGGTGCCCCAGGGCGATCGCGCCGCCGTTCACGTTCACCTTCTTCGTATCCCAGCCCATCTGACGGTTGACCGCTATAGCCTGCGCCGCGAACGCTTCGTTGATTTCCATCAAGTCGAGGTCCTTCGTCTCCCACCCGGCCCGCGCCAGGCAGCGCTTGGAGGCCGGCACCGGACCCATCCCCATGTAGCGCGGATCCACTCCCGCCGAGGCAAAGGCCTTGATCCGCGCGAGCGGCTCGAGCCCCAGTTCCTTCGCCCTTTTCGCCGAGCAGAGCACGACTGCGGCCGCACCGTCGTTGATTCCCGAGGCGTTGCCCGCAGTAACGGTGCCCGCCTTGTCGAACGCGGGCTTGAGGCTCTTCATCGCCTCCAGCGTCGCGCCATGGCGCGGATACTCGTCGTCGGCGAACCGGATCGGCCCCTTGCGCGAGGGCACCTCGTAGGCGACGATCTCGTCCCTGAACCTGCCCGCTTTCTGCGCCGCTCCGGTCTTGTTCTGCGAGGCGACGGCGAATTCATCCTGCTCCTCGCGCGTCACCGCATACTCCCTGGCCACGTTCTCGGCGGTCACGCCCATGTGGTACTGGTTGTAGACGTCCCACAGGCCGTCGACGATCATCGAATCGACCATCTTGGCGTCGCCCATGCGAAAGCCGTCGCGCGACCCCGCGAGCACGTGCGGCGCGAGGCTCATCGATTCCTGCCCGCCCGCGACCACGATGTCGGAATCGCCATTGGCGATCGACTGCGCACCCAGCATCGCCGCCTTCAGGCCCGAACCGCACACCTTGTTGATCGTCATGGCGGGGACCATCTCCGGCAGCCCGGCACGAATGGCGGCCTGGCGCGCCGGGTTCTGCCCGGTGCCGGCGGTCAGCACCTGGCCCATGATGACTTCGGACACCTGCTCGGGCTTCAGTCCCGCACGCTCGAGCACGCTGCGGATGACGTGCGCGCCGAGGTCCGATGCCGGAACCTTGGCGAGCGTGCCGCCGAACTTGCCGATTGCGGTGCGCACCGCGCCTACGATCACGATTTCATCCATGCGTCCTCCTGTTTCGCTTTCTGCCTGACGTAGCGACCGGGCGCCGGCTCGATCGCGCGGTACTTGGCATTGCCCGTCTTCTTCGGCGCCCGGCGTTTGCTCCCCTTGAATTGCTCGAGCCACTGCGACCAGCGCGGCCACCAGCTGCCGGGATGCTCGATTGCTCCGGCGAGCCATGCCTCCGGATCCTCCGGATACGGCTCCCCGGCCCAGTAGCTGCGCCGGTTCTTCGCCGCGGGATTGATCACCCCCGCGATATGGCCGCTCGCGCCGAGCACGAACTGTTTGCGTCCCCCGAGCAATGCCAGCGAACGGTAGGCCGCGCGCCACGGCACGATGTGGTCTTCGCGCGTCGCCAGGATGAAGCTCGGCCGATCGACCTTGCCGAGATCCACCGCCACCCCGCAGTTCGTGAGCGCCCCGGGCACGCGCAGCTTGTTCTCGAGGTAGGTATTGCGCACGTAGTAGCAGTACATCTGTCCCGGAAGGTTGGTGCTGTCGGCGTTCCAGTACAGGAGATCGAACGCCGCCGGCGTGCCGCCCATCAGGTAGTTGTTCACGACGTAGGGCCACACCAGGTCGTTTGCGCGCAGCGCCGAAAAGACGAATGCCAGATCCGACCCGGGAAGGATGCCGCCCTTTCCGATCGTCGACTCGCGCAGGGCCATCCCCGCCTCGTCGACGAACACGCCGATCGGCCCCGGTTCGGAAAAATCGTGCATCGTGGCGAGGTAGGTCACGCTTTCGACGCTGTCGTCACCGTTGGCGGCAAGCACCGCAAGCGCGGCGCCGAGCAGCGTCCCCCCCACGCAGAACCCGAGCGCGTTGACGCGGTCTGCGCCTGTGATTTCGCGTGCCACCCGGAACGGCTCGAAGATCCCGAGCCTCAGGTAGTCGTCCCAGCCGTAGTGCCCCTGCTCCGGCCCGACGTTGCGCCACGACACCATGAATACGGTGTGTCCGTTCTCGATCGCGTAGCGGACGAATGAGTTTTCCGGTTGCAGGTCGAGAATGTAGTACTTGTTGATGCAGGGGGGCACCATCACCAGCGGCCGCGAGCCGACCGCCGCGGTCGAGGGCGCGTACTGTATGAGCTGCGCAAGCTCGTTCTCGTACACCACGTCCCCGGCCGTCGTCGCGATGTTGCGGCCGACTTCGAACGCCGACTCGTCCGTCTGGCTGATGCGGCCCCGGCGCGCATCGCCAAGAAGGTTCGCCAGGCCGCTGACGAGGCTTTCGCCGCGCGTCTCGATCACCTGGCGCATCGCCTGCGGGTTGGTCGCCGCGAAGTTCGCCGGGCACATCGCGTCGATCCACTGTTTCACGGCGAAGCGCAGCCGGTCCTTCGCCGGTTTTTCCAGTTCGGCGCTTTCGGCGAGCTCGGACAGGAATCGCGCCGCGATCAGATACGACTGCTTGAGGTAATCAAAATACGGGTTGTCGCGCCACTCCTTTGCCGTGAAGCGCCGGTCTCCGGGGTCGGGCTTGGCGATCGGCTCGGCCTTGCCGGCAAGCATGGAGTTCCACAGCCGCGTTTGTTGCTCGAGGTAGGCGGCTTGCTGCGCAGCAAATTTCGCCGTATTCCGCGTGAGCTCGCTCATCCAGGGAGCGGCCGCGTCCGCCCGCGCTCCCGTGGCAAGCGGCATCCAGCCCTCAATCACCTGATTGCGGGCCGAGGCGATGGCTTGGACCAGAGCGTCGGGCGTACCCTGCTGCGCTGCCATGAGAGGTCGCATTTTGCGACGCACAAACTGCGCCGTCAAATAGCGCCGTCCTCACCTCGCAGGTCCGACATCAACCCGATGATCGGAAACAGGTTCTCAGTGACTCGCGCCGAGGAGCATCCGCACCAGTACGATCGTCCCTATGCCGGCGGCGATGAGCGCCGCTTGGCCCACGGTATCGCGCAATTCCGGTCGCCGATGCAGGCCCGGGATGAGGTCAGCCACCGCGACGTAGATCATGCTTGCTGCAACGATGCCGAGCAGCACCGGTTCCCAGCGCTGCAATAGCTGCAGTGCAAAATAGCCGAGGATGCCGCCCCCCAGCGTGGCGGTCGACGACACGAGGTTGAGGGCGAGCGCCTGTCGTCTCGAGTACCCCGAATGGATCAGGATCAGGAAGTCGCCCACTTCCTGCGGAATCTCGTGCGCGACGATCGCAACCGCGGTGATGACGCCCAGTTCCGTGCTTTGCAGGAACGCTGCGGCGATCAGCACGCCATCGACAAAGTTGTGGACCGTATCTCCGACAACGATCAGCGCGCCGCTGCGTCCGTGATCGTGCGCCGCATTGTGCGGATCGTGCACTTCGCAGTTCTCCGTGTGGCAATGGCGCCACAGGAGGAGTTTTTCCAGCACGAAAAAGCCGAAGATGCCACCGAGGATTGCCGCCGCGGCCTGGTGCGGATCCCCGAGCGCGAAGGCCTGCGGAATGACTTCCAGGAACGCCGCCCCCAGCAGGGCGCCAATCGCAAACGAAACCAGCATCGGCACCCAGGAGGCGCGCAAGAGCAGGGCAAACGCGGCCGCGCCCGCCGAGAGCGTGCCGCCCGCGACACTTGCCGCCACGATCCAGGTCAAGGCCATCGGGCTATTGTACGCGCGCGCTCATTCCAGCCACGCCAGCGCAGCCATGCGTTCGCGGGCCCCGTCGCGCCGGAAGGAGTAGAAACGAACGGGATCCGAATAGGTGCAATGGGTCCCGCCCGATACCTGCACCACGCCCGCCTGCGCAAGGCGTGACCGCGCAATCGCATAAAGATCGAGGAGCCAGTGGCCGGGCCGAGTCGCGCGGAACGCCGATTGCGCCCCGGTACAGTTTTCGAGAAAGACGGCGCGCACTTCGTCGCCCACCTCGTAGGCGCGCGGCCCGATTGCCGGGCCGAGCCATGCGCGCACGCGCCGCGGATCCACCGCCATCGCCTCCAGCGCCGCTTCGACCACGCCCGCGGCGAGACCGCGCCAGCCCGCGTGCGCGAGTCCGATCGCATCGCCCGCTTCGCTCGCAAGCAGCACCGGCATGCAATCGGCAACCAGCACCGCGCACACCACGCCGCGCGCGCGCGTAACGGCCGCGTCGGCTTGCGGCACGGCGCCCGCCTGCGGCACGCGATCCAGGCGCGCGACCGCAGCCCCATGGACCTGGCGCAGCCACTGCGGCTCGGAAGGGAGCATTGCGCGCAGCGATTCGCGTCCCTTGCCGCTGCCGCTCATGTCGCCGAGCGTGCGCGTGGAGAAAAGCGCGCGCACGCCCGGCGGCGCCCGCCAGTCCGGCACGAGCACCTCAGGCGTCACGGCGCAATCGCTCGAGCAGGTCATGGAAATCGCGTGGCAGCGGCGAGTGCCAGGACATCCTCTTCGCGCTGCGCGGATGCACGAGCTCGAGTTCCGCCGCATGCAGCGCCTGCCGCCCGAGCGACACGCCGCGGCGCGCGCCGCGCTGGTACACGGGTTCGCCGACGAGCGGGTGGCGAATGAACTGGAAGTGCACCCGGATCTGGTGCGTGCGGCCGGTCTCGAGCCGGCACTCGACGAGCGCCGCACGGCCGAATCGCTCCAGCACGCGGTAGCGCGTGCGCGCCTCCTTGCCGCGCCGCGTGACTGCCATGCGCGTGCGCGCGCGCGCGTCGCGCCCCACCGGCGCGTCGATCATGCCGGCCGCGGGCGGGTCGCCGTGCACGAGCGCCAGATACACGCGCCGTACCGTGCGCGTCGCCAGTTGCTCGGCGAGCTTCGCCTGCGCAGTCACGTTCTTCGCCACGACGAGAAGGCCGCTCGTATCCCTGTCGAGCCGGTGCACGATCCCGGCGCGGGGCACCGACACCAGTTCCGGCGCGTGCGCAAGCAATGCGTTGAGGAGCGTTCGATCCGGAACCCCGGCGCCCGGGTGCACGACCAGACCGGCAGGCTTGTCGATCACGATCAGGTCGCGATCCTCGTACACGATCTTGAGCGGCATGCGCTGCGCCGCGGGCGCCGCGGCATCGGGCATGCGCGGCGGGGCAAGATCGATTCTCTCGCCGCCGGCGACGGGGCGGCGCGGCTCGCAGCGCGCACCGTTCACGCGGACGTGGCCCGCGCGCAGCCACGCCTGCAGCCGGTTGCGCGAGTACTGCGGGAACATGCGGGCGAGCGCCTGGTCCAGCCGCAGCCCGCCGAGCCCCTGGGGCACCTGTGCGGACAGCGGCGCGACGAACGCGTCCTCCCAGTCCGTCCCGGGGGCGGCGCTATAATTCTTCGCCATGAGAAGAAGTGTACTTGCTCTGCTCGCCCTCATCGCCGCCGGCGGCTGCGGCCTGATGCCGGCCGAGAGGGACGAAACCGCCAACTGGTCGGCGCAGAAGCTCTACGGCGAGGCGAAGGACGAAATGGCCTCGCGCAACTGGGAAAAGGCGATCAAGCACCTCGAGAAGCTGGAGGCGCGCTATCCGTACGGCCGCTTCGCGCAGCAGGCCCAGCTCGACGTCGCATACGCCTACTGGAAGAGCGGCGAGCGCGCTTCCGCGATCTCGGCGGCCGACCGCTTCATCAAGCTGTACCCGAACCACCCCAACGTGGACTACGCCTACTACCTGAAAGGGCTGGTCAACTTCAACGAGAACCTGGGGCTGCTCACCGTATTCGACAGTCCGGACATGACCGAGCGCGATCCGAAGGCCTCGCGCGAGGCGTTCGAATCGTTCAAGGAAGTGGTGACGCGCTTTCCGGACTCCAAATACACCGACGATTCCGCCGCGCGCATGCGCTTTCTGGTGAATTCGCTCGCACAGCACGAAGTGCACGTCGCGCGCTACTACATGAGGCGCGGCGCGTTCGTCGCCGCGGCGAATCGCGCGCAGTACGCGGTGCAGAATTACGCGCGCGCCCCGGCGATCGAGGAGGCGGTATTCATCATGGTGAAGGCCTATGACGCGCTGGGAATGGATGACCTGCGCGACGCCGCCGACCGCGTGATGCGCACCAATTTCCCGCAGAGCAAGTACCTGCAGCCGAAGGGCTACAGGCGCGACGCGCCGTGGTGGAAGCTCTGGGACCCCAACTGGTAGGCGCCTGGAACCGGCCCGCGGCCCTGCTCGCGCCCTCGGACTAGCGCGCGAGCGCGATGCCCTCGTCCGCGATGTAGTTGCGAATCACCGAGTCGACATCGGCGTCCGGCTTGAAGCCCATCGCAAGCGCGCGCGGCGTCCTGAAGCGCACCGGCCAGGTTTTCACGATCGCGCGGATGCGTTCGTCGGGCGTCCAGCTCACCCGGCTCGCGACTTCAGCGCCGGCCACGCGCGCGAGCGCCTCCAGCATCCGCGCCACGCTCACCGCGATGCCGGGGAGATTCACCACCCGTTTGCTCCCCCACGCGGAGGCGGGCAGTTCGTGCGCGTGCACGAACGCCTCGGTGACGCGCCGCGGCGACAGCAGCCACACGCCGGTCTGCGGATCCACCGGGCAGGCGGTCGCAACGCCATTGAGCGGCTCGCGGATGATGCTGCTCGCAAACGACGAGGCGGCGGCGTTCGGCGCGCCCGCGCGCACCACGATGGTCGGCAGGCGCAGCGAACGGCCGTCGATGAATCCGCGGCGCGTGTAATCCGAGACCAGGTATTCGCCGATCACCTTCTGGCTGCCGTACGACGTCTGCGGCGCAGGCGTCGTCGAATCGTCGAGCTCGGCCGGAAGTTCGCCGCCGAACGCCGCGACCGAGCTGGCGAACACGACCCGCGGCGGCGCCGCGCAGCGCCGCAGCCGCTCCAGCAGCAGGCGCGTGCCTTCCATGTTGACGCGCATGCCGAGATCGAAATCTGCTTCCGCTGCGCCGCTCACGACCGCCGCGAGATGAAACACCGATGCCGTGTCGGGCGTGACCACGCGCGCGAGCGTGGCAACGTCGGAGACATCCCCCGCCACCGCCTCGAGCCGCCGATCGGTCGGCATCGCCGGGGGAAACGCCGCATCGAGCAGCACGATCCGCTGGATTTCCCTGGCGCGCCCGTCGGCCGCGGCGAGTTCGCCCCGTGCGAGAAGCGCCTTGGCGAGCTTGAAGCCGAGAAACCCGCCGCCTCCGGTAATGACGACTTTCATCGCGGCATTCTAGCGAAGAACGATTCCACTTCGGCGAGAGCGCGCGTGCGCTTCATCGGCGGCAGGCTGGCGAGAATCGTCCTGCCATAGGGTCTGAAAAAAAGCCGCGGATCGCACAGCACGAGCACGCCGCGGTCCGACTCGTCGCGGATCAGGCGTCCCGCGCCCTGCTTGAGCGCGAGGATCGCCTGCGGAAGCTGGACCTCGCGGAACGGATTGCCGCCGCGCGCGCGCAGCGCTTCGATCCGCGCGGCGAGCACCGGATCTTCCGGTGGCGCGAACGGCAGCTTGTCGATCACGACGACCGAGAGCGCCTCGCCGCGCACATCCACGCCCTCCCAGAACGACGCCGCGCCGAGAAGCACGGCGTTGCGCAGACGCCGGAACCGCTCCAGCAGCTCGCTGCGCGATCCGGTGCCCTGCACGAGAAGCGGCAATTCGAGCTTCTCCTTGCGCAGCCGATCCGCAAGCAACTCGTGGGCGCGGCGCAGCGCGCGCAGCGTGGTGAAAAGCAGGAACGCGCGCCCGCCGCTTGCGCGCAGCACGGGCAGCGCGGCATCGAGCACCGCCTCCGTGAAGGCCGGATCGTTCGGATTATCCGGCAGGCCGCGCGGCGCGTAGAGCAGCGCCTGCCGTTCGTACGCGAACGGGCTCGCCCAGGCGCGGGAAGCGGATCCCTCGATGCCGAGCTCGCGCTGGAAGTGGGAGAAGTCGCTCCCCATGGCAAGCGTCGCCGACGTGAAGATCCACGCCCGCGGATGGTCGCTCATCTGGCGGCGGAAAAGCTCCGCCGACGAAAGCGGCGTGACGCGCAGCTGCGCGGCGTGGCTGAAGACCTCGACCCAGCGCACTTCCGCCGTGTCACCCTCCTCCAGCAGCCTCGCGAGCGTGGCGCGCATCTCGCCTGCGCGGCGCGTGCAGGACGCGAGCCCTTCGGAGCGCTGCGCCTGTGCTGCGAGCGGTGAAGACAACGCATCGAGCACTTTGCCGAGTCCTTCGAGCGACGCGCCGAACCGATCGCGCCGCAGCGCCTGCGCCCATGCCAGCCGCGACGGCTCGGCCCCAAGCGCAAGCCGCAGGTCGCGCGCGCTGCGTTCAAGGCGCTGCGCGAGGCGTTCCACCTCGGGCGATGCGCCGCCCGCCGCGCGCAGCTCGAGTCGGATGTCGCGCGCAAGCTCGACCACCTGGGCAGTCGAGATGCTCTCGCCGAAGAAATTGCGCGCCGTTTCCGGAAGCTGGTGCGCTTCGTCGAACACCAGCGTGTTGCATGCCGGAAGCAGTTCGGCCACGCCGCCGTCCCGCAGCACCGCGTCGGCGAAGAACAGGTGGTGGTTGATCACCACGACGTCGGCGGACTGCGCGTCTTTGCGGGCGCGCATCACGAAACACTCGCTATAGCGCGGGCAGTTCTGGCCGAGGCAGTTGTCGCGCGTCGAGGTGGCGTGCAGCCACACTTGGGCGTCTTCCGGCACGCTCGCAAGGTCGGCCCGATCGCCGCTCGCGCTGGTCGCCGCGAAGCGCGCGATCGTGCGCAGGTGCGCCGCCTCCTCGGCAGAGGCCAGGCGCGCCTCGCCGAGCGCACGATCGAGGCGATACAGGCACACGTAATTCGAACGTCCCTTGAGCAGCGCGGTGGTGGCGCCGAGGCGAAGCGCATCGCGCACCGCGGGCAGGTCGCGATCGTAGAGCTGGTTCTGCAGGGTCTTGGTGCCGGTGGAGACGATCAGCTTGCCGCCGGAAAGGAGCGCCGGCACGAGATACGCGACGGTCTTGCCGGTCCCGGTTCCCGCCTCGGCGCAAAAGACTGCGTTGCGTTCGATCGCGCCCAGGATCTCGAGCGCCATTTCGAGCTGCTGCGGCCGCTCGCGGAAATCCGGAATCGCAGCGGCCAACGGCCCGCCGGCGGCAAAGGCACTTCTGACCGAGCGCTCGATCTTCGATTTCGCCATCGGTTCAACCCTGTGCTGCCCGGTTGCGATTCTTTACTTTCGCGCTATGTTCCACTAGATTAGATTAACTGTGCACCACAAGCTTCTGTATATGATGGTAATTTCTTGCGCGATCACTGGTTGCGCGGGGCGTTCGTCTGTGCCACCGCCGGCGGCTCGATCCTCGATCAGTTCCGCGCCGATGGAGCAGGCTCGCGCCAAGCGCTCCGAGGCGCTGCTCGTCGCACTGCTCGCGTTGGGCATCGATTACCAGAGTGCCGGCACCTCGCCCCAATCGGGATTCGATTGCAGCGGGCTCGTAGCACATGTTTTCCAGGAAGCTTACGGCATCCGCCTCCCGCGCGACGCTCTCGCGCAGAGCGAGACAGGACTTGCGGTGAGTCCGGACGCGCTCGAACCGGGAGATCTTGTCTTTTACAACACGCTTGGACGGCCGTATTCGCACGTCGGGATCTATCTCGGCGAGGGAAAGTTCGTGCACGCGCCGAAAGCTGGCTCGCGCGTTCGCGTGGAGAGCCTCCGAAGCAGCTATTGGACGACGCGTTTCAACGGCGCGCGCCGGATCGAGCCCGCTCTCTTCTAGTTGCATCCGGCAAGTTTGATCGGGATCAACTTAAATGATAGTTGTTCCCATTTGTGTTGACTGCACATTTGAGAATTATTATCATCTGCCTTTCAACTTCCCCTGCGCCTCCAAGTGCTTGCTTTCTTTCCGAAAATGGTCATCACGGCGGCTTTCGCCGCCGCAACCTTTTCTGTTGCAGCGCAGGAAAAGGCGCTCAACCTCTACTCGTCCCGCCACTACCAGACCGATGAGGCGCTGTACGCGAATTTCACGCGGCAGACCGGGATCCGGATTCACCGTATCGAAGCACCCGAAGACGCGCTGATCGAGCGCCTGCGCAACGAGGGCGCGGCAAGCCCGGCCGACGTGCTGGTCACGGTGGATGCGGGACGGCTGTGGCGCGCCGAGCAGATGGGGCTTTTCCAGCCGGTCAAATCAGCGCTGCTCGAAGCCCGGATTCCCGCCCACCTTCGCCATCCCGGCGGGCTGTGGTTCGGTTTCTCGACGCGCGCGCGCGTGATCGTCTTCAGCAAGGACGCGATCAAGGCCGGCTCGATCCGGAGCTACGAGGACCTCGCCGACCCGAAATGGAAAGGCAAGGTCTGCATGCGCTCGAGCGCCAGCATCTACAACCTTTCGCTGATGGGCAGCCTGATCGCTCATCACGGGGAGGAGAAGGCCGAGAGTTGGGCGCGCGCTGTTGTCGCCAACTTCGCGCGTGCCCCGAAAGGAGGCGACACCGACCAGATCAAGGCGGTTGCGGCCGGTGAATGCGCGCTCACTCTTGCCAACACCTACTACTATGCGCGCCTCGCGAACTCGCAGAAACCCGACGAGCGCGAGGCGGCCGGCAAGA
>Ga0114945_10000892_pt1 | contig 19000 bp, 14 predicted proteins | sample OV2TP3_FD_87194 | JGI IMG/M metagenome (GOLD analysis project Ga0114945, IMG submission 87194) | Hot spring microbial communities from Beatty, Nevada to study Microbial Dark Matter (Phase II) - OV2 TP3 | ecosystem: Environmental > Aquatic > Thermal springs > Hot (42-90C) | place: USA: Beatty...
CGCGGGGGGGATAGGGGACGCCCGCGGACGAGCCAGCGCGCGCAGGTAGTCTCGTTTCACTCTGGCTTGGACATATCGAGCGATGGGCCAGCCGATCCGGGCGATGACGTCCTGGGATCGGGAGTAGGCGATCGTTTCCGCGCGGATTCGGTTCGGCCCGAGTCGTTCGACCGAGAACATCTCTTCGCCGTGTTCCGAATGGCCCGGGAGGGTGCCATAGCCATAGCGCACGAGGCCCTCGGATTCCTCCAGGTATACGATCCGGCACGGATTGACGGTCCACACGCCCGCGATTCGAGCGCAGACGATGACATCCCGGCCGAGTTCGACCCGCGCGCCCGGCGGATGGAGAAACATGTAGTCGAGCGAGTGAGTGCCGAAGGATAGGAGGGCCTCCCGCCCCGACGCAAAATCGGTCGCGATCTCGACCGCATGCTGTTCCGGACGGTAGTCGGGGTTTCCTCCGTCCTTGCTCATTCCGACTTCTCGATACGAGAGCGAAAGAGAAGCGACCCCGCGGAGCAGGGGATCAAGGCACGAGCGAGGTGGCCGACGAAGGCTCCACACCGGAAGGAGGATACTCCGGAGGAAGGCCCGACGGCAACCGCGCCGCAGCCCCACCGCTACCTTTGACACCCGTTCCCGCTCGCGGATATAATCCTCCACACCCACCGCGCGGATCCGAGGCGCCCTTCCGCGTCGGCCGTTTCGTGCTCGGGCGCATGCATAAGGAGGACGACCTCAGATCATGGCAAAGTACCAGACGCAAGACATCCGCAATATCGCCCTCGTGGGCCACGGATCATCGGGAAAGACCGCTCTGGCGGACGCGTTTCTGTACAAAGCCAAGGCGACGAACCGGCTCGGTTCGGTGGAGGAGGGGACCTCCGTCTTCGATTTCGAGCCGGAAGAGAAAGAGCGCAAGAACTCCATGGACCTCGCAGTGGCCTCGGCGCAGTCGCAGGGACGCGAAATCAACATTCTCGACGCCCCGGGGTATTCCGATTTCGCGGGCGAGGCGGCGTGCGCCCTCAACGCGGTGGAGACGGCGATCCTCTGCATCAACGCCTCCGCCGGGATCATGGTCAACACCCGGAAGATGTGGAGCGAGGCGACGAAGGCCGGAGTCGGCCGCGCCATCGCGATCAACAAGATGGATCAGGAGAACGTGAAGTACGGCCCGCTCGTGGCCGCGATCCGCGATACGTTCGGCAAGGAGTGCGTCCCGGTCCTGCTGCCGCAGGGGGAAGGGCCGGGATTCGGGGGCGTCGTGAACATCTTGGAGAAGGAGGCCCCGCCCGAACTCAAGGCCCTGGCCGATGAGGCGAAGGAAAAGCTCATGGAAATCGACGACGAGCTTCTCCTGAAGTACCTCGACGGGCAGTCGGTTTCCGCCGAAGAACTCGCCAAGGCGCTCCCCAAGGCCATCGCGTCTGGCCGCGTGGTGCCCATCGTGTGCACCTCGGTGAAGAAGGACGTAGGCGTGTCCGAGACCCTGGATTTCATCGCGAGGTATTTCCCTTCCCCCTGCGACGTCCCGCCCAAGAAGGGCGTCGATCCGGAGAAAAACGCGGAGTTGTCGCGGGCCGCGGACCCGTCGGCTCCGTTGGCCTCGCAGGTCTTCAAGTCGCTCGCCGATCCCTTCGTGCAGCGCCTGGCCTATGTCCGGGTGTACGGCGGAACGCTCGCCGGCGATCAGCCGCTCTTCAACCAGCGCACCGGCAAGGCGGCACGCGTGGGCGGAATGTTCAAGCCGTTCGGCAAGGACCTGCGACCCGTGACGTCGGCGATCGCGGGCGACGTCGTCTGCGTGACCAAAGTGGATGAGCTGAACGTCTGCGATACGGTCTGTCCTTCGAGCGCGCTCATCAAGTACGGGCCGTTCGCGTTTCCGGTCCCCATGGTGTCGCTGGCCGTCGAGCCCCGGAGCAAACAAGACCTCGCGAGAATGTCCGAATCGGTGCAGAAGATGGCGGACTCGGACCCCTGCTTCCGATTCACGCGCGAACAGTCGACGGGCGAGCTGGTCATCTCGGGGCTTTCCAAGCTGCACATCGAACTCATCCTGGCGCGGCTCAAGAGGAAGTTCGACGTCGGCGTCAACACGAAGGCGCCGAAGTTGGCGCTCAAGGAAACGGTTCTGAGCGAGGCGGACGGACATCACAAGCACCGAAAGCAGACCGGCGGACACGGGCAGTACGGCGAGGTGTACCTCAAGACGAAACCCACGGCGCGCGGAGCCGGATTCGTGTTCACGGATTCCATCTCCCAGGGCCGGATTCCGCGACAGTTCATCCCCGCGGTGGAAAAGGGCGTCCGCAAGACGTGCGAACGGGGCGTGGTGGCGGGCTATCCCGTCGTCGACGTCGAGGTGGAGGTCACGGACGGGTCGTACCACGACGTCGATTCCAGTGCCGCCGCGTTCGAGTTGGCCGGGTCGAAGGCCTTCAAGGACGCCTTCGCGAAGTCCAAACCGGTCCTTCTCGAGCCGATCGTGAACATCGAGATTTTCGTTCCCTCGCGGTTCATGGGAGACATCACCGGCGATCTGAATTCGCGGCGCGGGCGAATTCATGGGATGGATTCGCAAGGAGACATTCAAATCGTGCGGGCCCAGATCCCGATGATGGAGATCATGGACTACGAGACGCAGCTCCGGTCCGCGACGGGCGGGGAGGGATCGTATTCGATCGAACTCTCCCACTACGATCCGATGCCCCAGAAGATCGCCGAGGGCATCATCGCGAAGGCGGCCAAGCAGGAGGAAGAAGAGGAGTAGTCTATGGTCAGCCTCGAAGAGCTGCTGCAGCTCTTGGTCTCCCGCGGCGGATCCGACCTGCACATCGCGGCGGGCTCGCCGCCGCGGATCCGAGTCGACGGTCGGCTCATCCCCACGGAATTCGATACCTTGGCGCGCGACGAATCGCAGAAGCTCATCTACGGCGTCCTTTCGGAAGACCAAATCGCGCGGTTCGAGAAGAACCTCGAGCTCGACTTCTCGTTCGGCGTGGACAACCTCGGCCGATTCCGGACGAACGTCTTCCTGCAACGCGGCTCGATCGGGTCGGTCTTCCGTCTTGTCCCGAGCGGCGTGCGTGGGTTCGACGAGCTGGGACTTCCGCGCCGCGTGTGCCAAGAGCTGTGCGAATTGCCCAAGGGGCTGGTCCTGATCACCGGGGCCACGGGATCGGGCAAGTCGACCACCCTGGCGGCGATGATCGACTACATCAACTCGACGGAGAACTGCCACATCGTGACGGTCGAGGATCCCATCGAGTTCGTTCACCGGAACAAGAACTGCCTCGTCAACCAGCGCGAGGTCGGATCCGACACCCACGGATTCAAGGACGCCCTCCGGCACGTCCTCCGCCAGGACCCCGACGTCGTCCTCATCGGCGAAATGCGCGACATGGAGACGATCGAGGCGGCGCTCATGATTTCGGAGACGGGCCACCTGACCTTCGCGACGCTCCACACGAGCGACGCCGTCCAGACGATCAACCGCATCGTGGACGTCTTCCCCGCGTACCAGCAGCAACAGGTACGCACGCAGCTCTCGTTCACGATGTCCGGCGTGTTTTGCCAACAGCTCCTGCCGAAGTCGAACGGGAAGGGGCGAGTGCTGGCCTCGGAGATCATGATCGCCAATCCGGCGATCCGCTCCCTCATCCGGGAGAACAAGGTTCATCAGGTCTATTCGGTGATCCAGGTCAACCAGAAGATGGGCATGAAGACGATGAACCAGTCCTTGTACGAGTTGTACAAGGCGGGCCATCTCACGTTCGAGGACTGCCTGAACTATTCGTCCGACCCCGAGGACCTGAAAAAGACGTTCCAGAGAGGCTAGCCCTTGAATCTTCCGAAGCTGATCCGGAAGAAGCTCGGCGAAATCCTCGTGGAGGAAGGCCTCCTCAAGGAAGAGCAAATCCAGGAAGCGCTCCAGAAGCAGAAGGCGGGCGGGGGGCTTCTCGGCGAGGTGCTCGTCCGACTCAACTACGTCTCCGAGATCGACATCGCCCGCGCCATCGCGAAGCAGTTCGGTCTGCCGTACATCGACGCGACCAAGTACAACATCTCTCGGGACGCCCTGGCGTTGGTGACCGCCGAGATCATGGCGGAGAATCAGTTCGTAGTCTTGGACAAACTCGGGAAAACCCTTCTGCTCGCGGTCTCGGGGGTCCTGAACGGCGAGGTGTTCGAGCGGCTCGAGACGACCTCCGGGTGCCGTCTCTTCATCTATGTTTCGACCGCCACGAGCGTGAAGGAGGCCTTGAAGAAGATCGCTCCCAAGGCTCCCGCGAAAACCGGGGTGTAACCTACTCCGCTCTCCACCCGAAGGTGAGGTCCGAGGTCTCGCTCGAGGAGATCTCGATTTGAAAGGTGGTGCTCGTAGCCGCGCTCACCCAGAAGCTCCGCCCCCCGAGGTTGCTTTGTGGGGTGACATGAATCCGAGAGAGGTCAGGCGTGACCGATAGTCCATGGCTCACCACTAGGACCGTCCCCCCAGCGATCAATGTCGCCGAGCCGCTGTTTTCGGTGACGTACCCGAGGTTGTTCGCGACCCGGTTGTTGGCATTCCCGGGAACGTAGATCGCGTACTTGAGACTCCCGTAGACCGTGTTGTCTTCGACCGTCAATCCGTCGCAGTTGCTCTGGGCGTAAATGCCCGCATATTGGGTGGGAGAGGCCTGATCGTCGTAGACCAGGTTACCCCGTATCGTGATCCGTTGAACGACTCCGACCGAGGTCGGTTGTCCCATGACGATGCCGGATTGATGGTAGGGATACCCCACCATCCCCAAACCGTTGTTCCAAACTTGGTTCCCTTCCACGAGGGCGTAGCGCGTATCGGATCCTAGGAGAATACCCGGCCCTCGATTCTCGAAGGACAAGTTCCCCTGGATGATGACATTTTCGTAGCTGGCATAGATTCCATCGGCATTCGACTTGTTCACCCCATTGCCCCGGGTGATGTTGCTGGAAACGATCACCCGCTTGGAGGAGACGGGGTTCACTTCGATTCCGTTCTGGCCATTGTACTCGGAGATGTTCCCGGTCACGATCATGTCCTCCGTGGCTCCCCCCAGGATGATGCCGTTACCGGCTCCGTAGACGTTGTTGACGTCGTTCAGTCTGACGATGTTGTTGGTAACCACCACGCGACCCGATCCGCTCCAGGCACCCATGCCGTTGGAACCACAGGACTCGATGAGATTCCCATCGAAAAAGAGATTGCGAGTCTTGAAGAGCCCAATCCCGCTCCACTGGGCGCTGTCCGTGGATGCGAGACCCGCGCCGTTCACCTTGCATCGGGCAATCCAGAGGTTCTCGATGTACTCGCTCGCATTGATTACGGCGCAATACTGGATGTTCTCGAACGTACAGTCCGTGATCCGGACATCCGACCCGCCCTTGAAGTAGAGACCATACTGAGAACACTCCTTGACGCCGATTCGTGCAATCGATACGTGCGAATTCGAAGATCCGGTACAGACCGCGCCGGCCGTGGACGTGAGCCACACCCCTTCCGTTCCCTCTAGTTCCAGATGGTCGGCGAGCCGGAGGGTTGTCGGAATCGAATAGGTCCCAGGACGGAAGACGATCCTGCCCCCAGAGGAACCTAAGGCATCGATGGCCGCTTGGATCACGGTGGAGGAGTTTGAGCCGCTGAATTCTTCGACCCCCGTCGCTCCCTGGACGGCCACGATGGTCGTCCCATCCGTCGAGATGATGTAGCTCGCCTCGGAGACGCCCACGGCGAACGTAGCGCATTTCGAGGCGCTCCTGGCCTCGAAAGAAAGGGCGAAGACCAAGAGAGCCACCGGGATGACTCCCAACGAGGCCCGTCGAAGATTCGTCATGGTACCCCCTTATTCGGTTCGCCAGCCAATCTTGAGATCGGTGGCGCTGGTCGCGGAAAGTTCGATTCGAAACGAGGAACCGGTGATCTCCGAGATCCAGTAACTCCTGACCCCGAGATCGCTCAGCGGAGTCAGAAGGATCGTCACGGGGGTTGTGGCGAGGCCATGGCTCACGGTAACGAAAGTCGATCCCCCCGAGACGGTCGCGCTCCCCCGAGCTTCCGTCCCAAAGCCGCTGTTCGCGCGCACGCGGACACCGCCGTTCGTTGGGTACGATATGGCCGCGCTCCCGTTCCCCGAGAGTCGATTCTTCTCGATGACGATTCCGCTGCAAGCGGCCCCCACTTCGATACCGATCTGCTGGGTCGGGGTGGACTGCGTGTCCTGGCAGAAGTTGTCCCGCACCTGGATTCGCTGGTCCGAGACGGCGGCTGGCGACTCCAGGATAATCCCAGACTGATGGCCCGTTCCTGCTGATCCTTGACCGTTGTTCCACACTTGATTCGTCCGTACGAGAGTGGCGGTCGCCGATGAACCCAGACGAATTCCGGATCGACCCTGCTCGTGGACCATGTTCCGCTCAATCAGGCCCTTCGAGCCGTCGAAGAAGATCCCCGCTTCTCCCTTGTTCGCGTTGTTCTTCCTCAGGTGATTCCCGGAAACGATGATGGCGCCCGCTCCGGAGGATTGAATCGAGAGGCCATTCCTTCCGTTCTCCGCGAGGACATTGTCTCGCAGAATCACCTCGTCGCAATTCCCCGACAGGGAGATCCCATCTCCCGAGTTCGAATCGTTCTTCTGGTCGCTCCCCCGAATCTGGTTCCCCGCAACCAGGATTCGGCCCGAACCGGACGAAATTGCCAAGCCCGTTCCTCCCGCCGAGGCAATGATGTTCCGTTCGATCGAGGCGTTTTTCACCCCGGCCAGTTCGATGGCGTTTCCTCCGGGCTGATCGATCCGACAGTCCGAGATCCACACTCTCTCAAGAGTCCCATTCTCGTGGAGGATGGCCTGACCGAACGTTTGTACGAAGGCGCATTGCAGGATTCGGATATCCGATGCCTCGCCCAGCACAATGGCCGCCATCCCGCATCCGTTGAGGGTGATCTTCTTGATGCTGACCCGACTCACCGAGGACACGGTGATCGCGGTCCCCGAGGAGTAGAGGGAGGTACCTTCGGTTCCGACCAACTCCGTCCCGCCCCCAACCTGGAGGGATTGTGCGAGGCTATAGGTCCCCGTTCTCAAGTAGACCCGGCCTCCATCCGAGCCGAGAGCATCAAGGACGCTCTGAAGTACGGTGGACGCGTCGGAGCCGGAAAACTCCTCCGCGCCGGTGCGACCGTTGATCGCAGAAACCGTGGTCCCGTTGGTCGAAACGACGTAGTGAAACTCCGAAGGACCGGCGGGAGTGGTTTCGGTTCCGGTCCCCTCACCTCCTCCACCGCCGCCGCACCCGGCGAAGGCCACCAACGTCACGAGCCCAATTGTCCTCATCGTGATGGAGAGAGACCCTGCGGACGGGGGAGGTGTCGCGGAAAAGAGGGTCGAGGAAGGGGACTCAGCATCGTTGGAAGGGTTACGGGAGCGGCTAGAGCGTCACCGTGCTATTGCGGTTCTCTATGGCGACCCCTTTTCAGAACAGGGCAACCGACGTCGGCCCTCCGTCCACCACGTTCAGGGCCCGTCGACTCTATGCTGTCGGGGGGATTTTTCCTAGCGGTGCTTCTGACACGGCGGCCCGACCCCGATAGACTTCAATCGCCCGGTCCCGTTCTTCCCGGAGTCGCACGGGAAGCTCGGGATCCCAGGAGGCCGGCCAGAGGATGTCTTCGAGCCGAAAGACGGGAGGGGCGGCCGGAAGGGGGGCCTCGAGGTCTTCCACGAGCAGTTCGAATTGGCCGTTATCGAAGGGAACGCCCTTGGCGCGCCGCTGGAGAACGCACCGTTCGCGCCGGCCGTCCGCGGCCTGGGAAAGTGCGCGATGGTGGCAGTAGGGATTGTTCCCGCGGCGGTCGAAGAACACGTGCGACGTCCAGGAGCAGCCGCCGCGGCACATCGACGCAAATTCGCATTCGGCGCAGAAGCCCCACAGGTGGTCGGTGGCGCGAGCCGTTCCCTGGCTTTCGTTGAACGTCAATTCCGGAGCCCGGGCGACGATGTCGGCCAGTCGGCGCTCGCGGATGTTCCCCCCGGTATAGGCCGCGGTCGGCAGGGAGGGACAAGCTTTGATCGCTCCGTCCGCCTCCAGGCCGAGTACCTGCAGGCCGGCTTGACAACCCATCCAGAAGGAGTACTCGCCTTGCCCCGTGAACTGGCGCAGGACGCGCTCGTAGGGGCCGTAATAGCCGATGTTGTTGCCCGCCTGGATCTGAACGCCCTCCTCGCGGCCTCGCTCGGCCAGGTAGCCGAGCATCGGATAGAGATCCAGAAGTTCGAACGGCTGAAGGAGGATCGCGGAATTGTCTGCGGCGTTCCCCATCGGGACCGTGAGTTGGATCTGCCAGGCGACGATTCCGGCGTTCCGAAGGCGTTCGTAGAGCATCGGCATCTCCGGCGCGGATCGACGATTGATCTGCGTATTCGTGCCGACGGCGATCCCGGCCTCCTTGAGCAGGGCGATCGTGCGGAAACAGAATTCCCAGGAACGCGGACGCCCGCGCAAGTCGTTGTGCGTTTCCTCGAGTCCGTCGACGGAGACCGAAACCGTGCGGATTCCCGCTTCTTTCATCCGGTGCGCCATCTCGGCGCTGATGCCGTATCCCCCGGTGGTCATGGTGCAGCGCATTCCGGCTCGCGTGATCTCCGCGGCGATCTCCAGCCAATCGCGCCGGAGAAAGGCCTCGCCTCCGATGAGGGTCACCTCGTTGATCCCGACCTCGGCGAGCTGGTGGACGAGATCCATCGCTTCGGCGGTCGAGAGTTCGTTGGAGCGCGCGTCCCCGGCCCGTGAACCGCAATGGGAGCAGGCGAGGTTGCACTTGAGCGTGATTTCCCACACGGCGTGCGTGGTACGGCGGTACGGCTTCTCGCTCACGAGGGCACTTCCGGATGCGGGCGGGGCGCCCGAGGGAGCCCCGCCCAAAAAGGTTACGACGCGACGACGACGCCGTAGAGCGCGATGACCTGCGGCTCGAACGGCCGGCCCTGGGCGTGGTCCCACGCGGCCGCGAACGACGGGGGCGTCCCCGCGCGAAGGCCGGTCTGGACCCGACCGAACGACTTCTCGATCGCCTCGAGCGCGCGGCGCGTCTGCTCCGCCTGCTCCATCGGAATGGTTGAGCGCTTCATCGTTTCCTCCCTTAGGAAGGCGGAAACTCTAGCGCAGGGATCCCGGAGGATCAAGGGGAATCCGGATGGGGTATAATCGGGGAGAAGAGGACCCGCGCCGATGGCCGTCAAAGACAAGTTCTACCAGCGGATCCGCAAGGTGCTCCTGAAACACGGAGCGATCGAGGAAGCCAAGGCGGAAGAGGCGGTCGCCCTCGTCGAGAAGGAGGAAAACCGATCCTATGCCGACATCCTTCTCGAGCGAGGCTTCGTGGACGAGGAGGCGTACCTCTCCGCGATCGCGACGGAGACCAATCTCCCTCCCGTGGACGTCGACAAAGTCGCCTTCGACTCCGAGGCGCTCGGCGTGCTGAATCAGGAACTCGCGTCCTACTACTGCGTCGTGCCCATCTCGAAGATCGGGAATATTCTCACCGTCGCGGTCGGAAATCCGTTCGACATCCTGAAGCTGGACGACGTTCGGACGCTGACCAATTGCGACCTCCGGCCGGTCGTCTCCAGCGAGCCCTCCATCAAGCGCGCCATCCAGCGCGCCTACAATCCGGACGGGGCGAAAATGGATCAGGCGATCCAGGCCCTGACGGAGGACTCGGAGGGCGGAAGTCTGGAGCTCAAGAGGGAGAAGGAAGACGAGCAGATCGATCTCTCGGAGATCTCCGACGAGAGCGGAGAGTCGCCCGTCATCAAGCTGGTCAACATGCTGGTCGTGCGCGCGCTGAAGGAGGGAGCGAGCGACATCCACATCGAGCCCTACGAGAAAAGCGTCGTGGTCCGCTACCGGCAGGACGGCGTGCTCCGGGAGTCGGCGCAGCCCCCGAAATCGATGATCAACAACCTGATCTCGCGCATCAAGATCATGTCGAATCTCGACATCGCGGAACGCCGGGTTCCCCAGGACGGAAAGTTCCAAGTCAAGTTCGAGGGGCGGCAGGTCGATTTTCGGGTGTCCATCCTTCCGACGATTCATGGCGAGAAGGCCGTACTCCGCGTGCTCGATTCGTCGAAGCTGAATCTGGGGATCAGCCAACTGGGATTCGAACCCGAGGCGGAGCAGGCGTTCCGTCGCGCTTTAGCGGCCTCGTATGGGATGGTGCTCGTCACGGGTCCCACGGGCTCGGGAAAGTCGACGACGCTCTATGCGTCTCTCCGCGAGGTCCTCAATCCCGAGGAAAACGTCTGCACCGTGGAGGACCCCGTAGAATACCAGCTCGAGGGGGTAATCCAGGTTCCGGTAAACGTGAAGCGCGGTCTCAGCTTCGCCGTCGCTCTCCGGTCGCTCCTTCGCCAGGATCCGGACACGATCATGATCGGCGAGATCCGCGATCTGGAGACCGCGGACATCGCGATCAAGGCCGCACTCACCGGCCACCTCGTCTTCTCCACGTTGCACACGAACGACGCTCCCAGTTCGATCTCGCGACTCGTCGATATGGGCATCGACCCCTTCATGGTCTCGAGCTCCGTCATCCTCGTCGCGGCCCAGCGGCTCTGCCGGAAGATCTGCGAGCGATGTCGGGCGGAGATGGAGAAGCTCCCGCTGCCGGAGGACCTGCTCAAGATGGGGTTCCGAGAGTCGGACTTCCCGAACATGAGACTCTGGCGACCGGTCGGATGCAACGGATGCTCGAACGGCTATCGGGGCCGGTTCGCCATCCTGGAGGCCCTCGAGGTCGACGACGACATCAAGCGGATGATCATCGAGCGGAAGTCGGGAATGGACATCAAGCACTTCGCGATCCAGAAGAAAGGGATGCTGACGCTCCGACGATGCGGACTCCTGAACGTCATGCGAGGACGAACATCGCTCGAGGAGATCCTCCGGATGACGATGGGAGATTAGGAACGGTCCGAGCGCGGACCGTCGGTGCCCGCGTGTTTCGTCGCGATTCTCCCCAACGACATCCCTCCTCGTCCGTCAGCAATTCGAATCGCTTGGCGGAGGCCCCGTCGGTGATAGAATAGAAACAAGGGAATGGCAGTTTATACCTATCAAGGCAGGGCGGCGGACGGGAAGAAGGCGGACGGAGTGCTGCGGGCCGCCGATCGAGCGGCGGCGCAGGCCGAACTCAAGCGCCGAAGCATCGCCGTCACCTCCCTCGCGGAGCGGAAGGCGGGGGGGGGGGGCGGGGGGCTGTTCGCCCCGAGCCCGAAGGCGAGAGCCGCCGACATCGCCGTCTTTACGCGCCAACTTTCCACGATGATTTCCGCGGGCATCCCGCTGCTGGAATCGCTCGAAATCCTCCACGAACAGTGCACCGAACCGGGATTCCGGATCGCCCTGGACCGCATCATCGACAAGGTCCGCAGCGGGAGCGATTTCTCCACCGCTCTTTCCGACTACCCGAAGTGCTTTTCCAAGATCTACGTGAACATGGTGAAGGCGGGAGAGGCGAGCGGCCAGCTCGATACGATCCTGAACCGCCTCGCCGAGTATCTGGAGGCGACCGAGGAGCTGAAGCGCGAGATCAAGGCCGCGATGACCTACCCGGTGATTTCCCTGTGCCTCATCCTCGCCATTACCATCGGCCTTATCGTCGGCGTCGTGCCGCGATTCAAGCTGATCTTCGAGCAGCTCCAGATGAAGGAGCTTCCCCTGCCAACGGAAATCCTGCTCGCCGTGAGCGACACGATGAAGAGGAATTTCTTCTTCTTCATCCTCGGCTTCGTGATCCTCATCGTGGCCTTCCTTCTGTACATTCGGACGAATATGGGCCGGCGGCAATGGCACTGGGTCTGTTTCCACATGCCGGTCTTCGGCCCGCTGTTCCGGAAGGTAGCGATCTCGCGATTCTCCCGGACCTTCGCCACCCTCATTCAGAGCGGCGTGCCGATGCTCGGCGCGCTCGATATCGTCGCCGGAACCGCCGGAAACGTTCTCGTCGAAGACGCGGTGCTCAGGGCCAAGGAGGCGGTCGCCCGCGGCGAGACGTTGGGAGATCCCCTGGCCGCGACCAAGATCTTTCCCCCCATGGTCACGCGCATGATCTCGATCGGCGAGAAGACCGGCGCGATCGAGAAACTGCTCTTGAAGATATCGGAATTCTACGACCAGGAAGTGCGCGCTACGGTCAAGGCCCTGACCTCTCTGATCGAACCGATCATGATCGCCGTGATGGGATGCATCGTGGCCGGAATCGTGCTCTCGATCTTCCTGCCCATCCTCAAGATCCAGCAACAGCTGACGGGGAGCTAAGAGATTAGCGAGAATCCGAAAGCTCCCAACCCGAAACGGCGGTTCCTCCTGTGGTGAAGACCAAGTTCGTATCGGATGTTGCGTTTCGGATTGGGTATCCGTTCCCGTATTCCTTAAACACGGAGGACGCGGGGACCACCGAGAAGAACGAACAGGATGCCCTGTCCCCCTTCCAGGTCTCGAGTCCCAGCGTCAAGCGGAGGGACGTTCCTAGGGAGGAGCCGACATGTAAGCAGGGGGTTCCGCAGATTGCGAGCAACCCCGACAAGCAATCTTGTCGAACCACCAGCGCCTCATCCCTCGTCCGAAGGAGGCCTCTTCCGCAAGAATCTGGACGGGGTTTTCCGTGGGATTGGTGCCGATTTCGCCTCCACGTCTATCGCAAACGCTCAGGGGCGAGAGAACCGCGAACCGTCGAAGAAAACCGCGGATGGCGCGGAACTCTCCCGCCGATGAGATACGACGCAATAATACGATCGAGTCGAAACGATCCCAAGGATCGACATCGGCGGAATCCGTGGTTGCTCCCCGTCCCCCCAAGACCTCTGAGCGCATACCGGATTGGTTTCGGATTTGGGGTTTCAAATCTCGAGTTTCGATCTTGAGCACTCGGAGTCCGCAGGGATACGAGGAGCATCGCCTCTTCAGCCGCCTGAAGTGGCTGATGTTCTTTCGCCTCGCCTTCGCACTGGCGGGACTCACGGCGATTCTCATCCTGGAATCGGGATTCCGGCGTCCCCTCCGGGAAGTCCACTTGCCGACGTACTACACCCTTCTCTCCGCCTGCGTCGTCAACTTGCTCTATCTTCTATCGGTCCGCGCGGGCGCCTCCCCGCGGCGGATGGCGGTGATCCAGCTTGCGGTCGATGTCCTCATTACCTCGGCGCTCGTCTACTTCACGGGACCGGAGCGGATCTTCGCGTACCTATACTTCGCCACCGTCATTGCGGCGGCGCTCCTCATCTCCCCTAGGGCGGGCTTTTTCTTCGCCACTCTCGCGACGGTGCTCCTCGCGGGCACGACGCTCGCGTACGATCTCGTCTCTCGGGCGGAGCTCCGGATCCCGTTCACCGACCCTTTCTTGTGGCGGGAGTACGCTCCGCGGCGACCGTTCCTCGTCGCCTACCTCTTTTTCTTCGCGGTCTCTCTCCACTTGGTCGCCTTCCTCGCTTCGCTTCTCGCCGAAGAGGTCAGCCGGATCCGGATCCTCAACGACGAAATCCTTCAGAACATGGCCGGAGGAGTTCTCGCGGTGGATCGGTACGGGAGCGTGGCGTTCGTCAACGAACAGGGCGCCCGCCTCATGGGGGTTTCCGCTCCCGAGAAGATGATCGGACGCCCGCACGCCGACGTCCTCCCTGTCCCCATCGCCACGACCGTCGAGCACGCGCTCCGCGGAGGAACGAGGATCGAACGCGAGATCTATCTGGGGCGTACTCCCATCCAGGTCCTGGTATCGTACTTGCCCGAGGGGCCCGGAGGACTTCGAGGGGTCGTCGCGATTCTCAACGATCTCACGCTCCGAAGAGACATGGAGGTCCTCGCTCAGCGGGAGGAGCGATTCAAGGCGCTGGTCGAGATGAGCGCCGGGATCGCGCACGAGGTGCGGAATCCTCTCGCTTCGATTCGCGGCGCCGCGCAAGAATTGGAGTCCACGCCGGGGGCGAACGAAGACGACCGGAAGCTCCTTCAAGTCATCATGCACGAGTCCGACCGGTTGGACAAGATCATCTCCGATTTTCTGGAATACGCCAGCGAAAAGCCGGTCGATCTCGAGCCCGCGGACGCGGCGCATATCCTGGAAAGAACGGTCCTGCTTCTCGAGTCGCGCGAGGAGGCGGGACGAGTGAAGCTGACGCGCGACTGGCCGGAACGCCTTCCCGTCCGGGCCGACGCCGACCGACTGGAGCAGGTGTTCCTGAACCTCGGGATCAATGCGATGGAAGCCTGCGCCGAAAAGGGGGGGACCGTCTCCGTTCGCGCCCAGGCGCTGAGCGATCCTCCCTCCGCCCTCTCGCCCTCCCGCGCCGGTTCCGGTGTGCTCGTGGAATTTCGCGATGACGGACCCGGAATCCCGCCCGACGCCGTCGCCCGCGCGTTCACCCCGTTCTTTTCCACGAAACCGCGAGGGACGGGAATGGGACTCGCGATCGCCCGCAAGATCGCGCAATCCCACGGGGGGGACGTCGTTCTCGAATCGGAGGCCGGCCGCGGAACGACGGTGCGCGTGTGGCTTCCCCAGTCATGAGATCCCGGGATCGCCGTGCGGAGGAGAGCTCGCGCCTCGCTCAGGGAGTTCTCCTCGCGCTCCTGACCGTGCCGCTCTGGTCCTGGCCGGGAAGCGGCCCGAACGGGGTCCGGCTTCCGCTCGCGGCGGCCCTCGTGACGCTCCTCTCGATCGTCGTCGCGTGGTCCGCGGCGCGACGCGGGGAAGGCGGACTTCGGGGAGATCCGACTCGGATCGCGATGGTGGCTTGGCTCGTCGCGAGCCTCCTGTCCCTCCTGGCAGCCGAGGACCTCTGGAGCGCCTTTCCTCCGCTGGCCGTCCTCGGACTCGGCATCGCGACGTACTTGGCCATGACCTCCGGCTCCGTCTCGCGGGAGTTCGCTGTAAACGTGGGGGCGATCGCGATCTCCCTCGTGGGAATTGCCGTCGCGGCCTGCATTCTCGGACAGCGGGCGATGGAGCGCATCCCTGCCGGTCCCCTGGGGAATTCGAACCTTTCGGGGGCGGCGGTCGCGATGCTCTTCCCCTTTTCGCTGTGTGGCGTGCTGGGGAAGCGGCACCGGATCGTCCATGGAGTCGCCGCGGTTTGCACCCTGGTCGCGGTGGTGGTCACGGGGGCTCGCGGGGCTCTTCTTGGGCTCTTGGCCGGAGGGGCGGTGGCCGGAGGCGCGTGGGCGTGGAGTCGTTGGGGGAGGCGGGGCGCGATCGTCGCGATTCTTGCCGCCGTTGTCGGATTGGGGGTCTCGGTACCCCTCATGATCGGACGGTCCGAGACCGTCCGAATCCGGTGGGGATTGTGGAAGGGAAGCCTGGGCCTCTTTCTCGGCCATCCGATCGTGGGATGCGGGATCGGCAATTTCCACGCCCAATTTCCTCCCTACCGAACGGCGGAGGAGTTTCGTCTCTCGAATCCGAAGCCCGGCGAGGTGTTCGTGGAGGCGGAAAGCGCGCATTCGACTTGGCTGCAGCTTCTGGCGGAGACGGGAGTACCCGGTCTGCTCGCCTTCCTCCTCGTCGTGTACGTCTCGGCACGGTTGTGGCGATACTATGTGAAATCGCAAGAGGATCCCGAGGCGAGGGCGGTGACGGCGGGTTCGGGCGGGAGCGCGGCAGCCTTCCTGGTTTCCGGGTGCTGGTACACGCTCCACACCGAACCGGCGCACGTCGTGCTCTTTTTCCTGATGCTCGGCCTTTCGGAACTGACCGGTCCCTCGCGCGCGCGCGTGCGGAAGGCTCCGGCCACGCAAGCGCGACTGGCGGCCTTTGGCGCCGTGGCGATCCTCGGGGTGTTTGTCACGATCCTGACGATCACTCGCTCCGCCGGACAGCGTCTCTTTCTTCTGGCGATGAGGGAACCGGATGCGGAGCGGCGCGGGGCTCTTCTCCGCGATGCGGTGGAGGCGAATCATCGCGATTGGCGGACCCACTTCGAACTCGCGCGCACGTACGAGGCGCTGGGACATCCGGCGGAGGCGGCCGTCCACTTTCGACGCGTCCTCGAGGTCCGCCCTCACCAGGTGGCGGCCTTGAACGGCCTCGCCGTGGCGCGGCTCCGTTCTGCCGACGGTCGGCCGGAGGCGGAGGGGCTCCTGGAACGGGCGTCGCGCGTGGCGCCGTACTACTACAAGTCCTACTTCCATCGGGGAATCTCGCGGGCAGAGGCGGGGGACTTCCCCGCGTCCCGCGCGATGTTCGGCGAATCGATCCGGTGCCATCCGACCCACGCGCCGTCGTATCTTTATCGGGGACTCGCGGCGTTTCGGCAGAGGGATTTCCCCGCGGCCTTGGACGATTTTCGAAACGCCCGAAGGTTGGATCCCGCGCTGGTGGCCGAACTGAAGGACGACATCCGGCGGGAATCGTTTTTCGCGGAACTCTTTCGGTAGGGGAGGTATCGATGCTGCCCTGGCTCGCGATCGGGATCCTTGCGGCGCAGGAGATGGAGTTCCGCTGGGAGCTGCCGAGCGACCGCGCGGCGGACTATGCGGTCTCCGACTGGAAGGGGGGGCGCGCCGTTCCGCGAAAGGACCGTTTCTTTCTGGTCTACGGAGCCGAGCTTTCGAAGGACGGTGGGAACAGCCTCATCGTGAACGGGTACGGCGACATCGGTCCGAAGTTTCTCTTCCGCCTTCCTCCCGGAAAGGTCAAGGTTGGGGCGAAGTGGAAAGTCGAGGAGACGCTCTTTCTGGACGCGCGGCTGGCCCTCGCTCCGAGCCACGACTTGGACGAGCGTCGAGTGATGGGGGAGTGCCAATTCCAGAAGATCGAAAAGGTGAAAGACCTGGATTGCGCCGTCGTCGCGGGACGCTTCGAGCTTTGGGAGGTCAAGTTCGAAAAAGACAAGCGCGTGCTCGGCAAGAAGGCGATCGCGTGGCTTTCTACGATGCAGTGGATCAGCCTCCAGGAGACGATTCTCGTTCGGGGCGTCTGGACGTTGAGCGGAGACGGCCAGGAGTTCCGTGGAATCAAACAGGGGGAAGAAGCGCGGAAGACCAAGGTGAACTACGCGGAGCATCTCGAGCTCAAGCCCGGACGGATCGAGCTCGAGATGAAAGCGCACGCGGAGCCCGTCAAGAAATCGATTCAGCGCGGGGTCGCGTGGCTTCGGACGCGCCAGAAACAGAACGGCTCCTTCGTCGACGAGGGAGGATCGTTCGCGCGGGATTTTCCGGTGGGGACGACGGCGCTGTGTCTCATGGCTCTGCTCCATTCGGGAGTGAAGCCGGACGATCCCTCGATTCGACGGGGGTTCGCGTACGTGGCCGGGCAGCCCTTCCAGAAGACGTACGACGTGTCCACGGCTCTCATGCTTTTCGAGACGAAGTACCTCCCCCTGGAGCAGGTGGACGACGTGCAGTCGCTCGACGAGTCCCGTGCGAAGGAGGCGATCCGCAGGTCCATCACCGCGGCGGATCGGGCGTTCGTCCAGAAGGCGGCGGATTGGCTCCTCGAGAAACAAACGCGCGGAGGGACGTGGGGCTATCCGGATTTCGCCGAGTATTTCGACCATTCGAACACGCAGTATGCGCTTTTGGGACTCAAGTCGGCGGCGAGGATGGGCGTGCCGATTCGGGCGGAGACGTGGAAGCGGATCGCCGAGCACTGGATGTCCTGCCAGCGATTGACGGGCGGGAAGAAGGCGCCGCTGAGGTTGGAGTTCTATTCGGACGCCGACGCGGGGGTGGAGAAGACGAAGGCCGACGAGGAATTCGAGACGGGGGCGTGGGGATACTTCACGGCGAAGCCTCCGGCCTTCGGGGTAGAGGTCCACGACCAAGGATACGGTTCCATGACCTGCGCGGGACTCACGTCGCTCATCATCGCGGAGAGCGAATTGGCGGCGGCGAAGGAACTGGACGACGGGCTACGCCGGAGGATCGGAACGGCGAAGCGGCAGGGGTTGGCGTGGCTTCAGCAACACTGGTCGATTCGGGGTTGCCCGCCCTCCGCGGGCTTCTGGAGCGTTTTCTATCCGTACTACCTCTACAGTCTCGAGCGCGTCGGCGTGCTGTACGGCATCCGAAAATTCGACGGGCACGATTGGTACTTGGAGGGGGCGGTCCTCCTCGTGCGTTCCCAGCGCGAGGACGGATCCTGGTCGAGCTACGACGAGATTCCGGTGCTGGACACGGCGTTCTCGCTTCTCTTCCTCAAGAAGGCGACGATCAGGGTGGCGACGAAGTGAGGGGGCCTACTCCACTTGACTCATGGCCGGCGTCGGTTCGTCGTATCCGAGACCTCCAAAGAGAGTTCCCGTTTGCCAGGCCTTGAGGTAGCCGTCCACCTCGATCAGGAGGAGCATATCGCGGTCGGCCTCCGGATGACGGAAGACGACGGTGGTCACCTCGCCGATCATCGGCAGGTTTTGGGTGGAGGAGTCGATGTAGTCGGCCTGTTCGAACGCCCGGTGCCGACGGGCGAGCGAGTCGCGAAGGAGATGGGTCGCGAGCGCGCGCGGCTCCCGGGTCGGGAGGGCGGGCACGTCCCCGGACTCGTCGAAGCGTTCCCGGGCTTCGACGGATTCGATCCGGAACTTTGCGAAGCCGACCAGCCGCTCCCGCACCTCGCGAGCCATCATGTTCCAGAGGGTGTCCGCATCGGAGGCGAGGGCGGCGGCGCGGAATTTTCGGAAGAACTCCTTTCCCGAGGTGGCTTCGTGTTTGGCGTGGCATCCCGGGAGAAGGACGGCTGCGACGATCCCCGCGAATCGAATCCTCATGATCCCTGGTAGATGAGACGGATGCATAAACAATGTATTACGGGGATTCGGGGGAATCGTTCCGGTGACCCTCTCCTCGATGGGGGCTAGGCTCTGTCTGACGAATCATCGTGGCCGCGGTGGCGGCGCCGAGGGTGCAGATGCAAGGCGCGACGACGAGACGAGCCTCGCAGAGGGCTGTCGAGGAGGAGCAACGCCGCAGATGCGCC
>Ga0114945_10000896_pt1 | contig 18953 bp, 19 predicted proteins | sample OV2TP3_FD_87194 | JGI IMG/M metagenome (GOLD analysis project Ga0114945, IMG submission 87194) | Hot spring microbial communities from Beatty, Nevada to study Microbial Dark Matter (Phase II) - OV2 TP3 | ecosystem: Environmental > Aquatic > Thermal springs > Hot (42-90C) | place: USA: Beatty...
CGGCTGCTCTCGCTGCTCGCCGCGCCCGCCTGGCTGCAGGCGCGCTTCCCCGCCCTGTTCGGCGCCGAGGCGCGGCCGGCCGCCCCCGCGGCCGAGGCGATCAGCGCGCGCATCCGCCAGCTCGCCGACACGCTCGCCGTCGAGGTGCTGAACGACCAGTTCCTGTCCCACGAGCGGCTGGAGTTCATGCTCGAGGAGCTGATGCTCTCGATCGTCGAGACCTACCTCGCCCGGCGCCAGGCCGCGGGGCACTTCTGGCGCGGCTCGCCGCTCGCCGACAGCCGCATCCGCAGGGCGCTCGCGCTGCTGCGCGCGCGCCCCAACAAGGAATTCAACATCGACGACCTCGCGAGCCGGGTGGGCCTGTCGCGCTCGCGCTTCTACGACCTGTTCCAGCTCTCCACCGGGCACTCGCCGCGCGCCTACCGCGATATGCTGTGCATCGAGAGCGCGATCGCCAAGCTCGCCTCGGGACAGGCCAAGATCGCCGAGGTCTCGGCCGAGCTCGGGTTCTCGGCGCAGTCCAACTTCACCCGCTTCTTCCAGCACCAGGTCGGCATCCCGCCCTCGGAGTACCGGGCGGCGGTGCGCCGGCCGCCGGGGCCCGGCGACGAGCGCTGAGCGGGTCGCGGTCGCGCCGCTAGAATAGCCGCATGGCGGACCGCAAGTTCGGCTTCGAGACGCTCGCCCTGCACGCGGGGCAGATCCCGGACGCCGCCACCGGCGCGCGCGCCGCGCCGATCTACCAGACCACCTCGTTCGTCTTCGACTCGGCCGAGCACGCCGCGAGCCTGTTCAACCTGCAGACCTTCGGCAACGTCTACTCGCGCATCTCCAACCCCACGGTGGCGGTGCTGGAAGAGCGCATGGCGGCGCTGGAGAACGCGCGCGCCGCGCTCGCCTGCGCGACCGGCCAGGCGGCCGAGGCGACCGCCATCCTCACGCTGTGCTCGGGGGGCGATCACATCGTCTCGGCTTCCACCCTCTACGGCGGCACGCACACGCTGCTCGGGGTGAACCTGAGGAAGCTCGGCATCGAGACCACGTTCGTCGACCCGGACGAGCCGCAGAACTTCGCGCGCGCCGTCCGCCCGAGCACCAAGCTGCTCTACGCCGAGACGCTCGGCAACCCGCTCATCAACATCGTCGACATCGAGGCGCTCGCGGCCATCGCGCGCGGCGCCGGCATTCCGCTGGTGCTCGACAACACGGTGCCTTCGCCGTACCTGTGCCGCCCCTGCGACTGGGGCGCGGACATCGTGGTGCACTCGGCGACCAAGTACATCTGCGGCCACGGCACCACCATGGGCGGGGTGATCGTCGAGGCGGGCCGCTTCGACTGGGGCAACGGCAGGTTCCCCGAGTTCACTTCGCCCTCCCCCGGCTACCACGGCGTGATCTTCCACGAGACCTTCGGTGACTTCGGCTACACCATGAAGGCGCGCATGGAAGTGATGCGCACGTTTGGCCCTTCGCTCTCTCCCATCAACGCGTGGCTGCTGCTGCAGGGGCTGGAGTCGCTTCCGGTGCGCATGGACCGGCACTGCGCGAACGCGCTCGCGGTGGCCAAGTTCCTCGAGCAGCATCCGCGCGTCGCCTGGGTGAACTATCCGGGACTGCCGGGGAGCCGCTACCACGCGCTGGCGCAGAAGTATCTGCCGAAGGGGGCCTCGGGCCTGCTCAACTTCGGCGTCAGGGGCGGCGCCGGGGCGGGCGAGAAGTTCATCGAGGCGGCGCAGTTCATGAGCCATCTCGCCAACATCGGCGACGCGAAGACGCTCGTCATCCATCCGGCATCGACCACGCACCGCCAGATGAGCGACGAGGACCAGCTCAAGGCGGGCGTGACGCCGGACATGGTGCGCATGTCGGTGGGCATCGAGACGCTGGAGGACATCCTCTGGGACATCGACCAGGCGCTCGGGGCCTCGGCGAGGGCCTGAGCGCGCCAGGACCGCGAGGAGGAGAAGCATGCTGAGCTGGGACATCATCGAGCACGGCAAGCCGCTGCAGCAGGTGCTCAAGGACACCCCGAAGCCCCGGGGCAGCGAGGTGCTGGTGCGCATCACCCGCTCGGGCGTGTGCCACTCGGACCTGCACATCTGGGACGGCTACTTCGACTGGGGCGGGGGCAAGCGCTTCTACGTCAAGGAGCGCGGCTGCGTGCCGCCCTTCACGCTGGGGCACGAGCCCTTCGGCGTGGTCGCGGCGCTGGGGCCCCGCGCGAGGGGCGTCCGGGCCGGCCAGAAGCGCATCGTCTACCCCTGGATCGGCTGCGGCCGCTGCCCGGTGTGCAAGGCGGGGCAGGACAACTATTGCGTGCAGGGTCCCCGCTATCTCGGTGTCATGCGCAACGGCGCTTACGCGAGCCACGTGCTGGTGCCGCACCCGAAATACCTGGTGGCTGCGGGCGGCGTGGACGATGCCTTCGCGGCGACCCTCGCCTGCTCGGGCCTCACCACCTACAGCGCGACCGCGAAGCTCCCGACGCTGGGGCCGAAGGACTGGGTGGCGGTGATCGGCTGCGGGGGCCTGGGCCTGGTCTGCATCTCGGTCTTGCGCGCCAAGGGCGTGCGCAACATCATCGCCTGCGACGTCGACGAGGCGAAGCTCGCCGCGGCGCGCAAGCTCGGCGCCCGGCTGGCGCTCGACACGCGCGCTCCCGACGCGGCGCAGAAGCTCGCTGCGCTCGCCATGGGCAGCCTCGCCGGCGCGATCGATCTGGTCGGCACGCCCGCGACCGCGGCGCTCGGCTCGGCCGCGCTGCGCAAGGGGGGACGCCACGTCCTGGTCGGCCTGCACGGCGGCGAGCTGGTGCACCCGCTGCCGCCGATCGCGCAGCGCGCCATCGGCTTCGTCGGGTCCTTCGTAGGCAACCTGCAGGAGCTCCGGGAGGTGGTGGCGCTCGCCCGGCGGCACAAGCTCAGACCGCCGCCGGTGACGACGCGCCCGGCAGGCGAGGTGAACACGGTGCTGGCAGACCTCCAGGCGGGCCGTGTGCTCGGGCGCGTGGTGCTCGATTTCGACACGCCCTGATCGGCGCACGCCGATCGCGGGTAAACTCCCGCCCTCACCCCGACGGAGAGTCACGATGAAACGAAAGTACGGCGCCGCGCTCAAGGGCGAATCGCTCGCCGAGCAGCGCATGCGCGAGCGCGCCAAGGCGGCGGGCGACAACCGCTTCAACTTCGGCTCGGCGCTGCGCAAGGGCAAGGTCTCGCGCGGCAAGCGCCGCGGCAAGGCCTATCGTGCCGGCCTCTAGCAGCGCGGCGCGCGCGGCCGCGCCGGCGGGCGCGCCCTTCGGCTGGGCGTTCCCCTACGCCTGGCCGCGCAAGCCGCTGCTCGCCGCCAACGTCGTCGCCACCTCGCAGCCGCTCGCGGCGCAGGCGGGGCTCGCGATGCTCGTCGCGGGAGGCAGCGCGGTGGACGCGGCGCTCGCTGCGGCGATCACGCTGACCCTGGTAGAGCCGGTCTCCAACGGCATCGGGTCGGACGCCTTCGCCATCGTCTGGGACGGCAGCCGCCTGCACGGCCTGAACGCCTCGGGCCGCTCGCCCGCGCTCTGGACGCCGGAGTTCTTCGGCGGCGAGCCCGCGATGCCGCAGCGCGGCTGGCACACGGTCACCGTGCCCGGCTGCGTCTCGGCCTGGCGAGAGCTCTCGGCGCGCTTCGGCAGGCTCGCGTTCGAGCGCCTCTTCGAGCCCGCCGTGCGCTACGGGCGCGACGGGTTCCTCGTCTCGCCGACCATCGCGCGCCAGTGGGCGCAGCAGGCGGCCGAGCTCAAGGTCCAACCAGGGTTCGCCGAGGCCTTCCTGCCCGGCGGGCGCGCGCCCGCGGCGGGCGAGCGGTTCAGGCTGCCCGAGCACGCTGCGACGCTGGAGGCGATCGCCGCGACCCGGGGCGAGGCGTTCTACCGGGGCGCGCTCGCCGAGCGGATCGAGGCGCACGCCAAGCGCCACGGCGCGGCGCTGCGCGCCTCCGACCTTGCCGCCCATACCCCCGACTGGACCGCGCCGCTCCAGATCGGCTACCGCGGCTACACGGTGCACGAGCTGCCGCCCAACGGCCAGGGCATCGTCGCGCTGATCGCGCTGGGGATCCTGGAGCAGTTCGACGTGGCGAGCCTGCCGGTGGATTCGGCCGCGAGCCTGCACCTGCAGATCGAGGCGGTGAAGCTCGCCTTCGCCGATGCGCTCGCCTACGTCGCGGACCTCGAGCACATGCCGTTCGCGCCGGGCCGGCTGCTCGATGCGGCCTACCTCAAGTCGCGGGCGAAGCTGATCGACATGAACCGCGCCCAAGCGTTCGCCGCCGGCATGCCGCCCAAGGGGGGCACGGTGTACCTCACCGCGGCGGACGCCTCCGGCATGATGGTCTCCATGATCCAGTCGAACTACATGGGCTTCGGCTCGGGCGTGGTGGTGCCGGGCACCGGGATCTCGCTGCAGAACCGCGGCGCCACCTTCGTCATGCGCGAGGGCCATCCGAACCGGGTCGGGCCGCGCAAGCGCCCCTACCAGACGATCATCCCGGGGTTCGTGACCCGGGACGGCGCGCCGGTCATGAGCTTCGGCGTCATGGGCGGCACCATGCAGCCGCAGGGGCACGTGCAGGTCACGGTGCGCATCGCCGACTACGGTCAGAACCCGCAGGCCGCCTGCGACGGGCCGCGCTTCCGCTGGGTGCAGGGGCTGGAGGTCAACATAGAGGGCGGGCTCGCGCCGGCGGTGCTCGAGGACCTCGCGCGCCGCGGCCACCGGCTCACCGAGCTGCAGGAAGGCTACATGGACTTCGGCAGCGCGCAGATGATCTGGAAGCTCGAGCACGGCTACGCCGCCGCGAGCGACCCGCGCCGCGACGGCCAGGCCGCCGGTTTCTAGGAAATCAGGGTCAGACCACGTTTTCCTCCCCGCCGGAGGACCGGGAAACGTGGTCTGACCCTCTTTTGGGAAGGTTGGAGTGCTGAAGCTCTGGGGCCGGGTGAACTCGGTCAACGTGAAGAAGGCGCTGTGGTGCCTCGAGGAGCTGAAGCTCCCCTGCGAGCGCGTCGACGCGGGCATGCAGTACGGCGTGGTCAACACCCCCGAGTACCGGCGGATGAACCCCAACGGGCTCGTGCCGACGCTGGAAGACGACGGCTTCGTGCTCTGGGAGTCGCACACCATCGTGCGCTACCTCGCGGCCAAGCACGGCAAGGGAACGCTCTGGCCGCAGGACGAGCGCGTGCGGGCGAATGCCAACCGCTGGATGGACTGGACCTTCACCTTCCTCAACGCCTTCCGGCCGGTGTTCTGGGGCCTGGTGCGCACGCCCCCGGAGAAGCGCGACGCCGCGGCGATCGAAGAGGGACGCAAGAAGTCGGCCGAGCTCCTCGGCATGCTGGACGCGGTGCTCGCCTCCCGCCCCTACGTCGCCGGGAGCGCCTTCAGCATGGGGGACATCCCGATCGGCTGCCACGTCCAGCTCTGGATGCGCCTGCCGATCGAGCGGCCGAGCCACCCGGGGCTGCAAGCGTGGTTCGCGCGGCTGCTCGAGCGGCCCGCCTACCGCAAGGTCGTCGACATCCCGCTGTCCTGAGCGCCCCGTCAGCGCGGTGGCGCCGAGAGCGGATCCCGGCTCGAGGGCGCGCTGTCCGCGTAGCGCTTCACCCGCGCGTAGAAGCGCTCGAGGTTGCCTCCCTCCTCGGCGAGGAGCCGCTCGAACGCGGGCACGAGCCGCGTATAGGTGGCGTGCGCGGCGAGGAACGCGTTGTTGGGCTCGGCCCTGGCGAGGCGCGGATGCGCCGCGAGCTTCGGCTTCAGGGCGGCGAGCTCGGCGCGCTTTCGCTCTCGCTTCGCCTCGGGGGCGAGCCGCGCCCGGTACAGGCTCGCGAGCCGCCCGCGCGAGGCCTCCAATAGCGCCTCGAGCTCGGCGCTGCGCCGCTCGGCCTCGGCGAGCGCGTGCTGCTCCTCGTCGCGCCCGCGCGAGGCGAACCAGCGCCGCGCGCCCTCGCGCTCGACCACCGCGGCGAAGGACTCGTTGAAGGTCGAGTCGTCCCTGGCGTACGCCACCTGGTGGGCGAGCTCGTGGAAGATGAGCCGCGCGAGATCCCCCTCGCGGTACTGGATGAAGGTGGAGAGCAGCGGGTCGTCGAAGCGCCCGAGCGTGGAGTAGGCCGGCACGCCGTAGAGGTAGACGTCGTGGCCGGCCTCGCGCAGGCCCTGCGCATGGCGCTCCGCGTCGCCGCGCGCGAAGAAGCCGCGATAGGCGACGCAGCCGGCGACCGGAAAGCATGACTTGAGCGGCTCGAGCGAGAACTCGGGCGCCGCCACTACGTTCCACACCGCGAAGGGCCGGGGCAGCTCGGCATAGCTGCGATAGCTGCCGTTGTCGGGCAGGCCGAGCTCCTTGGAGGCGAACTCGCGAAGCTGGCGCGCGAGCTCGAGCCGCTCGCGCAGCCCGCGCGGGGTCTGCGGGTCGGCGAGCAGCCGCTCGAGCGGCTGGGCCGCCTGCATGAGGCTCAGGTGCCCGCTCACGGCCTGCGCGTAATAGCCCAGCGTCTCGCAGCCCGCGAGCACGAGGACGGCCGCGCCGCTAGCGAGGATCCGCCGGAAAGTGTCCATCGAGCAGGAATCCTGCCACGAGCCGCGCGACGCGCGCCGAGACCAGCATCGCGCTGTGGCCTACGTGCACCAGCGCCTGCGCGCTCATCCCCAGGACCGCGGTCTCCTCCACGCACACCACGCCGTCGTTCGCGCCCGGCAGCCGGCCGATGACCCGTCCCAGGCCGAAGGGCAGCGTGCCGGCGAGCACGCCGAGCGGCTCGGGCCGCGTCCAGCGCGCGTCATGGTGCGCGCGCAGCAGCTCGGCGCTCCCGCCCAGCATCCAGCGCCCCGGCGCGTGCCGCGCCAGGCGCCGCGCCGCGGCCGAGCCTCTCGCCGGCGTGCCCAAGAGCACGACCCGCTCCACCTGCACGGCGCGGTCGGCCTCGAGCGCCGCCAGCACCACCAGCCCGCCGAGGCTGTGGCCGAGGAAGCTCGCCGGGCCGATGCCGCGCGCATAGCGCGCGAGTCGCTCCGCGTGCGCCTCCAGCCCCGGCGCGCGGCCGCGATAGCTGAACGTGCGGCAGCGAAAGCCGGCGCCTGCGAGGCGCGCCGCGAGCGGCTGCATCACCAGCCCCGGCACCCACAGGCCGTGCACCAGGATCAGCTGCCGCATCGACCCGGAAAATCGGGGTCAGACCCCATTTTTCTCGCCTCTACGATCCCGGCGCGATGTCGTTTGTCGCCGCGGCATTGTAGCGAGGAGCCACGCCCCTGCCGCGAGCGCGGGCGCCGCGAACACGGCGTAGGCCGCGGGGTAGCCGCCGGAGAGCGCGAGCACGCCGTTGAAGGTCGGCGGCGTGATCACCACGCCCAGAAAGGTGAAGAAGAGGCAGCCGCCGGTCGCCGCGCTGGTCTCGCCGGCAGGCGCAATGCGCGCCACCTCGGCGAGGAACACGCCGTTCCAGCCCACGGCGGTGGCACCGAACGCCGCCGCGTAGGCGAACAGCGCCCAGCGCGGCCAGTCCGGCCCGGCGGCGAGCGCCGCCAGCGCCGAGGCGCCCATCCCGAGACCCAGCAACCCCAGCATCGCGCGCCGAGAGAACACCCGGTCGGCGAGCGCACCCCAGAGCACGCGGCCCAGCACGCTCGCCACCTGCGAGACCGCCATGACGAACCCGGCGAGCACCAGCGCGAGCCCGAAGCTCTCGGTGAGAAAGGTCACGAGGTAGGTGACCAGCGTGATCTGCACCCCGCCGTAGACGAACGAGGTGACCGCCATCTGGCGCAGCCTCGGCTCGCGCAGCACCAGCCCCACGGGCGCGAGCGCAGAGCCGAGGGACACGGGGGCGCGCGCGTCGAGCCCGCGGTCGTAGGCGGCGCGCGCCGGCGCGATGAGCGCCGCAGCCGCGAGACACGCCAGCCCCACCGCGAGCGCGCTCCATTGCCAGCCGAGCGCGAGCACCGCGGCGGGGATGAGCGCGCCGGCGAGCACGCCGCCGGCGGGCACCCCGGTCTGCTTGACCGAGAAGATGAGCGAGAAGAGCCGCGGCGGCGCGGCGCGCACCAGGATCACCGAGCTCGCCGGGGTGGTCGGGCCGTAGCCCAGGCCCACCACGAAACCGCCGAGCATCACCAGCGGCGCAACGGCGCTTGCGGCGAGCGCGAGCCCCGCGAGGCACAGCGCGAGCCCCGCCTGGCTGACGCGGATCGGCCCGAAGCGCGCCACCCAGCCGCCTGCGGCGGCCGAGCCGATCATGCTGCCGAGGTACGTCGCGGCGATGTAATAGCCCACCGCCGAGGGCGAGACGCCGAGCGCGGGCCCGGCGACCGGCGCCATCACCGGCGCGCTGTAGACCGCGAGCGCGACCAGCGTCTGCACCGCCAGGGTGAGCGCAAGCGGCAGCGCGATGCCGCCCGGGGCCGGCCTCACCCCTCGCCCTTCAGCGCCCTGAGCAGCCGCTCCGCCTGGCTGACGATGGGGTAGTCGACCATCTGCCCGTCGACCTCGATCGCGGCCGCGCCGCCCGCCTCGGCCTGCCGGAACGCGGCGACGAGCCGCTCGGCGCGCGCGATCTCCTCGGCCGTGGGCGCGTAGCCTTCGTTGGCGGGCGCCACCTGGTCCGGGTGGATGCAGAGCCTGCCCTGGAACCCCATGCGCCGGCTGCGCGCGATCGCCTGCGCGAACCCCGCCGCGTCCTTGAAGTGGAACCACGGACTGTCCAGAGGCCCTTCGACCCCCGCGGCGCGCGAGGCAAGCACCAGGCGCGAGCGCGCAGGGGCGAGCTCCGGCTCCTCGTGCGTGGGCATGAGCCCCAGCTCGTGGCTGTAGTCGGCGGCGCCGAACGCCGCGCGCCGCACGCGCCAGGTGCCCGAGTAGGGCTTGAGGCTGCGCGCCTGCAGGACGCGGTCGATGCGCGAGATCCCGGCCGCGGTCTCGACGATCGGCACCAGGTCGATCGAGCCCACGGGGAGCGCGCGCTCGCGCTCGAGGTTGGCGATCAGCCAGTCGATCGCGTGCAGGTCCGCGGCGCTTTCCACCTTGGGCAGTACCACGCCGTCCACGCCGGGGCCGATGACCTCGGTGAGATCGCGAAAGCACCAGGGCGTGCCCATCGCGTTGACGCGCACGTAGCCGCGCGAGCGCCGCGGCGCGGCGGCGTTCGCGGCGAGCGCCTCGGCGACCGGCCGGCGCGCCGCTTCCTTCTGCGACACGGCAACCGAGTCCTCGAGGTCCAGGATCACGGCGTCGGCCCCCAGCGTGAACGCCTTTGCGACGCGCCGCGGGTGATTGCCCGGGGCGAACAGGAACGTCCGGTTGAGCGGCATCGGGAATCCTTCTTCTCTACGGCAGGAGCTTGCGCTCCTCCCAGGGCGGATAGGGAAGCCGCCAGCGCGCCGTGGCGAGCGCCTCCGGCCAGACGATCTCGCGCCGGCCCTCGAGCACCTGGACCAGCAGCGGCCGCGCGGCGAGCTGCTCGCCGCCCTCCCCCACGCGGTAAGGGCCGAGCGGCGTCTCGAGCCGCAGCGCGGCGAGCGCCTCGCGCAACTGCTCCTGATCGAGCGAGCCCGCGTGGCGCACGGCCGCCTCGAGTACCTTGGCCGCCGCATAGCCCTGCGCCGCAAGCGCGCCGGGCTCGGCCGACCACTTGCGCGCGAACGCGCGTACGAAGTCCGCATTGCCCTGGGTCGCGGCGCGGGTCTGATAGGGCGAGATGCCGATCGCCTGCTCGGCGTCCTGGCCTACGCGCACGATGAAATCGGGCTCGGCCGCGCCCTGCGCCACGAAGAGCGCGGGCGCATAGCCCAGGCGCTTGAAGCTCTTCACCATCTCGGCCGCATCGCGCACCTGGCCGAAGGCGATCCAGGCCTGCGCGCGCGCGCCGCGCGCGCGCTCGATGTGCGGGGAAAAATCGGTGACGCTCGAGGAGTGCAGCACGAGCCCGGTCACCGTCAGCCCGAGCCTGCCGGCATCCTCGCGCGCCCTGAAAGCCATCTCGCGCGCCACCGGCTCGTCGCGCGCGAGCAGCACGACGCGTTGCAACCCCTGGCGGCGCGCGAGCTCGAGCGCGCCGCCGCCGTACCCGCCGAGCGGCGCCGGCACCTGGAACACGTAGCGCAAGCCCGCCCGGTGCACCAGGCGCGATGCCCCCGTGGCGTTGACGAGCACGCGCCGCGCGCGCTCCGCGGCGCCCGCCGCGCCCAGCGAAGCCGCCGAGCCGAAGGGTCCGACGAGCAGCTCGGCACGGTGCTCGACGATGAGCTTTCCGTACAGCGCGCCTGCGGCTGCCGCGCTCGAGCCGTCGTCGAGCAGCCGCAGCGACACCTGCCGCCCCAGCAGGCCGCCGCGGGCGTTCACCTCCTCCTGCCAGAGCAGGAGCGCCTTGCCGAGATCGGCCGCGAGGTCGACGAGCATTCCGGACTGCGGCAGCGCCGCCCCCACCACCAGCGCCGGCTGCGCGCGCGCCGGGGCGGCGGCAATCAGCGCCGTGGCAGCGCACAGGACGAGCGCTCTCATCGCGGGGGCAAATTAAGCTGTGGGAAAATCCGCGTCAAGGATGCCGCAGGAGCTCACCCGGAGTCTCGCCGCAATCGTGGGCGCTCGCCACGTGCTCACCGCGGCGGCGGACACCGCGCCCTACTTCCGCGACTGGCGGCGCCAGTTTCGCGCCGCCGCCGAATGCGTGGTGCGTCCCGCGAGCACGGCCGAGGTGGCGGCGGTGGTGCGCCGCTGCGCCGCCGAGGGCGTCGCGATCGTGCCGCAGGGGGGCAACACCGGGCTGGTGGGCGGCTCGGTGCCGAGCGGCGCGCGGCGCGAGATCGTGCTCGCGCTCGCGCGCCTGAACCGCGTGCGCGCCGTCGATCCGCTCAACGACACGATCACGGTGGAGGCCGGTTGCGTGCTCGCGAACGTGCAGCACGCCGCAGAGGAGGCCGGGCGCTACTTCCCGCTCTCGCTCGCCGCCGAGGGCAGCTGCCAGATCGGGGGCAACCTCTCCACCAACGCGGGCGGGGTCAACGTGCTGCGCTACGGCAACGCGCGCGAGCAGGTGCTCGGGCTCGAGGTGGTGCTGCCCGACGGCCGCGTCTGGGACGGCCTGCGGGGACTGCGCAAGGACAATACCGGCTACGACCTGAAGCAGCTCTTCATCGGCGCCGAAGGCACGCTCGGCATCATCACGGCCGCGGTGCTGAAGCTGCAGCCGCTGCCCGCGGCGACCGTGACCGCCTGGATCGCCCTCGAGAGCCCGGCGCGCGCGGTGGAGCTGCTCGCGCTCCTGCGCGCGCAGCTCGGCGATCGCCTCAGCGCCTTCGAGCTGGTCTCGCGCCGCTGCCTCGAGGCGGTGCTCGCGCACGCGGCCGACGCGCGCGATCCGCTCGGGGAGCCGCACCCCTGGTACGTGCTGGCGGAAGCCGCGGACGCCGGCAGCTTCGAGCTGCTCGGCGAGCGCCTCGGCGGCGCGCTCGAGCAGGCCATCGCCGATGGCGTGGCGCGCGATGCCGGCGTGGCGCAGAGCCACGTCCAGAGCGCGGCGCTCTGGCGGCTGCGCGAGATGATCCCGGAGGCCCAGTTCGCCAACGTCAAGCACGACGTCTCGGTGCCGCTGTCGCGCATCGCCGAGCTGGTGGAGCGCGCGGGCGCGGCGCTCGAGGCGGCGCTGCCGGGCGTGCCCGTGTACTGCTTCGGCCATGTTGGCGACGGCAACCTGCACTACAACGTGGGCGACGCGGCGCTGCTCCCGCGGCGCGAGGAAGTGAACGGCATCGTGCACGGCGAGGTCGCGGCGCTGGGCGGCTCGATCTCGGCGGAGCACGGCCTGGGCCAGCTCAAGCGCGCCGAGATCGCCCGGCGCAAGGACCCGCTCGAGCTGGAGCTGATGAGGCTGCTGAAGCGCGCGCTCGACCCGCAGGGCCTGATGAATCCCGGCAAGCTCCTCTAGCCGCCGGCGGACCGCCTACTTCTTCTCTTCGGCCTTCTTTTCCTCGGCTTTCTTCTCCTCCATCTTCTTGGCGTCGGCCTTCATCTTGCCCTTGGCCTTCGCCTTGCCTTTCTTGGACTTCGCCTTGCCCTTGGCCTTGCCCTTGCCTTTGCCTTTCGCCTTCGCCTTGCCCTTGGGCGCCGGCTTGTCGGTCGCCGCGGGAGTGGCCGGAGTCGCCGGGGTGGCGGGCGTCGCCTTGGTCGCCGGCGAGTCCTTGGTCGCAGGAGTGGCCTTGGTGGCCGGGGTCGCCGGGGTGGCGGGCTGGGTCTGCGCGAAGGCGGACACGGCGAACGCCGAGGCGAGCAGCGCGACGAGCAGTCTGTGTTTCAGCATGTCGGGGTCTCCATTGGATTCCTGGGGGTTAAAGGCGGGCTTCAACCGCTGCTAACGCGCGAGCCGCAAAGCGGTTGACGTACGGCGAGCCCTAGTCCGCCTCGGACTGCGGACCGAGCAGCGCACGCCGGAAGCGCGCCTTGAGGAGCGCCCCCTCGCGCGGCGGCAGCACGAGCGGCAGCCTCTCCGGCGCCACCTTGACCTGCGCCAGCACGGGTCCGGCACCAGCGCGCAGCGCTGCGCGGGCCGCCTCCAGACCGGTCGCGTCGCGCACCACCTGAGCGGCGGCGAAGCCGCAGGCGAGCGCGACCGCCGCGAGGTCGACGCCGCTCGCGGTATGGGTCTCCTGCATGCCGGTCTCGCCGTAGCGCTCGTTGTCGATGACCGCGATTGCGAGATTGGCCGGCCGCTGCACGCCGATCGTGGCGAGCGCCCCGAGGCCCATCAGCATCTCGCCGTCCCCCGTGACGACCAGCACGCGCCGCGCGGGCTGCGCCAGCGCGAGGCCCAGTCCCATCGTGGCGGCGCTGCCCATCGCGCCCCACATGGGGAACGTGAGCGGCGCATCCCCCGCCGCGGTGCAGTCCCAGGCGGTCGACCCGAGCCCCGCGACGACGAGCATGTCGCCGCGCCCGGCAAGCAGCGAGGCGACCACCTCGCGGCGGCGCAGTGGCGCGCTCATTGCGCGGCCTGCTCCTGGAAGCTCTTGATTCCGATCACCCGCTGCGAGACGAGCACGGCGACCGCCGCGTACGAACCGAAGGCGAGGCGCGCCGCCGCCGAGACCGCAGGGACGACTTCGTCCTCGCTCGCCGCGTGCTGCACCGCCACGCCCATCGCCGCGAGCACCGCGGGCGTCGCCTGGCCCATCGGCACCTGCCAGGGGTTGAACTCGCCCACCTCGCCGCGCATCGTGACGAGCATGAGCAGCGGGAAGCGGCACTCACGCACCATGCCGAGCGCGTTGATGCAGTTGCCGACGCCGCTGGATTGCATGAGCAGGGCGCAGCGCGCGCCGCCGAGCCAGGCGCCCGCGGCGAGCCCTACGCCCTCCTCCTCCGTGCTGAGGACCACGGCTCGCATCGCCGGGTCCGCGCGCGCGAGATCGATCAGCCGCTGGTGTCCGGCATCCGGCACGTAGCCCACGAGCTGCACGCGCTCCTCCCGCAGCGTGGCGTGGACTTCGGCGGGCCAATCGCTCATCGCACGCTCGGCTGCACGGGCACCGGTCCTCCCTGGCGCCGGATTCTATAATGCGGGCGCGATGCCCCAGGAGCAGTTTCAAGCAGCGCTTGCGCCCGGCGACCTGTGGGTGTTCGGCTACGGCTCGCTGATGTGGTCGCCGGGATTTCGCTACGCAGAGCGCGCGGTGGGCCTGCTGCACGGCTACCACCGCGCGCTGTGCATCCTTTCCAGCCGCCACCGCGGCACGCCCGAGCGTCCGGGCCTCGTCGTGGGACTGTGCCGCGGCGGCTCGTGCTGGGGCATGGCGTTTCGCGTGCCGGCCGCGCGCACCGGGCGGGTGCTCGCGGCGCTGTGGCGGCGCGAGATGCGCGGCCGCGTCTACCTGCCGCAGCTCGTCCCGGTGACCCTCGCCGGACAGCGCCGGGTGCGCGCGCTCGCGTTCGTCGCCGACAGCGCCCACCGGCAGTTCGCGCGCGAGCTCGACCTCCATGGCCGCGCGCGGCTCGTCGCGCAAGGCATCGGCCGGCGCGGCCGCTGCATGGACTACATCCGCAGGACGCTCGAGCACATGGGAAAGCTCGGCGTGAACGATCCGCACCTCGAGCGCGTGCTCCATGCGGCGGACGCCCTGAGCCGCGCCCACGCGGCAGGCAGCTAGTCCGATGCCGCCGCCGCTCTGGCCCGCGAGGCTCCACCACCTGCGGCGCGACAGCCCCGACCCGGAGCGCCTTGCGCGCTTCTACGGCGAGCTGCTCGGCGATGCGGTGCAGGCGCTTCCCGGGGGCGAATGGTGCGTTACGGGACGCCGCCGCAGCCTCGTGGTGGGGCGCGGCGACCCGGGGGCGGTGCCCTATTTCGGCCTGGAGATGCGCAGCGCGGCTCACCTCGCCGCCTACCGCGCGGCGCTCGAGCGCGCAGGGCTCGCTTGCGAGGCCTCGCCGAGCCCGCTGTTCGGGCCCGGAGCGTTCTGCGTCGCCGACCCCGACGGCCGCCGCGCACTCTTCGGGCTGCCACGGGCCGCGGGCGCGGCGAGCGCGGGCCCGAACGGGCGCCTGCAGCATTTCGTCTGCGCGAGCACCCGGCTCGAGGCGCTGCTCGCCTTCTACCGGGATGCGCTCGGCATGCTCGAGTCGGACCGCGTGCTCGAGGGCGAAGCGCTCGCCGCCGCGTTCCTGCGCTCGGACCCCGAGCACCACAGCTTCGCGGCGTTCCGCGCGCCCGAGTCGCGACCCGACCACCACTGCTACGAGACCAGCGGCTGGGCGGACCTGCGCGACTGGGGCGACCGCATGGCGCGCCTGCGGGTGCCGCTGTGGTGGGGGCCCGGGCGGCACGGCCCCGGCAACAACCTGTTCTTCATGGTCGAGGATCCCGACGGCCACAAGGTGGAGTTCTCCGCCGAGCTCGAGGTGATGCCGAAGGAGGCGGCCCTGCGCAGCTGGCCGCACGAGCAGCGCACCCTCAACCTCTGGGGCTCGGCCTGGATGCGGAGCTAGAGCGCGGCGGCCATCCGGGAGAGCGCCTCGGCGAGCAGCGCGCGGCGGGTGCCGAAGTTGAGCCGCACGAAGCGCGCCGCGCCGAACTGCTCGCCGGGCGAGAGCGCCACCCCGGCATCGAGAAACAGCCGCCAGGGGTCCGCGGCGGCCAGGCCCGAGCAGTCGATCCAGGCGAGGTAGCTGGCCTCGACGTGCGCCATCGAGAGCCCCGGCAGGCGCGCCACCTCCCGCTCCACGAGGTCGCGGTTGGCGCGCAGGTACGCGAGCTGCGTCTCGAGCCAGTCGCCGCACTCGCGGTACGCGGCGAGCGCCGCGACGTAGCCGAGCACCGAAGCGTCGTGGACGGTCGCGTGATCGTCGCTCGAGAACGCGCGGCGCAGCTCGGCATCCTCTACGATGGCAAAGGCGCAGCCGGCGCCGGGGATGTTGAAGGTCTTGTTGGGCGAGACGAGCGTCACCGTGCGCCGTGAAACGGCGGGTGAGAGGCTCGCGATCGGCACGTGCGGCTTGCCGGGATCGAGCAGCAGGTCGCAGTGGATCTCGTCCGAGCACACGACGAGGTCGTGGCGCTCGGCGAAGGCCGCGAGCCGCTCGAGCTCGGCCCGGGTGAAGATCGTGCCGCCGGGGTTCTGCGGATTGCACAGGAACAGCAGCCGCGACGCGGGCCGCCGCGCCGCCGCCAGGCGCTCCTCGTCCAGCACCCAGCGGCCGCCCGAAAGGACGAGCGGTACGTCGCTGTGGGCCCGGTTCGCGAGCTGCACCGCGCGCTTGAAGTGCTGGTAGATGGGCGTGGGGACGAGGACGTGTCCGCTGCTGCCCACGAGGTGCCGCGCCGCCAGGTGCAGCCCCGGGACCACCCCCGGCAGGAACACGACCCAGTCGGGCTCGATGCGCCAGGCGTACAGCCGCCGCACGCGCCCGGCGAGCGCCTCGCGCAGCTCGGCAGGACGCACGCTGTAGCCGAACACGCCGTGCGCGATGCGCTGGCGCAGCGCCTCGAGCACCGCGGGCGGGGCGCGGAAGTCGGTGTCCGCGACCCACAGCGGGATGACGCCGGCGGGGTAGCGGTCCCAGCGCGCGCTCCAGGTGCCCGCGCGCTCGACCGGGGCGTCGAAGTCGTGGCGCATGCCTTCTTCTAGCACAAACAAAAACGCCGGGCCCGAGGCCCGGCGTCAGCGCGCGCACCGCGCAGGACTACTTCCTCTTCGCCTTCAGATCGTCTTTTTCCAGCGCGTCCCCTTCCTCCTCGTCCTTGGCGTCCTTGTCCGCACCGGCGGGCCGCGGCGCTTTCACTCCGTACGCGTCCTCGAGCCTGTGCATGCTGTCATCGACCTCCTCGGTCTTGACCGCGCGCGATTCCGCCTGCAGCTTCTCGGGGAAATAGGTGGCGATCGCCGGATACATCACCAGCAGCGTGATGGCGATGACCTGCAGGATCATGAACTCGAGCATGCCCTTGTAGATCGTCGCGAGCGACCATTCCTTGACCACCTGCCTGAGGTAGTAGGCCGACATCGCCACCGGCGGCGAAAGGAACGCCGTCTGCAGCGTCACCGCGACCAGCGCGCCGAACCAGATCATCACCATGTCCGGAGGTATGTCGAGCGACACGCTGAGCATCGGGTTGAGCGCAGCCATCACCGGATAGAAGATCGGCAGGAACACGAGGATGATCGCCGGCCACTCGAACGGCCAGCCGAGCAGGAAGATCAGCACGATCACCATCACCAGCATCGCGACCGGGGGCAACGGCAGTGCGAGCAGGGTTTCGGTGATCCAGTTGGCCGTGCCCATGCGCGCGAACACGGCGCCGAAAATGTTTGAAGTGACCGCGAGGAACAGCACCATGCTGGCGGTTGCGGTCGTCGCCAGCACGGCGCGCTTGAGACCGGCGTAAGTGAGCTTGCGGTAGGCGGTGGCGAGGATGAGCGCGCCCAGCGCGCCGATCGACGAGGCCTCGGTGGGCGTGGCAAGGCCGGCAAGGATCGAGCCGAGTGTCGCCGCGATCAGGCCGAGCAGCGGCACCACCCCGAGCAGCACTTCCCGCACGATCACGCCCGCGCCGTGAATCCGCTCCTCCCTGGGCACCGGCGGCCCGAGCTTCGGGTTGATGAACGCGCGTCCGAGCAGGTAGCCGAGATACAGCGCCGCGAGCAGGAAGCCCGGACCGAACGCCGCCGCGTAGAGGTCGGCGACCGAGACCCCCAGCACCGGCCCCATCACGATGAGCATGACCGAGGGCGGGATGAGGATGCCGAGCGTGCCGCCCGCGGTGATCGCGCCCGCGGCCAGGCGCCCGTCGTAGCCGGTCTTCACCATGATGGGCGAGGCCATGATGCCGAGCACCGTGACCGCGGCGCCGACGATGCCGGTCGCCATGGCGAACACCGCGGCGGTGAGGATCACCACCGCGAACAGCGAGCCCCGGATCGGCGCGAGCAGCAGGCGGAAGGCGGTGAACAGGCGCTCCATCAGCCCGGCCTGCTCGGTGACGAAGCCCATGAAGATGAACAGCGGCACCGCCGCCAGCAGCTCCTCCTTCATCATGCCGATGGTCTGGAAGTACGCCAGGCTGAACACCACCTCGCCCAGCCCGAAGTAGCCGAAGGTGAGCGCGAGGAACAGCAGGGTGAACGAGATCGGGAAGCCGATGAAGATCGCGCCGATCATCACCACCAGCATCACCATCCCGAGCGCGGCAAGACCGGACATGGCCTAGACCTCGACGTGCTCCTTGTGCTCCAGCTCGATCCCGGTGCGCGCCTCGTAGACGCTCTTCAGCGCCTCGGACACGCCCTGGATGAGCAGCAGCAGGCAGGCGAGCGGCACCACCCACTTGAACGGCCAAAGGATCGGGCGCCACGGCGTCTGCTCGGAGGTCTCGCCGATCTCGAAGGCGTACCAGCCCTCGCCGCCGCTGACGATGAGGAAGGTGAAGATCGAGGGGAAGAAGAACACGATGTAGGCGACCGAGTCGATCACGCCCTTGGTGCGCGTGGACCACTTCTCGAAGAAGAAATCGGTGCGGATATGCGCACCCTTGTGCAGGGCGTAGGCGGCGCCCAGCATGAAGATGGTGCCGTACAGCATGTAGGTCAGGTCGAACGACCAGATGGTCGGCGCGTTGAAGGCGTAGCGCATCATGACCCCGTAGGCGACGACGCCGACCAGCGGGAGGTTGAGCCACGCCACCCACGTCCCCGTGGTGTCGGTGAACTTGTCGATCACCCGTATGGTCGCCAGCAGCGCCGGCGATGGCTCAGGCATTCCTACCCCCGGACAAAGAAAAACGGGGGCGATTCGCCCCCGTTCTCACGCTCTTGCAGCTACTTCTTCCGCGATCCGCCCGCAGCCCGCTCCGGGAAGTAGTAGTTCGCGACGAAGGAGTACGGCGGGAACATGAAGCGCTTCGCCGGCACCACCAGCGACGCATAGGCCCGCTGCGAGTCGTGCACCTTCTTGAAGAACGGGCTCTTCTTGCCCTCTTCCGCCGCGATCACGTCCCAGGTCTTGAGGAACTCGATCAGGATGTCGGGCGGGGTGCGCAGGATTCGAACGCCGTGCTTCTCCTGCAGCTCCTTGAGCGCATCGGCGTTCTGCCGCTGCCACTTGGCCCACCAGATGAGGAAGGTGTCGTTGGCCGCGACCTGGATCATCGTCTGGTGCTCCGGCTTGAGCGCCTTCCAGACGTCGCCGTTCACCAGCAGCTCCCCGATGGTCACATTCTCGTGCACGCCCGGCGTGTAGTGGTACTTCCACACGTTCTGGAAGCCGAGGCGCAGGTCCTCCACGCCGCCGACCCACTCGGCGCAGTCGATCACGCCGCGCTGCGCGCTCGGGATGATCTCGCCGCCCGGCATGTTGACCGTCTGCATGCCCATCTTCTGGAACACCTCGGCGGCCATGCCGGTCTGGCGGCATTTCATGCCCTTGAAGTC
>Ga0114945_10000898_pt1 | contig 18925 bp, 19 predicted proteins | sample OV2TP3_FD_87194 | JGI IMG/M metagenome (GOLD analysis project Ga0114945, IMG submission 87194) | Hot spring microbial communities from Beatty, Nevada to study Microbial Dark Matter (Phase II) - OV2 TP3 | ecosystem: Environmental > Aquatic > Thermal springs > Hot (42-90C) | place: USA: Beatty...
GCAGTGGCTCATCGAGCGACATGGGCATCGCTCGCCCGCTCAGGTGCGGCGCGCCTGGCTTGCCACGCAGGAGGCCGCATGATTACACGCACTCACCTGTCCAAGAAATCAGGGGCGATACACAGCCTGTAACCCAAATAGGCCGCCAACAGAGCAAAGAAGCCAGCTAGAACTGTGAGGGTGAGTTCAGGTTGACTAGGCAAAGGATTCCCCTTGGACATTAACAAGAATTAGGCTGAACTGTATAACAAGGCAAACGTATCTTTCACCCCCACCCTCTCCCTCCCCCCTCAAGGGGGAGGGGTTAAAAGGAGTACTTCGACAAGCCTGTCCTGAGGAAACCAACCGTCTCCTTCGAGAGCCTCAGGACGAACGGCTGGCTTATCGAAGGGCTCAGTCCGAACGGTTTCTAGTCACGACGCCTTTCGTAGACTAGCTTTTCGTGAGCCTTTCAGTTGGTAGCGCTCGACGGCGCGATTGTGCTCCTCGATGGTCGCCGAGAACTGATGCGTTCCGTCGTTCCGCGAGACAAAATAGAGATACTTGACCGGCGCGGGGTTCAGCGCTGCGCGGATGGACTTCCCGCCCGGATTGGCGATCGGGCCCGGAGGCAGTCCCGGGTTCATGTAGGTGTTGAAGGGCGTGCGCCTGGCCAAGTGGGCGCGGGTGAGATTACCGTCGAAATTGGGGATGTCGTAGATGACCGTCGGGTCGCTCTGAAGGGGGAGGCCTACGCGAAGACGATTATGGAAGACCGCCGATACCAGAGGGCGTTCATCATCCTGGCCGGTTTCCTTCTCAATGATCGAGGCCAGGATCAAGACTTGTCGCTCCGTCATCCGGAGGGCCTCCGCCCGAGCCTGCAACTCCGGTGTGTACACCTGCCGGAACCGGCTCACCATCGCCTTCAAGATATCCTCCGCCTTGGCCTTTCTCGGGAAATAATAGGTGTCGGGAAAGAGATAGCCTTCCAGCGTGGGCGCCTCGACACCGAGCGACTTGACAAAACCGGCATCGGACGCCAGTCGGGCCAGCCCCGCCGACTCGACAATGCCGGCCTCGCCCAGAACCTTGCTGATCTGCAGAGCCGTGAGGCCCTCGGGGACCAGAACGCTGTATTGGATGACCCTGCCCTTGACGAGAATATCCAGGATCTCGGCTGGACGCATCCCCGTGTGCAGGTCATATTCGCCCGGCCTGACCTTGCGCTCCGCGTCCTGCACCTTCCCCAGGAGGCGGAACCAGAACGGGCTGAGGATCAGGCCGTCTTTCGCAAGCAGCGATGCGACCTGCTTGAAGGAGGCGCCTTCCGGAACCTCCACGACGTGATGGACCTCGACCTCCTGGGCCGGCAAGTCCAAGGCCCGGTGGCCATAGGCCGCCACCGCGCCGATCACCACGAGCGCTCCCGCGAACGCCAGTAACTGCTTCACACGCCCGCCTCAGCCAGCGGGAGAGGGCCCCGCAGACGCCCCTCCCGCACCCACCCGCTCGACCTCCGTAAAGGTCTGGGCCAGCGCCGCGTCTAACCGATCCGTCCGCTTGCCGCCCGCTTGGGCCATCTCGGCGCGGCCGCCCCCCGTCCCGCCGATCTCCGCCGCCAGCGGCTTGATGAGTTCGCCGGCCGGAAAGCGCGCCGACAGATCTTTCGTGACTGCCAACAGCAGCGACGCCTTGCCGTCCTTGACCGAGCCCAGCACAATCACGCCGGACTTCAGCTTATCGCGCACCGAATCAGCCAGCGTGCGCAGATCGTTCATCTCCACCCCGTCCACGCGCTGGGCGTACACCGCCACGCCCGCCACGGTGCGCGTCTGCGCGCCGCCCCCCTCAACCCCGCCGGACGCGAGCCGCGCTTTGAGCTTCTCCATCTCCTGCTCTTTTTCCTTGAGCGCAGCCATAACCTTCCGGGCTTTCGTCAGAATGTCGGTCGGGCTGGTCTTGAGGATATCGGCCAACTCACGGATCTCGCCTTCTCGTTGCTTCAAGAGGGCGTACGCCCCTTCGCCGGTCTGCGCCTCGATCCGTCGCACACCGGCCGCTACCCCCGTCTCGGAGACGAGCTTGAAGAGCCCGATCTCGCCGGTCTGACGGCAATGCGTCCCGCCACACAGCTCCTTGCTGAAGGTATTGATCTCGACCACGCGCACCTGCTCGCCGTACTTGTCGCCGAAGAAGGCCAGCGCGCCGGCTTGAACTGCCTCGGCAATGCCCATGACCTTCGTGCCCACCTTGGCATTAGCCCGAACCTGCTCGTTCACGAGCGCTTCCACCTGTTCGAGTTGGCCTGGACGAACCGGCGCGAAATGCGCAAAGTCGAACCGGAGGCGGTTCGGGGCCACCAGCGAGCCGTATTGCTTGACGTGCGGGCCGAGCACTTCCCGGAGCACGGCATGCAAAAGGTGCGTAGCGGTATGGTTGCGCGCCGCGCCGAACCGCAGGTGCGGGTCCACGTGTGCCCGCACCCGCTCGCCCTCGCGAACACGGCCGCGCGTCACGACCCCCTGATGAAGAAACAACTCCGGTGCCGGCTTGGTCGTCTGTTGCACCTCGATGACGCCATCCGCCCCCGTCAGAATCCCTTGGTCGCCCACCTGCCCGCCGCCCTCCGCATAGAACGGCGTCCGGTCCAGCACCACTTCCACTGCGTCCCCTTCCACGGCTTCCCGAACGCGGGTTTCACCTTTGACGATGGCGAGGACCATCCCCCCGGTGTCGAGTTCGGCATATCCAAGGAACTGCGTCGGAGCGACGACCCGACTGACTTCGGTGTAGATCGCCTTGATCTTGGTGACTTCAAAGCCGGCCGTCTTCCGAGCCCGCTCGCGCTGCTCGTCAAGGGCGGCCTGGAAGCCCGCCTCATCCAGCGTCAGGCCCTGGTCCCTGGCCGAGTCCGCCGCCAGGTCGAGCGGGAACCCATAGGTGTCGTAAAGCTTGAAGAGCGCGTCTCCGGGAATCGTCTTCTGCTTGGCCCGTTTCACGTCGGCGACGATCTCGTCGAGCAGGCGGATACCCTTGTCCAAGGTGTCCAGGAAACGCTCCTCTTCGGCCTGGGTGACGTGGCCGATCGTGGCGCGGGTGCGCTCCAACTCAGGGTACGCCCCCTTCATCTCGCCGACCACGGATTCGGTCAGGCGATACAAAAACGGGTTCTCGATCCCGATCCCGAGCAGACGCCCGTACCGTCCCGCGCGACGGAGGATCCGCCGCAAGACATAGCCCCGCCCCTCGTTCGAGGGCAGAACCCCGTCCGCCACCATGAACGCAATGGCCCGCACGTGATCGGCGATGACGCGCATCGCGCGATCGTCGTCCGTCGAGGCTCCATAACGCCGGCCTGCCATGCCCTCAATCGCCCGGATGATCGGCTGGAACAAGTCAGTATCATAGTTGGTGGTCTTTCCTTGCACCACCGCGGTCAGTCGCTCCAGCCCCATTCCCGTATCAATGCTGGGTCTGGGAAGGGGAATGAGCGTGCCCCGGTCGTCCCGGTGGTACTGCATGAAGACCAGGTTCCAGATCTCAATAACCCGGTCACCCGCTCCGTTGGGAACGGCATCCCCCGGCACGCTTGACCCCTGGTCGTAATGGATTTCTGAGCAAGGCCCGCAAGGCCCGGTGTCGGCCATCTGCCAGAAATTGTCCTTCTCGTCGCAGCGCATGATGCGAGAGGAGGGGATCCCGATCTTTTCCCAGAGCGCGCAAGCCTCATCATCCTCGCGGTAGACGGTCGCCCACAGCCGATCCTTGGGCAGCCTGACCACGTCCGTGAGGTACTCCCACGCGAAGCGGATCGCGTCCTCCTTGAAGTAGTCGCCGAAGGAGAAATTACCGAGCATCTCGAAAAAGGTATGGTGCCGCCCGGTAAAACCGACGTTCTCGAGGTCGTTATGCTTGCCTCCCGCTCGGATACATTTCTGTGACGAGGCGGCGCGGGTGTACGCCCGCGTCTCCTCACCAAGGAAGACTCCCTTGAATTGGACCATACCGGCGTTGGCGAACAGGAGCGTGGGATCCGCCTGTGGAATCAGCGAGGAACTGGGAATGATGGCGTGGCCGTGTTCCTTGAAGTAGTCCAGAAAGCCCTGTCGCAGGTCGTTCGCGCTAGGCATCGGTCACCGCTGGGCGTTCTCATCATGAACCTTGGAACCAAGCACGGTCTCGATCACGTCTGCGGAGAAGCCGCGCCCTCGCAGCAGGCCGGCTCGCCGCCGGCTCTCACGCGAAAGGTCCGTATACCGCGGCGGCAAGGACATCAGGAAGCTCTCCGCGACCGCCTGCTCCGTCGTGCCCGCGAAGGCCGCCCCCACCGCTCGGGTTACGGTCTCGTCGGAGAACTCACGGGCCTTCAGTTCGGCGGTAAGGGCTTCACGTCCCATCGGGTGGCGGGTCAACCGAGCCTGCGCCACGCGGAGCGCCACCGCATCATCATTGACGTAACCGAACCGACGCAGGGTCATCAGCGCCGTGCGCACCACCTTCGCCGGGTAGCCACGGTCGGTCAGACGGCGCTCGACCTGGCCCTCGCTCCGATCACCATGCGCCAGGAACCGGACCGCGTCCGCTATGGGATCAGCTTGAGGCGGAGCAGCCGAGCGGCGTTCACGAGACGGCCTTTCCTGTCGGCGCGCGCTTGTCATCCGGACGCTTCTCCAAGGCAGACCTGGCCTGCTTGTCCGCCTTGGACGCCACGCCGGCCGCTTCGCGGATCTTGACCTCGATCTCTCGGGCCAGGGCGGGATGCGCCTTGAGATAGTCCCGGACGGCTTCGCGCCCCTGACCGATCCGTTCCCCTCCATAGGAGAACCAGGCCCCGCTCTTGTCGATCAGCTTACGCTCGACGCCGATATCAATGAGTTCACCGGTCTTCGAGACGCCCTCGGCAAACATGATATCGAACTCGGCCTGCTTGAAGGGCGGGGCCATCTTGTTCTTGACCACCTTCACGCGCACCCGGCTGCCAAGCACCTCCTGGCCGTCCTTAATGGACTCGATCCGGCGAATATCGAGCCGGACCGACGCATAAAACTTGAGCGCGTTTCCGCCGGTGGTCGTCTCCGGGTTCCCGAACATCACCCCGATCTTCATCCGAATCTGGTTGATGAACGCCACGATCGTCTGCGAGCGCGAGATCGAAGACGTCAGCTTGCGCAGGGCCTGCGACATCAACCGGGCCTGCAGGCCCATGTGGGCGTCGCCCATTTCACCTTCCAGCTCAGCCCGCGGCACAAGGGCCGCCACCGAATCAATCACGATGATGTCCACGGCGCCGCTGCGAACCAGCGTCTCGGTGATCTCCAGGGCCTGCTCCCCGGTATCCGGCTGAGACACCAGAAGCTCGGCCGTATTCACGCCCAGCCGCTCTGCATAGCCGAGGTCCAGGGCGTGTTCCGCATCAATGAACGCAGCCGTCCCCCCCGCCCGCTGAGCCTCCGCAATGGTGTGCAGCATGAGCGTGGTCTTCCCCGAAGACTCGGGGCCGTAAATCTCCACCACGCGGCCGCGCGGGAGCCCGCCTACACCCAACGCCAAGTCCAGCCCCAGCGAGCCGGTTGGAATGGCGGGCACGTCGGCCGGTATTTCGGCCGTGCCCAGCTTCATGATTGATCCCTTGCCGAACTGCTTCTCAATCTGCGCGATCGCCAAATCCATGGCCCGTTTCTTCTCGTCTCGTTCGGCCATCGTCTTCTCCTTTATGAGTTCACCCCGGGCGGCTGGATTATACCCCACCGTCAAGGGGCACTTCCACCAACGTTGTGTATACCGCCCCGCTCGGACGGAGATCGCTCTTGATGAGCGACACCGAGCCCGCTGTCCATCCGCCGACCACACGATCCCGGCTCTCCGCAAGGACCCTTTCCAACGGTCCCCCCGGTCTTCGATCACGCACTCGGGCCAAGGTCAAATGTGGCGCGAACGCACGAGACTCCTTCGGAAAGCCGAGTTTGACCGCGCCGTCATCTACCGCCGCCTGCAAGCGACTCAGCGCGTCCATCGCGCGACTCTCTCCATGCAGACCCAGCCAGATCACCCGAGGCGCGCGCACGTTTGGAAAGGCACTTACCCCACGGGCTTCCAGCGTGAACGGTTCTCCTTTCGAGGCGGCCTCCCGGAGCACCGCTCCCAATGCTTCAACCTGAGCCTCCTCAGTTTCACCCAGGAACTTGAGCGTCAGGTGGATGCCGGCCGACTTCACCCACCCGATCTCGCCCGAGGCACCTAGTTTGGAGACCTGTCTCCTCAGGTCTGCCTGCAATCTATCTATCTGACGCTTCAAATCGTCGGAAAGTTGAATGGCGATGAAGGCGCGGAACATTATTTTCCCCCCTCCCTCACCCTCCCCCTCGAGGGGGGAGGGCTAGGTGGGGGTGCTCGGCGCTGGTTTTCCCGGATAGATAGCGGCGAAGCAAATCGAGAGCGGCCTGGGAAGCCCGGCGGCGTACCCCATCTCGATCTCCGCCGAACAGATAGGAGCGGCAGACCGTGCTCTTCTTGTCGGCCAAGGCAAGGAACACCAGCCCCACGGGTTTCTCCCTGGTCCCCCCGCTGGGTCCTGCAATTCCGGTGACGGCCATTCCGAGGTCGGTTCCGCTCCGCTCGCGTACCCCTTGCGCCATCGCCGACGCCACCTCGGCGCTCACCGCCCCCTTCTCGCGAATCAGGGCAGCCGGTACCTTCAGAAGGTCCACCTTGGCCCGATTGCTGTATGTGACAAGGCCCCGGTCAAAGTACGCAGAACTCCCTGGGACCGACGTCAGACGCTGGGCGATCAGCCCACCCGTGCACGATTCACCCACGGCCACGGTCAGACCCTTGGCCTTCAGTTTCATCGCAACGACGCCTTCCATGGTCTGGCCACCGGCCGCATAGAGATGATCGCCGACTCGCTCACGGACCGCCCGCTCCACCCGCTTGACCACGGCCTCAGCAGCCTGAGCATGCCGGTCCCGGACCGTGATCGAGACATCAACGCCCATTTCCCCGGCCTGCAACCCGATCACGGCGTGCCGTTCGGTCTCATACAGATCTTTCAGCCGTGCATTGACTTCGGATTCGACTAAGCCGAACGTCCGGAGGCGGCGCCGGACCAAGGTTCCGCGGGCCGACTTACCCGCAAGGGGTTCCAGCAAGGCCACGCATCCCTCCGGAAACATGCGCGTGATCTCGGAGGGAGGACCGGGCAAACACATCAAGGCGCGCTCGTCCTTCACGCCCTCGTTCTTATGATAGAGGAAAAAACCAGGCGCGGTGCCCACAGGGTTGGGGATCACCTCAGCCCGCATCGGGATCAGGGCCTGCGTGGTCTGCTCGGGTGTCACGCTGCGGTGCCGGGCCGTCAGCCGTTGAGTGATCGCTGCGAGGGCCTTGTCGTGAAGGACGAGTCGCCGAGCGGTGACCCGCGCGACGACCTTGCGGGTCAAGTCATCCTGGGTCGGACCGAGTCCCCCGGTGGTGATGACGAGGTGAACACGCGCCAAAGCATGCAGCAGCGCTTCTTCGATGTCCCTGGGGTCGTCCCCGACCACCGTCTTATGCCGAACCTCGATGCCGATCTTCAGAAGTTCGTCGGCGAGGTAGAGCGAGTTGGTCTCGGCCGCGCCCCCCAGAAGGAGTTCGGACCCGATCGCGATGATCTCCGCGCGCACCATGGTCAGGCACCAACCGCCTCTTCACTCCGGGAAATATTCGCGCCCGTATGCCTGGACCTCTTCGTTGAACGTTTCGCCGAGGAGATAAGTGATGGTTCCACTGAGGCTCCGGTACATCAGCGGTCCGATGGGGTTATTGAGACAGGGAATGGAGGCCCGGCCGGGCTCTTCTTGTACAGCCAGCACGGTGCGCCCATCTTGCCGGTACACGCAAAGCGGGTATTGCACGCAATCGGCTGGTTTGAAGGCTTTCCAGTCCAACCCACGCTCCAACGCATACGCGTGCACCGCGCAGTGTTGCACGGAAACCTGACCGGCCCCGCCGGGAGCCGTCTCGGTGGCGGGATAGAGGAACATACAGCCGTCGTCCACGACCCACGTGCAGCGCATTTCATCAGCCGATCGAAAAAACCGGATCATGGCCATGGTCTCCTGCGGGCGCATATCGGTGCCCTGGCGCACAGGGTCGCCCACGAAGTTCCCCGCCTCACGCCGCAGGAACTCACGCTTGGACTCGGGGAGGTATTGCACGATGTCCCCCATGTGAGGCCTGATTCGCTCGGATTCTCCCGGGGCGACGACGCATCCTCGATGACAACAGGCCGAGTGGCAATTCTGAAGCACCACATCGCAGACGAAGCGCGTGGTGAAGATCCCGCGATCCACCAGGACCCCGGCTATCTCGATGAAGCTCTCGGGGAGGGCTCCCATTCGGTCGGGTCTTAACATATGCCCCCGAGGGTGTCAATCAGACCTTACCGGGGGCAGGTCAACCCCGTCACCACGCTCACGCTCTAATGTGCAGTCGGAGGAGTCTAGCAGTCTCGGGCCGGGAGAAACGGCGAACGCCAATGTGCGGGATCACGTATGAGCGGCGCCGAGGATCGGACTTAGCGCGTGTGGGCTAGCAGCTACTTGCGGTGGGGTGATCCGATCGCAACGAGAATCTTCCTGCAAGACAGGCCGACAATTGGTTGCCCCTGCTTTCGCCACCTCCACGCGGCCAATCCAACGATTCCGGAGCCCAAGAGGAGGAGGGAAGCCGGTTCCGGCATAGCATTGGAAGCTACCCTGACGGTATCAAGCCCCCAGCTCTCATCTTGAATGTTCTGGAGGCCGGAGCCGGTAAAATTCAGCAGGAGCGAGCTCCCCGAATGGGGAAACGTGAAGCTCAGGTTGTAGACCGCGTCGCCAAAAAATTGATACCCGAGAGTGTTGACCTCTGCCGCACCCGTGTGTGGCGCATTGCCGGGATGATTCAACACATCCGTGTAAGTGCCAGGGAAGGACTGAGTCCCATCGGGAACAACCCTGAAAGTCGTATGCAGGAGCGTGTCCCCTCCTCCGACGCTCAGGTCAAACACGTCTATACCGAAAAGACCAAATTCCGAAGCCTCCCCATTCCCATCCCAGGACTGAATGACAAATAACTGGAATTCGAGGGTCACCATTGTGTGAGGAGCTAAGTTTGTGAGGTTCAGGCTGACGGTTTGGTTGCTAAAGCCGAACGGTAAATTGTCGCCTATTTCTTCAAATCCCCCCAAAAATTTTAGACCGCTAGGGGTCGTATCAATCCCGATGGGAGCAAGGCCGGGCTCGGTTGACCACTCGCTGTCCGCCGCAAGTTCGAAGCCGTTGCTGAAAATCGTGAGCGCTTCCGCTTGACCAGAAAGGACAACCAGCGCGAAGAGCACGAGGCCCGTTCTTAGCGTCTGTTTGGTCGTTCCCATGCCGGAGATCCTCTCTTCTGGAATGACCGTGTCCTTGATGCGCATAGCAGGTCGCATGAAAGAGGTTGCCCCTCAGTTGTCTTCATTTCTACCAGGTTCCTCCCATGACCATCAATTGTACTTTGGTCGAGTTCGACCTTTGTCGAAGCGGTTGGAGGATCACGCGATTTGCCGCGGTGTTCGGCCCGCGGGAAACAAGATGGAACTTGTATCGCTAGTGTTTTATGCTACTATAGTCGCATGAGGTTATTGTCCTGGGCGACCAGGAGCATCAAAAGTTGGGCAGATGACGTAACCGGGAGGAAACCCTATAAACGCTATTTCGAGAAAGAAGACCGAAACAGACGCCTTAAGTCTCAAATCTTATCAGTCCTTTCCGTACTCTCGACCCTTGTGTATCTGATCTGGCTCGCCACAAGATTGAATCTGGAGGTCTGGTGGCTCGCGATCCCGTTTTTCGCGTGCGAGCTGGGCGGCCTCATAATTTTCATAGCCTTTTCCTTCGTCTGTTGGTATCCCCGCTATCATAAACGCGAAGGGCTTCCAATCGAAAAGACGTTCACTGTTGATATCTTTATCACGGTGTGCGGGGAGCCGTTTGAGCTGACCGCGCAGACGATCCGCTCGGCGGCAGACATCGATTATCCCGAAAAAACCGTTTACGTCTTAGATGACAAGGCCAACCCGAAATTACGAGAACTGGCGGCCAAGCTGGGCCTCGGATATTTTGCGAGAGAAGAGCATCGCGATGCAAAGGCAGGCAACCTGAACTATGCCTTGCAACGCACCAAGGGAGATCTCATCCTCACCTTGGATGCCGACCAGGTTCCTTCCAAAGACATCGTCAAGAAACTGATCGGGTATTTTAAGATCTCCACGATCGCCTTTGTGCAGACGATGCAAGCCTTTTACGTTCCCCAAGGAGATCCGTTTTGCAATACGGACCCGATCTTCTACAGCATCATGCAGCCGGGCAAAGATACGGACAACGTCGCCTTTTCGTGCGGGTCCGGGGTGATGTATCGCAGGGCGGCGTTAGAGCAGATCGGGGGGTTCAGCACGTGGAACATCGTCGAAGATCTCCACACCTCCATGTTGCTCCATGATAAAGGATGGAATTCCGTTTACCATAACACTCCCGCATCCATAGGCACGACACCAAACGATATTTGGAGTGTCTACAAGCAGCGGCAGCAGTGGGCTACTGACGCACTCCGGATCTTATTCTGGGATAATCCCTTTAGGAGAAAAGGCCTCTCTTGGGGACAGCGGTTCCAGTACGCGCATACGGCGATGGTCTATATTTTTGCGGGATTCGTGATGCCCGTATTCTATCTGCTTCCACCGATTTCGCTCTTTACCGGCCAGTTTGTGATCGATACGGAATTGTGGCAGTATCTTCTTTTTAGGATACCCTCATTCGTTCTTACAACGCTGGCATACAAAACGTTTATCCCGGTAGCCCACTTTTTTCGTGCCACCAACACCTGGCTGGCCTATTTTCCCGCTTACATCTATGGCACCTACATAGCCCTCCGATCGCGGAAGAAGAAGCCAGTGTATCGGGTCAACAAGAAAACGTGGGACCTTGCCAGTACGACAAGCCAAATGATCGGAGTTCTCCCTCAGTTGCTGCTGATTGTCGTGTCGGTACTCGCCATCCCGTATGGATTTATTCGGCATACCGGGAACTTCGATCTGCTCGTCATCAGCACACTGTGGGCGCTTGGGACCATTGACACCTTACGGTGGCTTCCGCTGGCGCCATTTTACGTTCGGAGAGCCGCCCAGGAGAAAGTGGCGCCGGTTTCAAAGATCATTGACAAGAGAACAGCATCGCGTTGAGTGACATTGCGTTGGGCTTTCACTTTCCGGACATTCCTCCCTTTTGGGAGCGGCTTCAAGGTTTTGAGGCCTTAATCGGTCGTTCCGTCACGATTCTCTCGATCTATTGGTCTTGGGGGCTCGGATATTCCGAGGTTCCCCGCGAATGGATGGAATCCATTCTCCGAAAAGGACGACGGCCGCTTGTCACATGGGAACCCTGGATGCTCCCGGACGATTTTAACAACCCGAGTCCTTCCATTGAGGATCCCAGGTTCAAGCTGACCAACATTCTAAATGGCAGCTTCGATGAATATATCCGGTTTGGGGCCGCCGCCATGAAGGCCCTTCCGGGGCGAATCTATCTGCGCCCGATGCATGAGATGAACGGAAACTGGTATCCGTGGTGTGGGACGACCAACGGGAACAGTCCCGGTGAATTCATACTCGCCTGGCGACATGTCCATCATATTTTCTCCCAGGAGGATGTCCAGAATGTTGACTGGGTCTGGTGTCCCTATGCGATTTCCGTCCCAAGCGAACAGGAGATCTCGGCGTACTATCCAGGCGATCAGTATGTCGATTGGCTCGCGCTCGATGGATACAACTGGGGCGATTCAAGGTCCTGGTCTTCCTGGCAGAACTTTGCCCATCTTTTTCACGACTCCTATGGCGCACTCACGGCCTTAAGCGACAAGCCGCTCATGATTGCCGAACTTGGTTGCGCGGAATCAGGCGGCAGCAAATCAGACTGGATTACGGAAGCCCATCACCATGTCACAGCCTCCTTCCCGCGCGTGAAAGCGGTGGTGTGGTTCAACCTAGACAAGGAATGCGATTGGCGGATTGAATCTTCGCCGGATACCCTGGCCGCTTTTCGCCGGTCGTGGAGCCAGAACTCAAGCCTATCCGCGTAAGGGACGTCAGACGATCGCCAAAATGATCGCTATATTGCGAATGCACCCCCCCCTGAGCAGAGCGGCAGTAGGAGCTACCTTGCTGGTGTTTGTGTTGTCCTCTGCGAGTTCCGCAGCAGAGATATCTATGTTCACGGGGGGAGAAATTGATTTGAGATCGCAAGGATTCGCCTACTTGGGAGTGGACATCAGCAAGAGCGTCCAGGAGCACGTATTGATTTCTGGCCGGCTGGTCCCGAACTATCTGACCTACAAGTTCCCGTCCGGTGATAAAACCGTACGGGCGACAGTACCGGGGCTGTACGTTCTCGGAGGAGGCAAGTTACGGTGGAGTCAGACCTCCATCGGCCTGTTTGGCGGCGTTGAATTGAAGCACACCGAGCTGAATCCCGATGTGAGCGCAAAGGTCAAAGGGGACACGCTCGGGGGAATCGGCCAAGCCGAGGTGGATAGCTGGCTCCCCACGAGGACAAATGTGAGTGGATTTGTGAGTTACAGCGGAACGGATGGTTTCATCTACCAACGAGCAAGAGTGAAACAACAAATCACGAATCTGGATTACCAGAAGCCCAATACCATCAACCTGGGCGTGGAACAAATATTCGGCCGAAACCCTGATTTCAATCAGATCGGAGGCGGACTGATCGCGGAGGTGTACAATATTCCGGGAACGATGGGCTTTGCGGCCCGCGGCGGGTATAAACACGATTCCACATTCGGCAGCGGCGTGTATTTCGGGATCGAGCTCTTCAAGGCCTTCTAACGATCAGGAGGGCTCAACCGCATACCCTGATGGGGACCACGTGGTCGCTGATAGGAGAGCCAGACCGGTGAACGATCGGACAAGGACGGCCTTAGGCATCGCCCTGACGGCTCTCATGTTGAGCCCATCCACCGGATGCACGTATCGAGTGTCGCTCCCGCTTGAGAGTCACGATTTCGTGGGGTTTGAGGACAGCCACCCGGAATTCGTCATCGTGGCCGAACCCTATCTCTCTCCCACCCTGAATCAAAGGGTCTTCCAGGCGGACCTCCCAACCGAGGGCATCCTTCCCATCCAACTCTCCATCACCAATGTCAGCGCCAACGTCCTCACGCCGGCCGCCCATCCACGGCTGCAAGAGCCGGGCGGGGCCGTCTGGCGCCCCGTTCCGGCTCGCGACGTCGCCAAGCAGATCCGCCGGTCCGCCACCATGCATGGCCTGATGGCCAAGACTCCTTTCCTGGGGCTTCTCGCTGCGCCGTTCGGCCTTGTCCTGGCCCCCATCATAGGCGGGACGGCCGAACTGATGGCCTCCCATAGCACGACCGAAGCCAACGATGACATGTCGGACGATGTCGTTGGACTCGCCTTTCGCCGGGTCGCTATCGCCCCTGGGGACACGTACCGCGCATTCGCATTCTTTCACGTGCCTGCCCCTGCCCGTATGATTGATGCCTTCACCGCTCTCATTCTGGCTCTCCCCATCGAGGATGTGTCCGTCCGGAGAACGATCCAAGCAGCCATTACCATCCGTCCTCCCGTCTTCTACACCAGAGCGACTATCTGGGACCGTTCGCCCGCTGGATCAGCGCCCTTCGTCCCCCCCGCTTCTCCGGTTCCTGCCACGGTGGCGCCGGTGGGACTTCAAGCGGGTCCTGCCCATATGGACGCCGGCACCCATTACGCACAGGCAGTGGCCGACGCCCAGAACGGCCGGCGGGATATCGCGCTGGAGGCCCTTGACCGCGCGATCAGGACGGACGTTGCCCACGGAGAGGCGTTTTGGGGGCGTGGAGTCCTGCGGGCTCGGCAAGGGCAGTATGCCGAAGCGACGGCCGACCTCACGCGGGCCATCGAACTGGGGCTCCGCCTGGCGGACATCCACAACTACCGGGGCCTCCTGTACGCCCGCCAGAGACAAGATGACCTGGCGGCCCAAGACTGGGACACCGCCGCCGTCCTAAGCCCCAACTTCCCACTCCCCTTATACAACCGCGGCACTTTGTCATGGATTCACAGCCGGCCTGAGTCGGCGAAGGCCGATTTCGCAGCCGCGTGCAACTTGGGATTTGAGCCGGCCTGCCTCTCAGTCAGGGACTTGGAAACCCATTGGCCGTGCTGTCCCCCCGGTACGGCTCCCCTCTCAGCATCGAGACCGGAAGCTCCCTCATTCCAGCAACGCCAATCGCCGTCAGGCACCGCCGTCTCCCCTGTCCGCTGAATTTGACAAAGTCCTGAGACCGGTGTTAGAGATAGCAACCTCATCACCATCTAATTTCGGGAGGCAATGGCATGGCTGGTCAGGAGCAACAGGTGCAAAAACGGCAGTTTGTCAATTTCGTGTTTTATAAAATGGACCCCGCGTGGCGTCGTCTGTCTGAAGCCGAGCGGACTCAGGGAAAACAGGAGTTCATCCGAGCGGTCGAGGAGTACGCCGGTAAGGTCATGGTCATCCCGTATTCATTGGTCGGCATCCGGGGGGACTGCGATTTCATGCTCTGGCGGATCTCGTACGAGCTGGAATTGTTTCAGGAGATGGGCACAAAGATCCTAGCCAGCGGCCTGGGCAAGTACCTCTCGACGCCCTACTCCTACCTCGCGATGACGAAACGCTCCATTTACGTGGACCACCACACCCACGAGAACCAGGAGAGCAAGCGCCTGACCATCATCCCCGGCAAGAGCAAGTACATCTTCGTCTACCCGTTCCTGAAGACACGTGGCTGGTTCCTTCTCACCAAGGCGGCCCGGCAGGGCATGATGGATGAGCACATCGAAGTGGGGCACCGGTTCCCGTCGGTGAAGCTCAACACGACGTACTCCTTCGGACTGGATGACCAGGAATGGGTGGTCGCGTTCGAGAGCGACAAGCCGGAAGACTTCCTAGATCTCGTGATGGCCTTGCGCGAAACCGAGGGGAGCCGCTACACCCTGCGCGACACGCCGATCTTCACCTGCGTCCACAAGAGCCTCAAAGAGGCCCTCGACACTCTCGGGGGATAACGAGCAGTTTCCCCCTCCCCTGATCGGACGGCCGCGCTCCTGTCCGCCTTCGTACCGGGCGCCGGACAGCTACGCAAGGGCCACTATGCCAAAGCCGCCGAAGTGCTCGCCCTGAGCATCATGCTGGGGGCGGCCTGGTATTTCGGGTACGTGTTCGACGGCCCCTTCACGCCGTTCCTCCTGTATGTCTTCGTCCCGGTCGTCGCAGCGGTCTGCTGGGCGCGACAAGTCCAGGACGCCTACTCGTCCAGCAGCCCCGGCTCGCTGTTCCCCGTCCTGCCGCTCCCCTCGCGCGGGAGCCTCGATCTCCAGGCCATCGGCTTCCTCTTCCTGCTCACCGCCCTGACTGACCTGTACATCATCCAGGCGAGGCCGGACTATGGGCTGAAAATCCTGGGCACGGCCCTGCCGGGCGCCTGGGGGATCCTCGCCAAAGCCCAATCGCCCACCCTGCACGTCCTGATCGGCGTGGGATTCCTGCTCGTCAAACGGTGGGGCCTCCTGGTTTATCTCTTATACGCCGGCTTCGGCACCATCAATGCCGGGGTGAACCTGGCCGTCCTCCCCGGACCGCATCGCATCCGCATCGCCTTCATGGTGTCCCTCGCCGTCTTCACCGCCTACATCCTCTGGCGTCGGGACCGTTTCGTCCCCTGAAAGCCGTGCGTTCATTGACACTCCGACAGAGCGTGTGGTATCCATGAATCGGTTGACGGATCATCGTCATGGATAGCACATCGCTGTATGTCTTGAAGCGTCCCGATGGCTCTTTTAAGCTGTACGTGGACCCTGACTACGCCAAGGAGCGGGGGGTATCCCCTGACCAATTGATTTGCGTGGAGGTTCCCAACACCATTTACGCCACAGGGTCCGTTGACGACGTGTCCACCTATATCGCCCAGCAACTCGAACAGCGCACCACGTCGTGAGCACCACCGCACCCCCACAATCGGCTCTCACGCGGGCACAGATCGAGGCGACCATCGCCACGCTTCCCCCGGTCTATCGGGTCATGCTCCGCCTTCTTCTTCTTCGGTACCTGGACCCCACCCTCGATGACATCACCTTCATGGCCCGGGAACGGTCCGAGCCGATGAATCGAGCGGGCGGGAATGCTTCCCTGAGGGTCGGCGGCAAGCCCATTCCGGAAGAAGAAAAAATCCTTATCTTGCCCAAAGATTGGATCGTGGCCATCGAGGCCAAAGTCAATCAGTTCCGGACCCAACTGCGCGAACAGCGTGGACGACTTGATCTTCAAACCACTTTCCTGGGCGACTACCTCGAAGGCCTTCGGTCGGAACTCGAGGCGTTGGAGCACTTGCTGACGACCGGCTGCGGGACTTCACAGGAGACCCTCGATGACCTCCGCTCGCAAGCCAAGCTGGCTCCTGTGGTTTACGCCATGAAGAAGCTTGCCGTTCGTGCGGAGAAACAAGAGATTGAGGAAGAAGAGTACGTCCGGGAACGTCTGAGCCTGGAATACCAGAGCCATATCCGCCGGTGGGGTCGCTTTACGAAACGGCTCGACCAGGTCCTTTTGGAGCGCCAAGCGACGCTGATGTCCTCCCTGTCGGACGAGTTCCTGGCCACGATCTGGGGGATCGCCCGTAGCCCTGTCATGGATCGGCATGTGAAAGCGGTCCAGAAGTTCGTGAGCGCCCTTGCAACGATTACGCAGGGAAGCCTCGATCAAGGTGAGTTTGCCGCAGCCGTGAACGCGGGCATCGGCCCCAAGCTTCCCGGAGGCTCCAAAAACGAGGGCATCGGCAGCAAACCCCTTGTCACTCCCGGCGACCTGTGGTCACGGGCCATCCAGGCGCTCGCGGCCGCTCCGGCGACCCCGCCCACCCCAAAACCCTGCGCGCACGACGGCGGCGGAAAGATCCTCGTTTCGAGGCTGCGAAACATGGCCACTTACGTGCTCGGCGAAGATGATGAAATTCCGCTGTGGACACGCACCGCTCAATGCCTGCACTGCCTCAACGTGTTGCGCGCCGCCCAAGTGGAGGCCGCTGTGGTCGGACAACCCGCCGGCGTGGTCATGGAACGGGTGAAGGCCCGTACGGCCATGCCGCGCAAAGAGGCTCCAGAGGCAGCCACCCCTCAGGCCCCTGCACCTCCAAAAGAGATGTCAGAGGAGCTGGAGTTAATCTTGAAGAACTTCATCGGCGACGACGCAGGCCAGGCAGGCGCCAAGAGTTGGTGGTAATTGCCGCCGCCCGCGTTCCCAAGGGTCACCGACCTGGGATCATACCCTCGAATGCGTTCCGCCGGTGATCATCGGCTCGGTTGCCTGCTCCTCGTTTGGGGAATCCTATCCGTTCCCGCCTGGCCCGTCGCCGCAGCCTCCCTCACCCTCAAGGACCTCCTGGATAGGAGCGACCAGTATCACCAGCAAATCGTATCCGTCATCGGCGAGGCCGCCGAGTTGAAAACGCTCACCGGCCCACGCAACCTTCCCTTCTACACGTTCGTGTTAAAGGACGGCGACGGGAGCGTGACGGTCGTGATGCAGGGCAAGCCGGAACTGTCCAACGGCGATCACGTGTTCGTCCATGGGGTATTCTTCAAAACGAGAAAGGCCGGTCGAACCACCATTGCGAACCGCATTGAGGCGACGGTGGTTCGGCAAATCCACGATACACGGCAGCCGCTCATCGGATGAGGCCGGACGGCTTGACAGGGACCGACGCGGTTGGTACAAACCATGCAGGGAAGTGGTATTGAATATCCGGCAAGGTTGATCGAAGTGCCGGTTTAGCAAGCTCGGAGTGGCGGTGTAGCTCAGTTGGTAGAGCAGCGGACTCATAAGCCGCGGGTCGGGGGTTCGATACCCTCCACCGCCACCAATTCGGTGCACGGCCTCGCGCTCGCCTTCGCCTTGTCGGCCTGCTCCATTCTGAATCCTCCTCCTACCTTGCGCCCCGCGCTTCCTGCAAACGTCTGCCAGCCGCCGAGTGTGTCCCAGCACAACATGGCCGGCATGGCTCTCTATAAAGAGCGCCGTATGGAGGATGCGAAGGCCAAATTTCTCGCGGCCGTGGCCGAAGGCCCGAAATGCGCCGAAGCCCACTATAACCTTGGGCTGACGTTGTCCTACCTCGGCGCCAAGGACGAGGCGCGTGAGCATTTCCTCGAGGCCGCCAACCTCGCTCCCGGCAACCAGGTGATCTGGGACTCTCCGGCGCTTCGGCCGTATGGTGAGCCTCAAGTTGAGAAGAAGAAAAAGGAGTCAGCATCGGAACAGGCTCCGGGAGCGTTTGGAAGCCGTGGCGGACGCTTGGGGGGATATTGAGGTGAAGAGCGGCTTGAGAGCCGCTACACGCCGACCCTCGTTCGGATTTCCTCCCGGATGCTGTCTTTCGCCTCACGCATCCAGGCTTCGAGCTTGGGAAACAGATACCCGTCGGCTCCGGTAAACTCCTTGACCAGTACCTCGGAGGCTGTTTCGATCCGACCTTCCTCCAAGGCAAATGCGACCTTTCGATCGGCAATCTTGCGGCTCAACATCTGCGTGACCTTCAACTGCTGGCCTGGAGACCCTCCCGTCACCTCAAGAACCTTGTGCTGAAAGTACTCAAGCTCTTCCTTGGCGCCCACAAATACCCGCATGACACGCGGGATCAACCATCCTTTTCGGTTGATAAAAAAATCGTAAGAAAGCGTGTCCCTTCCCGGCTCTCGGAAAGGGCCGGTGGAGAGTGTAACCTCATAGTTGTGCGTGGTTTGTTGCGGCTGCTGGGCCATATGATGGGTTTCTCGTCCCCGAAAGTTAACTATACGAACGGCGGCACGGATTTGTCAAAATAGCGAAGGACC
>Ga0114945_10000899_pt1 | contig 18923 bp, 29 predicted proteins | sample OV2TP3_FD_87194 | JGI IMG/M metagenome (GOLD analysis project Ga0114945, IMG submission 87194) | Hot spring microbial communities from Beatty, Nevada to study Microbial Dark Matter (Phase II) - OV2 TP3 | ecosystem: Environmental > Aquatic > Thermal springs > Hot (42-90C) | place: USA: Beatty...
CTGTACCTCAAGAGAGCATAACCGGGCTGTTCGCTCGGCGCTCACCGGCTTCAAATCCTCTGCCGACCATTCCATCTGCGATGGAGTGGTCGGGGCGAGAGGATTTGAACCTCCGACACCCGCGTCCCGAACGCGGTGCGCTACCGGGCTGCGCTACGCCCCGATCCTTCCTCCTCAAGCAGACAGCGGTTCAAACGGCAGGCGGTGTGCCTCAGCGACGCCCCTGTGGGTCACCCTTCCATCGGCCACATTGACGCCGCGGGCCAGAGCCGGATCGAGCTGGAGCGCTCGTTTGAGCCCGGCTTCGGCCATGCGGACTATAAAAGGAAGCGTGGCATTGGTCAAGGCAAAAGTCGCCGTCCGAGGCACAATCCCCGGCATGTTCGGCACGCAATAGTGAACGACGCCGTCCACCGTGTACACCGGGTTCGAATGGCTCGTAGGCCGTGTGGTCTCGACGCAGCCTCCCTGGTCCACCGCCACGTCCACGATGACGGAGCCGGGTCTCATGCGCGACACGATCTGGCGCGACACCAGCACGGGAGCCTTGGCGCCGGGCACGAGCACCGCTCCGATCACCAAGTCCGCCTGTTCCACTTCCCGGTCGATCCAGGGCTGATTCGCCGCCAGGGTCCTCACCCGGCCGCGGTAGAGCTCGTCGAGGTGGCGCAGACGGTCCAGGTCGAGGTTGAAGACGGTCACCCGCGCTCCCATGCCGACCGCGATCCGGGTGGCCGAGCTGCCGACTACGCCGGCGCCGAGCACCACCACGTTTGCCGGGTCCACGCCGGGTACGCCGCCCAGCAATACGCCGCGTCCGCCTTGCGATCGTTCCAGATACCGAGCCCCGATCTGGACCGACATGCGGCCGGCGATCTCGCTCATGGGAATCAACATCGGCCGGACGCCGCCGGTCCGCTCGGTCGTCTCGTAGGCGATCGCGGTCTCCCGCGCCTCCATCAAGGCTCTGGTGAGCTCCCGGGAGACGGCCAGATGCAGGTACGTGAACAACGTCTGTCCGGGGCGAAACAAACCATACTCGGGTGGCAACGGCTCCTTGACCTTCACAACGAGCTCGGCTGCCTCGAACACGTCGGCCTTGGAGTCCGCCAGCGTGGCGCCCGCCTTCCGGTACTCTTCGTCGGCAAACCCGCTGCCTTCGCCGGCCGCCCGCTCCACCCAGACGGAATGGCCGGCTCCGCAAAGCGCGCGCACGCCGTCCGGCGTCATGCTGACCCGGAACTCCTGGTCCATGATTTCCTTCGGCACGCCGATGATCATCGCGGTTCCTTCTCCGATCCTGCGGCTTCTTATACTAACACACCACCGGGATCGTGGCCGAACGGATCGCGTCGTGCGTAGCGAGCGTGCCTGTCTGGTCCTGGTCCGGACTTGCTGGACAGCCTGTAAATGCGCAGTGTAAGATGATGTCCTCGTTCGGGGAGGGGCGTATGCGCTGTGATGCCTGTGCCACTGATCAGGGCCCGCTCATGAAGGTTTCTCTAGGGAAGGACTTCTTCGGCCGTCCCTATGATCGGCTCTCACCGGCGTTTGATCTGAACCCGAAATGGTACTGTGGCCCTTGCTCGATGCAGAAGAGTCTCCAGCGGGACTTCCGGGACATCAAGATGGAATACGAAAAGCTCCTCGCCGGGGTGCCATCGGCCATCTCGGACGGCGAACAGTTGCAGCGCGCGCAGCTCCGGCTCCGGGAAATCGCCGCCCTCCTCTCAGGGGCGATGTCGCCGGCTCGTATGATCGAGCCTGGGGACGTCACGGCGCTCCTCGATCGGCTGCAGGGAGGCCAGCAGGCGCAGGCACCGCCCCCCTGGCCCCCGTCTTGAACGGCTCGGGACTCGGATGTCGGTCTTCAAGCATCACATTTTCGTCTGCGTCAATCAACGGCCGAAGGGCGATCCACGAGGGTGTTGCGCCGACAGCGGCTCGGAGCGGCTTCAGGCGTTCTTCAAACAGGAGGTCGAGCGGCTCGGCCTGAAGGGGACGGTGCGCGCGAACAAGGCCGGGTGCCTCGATCATTGCGAATATGGTCCGAGCGTGGTGATCTACCCGGAGGGAGTCTGGTACTGGGTCGGCTCGGAGTCGGATGTCACGGAGATTATGGAGCGGCATGTCGTCAAAGGAGAGATCGTGGAACGGTTGTTGATGCCCGGCCACGAAGCCCCGGAGAAAGGTTCGGGCTAAGGACATAGATATGGCTGTCGAAGAAAAGTGGAAGGCCAATCAGGACAAGGTCGCGTTCATGAAGCGCTTCCCGGGCTTGACGACGAGCTGGCAGGAGACCATTGGCAAAACCGTAGAGGCGGTCGCCCCGCTTCCATCGAAAGCCGGAGCCGCGGTGGTGGTCTTCTCGGATGGATCGTTTGTCGTCGCTCCGCCTGTGGCGCCGGAACCGTGGGAATTGACCGAAGGGCTCGGGGCGGCGCGGGGATATCTCGAACCGACGCACGCCGCGGCCTTTGCCGAATACGATCGGTTAGTGCGGAAGGATCAAGAGGCGCTCCGGGCCGCCCGGCTGGAGAAAATCCTCGGCGCGATCCAAAACAACCTGGGGGAGATCCCCGAGCTCAAGGACCGCCTGCGCCGGCTGGTTGACCAATGGAAATGACACAACCCAGCTTTGCCGAGCCAAAATGTGACAGTTGGCTTCGACCTTTGTGCGGCCTGGGATCCCGAGGCATATGAACTAGGTGGCGAGTATGGGTGCCGAGACCGCCGGCGCGATAAGGACGAGCCAAAACGATGAATATGCTGGAGATGTTCGCCAAGGCCCTGTTTGAGGGGGTCAAGCCTATGATGGTCACCCGCGATCACCTCGTCCGTCACCCCGACCGGTGTACCCACAACGCCGTATGCATCCCCGTGTGTCCGACCGGCGCATGGCTCTCCACCCCGCCCTTCAAGTTTGACTCCTCGCGCTGCCTGGAGAGTTGCCGCCTGTGTCTCGATGCCTGCCCTTCTCAGGCGATCTATGCGGTGTTCCGCAAGGGCGACAAGCTCCTCACGCCGCAATCCAAATAGCTTACCGTATGCGTTTGCGCGCGTGGCCGAAGTACGCCGTCGCAACGTACCCGCACGCCCCGGTCAAAGTCGTCAGCGCCAGAATGCGATAGACCTGCTTTCTGGGGATTTTCACCGTCACTGTCGGGTCCAGCAGCTGGGATGATGCGGCCACTCGCTCCAGGGTGTGCACCGCGAACAGAATCGGCCACATGCACGCGAGGCGGAGGCGGACCTCACGCCGGGGTATGGCCAGCGTGTAGAGCCATCCTTGGTCGAGATGGTCCAAGGCCAGAGCGACGAGTTGGAGCAGAACCGGTCGGAAGGACGGCAACGTATCGGACTTGAGCAGGTCCTGGGGGGCGAGGCCCGCCTGGTGGAGGAGCACGTGGGGGATATAGCAGCGTCCCTTTCGCAAGTCATGGGGGAGGTCTTTCAACACGTTCGTCAGCTGTAACCCTTTCCCGAACCGCACGCCGATCGCAGCCATGCGCTCGGTGTCCCAATGGGCCAGCGCGGGCACGTGGGCTTGCGTCAGGCGCGTCCAGAACTCCCCGACGCAGCCGGCGACGTAATACATGTACCGGTCCAGGTCGTCCATGGTCTGCAGGGCGGTCAGGTCATGCGCGGAGTCACCCCGGAACACCGTGAGGTCCATCTCCATCCCTTTGGTCAGAGTGCCCATGAGCCGGCGGATCCGGTCGCGATCCTCCTGGGCGAACCGGCGGTACAGATGGAAGCAATCCTCCAGTCGCTCGAGCAGCAAGCGCTCGGCCGGTTCACCCTGATGCGGCAGGACCTCTCGTTGCAGCGCCGCGATCCGGCTCTCATCGATCTCGTCCGAGGCAAACTGGCCCTGGAACTGCTTGAGCAACACCAGGCGCCGGCTCCGCTCAATCACGTCGGTGTCGGCGATCGTATCGGCCGCCCGCGCGAACAGGTAGGAGACCCCGACCTGGTCGCGGACCGACTGCGGGACCACCTGGAGTGTCAAGTAGAAAGAACGGGAGACCCGCTTGAGGAGGGGGTGAAGAAGCCAGTCCTGACTGGAGGCGTCCGAGTGGTGAGTCACTCCCGAACTTCTAACCGGCCTTCCATCCCTTTTTCCCGGTGACTGGCGAAGAACAGCAGCTTCTTGTCGCAGTAAAACGTGTACGTGCCGGGTTTGGAGGGGGTGAACCGGACGGTCTTGGTCTTTCCAGCGCCCACGTCCTCTTCCACCGCCAGGCCGGCGCTCGGCTCCTTTAGGATGAAGTTATGCGGCGTGAGCAAGGTGACGCTGGTCAAGGCCATTTCAACCGGCTTTCCGGCTCGCACCACAAAGTGGTTGGGGGTGTAGGAGTAGCTATCCATCGTGACGGCCGCGCGCTGCACGCCGTCAGCATCAGGTTCCAGGATCTTCGCGTCCTCGGCCATGCCGGCCGCCGGCTGCAGCAAAAGGAGGGCGATGAGGAGGGCAGAATGTCGAGGCCGTTGCACGGAGTCCTTCTAGCAGAAGCCGTCGATTCCGTCAATCGCTCGCAGGCTCGGGGCACGAGGCAACGGGCGATGGAGATGTTTTTCATCATTCTTCATTGTATAATTGTGGCGGTGGAAATGATCGCGCCATTCCGGCCATCACTGTAAGGAGGAACCGCATGAAGTGGCTCAAAGGGATAGTGTTGCTGCTGATCGCCAATGTGCTGATTTTCGTGACGCTGTCCATTACGTTTCACGTCCTCGTCAACTATGTCCTCCCGGCCTTCGGCATGGACGTCCGGGGGGTCGTCAACCAGGAAGATCTCGTCTGGGCCTTGGTCATCGGATTCGGCGGGGCATTCATCAGCTTGGCCATGTCCAAGCAAATGGCCAGGGCCATGCTCGACTGCTATCAGATCACCAAGCCGCAGAACCACGCCGAACAGGTGATTTACCAGACTGTGCAGGAGACCGCCCAACGGCTGCGGATCAGTATGCCGGAGGTCTGGGTCTATGAGTCTCCGGATCCCAACGCCTTTGCCACCGGCCCTACGAAAAACAACTCGATGGTCGCCGTGTCCACCGGCCTCCTGGCCAACCTGAACGAGCAGGAAGTGCGGGCGGTGCTGGCCCATGAGATGGGCCATGTGTACAACGGAGACATGTTCACCACCACCGTTCTCGCCGGCCTGATGAACACCTTTGTGTACTTCATCAGCCGCTGGGTGTATCGGAATCTGGCGGAGCGGAACGAAGCTCTGGCGTTCGGGGTGTACATCGGGCTCCAGGTCTTGCTGTCCTTCCTAGCGATGATCCCGATCACCTGGTTCTCTCGCCGGCGGGAGTACGGGGCGGACGCGTTTTCAGCCAAAGTCTATGGGCGGGACGCCATGATCTCGGCCCTGCAGGCCATTGACCGGTGGGTGAAGCGGGCGGAGATCCGGTACACGACGCAGGATCCGCTCGCAACCATGAAGATCTCGGGGAAATCCAGCGGTGTCCTGCGCTTGTTCGCGACGCACCCGACGATCGAGGAGCGCGTGGCGGCGCTGCAAAGATTCGCGTGATGCCAGGTGACAGGTGAAGACTGAAGCGGTCGCGCTGGCTGTGGGACTGGCGCTGGCCGTTGCGGCAGCGTGCAGCCCCGGCTATAGCGCGGCCGGCGAACTCAGGGCCCAGGAACCGGTTCCTCAAGCTTTCTTAATAAAGCTGATGTGCTGCCGGTATTCCTGAATGGCGGCAGCCAAGGCATTTGTCCCGAGCGGAATGTTGGCTTCCAGCGTGTCTTCAACCACCTGATCGTCGATGACGACCTCGTAGCGATCCTGGACATTGGTCAACACCGCGCCCTTGGTGACTTGCCTCGGCAGGAACACCTCTTTCCAGACTTCCTTCTCCACCAGGCAGACATCCTTGAATCGCTCGTAGAGCAACGCCAGCTTCTCGGGATCCGTCTCTTTCATCGAGCTCCTCCAGCAACCCATGGCTCCGCCGGGCCACGGTACGCCAGGCGTGATGTCCGAATGGCGGACGCGGTGCTCAGTTCTTGGCGGGAGTGGCAGAAGAAGACACTGGCTGGTCAGCGATCTTGAACCGCATGGTGCCGACTTGGTTGACCGCGTGAATCTGTTGTCCCTCAGGCGTGATGAAAATCTTCACGAGGTAATTCCCTTTGGGCCAGTCCGTGGCTGGCTTGCGCAGCTCCAGGAACCCGTACCGTTCATGGCCCGGCACCGCCAAGGTATCCTTTCCCAAGGGGGTATCAGAAATATTACCCTTCTCGTCTTCCAGGAACCAGAGCGCGCTGAACTGAGCCGGATCCTCCAGGGGTGCCACCTCGAAGACGATATACACGGCCGATGTATCCGGTGAGAACACCGTGGTCCCCGGTGCGATCGGCTTGAGCCTCGGATCCTGCGTGTACCAGCCCTGTCGTCCGAAGCTGTCCCACTCGACTTCGTACCCTTTGGCCATCACGATCCAGGTGAAGAGCGATTGGGGCCGACCCTTCTCTTGCTGGTCGAAGGACGGAAGCTTCGTCGGATCGATCTCGGTGATATCCTGCTGCTTCGGGGCCATCAGGTCTTTGGCGTAGGACTGGCTGACCCAAGGACTGCCCGACGGGATCGCCATGACCAACCCCAAGACCGCCGCAAGCCGGAGAACCGAGCTGTCAGTGATATGCTGGCTATTCATGGGTCACCTCCGAGCCGGACTGCCCGCGAACCTTCAAGCTCGTACCCTTTCAAGGTAGCGCAGTAGCCCCTGCAAATGCAACGGCACTTGTATCGGACGGCGGCGCGCTATTCAGAACCGTGGGCTGCGACCTTTGCGCGGCGCGGGGCCACAGGACTAAGGACTGAGCAACGAGGACTGAGCCTCAGTCCTGAGTCCTCAGTCCTCATGACTATTCATGCCGGCGATATCTCAACGAGCTAAGTCCCATCTGGTATAATGCGCCTCGTTGTGCGAAGTCCCGGTGGTGACCAATCCGTCGAGCGCTCCAGCCTCGATGCAGCCGAGCTTGCCTCCCAGCCTTCCCGTCTTGCCGGAGACCAGCTTCAACCGGATCAGAGCTGGACGGTTGAGCCGCACCTCCTTCCCCCTTCGGCGGTTCCAACACCCGCTCCAGAGGCGGTAGGCGAGCAGATCCGACGCTATGGGCTCCGGGACGGCGCCTTGCAAGCCATCACCCAGGGCGGCGGCGAGAATTATCTCTCGGCATTCGGCCTCCTGCTCCATGCTTCGGCCTTCCAGATCGGGTTGCTCTCGGCATTGCCGCAACTCGTGGGAACCTGGGCCCAACTGCTCTCGGTCAAAACGCTCCACCGTTTCAAGCACCGCAAGACCGTGATTCTGGCCGGCTCCATCGGGCAGGCGGTGATGTGGCTGCCCCTGCTGGCGCTCCCGCTGCTGTTCCCCCAGCAGGGTCCCTGGCTGTTGATTGCGTGCGCCGTCGCCTACTTCATGATGAGCCACTTCGCGGTTCCAGCCTCGAACAGTCTGATCACGGATCTCGTGGACCCCGACAAGCGAGGCGCGTATTTCGCCCGTCGCCTCACCATCATGGCCCTCACCAGCTTTTCAGCCCTGTGCGCCGCGGCTCTCCTGCTGCAGGTGGCCAAACGCTCGAGCCGTTCCTGGCTGGGGTTTGCGCTGGTCTTCGCCGTCGCGGCCGCCGCGCGCGCGATTTCCAGCGGCTATCTCGCTAAAATCAACGAAGCGGCCGCCCCGGCTCGATGCGAAGCAGAGTTTCGGTTGATGGAGTTTCTCCGGCGGGAACGGGGGTCCAACTACCAGCGTTTCCTGTTGTTCTCGGGCTTGATGCACGTCTGTGTGCTCATCGCCGGCCCGTATTTCGTCATCTACCTCCTCCGGGATCTGCAATTCAGCTATCTCGAATACGGGATGTGGCTGGCGGCCGGCGTGCTCGGGCAATTTACCAGCCTCAAACGGTGGGGCGCGTGCGGCGACCGGTTCGGGAACAAACGAATCCTCATGATCAACGGCTTCCTGGTTCCGTTCCTGCCGATGTGCTATCTGATCAGCACGAATCTGTACTTCTTGCTGGCCGTGAATTTCGGCGGCGGGATTATCTGGGCGGGGTTGTCCCTGAGCCTGCAGAATTACGTCTTTGACGCCGTGCAGGCTGAAGACCGGGCCAAAGGCGTGGCGCTCTGGAACACCGTGAACGCGGTCGGCTGGTTCGTGGGGGCGATGCTTGGAAGCTGGCTGGCAACAGTCGCACCCTCTGACATCCGTCTGCTCGGAGTCCACCTCGGGCTGGCGTCCAACCTCCCCGTTGTATTTTTTATCTCGGGGATGCTGCGCTTAATCGTGTCGCTGAGCCTGCTGGGGACGTTCCGGGAAAATCGGGCGGTGGAGCCGGCATCCCCCCGCGAGCTCTTCAGGGAGCTGCTGCCGTTCAGGACCTGGACCGGGTGGTTGGGAAACGGTCCCAGAAAGGCAAGGAGCTAGCGCATCGGCTCGCCGGGGCCTTTGTCCTTCGCGCGTTCCTCCTGCGCGCGCTCCTCCTGCTTCATCTTTTCGAAAAAGCGGTCCGAATCGCGCCGCATTTCCTGCTCCTGCGCGCGTGTGGGAGGCTTCGGCTCAGCCGCGCATCCCGACAGCGAGAACCCTGCGCCGGTCACCGAGATAAGGATCAGCCCAACGATCAGCCCCTTGCGCCCGTGAATCGGCATTGCCCCCTCCTTCCTACTGGTTCCATTATAGAACACCGCCTCGCTACTCTCCACCATGATGACGCATCCTCGGAGGATCTCCCGCAAAACATTTTGTTGCTACGATCTCGCGCCGAGCGTATCCTAGCCCCCCAGTCCGACCCCCCTCCCTCTGACAGGAAGGCTACCAATGAGACATGAGGCTTTAGTACTCGCGCTACTGCTCTGGAGTGGCCCGGCTTTCGCGAGCGGGGCGCATGACCATGGCGTCCCGACGCTGCTCAACCAGACCACGACGACGGTCTCGACCCAGGGCAACACGATGATCCTGACGTTCGGTCCCATTGACCTTCCCTCGAGCCATGATGGCGAGCTGGCCGCGAGCATGCCCAAACACATCTTTGAAATCCCCAGCGATCGCTACTTGGTCGCGTTCAGGTCGGCGGTCTTTACCAGGGACGGCAAACAGCTCCCCCGGCAGTACCTGCACCACATCCTGCTCATCAACGTCGATAAACAGAGCGTCTCCTGCCCGGGCGAGCCGTTGTTTTTTGCCGGGGCAGGCCTGGAGATGACCGAGGCGCGTTTTCCGGAGGGCTACGGCGTCAAGTTGGAAAGGGGCAAAAAGCTGATGGCCGTGGTGGCCTTTTATCACAAAGCGCCGCCGACGAAGGACGTCATGGCCTCCTTCACGATGGAGTTGGCGCCTGAGGGAGCGGCCGTGCAGGCCATGGACGTATATCAAGTCGGCGTGAACGTGGTGTGCTACAGCAAATTCGGCAAGCGGGCCAAGGATGAAACCGACGAGGGCATGGAGATCAAACCGGGCGTGCACGTGCTGTCGGCCCCGCTGAAATTCAGGATGGGCGGCTGTATTAAATTCGCCTATCCGCATGGACACGACCAGCTCCTGCTCATCGCCCTCGAAAATAAAACGGCGAGGCAGACGTTGCTCCGTACCGTGCCCGACGTCGCCCCGGACGGCACGTTCCTGGCCTTCCAGCCGCATCAGGTGTTCAAGGATGCCCAGGGCATTTCGGTCAATACGCAGGACGACTACGAGATGACCATGGTGTATCACCATCCGCTGCACGATCCCCAGGTGCAGCACGGCATGGGCAATTATCTGCTGTACATGACCCCGGGCGCCTGCGCGGCCGACGCCAAAACGGCCGCCCACTGATCGACGATCATTCCGCTTGCGTCTTCCATCCCGGTACGGCATCATGCCGCCGGTTTGGGATCGAGCTCCTCACCCCCTAACCAGTGAAGGCCGTCATGTCGCTGCATGACCGTCTGTCTGAAGATCTCAAGCAGGCCATGAAGGCCAAGGACCAGCTCCGTGTGGACGTGATCCGCATGATGAAAGCGGCGATCCTCAACAAGGAGCTGGAGCTGAAGAAAGAGCTGGATGACGCCGACCTGACCCGCGTCATGACCACCATGGTCAAGCAGCGGAAAGAGGCGGTCGAGCAATATCAGAAAGCCCAGCGGGAGGATCTGGCCGGAAAAGAACTGAAAGAGATCATGATCATCGAAGCCTACCTGCCGAAAGCCCTCAGCGAAGACGAAATCCTCCAGGTGATCGACGCGGCCATCCGCGAAACCGGCGCGAAAGCCCCGAAGGACATGGGCGCCGTCATGAAGGCCGTCATGGCCAAGCTGGCCGGGCAGCCGGTGGATGGCAAGCGGATCAACGAGCTGGTGCGCAGCAAACTGACACCGTGAAGCGAGTCTGCGTCTTCTGCGGGTCCAGCACCGGTGCTCGTCCTGTCTTCAAGGAAGCGGCGCATCGGATGGGGATCGCCATCGCAAAGCGGGGCCTGGGGTTAGTCTATGGGGGCGGCGGCATCGGGCTCATGAGGGAGCTGGCCGACGGATTCCTCGCGCTCCCGGGCGGCTACGGGACGCTGGAGGAGTTCTGTGAAGTGCTCACCTGGGGACAGCTCGGCCTGCATCGGAAGCCCTGCGGGCTGCTGAACGTGGAGGGGTATTTCGACCGGTTGCTCGCGCAGCTCGACCATTTCGTGGCGGAAGGCTTTCTGAGCCGGACGAACCGTACGCTCGTCCTGACGGAAGCGGAGCCAGATGGGCTACTTGATGCCATGATGAGTTATCAGTCTCCGGTACGGGAGCGATGGATTGAGAAGGAAGAAACATAAACAGGCGCTGTTGCTGTTCCTCGTGGCGTTCGTCTCACCGTCCGCGGCCATGGCGGGCTTGATTACCGTCGCGGGGCATGGGCCCGAGCTGCCGGTCATTGAGCGGCTGGCCCGCGCCTTCGAGAAGGCGAATCTCGGGAGCTACGTGGATGTCCAGTGGGACCCGAACTCCCAGCCGGTGGAGCTGGTGAAGGCCGGCGCCGCGCACGTGGCCGTGACCGCGCACGAGCAGGCCGGCCTGACGGCGCTGCCGCTGGCCTGGGACGCGATTGCGCTCGTCGTGGATGCGACCAATCCTGTGAAGCAGCTCACCACGGCACAGGCGGCCGGCATCTTTGCCGGCACGGTGAAGCGCTGGTCGGAGCTGGGCGGGGCGGATACGGTGATCCAGATCATGGACCGGCCGCCGCACCAGCACATCCGTCAGGGACTGGAAGAGGCGCTGGGCATCGCGGGACACCGGCGGACCGTGACGAAGGCGATCAACTCGGATCAACGCGCCATCAGCACGGTGGCGGGCAATCTGGCGGCGATCACCTATGCCTCGATGGGCGTGGCCCAGGAGGCGGTAACCTATGGGGTCTCGGTGACGGTGCTGATGATTGATGGGGTCGAGGCGTCGGAAGACACGGTGAAGGATGGCCGCTACAAGCTGCGCCGCGGGGTCCTGCTGGTGATGCGCCCGAACCCGGAGCCGCTGGCGGAGGCCTTTGTCGCGTTTGCCCGCTCGGCGGAAGGTCAGGCGATCGTGGATGAACTGTTCATTCCGTACGCGGCGCTGAGAAGACCATGACCCACGTCCTTGCCTGCATGAATGGTTTAGCCCGTAACCTTGAATCCCATCGACGTTTTCCACCCCTTTCGCGTGATGCCGGGGTCGAACTCGACGGACTCAATGACTTCGTAGGGCAGGGTCAACGCGGGCCAGGCCATCGCCTCGCCTTTGCCTTCCGCCAGCTTCGTTGATTTCTCCTCGTCGTAGTAGGCAAAGGTGATCAACTCCTGACCGACTTCAAGCACCTTGTTGAGGTGAAACTCTTTTCCATACGCTTTGACGGTGACGGACACCGCTCCGCATGGGACCGCCTTGAAGTACACCCGCAGGAGATCATTCAACTTCTCGAAGTAGGTCTTCCGAAACGGCATGGGTTCTTATCTCCCGAGCGCGTAGGTCAGCAGCATGGCCACTGACATCACGAGCAGAAACAGTCCGAGGAGCAGCTCGGCTCCTATGTCACGCCAGACGTGCATGCTCCCTCCCCGTTCGGCCCGCTCCCTGTTCGTTGCCGCCGCCGCGGCGACCCGGGACGCTACGACGCAGATCGCAAATCAGTTGCTCCATGCTGCCGCGGATCTCCTTCGTCCGGCTGGGATCTTCGACGAAATCAAACAGATCATCCTCGGACAGGGGCAGGCACAGAGATTTGTCTTTGTCCGTAATGGTGATCTGAAAGAAACGATCCGCCGTCTCTTCAGGAATCCTGCAGACGAGCTCCGGATTCATCGCTTTGACCATCTCCCTTAATTTTGTCTTGGCTTCGTCTAAATCCGACATGAATTCACCTCAATGACGGACGGACTATGCCGCCTCCGGAAGGTGTCCTTACGCTCGCGCGAGATCCATCAAGAATCTTGCTTGCGTGCACAAAGGCTGCCATTGTGGCTTCCTGCACCGTCTCGGCTTCTCCGGGAAGACAGCCTTGGTAATTGTCGATCCCCGAGTTCTTCCATTCTGGAATCACATAGCGGCATACCCACTTCCCATTCGAATGCCGGCCCGGGACGAGGATGATCTTCTTCCCCTGGTGGTAGCACGTCTCTGGCATGACTGCCTCTCCAACGTGGCGCCGCCTCGAATCGCCCAACCCTTTTGAACTTTTCCCTGGAGAGGTGGCCACGGCTTCCGGCTTCACTTCGCTATAGGACGCCAACACGGCCGCGCCCCCTGTCAGGGGCATCAGTCCCGGTGGAGTCAGGATTGGATGCATTCCCCTCACCCGCTTCTCTCGGTCTTGACGTGAAATGCCTGTCAGGCGATGCGGGCTGCGGCGCCTTGCGCGCCATGTACACGGCCACCACCAGCGCGACGATCACCAGGACATTGGCGCCGAGATCCAGGAGATACCGGTGGAACACCTGGTCCGTCAGATCTTCCATGGACCCGATCTGGGCTCCCGTCGTGAGGATTCGTCGGGTTGACGCGATAATGCAGATGTACAGGAAGGGCTCCAGCGTGATGATCTTGGTCTTCAGAAAGTTGATGATGGTCCGAAAAAGCTCCAGGAGGATGATCACGAGCAAGAGGTCGTGGACGAGGGCCAGCACGGCCGGGAGCGCGTGCACTCTGACCAGCGAGGCGAAAACATACCAGGCATGGACAAAGACTACCATGCCGAGGACCAGGAAACTGAACCCCGCCGAGATATAGCCCCACCCGTCGAGCGTCTCCATGAGCCCGATGGTGGTCCCGCTCACGGGACGACCTAAGCTCAACCGACGACTGAAAGAGCCCTGTTCCGCTTGTGTGTGCTCGCTATGCATGGACCGTCTCAGGGTGCCCGGGAAGAACCGCTGAGGCGACGAGGGCGGGGCGGCCCGGCACAGGATCCGAACCGCTCGGCATGCTGTGGCACAACAGCCTTACCCGTTGGCCCGCCTTTCGTCGTTCTCCTCACCAACTTCTCATCATAAGGTGATCCGACTTCTCTTTGCTGATCGTGCCATCCTCAACGTCGCTTACTCCGGCGCCCTCGATAGTCGGGCTCGGGCGCAATGTTCGGCCCCGGCCAGATCAAATACGGAGGCTTCCTCACTCCGCTTGGCGCGTTCGGGTACAGACGCATCGCGCAGCCGTACGCAATTTCCTGCGCCTCGCGGCAGGTCGGCGCTTCAAGACGATCCGACACGGCCCGCAGGTTCAACTTGCCCTTGTCACGCGACACAGACTGATACAGCTCACACGTGAAACTCCCGCCGCCCGAATACTTCGTGCTGACCACCAGCTGCGACCCATCCGGAAACGTGGTCAGTGGCTCAAGCGTGATCATGGTGATTCAGGCCCCTTTGTTCCTCAGTTCCTCAGCTCCACTGGCGATGCACTTCTCTCACCAGTTCGATCCCATCACGTTTGGCGATCTCCCACTTGACCTCGGGTGGAATCTCGACGATCTTGAGTTCCGCGCAGTGGCCGTTTCCCTGCGCCCCCAGCTCCTCGACGACCTGGATCAGCTTGAGATCGTCACGCGCGATCTGGGTGCAAAACATGTTCAGGCTCGGCGTTCGCGGGCCCAGGTGATGCTCGCCCGCGTCTTCCTCTTGGAGGGCGACCGGTTGACCGAGCTCTCTCAACCGGAGATAGGCCGTGTGGCTGAGGGAAAACCCGCCGTAGCACGTATTGATGACGATCTTTCTCATCGTGTATCTCCCTGTACTCTTTCTGGATCTGGAGACGGTTACTGTACGGCTGAGCCGGAACTCGGGACGTCCGCTCCATACTGCTCTGCACTGGACCGAGGGATCGAGATGCCATATTCCCGCACCGGGGTGACCATCTGTGCGAAATTGGACAACTCCTCCGCAGCCGACTCGTTGATGCCACTGGCCCGATTGCCGAGCATCTTGAAGAACGCGCCCATCTCAACCTTCACCACGCGCCGATCGCCGCGGCTGACCGCGCCTTCCACCAGGGTCAGCTTGTTGATATAGGCGTCGAAATTGGAGGTGGGGTACTTGGTTTTGTAGATGGCCAACGCGTTTTTGAGCTCATTGACCCAAGTGGCCGTGAGCGGGGCATCGACTGGTCGCACCATAGAGTCAGCGGAGGGCGGCGCGCCCATGAACTCGGGAATCCCGCCGCCCGATGGCAATTCCGCCGCATTTGCGGCAAAGGCAGGGAGCCAGGGCATCAGCGCCAGGGCCGCGATGAGGACCGTCAGCCGAATGGATTGATGGGTATACATGGTCTTACCTCTTTCTTTCGGATCCTGTCCGGATCCCAGATGGTTAGGCTACCTTCTTCACGGTCGTCCGCGGCGCCGCTTCGGCACCCTTCGTTTCGACCGTAGTAGTTGACTCGGAGGTGATGAGCGCCCACCCTGACACTGCAAGGGCGGCGATCATCCCCGCAATCGCGATTGATCCGTCAATGACCGAACTGACATTGTCCATAGAGCACCTCGTTATTCCGGACTTCAGGACTGGGGCTTGATCGCGGAGTCCGACGGGATCAAGCGCGGAGGCCTTGGGGACGGGAGGGCGGCGGCCAAGCCCGCCCCCCTCTCGAACGAACAGCCGATCGCTGTTAGACCGGGACGGACGCGGCGATCTTGTGGAAGGTCGAATTCGCCACTTCCCAGTTACGAACCTCCGGCGTTCCCTCAAGGACTTTCGCCAGGGCCTTCAGCACTTCCGGATAACTTCCGCGGCTATAGTCGTCCGCGCTTTCCTGCTTATCCCAGAAACTGATCCCCACCGCTTCTTGCTTACCAGGGACGATGAATGTGATCTCGTCCTGGAAGCCCTTCTGTTTTCGAAGCAGGGGGATGACCTCCTTCTCGAGCGCCTGTGTAAACGCAGGAATGCTATTGGCCTTCAGACGCATGGTGACGTTTCTCGCAATCATGGGAACCTCGCTGGGACGTTAGAGGGTAATTTCAGATAACCTGTCTTGGTTCAGGTTACTGAAAGAAATGAGTGTGTACTCCATTTCGTTAACCATAATAAGTTAATTCACTTGAAGTTGTCAAGTATCTGTGCGATACTTTTCCTACAGGGTTGATATATTAATCAACATTAGTTAACCAGGGAGGTCATCAGGTGCATATTTCGGCCGTGATCAGGCAGCGGCTGGACGAACTGGGGCTTGAGCAGCGGGATCTGGCGCGGGCGGCGCAAGTGACCGAATCGTACATTTCCCAGGTGCTGACCCACAAGAAATTGCCCCCGTCGCCTGCCCGGACGGATATCTACGACAAGATGGGCAAATTGCTGAAGCTGCCGAGCGCAGACCTGGCCAAGCTTGCCGACCTGCAGCGGAGGGAACAATTGAAGCAAAAACTGGGGGACCCGCCCGGGCCCTTATTCAAAGAAGTGCGGGAATTGATTCTTGGTAAGTGCCCCCGCGACAAACAACCACAGCTCCGCGCCATTTTCGAGCGACAGCCCTTCGGCGAGCTCGAACGTTTCGTGACCCAGAAACTTCTGGACGTGGTCAAAGGCATCGCCAAACAGGAATGGGAAACCGAACAATGGCTTCGCCGGGTGGCTCAGCTCAGCCGCAAAAGCTATGAGCAAATGCGGGTCATCGTGCTCGAGTTCCTGGATACGACGATCTTTAATCTGTCGAATGAGAACTGCATCGTCTTCCTGAACCCCCTGATTGAATCCTGGGACATCGATCTCGCGACGTTTGAGATGGACATTGTCCTCAACCGGCGAGTGGCCCCCGGGCACCATAAGAAATTTGAATTTGTGGAACGGGAAGCCGAACAGCCTGTGGAGGAAGAACCGGGGTTCAAAGAGTTTCTTCAGGATCCTTCCTTCAGCCGGGATGCGACGGAGGAAGAACGTGAGTTTCTCCGAAAGCTGAGATTCGGGAAGAAGCGACCGACGCCTCTCTATTATTACCGCGAGTTACAGAACCTCAGAGATCCCCTCCATTTCCGCGCCTCGAAGCCTGGGCCTCCGCCCAGGGCAGCAGGAGGCGATACGGGAGCAACAAGACGACCGCCATCAGGAGTTTGATGAGCAGATCGGCGGCAAACCCCAAGAGCCACGGCAGCCCTCTCCCGGCGTGGGCCAGCGTCGGTGCCGAGAAGCGGCCGGCCATGAGCAAGCACGGGGTAACGCTGGTGAGGCGTTACCCCGCGCGTCGAATGGTGGACCCTCTTGCAGCGGGTTCGAACCTTCTTCGAGTCACAAGGCCCCTGATCGTCGCACTCGGACCGCTTGAGCGCCTGTCACGCCCCTTGCGTTCTCCCATTTTCAGTTGGACTTGCGGTGGCAAGGGGGCGTGCCAGGCGCGCTCTGCCTCGGTCACTCGCCTTGCGGTTGGCCATCCGATATGGGGGCCCGTGTGGTGCGCCGCTCCTCCGATGCCCCCATCCTCCGGCCAGTCACCGGCGAAGCCGGATGCCTGGCCCGGGCCAGAGCCCCCCGTGCTGAGTGAGCATCTTGCGAATCGAAGCACTGAGGAGCCGCAAGGCTCGTGCCCTCGGCTTTCGCGTCAGAGAAAATGCGTCAGAGAAAATGTACCGGGAGTCTTTTCAGGATCCTCAACCGCTCCGCGGTCGGCGTGCTCGGGGCTCAACCTCCGGTTTCCGCCCGCCCGTCCTGAGCGGTGCCGAAGGACCTGCGCGCGCCGTGAAATCTGGGCAGGACTGAAGAAACTGGTGGCGTACGGGGGTGTACCGTTCCCCATGTCCGGTTACTGTCAGCCTGGATTTGTAGATTAAGTCTGGAGATTGTTTGACATTGACGAACAATTGCCATAATATGTCTACTCCTGATTCGGTAGAACAAGCCAAGCCAATGTTCGAGCGGGACGAACAATGTCCAGAGCAAATCCAATCCATTCCGGCCCCGGAGTCGAGCTTGTCAGAAAGCTGGCCGCTGAGGGCGACCGGATCTTCACGACCGCCAGGGCCCGGGAACTCGCTCCGGGCGTCCGCCTGTCAGACGGCTACCTGCGCCAGGCGCTGCACCACCTCACTAGGTCGGGATGGCTGGTCCGCCTGCGCAAGGGGCTCTACGCCGTCTCCTCCTCGGTCCCCGGCGTCTCGCCGGCCCACGAGTTCGAGATCGCCATGGCCCTGGTCGCCCCGGCTGCGGTCTCGCACTGGTCGGCCCTCCACCACCACGGCCTGACGGAGCAGGCGCCGAGGAAGGTCTTCGTCCTCACGACAACCGAGACCTCGGTTCCCCGTGCGCGGGGCGCCAAGGCGAAGAAGGTTCGGAACGGCTACCCGATCGGCACGACCGCCTACCAGTTCATCCAAGTGAAGCCGGAGCGGCTCTTCGGAACGGAGAAGGTGTGGGTCGGGGAAGCACGCGTGACGATCACTGACCCCGAGCGGACGTTGCTTGATGGATTGTCCATGCCGCAATACTGCGGCGACTTTGCCGAAGTGCTGCACGCATTCCAGGTACGAGGAACGGATCTGATCACCGAACGGATCATCGAGTACGCCCTCAAGCTGGATGCGGCGACGGCCAAGCGCCTGGGCTGGGTGCTCGAACGCCAAGGCGTTAAGCCGGCCAAGCTCGAACGTCTCGCCGCACTGCCGATCAAGGGCTACCGCAAGCTCGATCCGACCGGTCCGCGTAAGGGTCCCTGCAACCGGCGCTGGATGATCCAGGAGAACCTTCCTGGAAAGGTCAAGGCATGAAGCCGCTTCGCACACGCCTTCAGGAAGCCCACCAGCGTCTCGGCCTCCCGTGGGAGGTTCTCGAACGAGACTATCTCTTGTCCTGGGTGCTCGCCGGCATCGCCCGGGTGGACTCGCTCCGCGACACGCTCGTCTTTAAGGGTGGGACGGCGCTCAAGAAGTGCTACTTCGGCGACTACCGCTTCTCGGAGGATTTGGACTTCTCCGGGCTGGAAGGCGTTCCCTCCGGTGACGCGATGGAGCGCGCTGTCCGGGAAGCTTGCGGCGTGGCGGCGAAGCTGCTCGACGAGTACGCGCCGGTGGAGATCTCCTGCGAACGGTACACGGAGAAGGAGCCGCATCCGGGCGGCCAGGAGGCCTTCACGATCCGTGCTCGCCTCCCGTGGCAGAGACAGCCGCAGACACGTGTCATGATCGAGACCGCGGTGGACGAGAAGATCCTCAAGCCTGCGCCGAAGCGGAAGCTCATCCACGAATACGGCGAGCCGATCGAGGCGGAGGTCCGCGTGTACGCACTGGAAGAGATCATGGCGGAGAAGCTCGAAGAACGCGGCTGGAGCCGCTCGCGCGCCCGCGACTACTATGACCTCTGGCGCGTGCTGGGAGCCTACAAGGACCGGATGGACCTCTCCGACTTCACCGCCTTTCTCGGCGAGAAGTGCGCCGTTCGGAATGTCACCTTCAAGGGCCCGGAGGACTTTTTCCAGGAACGCATGCTC
>Ga0114945_10000900_pt1 | contig 18911 bp, 20 predicted proteins | sample OV2TP3_FD_87194 | JGI IMG/M metagenome (GOLD analysis project Ga0114945, IMG submission 87194) | Hot spring microbial communities from Beatty, Nevada to study Microbial Dark Matter (Phase II) - OV2 TP3 | ecosystem: Environmental > Aquatic > Thermal springs > Hot (42-90C) | place: USA: Beatty...
CCCGAGCGCATCCTGGAAGCGTTCCGCAGTCGGCTTCTCGCAGTAGACATGCTTGCCGGCGGCGATCGCCCTGGCGAGGTTCGCCTGGCGCAGCGCCGTAGTGACCGCGTCGAAATAGATCGCGTAGTTGCGGTCGGAAAGCGCGGCATCGAGGTCCAAGGACCAGCGCTCCACGCCGAGCTCGGCGCAAAGCGCCTTGAGTCTGGCCGCATCGCGACCGACCAGCATCACCTCGGGGACCAGCCTGCGGCCGTCCGAAGCCACCAGCCCCCCTTCCCTGGCAATCGCACACAATGAATTGCGCAGATGCTGGTTTCTCGCCATGCGCCCCGTGGCGCCGTTGACGATGATTCCCATCTGGATTTCTGACACCGCCCCTCCCTGACTGGCACAAACGTCCGCATAATACGGTTCGAGAGGGAGGAAACGCCATGTCAAAGCATCCGAATTCCCGCCGCAGATTCATGCAAGCCGGCCTCGCCGCGGCCGCCGTGCTGCCGTTCGGCCAAGGCGCCCGCGCGCAGGCACCGTTCACCTGCCGCATCGCGCACGTCGAGGCGATCGGATCGCCGCTCACCGAGGCGCTCGACAAGTGGGCAAAGCTTCTCAAGGAGAAAAGCGGCGGGCGCATCGATGCGCAGCATTTCCCGGCCGGCCAGCTCGGCAGCTACACCCAGCTGATCGAGGCGAGCCGCATCGGCACCATTCAGGTCACCACGGGAGGACCCGACACGGAGGAATCGGTCGCGCCCGAGATCGCTGCCACCGGCGGCGCCCCGGGATTCATCTTCAAGGACGAGGCGCATGTCGACAAGGTCCTGCAGGGACCCATCGGCGACGAGGTTTCGGCGATCGCCCGCAAGAAGACCGGGGTCGAGTTCGTCGCATTCGGCGAGGTCGGGTTCCGCCACCTGCTGTCGAAGCGCCCGGTAAGCGCGCTGGAGGAGCTCAAGGGCTTGAAAATCCGCGTTCCGGAAATCAAGGTCTGGGTGGATTTCTGGCGGCGGCTCGGCGCCAACCCGACGCCGCTGCCTTACGCCGAGCAATACAGCGCCCTGTCTTCGGGCGTGATCGACGGGCTGGAGGCCGACTTCTTCTCGATCCGCGGATTCAAGTGGCACGAGCAGGCGAAGCACCTCACGCTCGCGTATCACTGGTTTCTGCCGAAGGCGATCCGCGTCAACGCGAAGTGGCTGGACGGCCTGCCCGCGGATTTGCGCGCGCTCGTGCGCAGCTCGGCGAAGGAGGCCTTTGCCGAGCAGCGCAAGCTGAACCGCGCCAAGACCGGCGACGCGCTGAAGGATCTGGAAAAGGCCGGAGTCCAGGTTCACCGCTTGAGCGACAAGGAAGCCGCCCGCTGGTTTGCCGCGGCGCGGCCGCTGTTCGACGAGTTTGGCTCGAAGAGCCCGGACACGAAGGCCATGGTGGGCAAGATCCTCGCCTTACGCGGTTGAGCGCTTTCGAGTTTCGTAGCGAGGCAATCGACCTGCCTCGCGGTGCGTGGGCGAAGACGCATCGGCGCCGCCTCAGCTGGAACGCGCGCGAGATGACAAGCTTCACTCAGGGTGCGTTCCGGCCCTACCTTTTTCCGGTATTCACGCCTGCGGGCTTCGCCGTGACCAGCGAAAGCCCCGCCGATCATCCCCATCACCACTCGCTGTGGATCGGCGCCGACCACATCCACGTGCAAATGCCGGCGGCGGATGGCCGCACCGAGGAGTACACGTACAACCTGTACGTCAACGAGAACTTCCAGGGGCGGGCTCCGGGGCGCATCGTCGAGACGGCGATCGACGGAACCGAGCTCGGAGATGACTTCCAGGTCGCCCAGCGCCTCGAATGGCGCGGACCGGCGGAATGGGCCGCCGCCGAAGGCCGCGTGCTGCTGACCGAAATGCGCCTGTGGACCTTCCGTCCGGGCGAGCGCTTCCACCTGATCGACGTACGATCGGAGCTCGCGGCCGCGCAATGGGAGCTGACGCTCGGGCCCACTCGCCACGCCTACTTCAACTTCCGGGTCGCCGAGTCGATGCAGGCCGCACGCGGCGGCACCATCACCCGTGGCGACGAAGCCTGGCTGGATTACAGCGGCCCGGTCGGCGGGGGGAAGACCGCCGGCATCGCCCTGATGCCGGGGGCGCCTGGCGCACGATGGTGGTGGTTTGCGACCGACTGGGGCGTGGTGACGACCGGACCGTTCCGCGAGCAGGCGCGGCGGCTGCGCCCGGGCGAGACCTTGATGCTCGCGGCTCGATACGTCGTGCACGACGGCAATGCCGCGTCGGTGCAGCTCGGAGAATTGCATCGCGAATTCCTTGACACCGGAGAACGCAAATGAAGTTCGTACGCTATCGTGCCGACGCACGGCAACACTACGGCCGGCTCCACGACGACGGCACGATCGAGCGCCTGAAGGGCTCGCCGCTCGAAAGCTCCGCCCCGAGCGGCGAGCGTGACCGGCTGGCGGCCGTCAAGCTGCTCGCCCCGGTGGACCCGCCGCGCGTGTTCGGCGTCGGGCTGAACTATGCCGCCCACGCCAGGGAAGCGGGGCAGCCGGTTCCTCAGTTTCCCATGCTCTTCATGAAGCCGCCGACTGCGGTGATCGGTCCGGAGGATCCAATCGTTTATCCGCGCCAAGGCAAGCGCGTCGACTACGAATGCGAGCTCGCGGTCGTCATTGGCCGCAAGGTGCGCCGCATCCCGGAAGCCCAGGCGCTCGAAGCGGTGTTCGGCTACACCTGCGCGAACGATGTCAGCGAGCGCAGCATTCAGTTCGCGGAAATGAAGACGGGCAGCATGGTCATCGGCAAGAGCTTCGACAGCTTCTGCCCGCTCGGACCGGTCATCGCGACCGGGATAAGCCCGGGGAACCTGGATATTTCAACGCGCCTGAACGGCGAAACCAAGCAGAAGAGCAACACCTCGGACCTGATCTTCGGCGTCGCGAAGCTCGTCGCGTACCTGAGCGACGCGATTACGTTGCTGCCCGGTGATGTCATCATTACCGGCACGCCCGCCGGCATCGGCCCGATGCAGGCCGGCGACACCGTGGAGATCGAGATCGAGAAGATCGGCGTGCTGCGCAACCCCGTAACAGCGGAGTGAGAGCGCAGGCGACGGACAGCCGCTCGACGATCGAGCAATCGCTCGTGCGACTCGGGCTGGTCGATCCCGGCGCGTCGCCGGAAATGACGCCGTTGGCGGGTGGCGTCTCGTCGGACATCTGGAAGGTCAGCCTGCCGGCCGGCCCGGTGTGCGTCAAGCGGGCGCTGCCCCGGCTGCGCGTGGCGCAGGTCTGGGAAGCGCCGGTCGAGCGCAACCGCTACGAGTACGAGTGGTTTCGGGCCGCCAGCGCGGCGGTTCCCGGGGCGGCCCCGCATCTGCTCGCGCTCGATCCCGAGGCAGGCCTGTTCGTCATGGAGTACCTCGACCCGGCGCGCCATCCGGTATGGAAGGACAGGCTGCGGCAAGGCCGGGCTGACCCGGCCTTTGCGGCGAAAGTCGGGAAAATGCTTGCGGCCATCCACGCCGCGACTGCGGGGCGCGAGGACGTGGCGAGGCGCTTTCCGACGGATGATATCTTCCACGCCATCCGGCTCGAGCCTTACCTCATCGCTACTGCAGCCAGGCATCCTCACCTGAAAGAGCAGCTCGTTTCGCTCGCGCAGCGCACGGCCGCGACAAAGCGGTGTCTCGTGCACGGTGATGTCAGTCCGAAGAACATCCTCGTCGGGCCACGCGGACCCGTATTTCTCGACGCCGAGTGCGCATGGTACGGCGACCCGGCGTTCGATCTCGCGTTCTGCGTCAACCACCTCCTGTTGAAGTGCTTGTGGGTTCCGCAGGCGAAGACTCTATTCCTGGACTGTTTCGAGTCCCTTGGGAACGCGTATCTGAGCGGGGTCAGTTGGGAGGCCCGGGCGGAGTTGGAACGGCGCGCAGCTTCGCTGCTGCCGGGATTGCTGCTCGCGCGGGTCGACGGTAAGTCGCCGGTGGAGTACCTCACGCACGACCGGCAAAGAGAAACTGTTCGTGAGCTCGCGAGGCGCTTCCTCGTCGATCGGCCTTCCAGGCTCTCCGCAATCGGACAGGCATGGCAAGAATCATCGACATAAAGGGCCGGCAGGTCTGGGATTCGCGCGGACGGGCGACGGTGGAGGCCGAGGTGATCGTCGGCCGGGGAACGACGCCGCTTGCCTGCGGGCGCGCCATCGCCCCGGCGGGCGCGTCCACCGGCTCCGGCGAGGCGAAGAGCATCGACGTCGCCAGGGCGGTGCGCAACGTCAATACCCGGATCCGCGATGCGCTGCGGGCGCTCAGCGTGTCGGACCAGGAGGTGCTCGACCAGCGGCTGATCGAGATCGACGGCACTGCCGACAAGAGCCGGCTCGGGGCCAACGCCATGGTCGCGGTTTCGCTCGCCTGCGCGCAGGCGGACGCTGCGGCACGGAAGATTCCTTTATGGAAGAAATTCTCGGGGGAAAAACGCGTAGCGCTCCCGGTGCCGCAGATCCAGATCTTCGGCGGGGGCGCGCATGCCCGCGGCCGGGTCGACCTGCAGGATTACATGGTCGTGTGCACCGGCGCCGGCAGCTTTGCCGAGGCGCTCGAGTGGACCTCGCAGATCTACGCCGCCGCCGGCGCGCGGCTCGCGAAGCGGGGCGCGCTGCAAGGGGTCGCCGACGAAGGCGGCTGGTGGCCGAGCTTCAGGTCCAACGAAGAAGGCCTCGCCGAGCTGGTCGGGGCGATCGCCGACGCGGGCCTGGAGCCGGGCACCGACGTGTGCATCGCGCTCGACGTCGCGGCGACGCAGCTCTGGCGCGGCGGGCGCTACCAGCTGGCGCTGGAGAACCGCGCCCTCGCCGCCGAGCAGCTCCACGCCATGCTGCTGCGCTGGATCGAGCGCTATCCCATCGTCTCGATCGAAGACCCTTTCGCCGAGCACGATGCGCCGGCAATGCAGGCGTTCACCAGGGCGGCGGGAATCCAGGTGGTCGGAGACGATTTCTTCGTTACGGACGAAAAGCGCGTCAAGTCCGCGAACGGCGCGTGCAATGCCGTGCTGCTCAAGCCGAACCAGGTCGGCACCGTCAGCGAAACCCTCGCCTGCCTCAAAGCGGCGAGCGACGCCGGCTACCGTGCCATCGTCTCCGCGCGCTCCGGGGAATCCGAGGACGTCTCGATCGTGCACCTCGCCGTCGGCTGGGGCGTGCCTCAGCTCAAGGTCGGAAGCTTCTCGCGCTCGGAGCGCATGGCGAAATGGAACGAGGCGCTGAGGATCGAGGAAGCGCTCGGCACCAAGGCGCTTCCCTACCCGGCCAGGAAGCTTTTCAGGAAATGAAGGTCCCAAGCAAAAATAGGGACAGACCCCATTTTTCTCATTACCACGTCCAATGAAGGTTCTGTTCCGCTTTGACGCAAGCGAGGCCTTGATCCGCAAGGTGGCCGCCCTGTCGACTGGAACAATCGAAGTCGCCTGCGCGCCTGAAGCGCAGGATGCTCCTTACGAACGCCTGCTCGCGGACATCGACGTGCTCTGGCACGTGCTCAAGCCGATCGACGAGCGGCAGATCGGCCTCGCGCCGAAGCTCAGGCTGATCCAGAAAATCGGCAGCGGCGTGAACACGATAGACATCGAGGCGGCGAAGCGCCGCGGCATCGCGGTGTGCAACCTGCCCGGCACCAACAGCCGCGCCGTCGCCGAGATGACGCTGCTGCTGATGCTCGCCTGCCTGCGGCGCTTGCCGGACTTGAATTTCAATGCCAAGAACAGCCTTTGGCTCGAATCATGGCAGTTGCAGGACCACTTCGGCGAGATCGGCGGCCGCACCGTCGGGCTAGTCGGCTTCGGCGCGATACCGAAAATATTGAAGCCGATCCTCGAAACCATGGGCGCTCGCGTGCATCACTGGTCGGCATCGAACAAGAACGTCGAATTGGAAGTGCTGTTATCGACTTCGGACATCGTCTCCCTGCACCTGCCGCTCACGCCCGAAACCGAAAAGATGATCGACCCGCGGCGAATGAAGCGCGGCTCAATTCTCGTCAACACGGCGCGCGGCGGCCTGATCGACGAAAAATATCTTCTGGAAGCCCTGAAGAGCGGTCGCCTCGCCGCCGCGGGGCTCGACGTGTTCGCCGCCGAGCCGCCGCCGCCCGATCATCCGCTTCTGAAACTTCCCAATGTGGTCTGCGCGCCGCACCTCGCGTGGCTCACGCAGGAAACCCTGGAGCGCAGCCTGAGCATCGCGATGCACAACGTGCGGCGGTTGAAGAAGGGCGAGCCCCTGCTGCATCGCGTCGCGTGAACTCGCCCCGATTTGTCGACCGCGATCACCCGCCCCTGCCCTCGCAGGCGAGCTCACGCAAGCGCCGCCACGACGCCCCCCTGAGCGAGGGCTGCAGGCCCTTGCCGCGGAAGCTCGCTTTGCGCAGCCGGAAGCGGCTGCTGCGCTTTCCCTCTTCGAGCGCCTGGCGCAGCCCGCGCTCGATCAGGGCGCGAACGGTGGTACCGTCGCGCGCGGCAACGCGCTTGGCCTCGCGCAAGAGCGCGTCGGAAATCTCTACGGTAGTCTTCATATGGCTAACCCATATCACGCGAGCCATACTGCCGCAACCCGGGGTCCGTCCTAGCGCAGCGCGCTCAAGCCTTCGGCGGTGAGCCGGTAGCGCCGGTCGCAGCCCGCCGCGGCCTGCTCGGAGTGCGTGGCCAGTATGGCGGCGGCGCCCCTTGTCCTTACCTGGGCCCTGAAGAGGTCCAGGACCTGCCGCGCGTTGTCCGGATCGAGGTTGCCGGTGGGCTCGTCGGCGAGCACGAGCTTCGGCTCGCCGACCAGCGCGCGCGCGATGGCCACGCGCTGCAGCTCGCCGCCGGAGAGCTCGCGCGGCGAGCTCGCCTCGCGCCCGGCCAGGCCCACGGAAGCGATAGCGGCTTTGGCTCTGGAGGAAATCTGCTGCTGCTTCATTCCCCGCAAAAGCAAAGGCAGCCCCACGTTCTGCTCGACGGTGAGCTGCGGCAGGACGTGAAACGCCTGAAACACGAAACCGAAGTTGTCGCGCCGCAGATACGTCGCGGCATCGTCTCCGAGGCGGGTGACCTCCGAGTCCTGGAACCGGATGGTTCCGCCGTCCACCGGCTCCAGGCCGGCGATGACGTTGAGCAGCGTCGACTTGCCGATGCCCGATTCGCCGAGCACGGCGACGTACTCGCCGGCGCCGATGTCGAGGGAAATGTCGTTGAGGACGGTTCGCCCGCCGAAGCGCTTGGTGACGCCGGAGAGGCTCAGCACCTTAGAATCGTACTATGTTCATCGAACGGCACGGCCTGTGGACGGACGAGCAGCGCGCCCAGGCCGGGGAATTGCAGAAAAGATTAAAAACAGAAAAGCCGGATCTGGTGCGGCTCGCCTGGGCCGACCCGCACGGCGCGTCGCGCGCGAAGGCCGTCACGCTTCCCGTCTTCCTCGAGGCGCTGGCCGGCGGCTACAACGTCAACGTCGCCACCACGACGCTCGACGGCGCCGGCGGGCGCGTCTTCCAGTCGTTCACGCCGGGCGGCGGCATGGGGCTCGACGAGATGACGGGCTCGCCGAACCTGGTGATCGTTCCCGATCCGGCGACCTTTCGCCTGCTGCCCTGGGCCGGCGGCGTCGGCTGGGTGCTGTGCGACGAGTATTTCCGCGACGGCAGGCCGTTCCACTTCTCGCCGCGCCACCTGCTGAAAAGGCAGCTGAAGCGCATGAAGCACGACCTGGTGGTCGGCCTCGAGGTCGAGTGGTATCTGGCGCGGGTCGTGGAAGAGATTTCCCAGGAAAATGTCGGGCTGCCGGGAATTCGCGGGCGGGCCGTGCGCACTTCGCCGATCGAGCCCGGCTATTCGTACCACTCGGAAACCAACATGGACCTGATGCAGCAGGTCTTCAGCGAGCTCTCGCGCGCCTACGCCGCGCTCGGCCTGCCGCTGCGCTCGATGGAGAACGAGTGGGGGCCGGGCCAGGTCGAATGCACGTTCAGCGCACAAACCGCGCTGCGCGCCGCGGATGACCTGCTGCTTTTCCGCACCGCGACGCGCCAGGTCTGCAGGCGCATGGGGTTTCTTGCCACCTTCATGTGCCGGCCCGCGCTCAAGGGCTACTACGCGAGCGGCTGGCACTTGCATGAGTCTCTATCTGAAAAACAGAAAAATCTGTTCATGCCCGAAACCGCGCGCGCGCCGCTGTCCCGGCTGGGGTTTTCCTTCCTCGCCGGCCTGCTCGAGCACGCCCTCCCGGCGACGGTGTTCGCCACACCCACCGTGAACGGCTACCGGCGCTTCCAGCCGAACTCTCTCGCTCCCGATCGCGCCGGCTGGGGCTACGATCACCGCGGCGCGATGATCCGCGTGCTGGGAGGTGCCGGGGACCCGGCGACGCGGCTGGAAAACCGCCTCGGCGAGCCCGCCGCCAATCCCTATCTCTATATCGCCTCGCAGATCGTCTGCGGCCTGGACGGCATCGAGCGCAACCTCCAGCCCCCGCCGCGCGACGACGCACCCTACAGCGCCGAGCGCCCGCTGCTGCCCAAGAGCCTCGGCGAGGCGCTCGATGCGCTGGAGCGCGACCCCCTTTTCCGCCGCCAGCTGGGCGAGGTCTTCCTCGATTACTACCTGCGCCTGAAGCGCAACGAGCTGCGTCGTTTTCAGCAATGGCAGGAGGAGAATCCTTCCACGGAAGAAGAACCGACCCAGTGGGAACAGAATGAATATTTCGACTTTTTCTGAGCTGGTCTTCGAAGATCGCGTGCACCGCTCGATCTACACCGATCCCGCCATCTTCGAGATCGAGATGACCCGCGTGTTCGGCGCGGTGTGGGTCTATCTCGCGCACGAAAGCCAGATCCCCGGCAACGACGATTTCGTCGCCGCCCGGCTCGGGCTGCGCCCGCTCATCGTGCTGCGCGACATGCACGGCAGGATCCGCGCGCTGTACAACCGCTGCGCGCACCGCGGCGCCCGGATCTGCAGGGAGGCACGGGGATCGGCGCGCAGCTTTCAGTGCCCCTATCACGGCTGGACCTATCTCAATACCGGCAAGCTGCGCGGCGTGCCCTGGCCCGAGGGCTACGCCTGCGACTTCAAGGATGCGAAATTCAACCTCGCGCAGCTGCCGCGCGTCGAGAGCTACCGGGGGTTTGTTTTCGGAACACTGAATCCCGATGCTCCCGCGCTGAAGGATTATCTTGGCCTGGTTGCGAAACCGATCGACGAGTGGCTCGACCGGCATCCCGGCGGCAAGGTGGCCGTGCGCGAGGCGAACCGGCTCAAGTTCAAGGGAAACTGGAAGCTCGCCTACGACAACGCGGCCGACGGCTACCACGTGCTGTTCTCGCACCGCTCGCTGCTCGAGATGGAGAACCGCCTCCAGGACGAGGCGACCAAGGGCATGTCGTTCTACATGGGCAAGCCGGACGAGGCGCCGATGTATGTGAAGGTTTTTTCCAATGGCCATCACTTCAAGGACAAGCGGCCCAACGTCGAGAAGCGCCCCGGAGCGCTATGGGAGCTCGAAGCCGCCCACCCCGGAATGGAGCATTATGAGCAGCTGATCAGAAGCAAACTGAAGGAAAAAGCCCCGCGCGCCCTCGACCTGGCCGCCTCCGAGCCGGTGAACATCAACGTGTTTCCCAACCTGTCGATCCTGGGCAACCACATCCAGGTGATCGAGCCGCTCGCAGTCGACGAGACCGACACGACCTGGTACGCCACCGCCGTGGTGGACGAGGCGGACGAGCTCGGCGGCGCCGCCGACGAGGTGAACGCGCTGCGCATGCGCACCCAGGAAGCCTTTCCCAGCTTCGGCGAGGTCGACGACGCGGTCAATTTCGAGGAAATCCAGCGCGGCCTCGCCGCCTGCGAGGACGAGTGGGTCTACATGCACCGCGGCCTCGGCATACCCGGCCGGGTGCTCGAGCAGCCCGACGGCAGCCTCAAGGCCCCGGCCACCGACGAAGTGTTCATGCGGGAGCACATGAAGGAATGGAAACGCTTGATGAGTTCGCAGCCCAGGGTGTCCGTCACACGGGACCCGCAAGCTACGTAAACGACGAGTTTTACGAGAAGCTCGTCCGGGATTTTTCCGGGTGGGATGAACGTGAGCCCGGCGATTCGGCCCTCCGGGAGGAATGCCGGATGCTGCTCGAGCGCGAGGCGCGCCTGCTCGACCAGGGGCGCTTCGAGGAATGGCTCGGCCTTTTTTCCGCCGAGTGCCTCTACTGGGTGCCCGCCACGCCGGCCGGCGGCGATCCGCGCCGCGAGGTGGCGGTGGCTTTCGACGACCGCCGGCGCCTGGAGGACCGGATCTACCGCCTGCGCACCGGCTCCGCCTGGTCGCAGACGCCCGCATCGAGAACGGTTCGCATGGTCACGAACGTGGAGGTGTTCGGGAACCGGATGGTGCGGGCGAATTTCCTGATCAGCGAATTCCGCGCCGGCGAGACGCGCCCCTGGTCGGGCTGGTACGGCTACCGCCTGAAAACCGATGCCCTCCAGATCGAGGTGAAGCAGGTCAACCTGATCGATTGCGACCAGAACTTGCGCAATCCGAGCATAGTCCTCTAGACTGCATAAGTCTCGGTTTTGACGGAACTATATTTCCCAGAGGGGGACAGGATGCCAACACTTCGCACCGTACTCGCCGGCGTCATCGCGGCGGGCGTCGCGTTCGCCGGCCCGGCGATCGCCCAGCAGAAGCTCAAGATCGGCTTCATCACCACGATGACCGGCCCGCAAGGCATCATCGGCAAGCACATGAAGGACTCGGTCGAGCTCGCGCTCGACCATCTCGGGCGCAAGGTCGGCGGCCTCGAAGTGGAAATGATCTACGGCGACGACCAGTTCAAGCCCGACGTCGGCGTGCAGCTCGCCGAGGAGATGCTCAAGAAGCACCAGGTCGATTTCGTCTCCGGCATCATCTGGTCGAACGTGATGATGGCGGTGGTGCCGGTCGTCACCGGCGCCGGCAAGATCATGGTCGGCACCAACGCCGGGGCGAGCCCGCTCGCCGGAGCGCAGTGCAGCGAGCTCTACTTCTCGACCTCGTGGAACAACGACCAGACGCCCGAGGCGATGGGCAAGTTCATGCAGGATCAGGGAATCAACGACGTGTACGTGCTCTCGCCCAACTACCAGGCCGGGCGGGACATGGTGGCCGGCTTCAAGCGTTACTTCAAGGGCCGCATCGTCGAGGAGATCTACACCAAGCTCGGGCAGCAGGATTACCAGGCCGAGATCAGCCAGCTGCGCGCCAAGAGCCCGAAGGCGGTGTTCGTGTTCTACCCCGGCGGCATGGGCATCCAGTTCGTCAAGCAGTACAACCAGGCCGGCCTGCGCGACCGGATTCCGCTGTACTCGGTGTTCACCGTGGACGAGACGACGCTGCCCGCGCTGAAGGAAGACGCGCTCGGCCAGTGGGAGACCAAGTTCTGGAGCCCCGACCTGAAGAACCCGGCCAACCAGAAGTACGTTGCCGACTTCCGCAAGAAGTACAACTACACCCCGGCGTTCTACGGCGCGCAAAGCTACGACGGCATCAAGCTGATCGACTCGGCGGTGCGCGCGGTGAAGGGCAACGTCAAGGACACCAAGGGCCTGGTCGCGGCGATGCGCAAGGCGGACTTCGACTCGATCCGCGGCAAGTTCACGTACAACGTGAACCATCACCCGATCCAGAACTTCTACCTGCTCAAGGCGGTGAAGGGCGGCAAGGACGGCGTGGAGATGAAGATCGTGAAGACGGTGTTCCAGAACCACAAGGATTCGTACTACAACGATTGCAAGATGAAGTGGTGATTCGGACAGGCGACTGACGAAAAAGGGCGCGAGCGCGCCCTTTTTTTATGATCTGGGGACTCGTTTTCGAGCAGTTGCTGAACGGCCTGCAGTTCGGCGTGATGTTGTTTCTCATGGCCGCCGGGCTGACGCTGGTGTTCGGCATCATGAACCTGATCAACCTCGCGCACGGCTCGCTCTACATGGTCGGCGCGTACCTGGCGCTCGCCGCAACGCAGTGGACCGGCAACTACCTCGCCGGCGTGGCTCTCGGATTCCTCGCCACGCTGGTGGTCGGCATGCTGGTGGAGGTGGTGGCCCTGCGCACGCTCTACGAGCGCGACCACCTCGACCAGGTGCTCGCCACCTTCGGCCTGATCCTGTTCTTCAACGAGCTGGTGGCGATCCTCTGGGGCCGCGCCGCGCTCTACACCTCGCTGCCGCCCTGGCTGCGCGGCCACATCGATCTCTTTACCGGCTCGAGCTACCCGGTGTACCGTGCGGTCGTCATCGGAGTGGGCCTGCTCGTCGCGGTGATTCTCTGGTACGTCGTGACGCGCACGCGCCTGGGCATGCTGATCCGCGCCGGAGCGTCGAACCGCACCATGGTCGCCGCGCTCGGCGTCAACATCCGTCTTCTCTACACCGTGGTGTTCGGCTTCGGCGCCGCGCTCGCCGGGCTCGCCGGGCTGATGGCCGGGCCGATCTACGCGGTGCAGCCGGGAATGGGCGAGCTCATCCTCATTCAAGTCTTCGTCGTCATCGTGATCGGCGGCATCGGCTCGATCCGCGGCGCGCTGGTCGGCGCGGTCATCGTCGGCATCGTCGATACCATGGGGCGCGCCTTCCTCAAGCCGCTGCTCGGCCACTTCATCTCGCCGCCCGCCGCCGAGGCGGCCGGCCCGGCGCTCGCGTCGATGCTGATCTATCTCCTCATGGCCGTGGTGCTCGCGGTGCGGCCCGCGGGCCTGTTTCCCTCCCGGGGCGGCTGATGAAGAGCAGGATCATCCTCTGGATCCTGACCGTAGCGCTGCTCATCGCCCTGCCGCCGGCCGTGCTGGCGATCGGGCAGCCGTTCTATCTCGACCTGGTGCGCCGCGTGATGATCTTCGCCATCGCGGCGATCAGCCTCAACCTGATTCTCGGCTACGGCGGCCTGGTGTCGTTCGGCCACGCCGCCTACCTCGGCATCGGCGGTTACGCGGTCGGCATCCTCGGCTTCTACGGCTTCCACAACGGCTGGCTGCAGTGGGGCGTGGCGATCGGCGCTTCCGCGCTCGTCGCCGCCGCCATCGGCGCGGTTTCGGTGCGCACCAGCGGCATCTACTTCATCATGATCACGCTCGCCTTCACGCAGATGCTCTACTACCTCGGCATCTCGCTGGAGGAATACGGCGGCGACGACGGCATGCGGCTCAAGGCGCGCAGCCAGTTTCCGCTCATCGACCTCGGCGATCCGGTGGTGTTCTATTACCTGGTGCTCGCCTTCATGCTGCTCTCCGTCTATTTCACCTACCGCATCGTCAACTCGCGCTTCGGCATGGTGCTGCGCGCCGCGAAATCCAACGAGGCGCGCTCGCGGGCGATCGGATTCTCGCCCTATCCGTACCGCCTGGCGGCGTTCGTGATCGCCGGCGCGATGTGCGGTCTCGCCGGCGCGCTGCTGGTCAACCACACCAATTACCTGACGCCGGACTTCATGCACTGGACGCGCTCGGGCGAGGTCATGTTCATGGTGATCCTGGGCGGCATGGCGAGCACCGCCGGGCCGGTGCTCGGCGCCTTCGCGCTGCTTCTCGTCGAGGACCTGCTTTCGGGCTGGACCGAGCACTGGCAGGTGATCCTCGGGCCGCTGCTCATCCTTTCGGTGGTCTTCTTCAGGCGAGGTCTCGCCGGGATGTTCTACAAGCCCGATGCTTGAGATCAGGGGACTCACGAAGAGCTTCGGCGCCCTGCGGGCCACGGACGCGGTCGACCTCGACGTGCAGGAAGGCGAAACGCTGGCGATCATCGGCCCCAACGGCGCCGGCAAGACGACGCTCATCAGCCAGCTCGCCGGCAACCTGCGCCCGGATGCCGGGACCATCCGCTTCGCCGGCGAGGACATCACCCGGCTGCCCGCGCCGAAGCGCTCGCGCAAGGGCTTCGCGCGCTCTTTCCAGATCACCAGCGTCTATCCCGATTTCACGGCGCTCGAGAACGTGGCGCTCGCGGTGCAGGCGCACGCCGGACACAGCTTCCGGTTCTGGCGGCCGACGCGCGGCGATGCCGCGCTCACCGGGCCGGCGCGGCGGGTCCTGGAAGAAGTCGGGCTCGGCGCGCGCAGCGACGTACTGGCGGTCAACATGTCCCACGGCGAGCACCGCCAGCTCGAGGTCGCCATGGCGCTCGCCACCAGGCCGCGGCTGCTGCTGCTCGACGAGCCGATGGCCGGCATGGGCATCGAGGAATCGCAACTGATGATCAGCCTGCTCGCCTCGCTCAAGGGCGGGCACACCATCGTCCTCGTCGAGCACGACATGGACGCGGTGTTCAGGCTCGCGGACCGCATCGCGGTGCTGGTCTACGGCCGGGTGATCGCCACCGATTCGCCGGAGAAAATAAAGATGAACGAAGAGGTGCGCAAGGCCTACCTCGGGGAGGAGGCCTGATGCTCGAGGTGCGCGAGCTGCAGACCGCCTACGGGCGCAGCCAGGTGCTTTTCGGGATCAACCTGAACATCGCCCCGGGAGAAGTCGTCACGCTGCTCGGCCGCAACGGCATGGGCAAGACCACGACCGTGCGCTCCATCATGGGCATCACGCCGGCGCGCTCCGGGACGATCTCCTTCGATGGAAAGCCGATCCAGCACCTGCCGTCCTATCGCGTGGCGCAGGCGGGGATCGGCCTGGTGCCCGAAGGCAGGCAGGTGTTTCCCAACCTGACCGTGCGCGAGAACCTGGTCGCCACCGCGACGCAGCGCGGGCCCTGGAACCTCGAATCGGTCTTCAGGCTGTTCGGCAACCTGAAGGAACGGCAGGGCCACTACGGCAACCAGCTCTCGGGGGGCGAGCAGCAGATGCTGGCGATCGGGCGCGCGCTCATGACCAACCCGCGGCTGCTGATCCTCGACGAGGCGACCGAGGGCCTCGCACCCCTGGTGCGCGGCGACATCTACCGCTCCATCGAGCGGCTGAAGGCCGAAGGGCTCTCGATCCTGCTGATCGACAAGGACGTGAAGGCGATCACCCGCGTCGCCGACCGGCATTACGTGCTCGAGAAGGGCCGCGTGGTATGGAGCGGCAACTCGGCCGAGCTCGCCGCCAACCAGGACGTCCAGCACCGCTATCTCGGCGTCTGAGGCGGGCGGCGTATACTTTTCTCATGGGCAATCTTGCAACTCCTGAAGCACTGATCCTGCGCTGGGAAGAGATCTGTCGAGACCCTTCCCTGCAGGACCTGCCCTACAAGATTGAGCTGAACGCCTGGGGCAAGATCGAGATGAGCCCGGCCAGCAATCGTCACGGGCGTTTGCAAGTCGCAATCGGCGCAGAATTCATGCGCCAGCTTCCGAACGGTGTCGCCATCAGCGAATGCTCCATTCTTACGCGCATTGGAATCCGGGTTCCGGATGTCGTATGGGCATCCGCGGATTTCATGAACGCGTACGGAGAAATCACTCCCTACGGAAGAGCGCCAGAAATCTGCGTCGAGGTTATCTCGCCCTCGAACGTCCAGGCCGAGATTGACGAGAAAATCGGTGCCTATCTGGCAGCCGGCGCCGCGGAAGTCTGGCTCGTTTCCGAAGAGGGCAAGATCCGCTACTTCGGGCCCGCAGGCGAGAAAGCGGGTAGCGACTTTCCGGTTGCGATGACGCTTCCTCCGCCCATGCACGGCAACCCATGAAGCGCGAGAACGTCGTCGGCCGCGCCAACGTCGAGGACACGCCGGAGCTCGAGGCGTATTACCGCAGCCTCGAGGGCGAGGCGCTCGGCGCGCTGTGGACGGTCGCGAACGAGATCGAGCCCTGGTACCCGCAGCCGAAGTCGGTGCCGACCCTTTGGTCTTGGAAAAGAATTCATCCTTACGTGCGCAAGGCAGCGGATCTGGTCTCGGCGGAGAAGGCGGCGCGCCGCGTGGTCATGCTGGTTAATCCCGGGCGCAAGGAATGGAGCGCAGCGGCGGGCCTGTTCTACACCGGCGTCCAGGTGATGAACCCGGGCGAGTTCACCTCCGCGCATCGCCACCAGGCTTCGGCGCTGCGCTTCGTCATGGAGGGCCGCGGCGCGTACACGGTGGTCGACGGCGAAAGGATGACGCTCGGCGCGCGCGACTTCGTGCTCACCCCGAACGGCACCTGGCACGACCACGGCGTCGCGGCGGACGGCACGCAATGCGTCTGGCAGGACGGGCTCGACATCCCGATGATGAACGCGCTGGATGCCAACTTCTACGAGGTGCATCCCGACATCGTGCAGAAGCCGGCGCCGCTCCCGCGCGAGAACTGGGCGAAGCCTTACTCGCCGGTCTTCTTGTACAAATGGGACGACTGCTACAAGGCTCTCAAGAATCAAAAGCTTTTTGAGTATTCCAACCCGCTCACCGGCGGACCGGTCATGCCCACGATGGGGGCAAGGCTTGAACTGATAAGAGAAACCACGAAACCGGTCCGTCACACCGGCAGCGTGATTTACCAGGTCGCCGCCGGCCGCGGCTGGTCGCAGGTCGGCGAGGAGCGCTTCGAATGGGAGGAGAAGGACATCTTCTGCATTCCCTCCTGGACGCGCTACCAGCACGGCGCTCGGGAGGACTCCGTCCTCTTTTCGTTCAACGACATTCCGGCCATGCGCGCCCTCGGGCTCTTCCGGGAAGAATGACGAGCAGGGAACAAAACGAATCGATGACGCGGATCGGCCCCGGCACGCCCGCCGGGAAGCTCCTGCGCCGCTACTGGCAGCCGGTCGCGCTCGCCGACGAGCTCCAGGGACCACGGCCGGTGAAGGCAGTCCAGCTCCTCGGGGAAGACCTGGTTTAAGTCAGGAGTCAAAATCGATATGGCCTGATCGACCGGCACTGCTCGCACCGCGGCGCCGACCTGGCGTACGGCCGGCTCGAGGACGGCGGCCTGCGCTGCGCCTTCCACGGCTGGCTGTTCGACGCGAACGGCCGCTGCCTCGACACGCCGGCCGAGCCGGAGGGCAGCCGCCTGTGCGAGCACCTGCGCCACAAGGCCTATCCGGTGATCGAGAAAAGCGGCATCCTGTTCGCTTATCCGGGAAGCGGCGAGCCGCCCGCCTTTGCGCACTTCGACTGCTTCGTCGCGCCGGATACGCATACCTTCGCGTTCAAGGGCTACTGGGACTGCAACTGGCTGCAGGCGCTCGAGGTGGGGATCGACCCCGCGCATGCCTCCTACCTGCACCGCTTCTTCGAGGACGAGGATCCGGCCGCCGCCTACGGCAGGCAGTTCCGCAGCGCTTCCGCCGATTCGCAGATTCCGATGACCAAGGTGCTGCGCGAGTACGCCCGGCCCGAGATCCGCGTCGAACGGACCGATTACGGCATGCGCCTGTTCACGCTGCGCAGGCTGAGCGATGCCCAGACCCACGTGCGTGTCACCAACATCCTGTTCCCGCAGGCGTTCGTCATCCCGATGAGCCCGGAGATGACGATCTCGCAGTGGCACGTGCCGGTCGACGACACCGGCTGCTACTGGTACTCGATCTTCACCAGCTTCGGCGCGCCGGTGGACAAGGAGACGATGCGCAACCTGCGGCTCAAGACTTATCCCGCGCCGGATTACAAGCCTGTTTTTGGAAGACACAATTCCTGGGGCTTCAGCGCCGACGAGCAGAGCTCGCACACCTTCACCGGCATGGGCTTCGACATCAACATCCACGACCAGTGGGCCTGCGAGTCGCAAGGCCCGATCCACGATCGCACGCGCGAGAACCTCGGCTCGAGCGACAAGGGCATCGTCCTGTACCGCCGCATTCTTCTGGATTCGATCAGAAAAAACGAATCGGGCGAGACGCCCCTGATGGTCCTCGACGAAGAAAAGGCGATGGCATTGAAAGGCCCGCCGGCGATCGACGGCATCGGCCCGGCCGACCGCGTGGACGAGTACTGGAAGGAGTCGGACGCGAAGCGCCGCCAGCAGTCGAAATGGGCGGCGTGAACCTCGAGGGTCTGAAAGCAGTCCGGTTTTCGTTTGCGGACCAGCACGGCGTCCTGCGCGGAAAGACCCTGGCGGTCGCGGAAGTGCCCGCGGCGCTCGAAAAAGGCGTCACTTTCACCAGCACGCTGCTCCTGAAGGACACATCGCATCGCACGGTGTTTCCCGCCTTCACCGCCGGCGGCGGGGTCGGCATGGCGGAGATGCAGGGCGCGGCCGACGTGCTGATGAGGCCCGATCCGGCGACTTTCCGCGTCCTGCCCTGGGCGCCCGAGACCGGGTGGTTCCTGTGCGACCTGAGCTTCCAGGACGGACGGCCGGTCCCGTACGACACCCGATCGCTCCTGAAGACGGCTCTTCAGAAACTGGGGGCCGCCGGATACGAGTTCATCGCCGGCCTGGAGATCGAGTTCCATGTCTTCCGGATCTCGAATGCGAACCTCGAGCCCTCCGACGCCGGCCAGCCCGGCACGCCGCCCGATGTGGAGCTCCTCTCCACCGGCTACCAGTACCTCACCGAGCACCGCTACGACCTGATCGACCCGGTCGTCGAGCTCCTCAGGAAAGATCTCGCCGCGCTCGGCCTGCCGCTGCGCTCCTTCGAGGTCGAATTCGGCCCCAGCCAGCTCGAATTCACGCTGAGCGCCCTCCCCGGCGCGCAGTCCGCCGACGCCATGGTCCTCTTCCGCAGCGCCGTCAAGCAGATCGCGCGCCGCCACGGCTACCACGCCACCTTCATGTGCCGGCCCAGGCTGCCGAACGTCATGTCGAGCGGCTGGCACCTGCACCAGTCGCTGAGGGACCTCAAGAGAGGAGTGAATGCGTTTATCCCGGAAACCGGCGCCGATGACTTATCCCACCTGGGAAAATCCTTCCTCGCCGGCCTCCTCGCCCACGCCCGCGGGGCGAGCGTCTTCTCCACACCGACCATCAACGGCTACAAGCGCTACCGCC
>Ga0114945_10000903_pt1 | contig 18896 bp, 23 predicted proteins | sample OV2TP3_FD_87194 | JGI IMG/M metagenome (GOLD analysis project Ga0114945, IMG submission 87194) | Hot spring microbial communities from Beatty, Nevada to study Microbial Dark Matter (Phase II) - OV2 TP3 | ecosystem: Environmental > Aquatic > Thermal springs > Hot (42-90C) | place: USA: Beatty...
ATCAGCTCGCGTGCTCCGCGGCGCAAGAGCTCCGTGAGCGGATCGACGACTTCATCTTTCTTGCGAAACCGAACTACCGTATCCTGACGCATGGTGGCGTGACCCCTTGCTGGTTGCTGAAATCCGACATCGACACTCGAATTCCAGCAGGTCACGCCGCCTTCTTCAACTCACGTGCATACACAAGATTCGGTTATAGCTCAGGCGAAGTCCTCCGGGAACCGGTCACGGTTGCGGCGGACCTGCTCGTTGAGCCGCCTGGGCTCGACCCCATAGAGCGCCGCGAGATCGCCGGACAGGATGACCCGCTGGCCACGCACGGTCACGATCCGGCTCGCGATCGCACGCGTGCTCCCCGACCATTTCTCTCGCGGCATGGTGTCCGACTCAACGCCTGACCGCCGAGATAGGATGACGCGATGAGCAATCTCGCGCCGGTCGACCGCCTCGAAGTGCTGGTGCTGGTGGACAATCTCACCGACAGCCTCTCTTCGAACCCCAAGAACGTGATCCCGGAGTGGACTGGGCTGCTCACCGGTGGGCGCATGCGCGTGCTCTCCGGCGCCGGGACCTGCTGCGCGCATCACGGTCTGTCGCTCCTCGTCACGGCGCACGCGGGCGGCGGCAAGCGCACGCTGCTGTTCGACACCGGGCCGGACGCGGCGACGTTCCTGCGCAACGCCGCGATCCTCGGCGTGGACTTCGGCGCCGTGGAGGCGGTGGTGCTCTCGCACGGGCACTGGGACCACGCCGGCGGGCTGCTCGCCGCGGTGGAGGCGATCACCAAGGCGCGCGGGGCGGGCGTGCCCTGCTACGTGCACCCGGGCATGTTCGCGCAGCGCGGGGCGCGGCGGCCGACCGGCGAGACCGTGGTCTACGAGCTGATACCCCAGCCGGCCGAGCTCGAGCGCGCGGGCGCGCGCGTCGTCAGCACGCGCGAGCCGCAGCTCGTGGCGGGCGCGTTCCACCTCAGCGGCGAGATCCCGCGGCGCACCGCCTACGAGAAGGGCTTCCCGGGCCACCAGCGCCGCGGCGCCGACGGCGAGTCCTGGGAGCCCGATCCCCTGATCATGGACGAGCGCTTCGTCTCGGTGCACGTCGAGGGCAGGGGCCAGATGGTGTTCTCGGCCTGCTCGCACGCGGGCATCGTCAACGTGCTCGACCACGCGCGCGAGACATTCCCGGAGACGCCCCTCTACGGCGCCATGGGCGGGCTGCATCTCTCCGGCAATACCGAAGGGATCATCCCCGACACCGTGGGCGACCTCGCGAAGTTCGGTCTCAGGCTGCTCGCGCCCGGGCACTGCACGGGCTGGCGCGCGCTCGCCGCGCTGGCGCGGGCCTTCGGCGAGCAGCTCGTACCCTCGGCGGTGGGCAAGCGATACCTGATCTGAGCGACGCCGTCCTGCGCGTGACGCTGGCGAGCCCGGCGATGCTTGCCCTCGCGGGCGGGGAGCGGAGCGTTCGCGCCATGCTCGGGGACATCGAGGACGTGTGGCTCGAGCACCGGGGGCTTCGCATCCACCTCGACCGGCACCGCGCTGCGGAGCCGCGAGCGACCATCGTCTTCCAGCCCGGAAGCGGCTCCTACGGCCGCTTCTATTTCCTCGCCTGCGCGCTGCTCGCGCGGCGCGGCTTCGAGGTGCTGGCGATCGACCGCCCGGGGCACGGCGCGTCGGAGGGCGCGCGCGGCGACTGCACGGTGGAGGAGGCACTCGAGGTCGCCGCCGCCGCCATCGCATACGCAAGGCGGGAGTCGGCGCGTCCCGTGGTGCTGATGGGCTCGAGCCTCGGCGGCCTGCTCACGGTGTTCGCGCTGCTCGCCGGGCTCGAGCCCGATCTCGCCGTGGCGCACAACTTCGTCTACCCGGGAAAGCTGTTCTCCCTGAGGCTGCGCGCGCGCTGGATCGCGCGCTACCGGTCGCGCCCCTATCCGCTCACCGAGCTGGTGCACGGCTTCGAGCGGCTCTCGGCCGACCCCGGCGCCGCGGCGTACCTGCGCGAGCGCTCCGACCCGGGCGCGGCCTGGGCGCTGAGCGCGCGCAGCGTGGCGAGCCTCTTCGCGTGGCGCTCGCCCGCGCCGCGGCGTGCGCCGCCGGCGCTCGTCCTCACCGGCGAGCGTGATGCCGCGATCCCCGCCTGGGCGACGCGCTGCTTCGCCTGGTGGTCGGGGCTGCCGGGGTACGAGCTGAGGGTCATGCCGGGCGCGGGGCACCTGCTGTTCCACGATCACGCTGCGGACACGGTCGCGCTCATCGCGCAATGGCTCGGCGCTAGAATCGGGACACCAAGGAGGTCGCCATGATGAACCGCGACGAGTACGTCCAGAAGCTCAAGTCCCAGATCGACGAGTGGAACGCCGAGGCCGCGAAGTGGGAGGCGAAGGCCCAGGCGGCGCAGGACGAGATGAAGAGCGAGTACGAGCGGCAGCTGCAGTCCTTCCGCAGCCGGCGCGACGAGGCCCTCTACCAGATGAAGCTGCTGCAGAACGCCTCGGCGGACGCCTGGACCGAGATGATGAAGGGGGCGGACGAAGCCTGGAAGCGCATGCAGGACGCTTTCTCGAGCGCGCGCTCGCACTTCGACAAGAAATAGATGAGCGAAGCCCTCCCCGTCGTAGGGCGCGGGTTCTGCTACGAGGACCTGCGCGTAGGCTTTCGCTTCCGCACCCACCGCCGCACGCTGGCGGAGGCCGACCTCGCGGGCTTCGTCAACCTGACCTGGCTCACCGAGGAGCTGTTCACGGTAGTGGAGAAACCCGGCGACGACGCCTCGCGCGCGATCAGGGGCCGGCCGGTGCCCGCGGCCTTCGTCTACTCCTGCGCCGAGGGGCTGCTGCTGCCCACCATGCAGGACACCGGCCTCGCCTTTCTCGGCGCCACGCTCGAAGTCAAGGGCCCCACGCTGATCGGCGACACGATCCACGTAGAGTCCGAGGTGGTGGAAGCGCGCCTCACCTCGAAGGGCGACCGGGGCCTGGTGCGCTTCGCCAACAAGGTGATCAACCAGCGCGGCGAGACGGTGCTCGAGTACAACCCGCTGCGCTTGCTCAAGCGCCGCGCCTGAAAAAGGGGCCTGACCCCTTTGGGGGAGGAACGCCGTCCGATGATCGACCACATCGACCACATCGTGCTGACGACGCGCGACCGCGAGGGCTGCGTGCGCTTCTACTCGGAGGTGCTCGGCATGAAGCTCGAGGCCTTCAAGACGCCCGCCGAGACGCGCTGGGCGCTCAAATTCGGCCACCAGAAGATCAACCTGCACGAGTGGGGGAGGGAATTCACGCCGCGCGCGCACGTCGCCGCGCCGGGGACGCTGGATCTGTGCTTCATCGCCTCCGTGCCGCTCGAGGAAGTCATCGCCAGGCTCCAGGCGTCGAAGGTCCCGATCCTCGAGGGGCCGGTGATGAAGACCGGCGCCACCGGCCCGATCCGCTCGGTCTACGTGCGCGACCCGGACCTGAACCTGGTGGAGATCTCGGTCTACAATCCATAGCAGGAGGAACCCGACATGAAGACGCTACTGCTGGCGGCGCTCGCGCTGCCCATCGCCGCGTCGGCCCAGACGCTCGGCTTCGGCACCGCGCCGCAGGGCACCATCGGCTACAGCATGGGCGCGGCGATCGCCAAGGTGATCGCCGAGACCGAGAGCCTGCAGAGCCGCGTGCAGCCGTACTCGGGCTCGAGCGCGATCCTGCCGCTCGTCAGCTCGGGCGAGCTCGATCTCTCGGTGTGCAACGTGCTGGAAGCGCAGGAGGCGGCGCTCGGCGCGGGCCCCTACAACGGCCGCCGCCAGGCGAACCTGCGCGTGCTCGCGGTGATCTTCCCGATCCACGTCGGCTTCTTCGTGAAGAAGGATTCGCCGGTCCGCTCGATCGCGGACCTCAAGGGCAAGCGCGTGCCCTACGGCTACAGCGCTCAGCTGACCCTGAACCGCGTCAACCAGGCGCTGCTCGCGACCGCGGGGCTCTCGGAGAAGGACATCGTGCCGGTGCTGGTGCCCAACGTCGCGCGCGGCGCCGACGACTTCGCCGAGGGCAAGGCCGACGCCGGCTTCTTCGCCATCGGCGCGGCCAAGGTCACCGAGGTCGACAAGACCACCGGCGGCATCCGCTTCCTGCAGGTGCCGGCCGACGGCGCGAGCGTCGCGGCGCTGCGCAAGTTCGTCGAGTTCGCCTATGTGAACGAGGTGAAGCCCTCGCCCGCCTTCGCGGGCATCGCCGAGCCGACTCGCCTCATGGCCTACGACTACCTGGTGGTCGCCGGCGCGCACGTCAAGGACGACGTCGTGCACAAGGTGGCGCGCGCGCTGCACACCCAGAAGCCGAAGCTCGTAGAGAGCCTGCGCGCCTTCGGCGGCTTCAATCCGGCGACCATGCACAAGCAGATGCCGGCGCCCTTCCACCCCGGGGCGCTGAAGTACTACAAGGAAGCCGGCCTGCTGAAGTAATACCGTGGCGCGGCTGCGCTTCGCGCTGCAGGCGGCGCTGGTCGCCTGCGTCGTCGCGTGGGTGCTCGACCTGCAGCGCAGCCTCTTCGGCCTCAACCTCTACACCGAGCAGTTCCTGCTCGCGGTGCTCGGCTTCGCCGTCGCGCTGTGCTTCGTCACCGCCGGGGTGCGGCGGCCGAGCCTGAACGCCGCCGCCGGGCTCGGCGGGCTCGCGCTGTGCCTCGCGCTCGCCTGGCGCTACCCGGTGCTGGTGAACGAGCTCACGGCGCGGCCGCTGGACGGCATCCTGATGGCGGCGGCGCTCGCGGCCCTGGTGCTCGAGGGCACGCGGCGCATGGCCGGCTTCTCGCTCGTCGGCTTCACGCTCGCGGGCGTCGTCTACGCCATGCTCGGCCACCACCTGCCGGGCGTGTTCCAGTCGCGGCCGGTGGACTTCACGCGGCTGCTGGTCTATCTCGGCCTGGACACCAACGCGCTGCTCGGGGCGTCGCTGCAGATCGCGGTCATCGTGGTGGCGCCGTTCATCCTCTTCGGCCAGCTCCTCGCGCGCTGCGGAGGCTCGGGGTTCTTCACCGACCTCGCCAACGCCTGGATGGGGCGCTACCGCGGCGGCTCGGCCAAGGTCTCGGTGGTCGGCTCGGCGCTCTTCGGCACCATCTCGGGGAGCGCGGTCGCCAACGTCTCGGCGGTGGGCGTGGTGACCATACCGCTGATGAAGCGCTCGGGCTTCCCGGCCCAAATCGCCGCCGCCATCGAGGCGGTCGGCTCGACCGGCGGGCAGCTCATGCCGCCGATCATGGGCGCGGCGGCCTTCCTCATGGCCGAGGTGCTGCAGGTGCCCTACGTGGAAGTGATGATCGCCGCCGTGATCCCGGCGCTCCTCTACTACCTCGCGCTCTTCTTCCAGGTGGACCTCGAAGCCGCCAAGCGCGGCATCCGCGGCGAAGCTGCCGAGCGCCTGCCGCGCCTGGGCGCGGTGCTCAGGGCAGGCTGGTACTTCCCGATCCCGTTCGCCGCGCTCGTCTACGCGCTGGTGGTGCAGGGCATGCGCCCGGAGTACTGCGCGCTGCTCGCCGCGGCGGTGCTCGCCGCGTGCTCGCTCGCCTTCGGCTACAAGGGCGAGCGCGTGCCGCCCGGTGACATGCTGCGCGCCATCGTCTCCACCGGGGGCGCGGTGGTGGACCTGATCCTGATCTGCGCGGTGGCCGGGATGTTCATCGGCATCCTCAACATCACCGGGCTCGCCTTCGGCATGACGCTGCAGCTGCTCGCGATCACCGGCGAGAGCCTGCCGATGATGCTCGCCCTCACCGCGGTGATGGCGATCCTGCTCGGCCTGGGGCTGCCCACGGTGGGCGTGTACATCATCATGGCGACGCTGATCGCTCCCGCGCTCGTCAAGGTCGGCATCGCGCCGATGGCGGCGCACATGTTCCTGCTCTACTTCGGCATCATGTCCATGGTCACGCCGCCGGTGGCGCTCTCCGCGTTCGCCGCGGCCAACATCGCCGGCTCGGACGTCGACAGGACCGGCTGGACCGCGACCCGCATCGGCTGGGCGGCGTACCTCGTGCCGTTCCTCTTCGTGCTCTCGCCGAGCCTGCTGATGCAGGGCGCGCCGCTCGCCGTCGCCTGGTCCGTCGCCACCGCCTCGCTCGGCATCTGGCTCGGCACCCTCGGCGTAGTGGGGTATTTCTACCGGCCGCTGCCGGGCCTGCGGCGCGCGCTGCTCGTCGCCGCCGGCGTGCTCGCGCTCGTGCCCGCCGACATGTTCCCGGGAGCGTTCGTCACCGACCTCGCCGGGCTGGCGCTGGGCGCGGTCCTGGTCGCGCACGAGCTGCGCGGCCGGCCTGCGCCGGCCTAGACCGCGACCGCCCGGACCTCGCGCGCGAGCAGCGCCGCGAGCAGCGCCTGCGCGTGCTCCCGGTCGCGCGCCTCGACCACGAACTCGACCTCCGGAGAGCGCACGGAGGCCGTGCCGAAGACGCGCTGGTGCTGCACTTCCACGATGTTGCCGCCCGCCTCGCCGATCAGCGCCGCCACCCTGGCGAGGCTGCCGGAGACGTCCGGCATCGTCACCCGCAGCCTCACCAGGCGCCCGTCGCGCACCAGGCCCCTCATCAGCACCGCCGAGAGCACGCGCGCGTCGATGTTGCCGCCGCTGAGCACGACCCCGACCCGCATCCCGGCGAAGCGGCCGCGGTGCTCGATGAGCGCGGCGAGCGCCGCGGCGCCCGCGCCCTCGGCCACCGTCTTCTCGATCTCGATGAGGGCCACGACGGCGCGCTCGATGGTCTCCTCCTCGACCAGCAGCACCTCCTCGACCAGGCGCCGCGCGATCTCCAGGGTGAGCTCGCCCACGTCGCGCACCGCGAGGCCCTCGGCGATGGTGTCCCCGCCCACCTCGAGCGGCAGTCCCTTGAGCCGCTGGTACATCGCGCAGTAGGTCTTCGACTCGACGCCGAAGACGCGCATCCCCGGCGCCGCCGCGCGCGCCGCGGTCGCCGTGCCGCCGATCAGGCCCCCGCCGCCGATCGGCACCACGAGCGCCTCCAGCCCCGGCGCCTGCTCGAGCATCTCGAGCGCCACCGTGCCCTGGCCGGCGATGATCGCGGGATCGTCGTAGGGGTGGATGAAGGCGAGGCCCTCGCGCGCCTCGATCTCGCGCGCGTGCGCCGCGGCCTGCGCCAGCGTGGCGCCCTCGAGCACCACCTCGGCGCCGTGCACCTGCGTGCCCTTCACCTTGCTGTTGGGCGTGCCGCGCGGCATGACGATCACGGCGCGCATCCCGAGCCGCGCGGCGTGGTAGGCCACGCCCTGGGCGTGGTTGCCGGCGCTCATCGCGATGACGCCGCGGCGCTGCGCGCCCTCGGCAAGCAGGAGCAGCTTGTTGAGCGCACCGCGCTCCTTGAACGAGGCGGTGAACTGCAGGTTCTCGAACTTGAGCCAGACCTCCGCGCCGGTGAGTCGCGAGAGCGTGCGGCTGTGCAGGCAGGGCGTGCGCTCGACCGCGCCGGCGATCCGCGCCGCGGCGGCGCGCACGTCCTCGATCGAGACCGCGGCCATGCGCGATTCTATAGAATCGACTCCCGTGACGGTCCTGGTCATCGGCGGGGGCATCGGGGGCTTGACGCTCGCGCTGGCGCTGGGGAAGGCGGGCATCGCGAGCCGCGTGTTCGAGGCGGCGCCGGAGATCCGGCCGCTCGGCGTCGGCATCAACCTGCTGCCGCACGCCATGCGCGAGCTCGACGCGCTCGGCCTCGGCGCGTCCCTGGAGCGCGTGGCGGTGGCGACGCGCGAGCAGCGCCACTACAACCGCTTCGGGCAGCTGGTGTGGGCCGAGCCGCGCGGGCGCCACGCCGGCTACGACTGGCCGCAGCTCTCGATCCACCGCGGCGAGCTGCAGCGCGTGCTGCTGGAGGCGCTGGCGGCGCGCCTCGGGCCGCAGGCGATCGCGCTCGGCCGCAAGTGCGTCGCGCTCGAGCAGGACGCCGCGGGCGTCACGGCGCGATTCGAGAGCGGCGAGCGCGCGCGCGGCGAGTGCGCGATCGGCTGCGACGGCATCCGCTCCGCCGTGCGCGCGCTGCTCGTTCCGGGCGAGGGGCCGCCCGCCTGGCAGGGGATCAACATGTGGCGCGGCGTGACGCGCGCGCGGCCGTTCCTCGGCGGCGACACCATGGTGATCGTGGGCTGGCTCGAGGTCGGCAAGCTCGTCGCCTATCCCATCGACAGGATCGAGGCCGACGGGCGGCAGCTCGTCAACTGGGTCGCCGAGATCCAGTCGCCGAAGAGCGCGCTGCAGGACTGGAGCCTCCCCGGGCGGCTCGAGGACTTCTACCCGGTGTTCGCCGACCGCGCCTTCGACTGGCTCGACTGCGCCGCGCTGCTGCGCGAGGCGCAGACGATCCTCGAGTACCCGATGGTGGACCGCGATCCGCTCCCGCGCTGGACCGAGGGGCGGGTGACGCTGCTCGGGGACGCCGCGCACCCGATGTACCCGCGCGGCTCCAACGGCGCCGGGCAGGCGATCCTCGATGCGGCGGCGCTCGCGGCATGCCTGCAGCGCGAGCACGATGCGCCGGCGGGGCTCGCCGCCTACGAGGCGGCGCGCCTCGAGGCGGCGAACGCGGTGGTGCTGATGAACCGCTCCGACCCGCCCGACGCGGTGCTGCGCGAGGTGCACCGGCGCAGCGGCGACCGGCCCTTCGCGCGGCTGGAGGACGTGATCGGGCCCGAGGAGCTCGCGCGCTACGCCGAGAGCTACAAGCGCGTCGCCGGGTTCGACCGCGAGAGCCTGGCGCGGCGCGCCTCGCCCGCATGAGCCTGCGCGCGGCGGCCTGGGCCGGCGCGCTCGCGCTGCTCTACTTTCTGCTCGCCGGGCTCTCGCTCGGTGCGGCGCAAGCCCCTCGGCGCTTGATTCCGCATCAAGGTTTCCCTACACTCGGGCTCCGACGCTGAGGTCGCACGGGGGGCAGATGTCGGTCGATTCGGTCATCGCGCAGCTGCTGGACGCGCAGGATCTCGGAAGCCTTCAGGTGGCCTTCCGGCGGCTGTGCGCCCAGTTCGGCGGCGTAAAGTCCACGGAAGTGCTGCTCTCGGGAACGTACGGCGGGTTCGGTGCGTTCTGCACCGTCCGGATGCTGAAGGAGGAGGCCCAGGAGCAGCTGCTGAGGTTCGGCTTCCGGCCGCTCGGCGGCCGCCTCTACCTCGCCCTGCCCCTGCCCGCCCATTTCGAGCGAAGGGCGGCGATCAGGGCCGCCTAGCTCCCGCCTCGCGCGCTCTTGGCGGGCGGTTCTCCCGCTGCTCAGCGGCCCGCGGGCGGGAACTCGAGGTGCTTGCGCATCTGGAACCAGGACAGGTCGCCGGCGCGCCGGCGCCACTGCCGGTGCAGGTGCTCCGCATAGCCTCGCACGTACCAGGCCAGGCGCTCGCTGCGGTCCGCGCCCGCCACCGGCTCGGCGAGCGGCGCGCTGAACTCGATCCGGATCGTCGCATCGGCGGTCAGCGACACCGCGACGGGCACGATGGCGGCACCGGTCTCGAGCGCCAGGTCGGCGAACGTCGTCTCGAATCCCCGCATCCGGCCGCAGAAGGCAAGCGCCAGCTTGCGGCGCCCCTGCAGCCCGTCGGCGAGGATCTGCACCTGGCCGCCGCGCCGCAGCGCCCTCGCCGCTCGATGCAGCTCGCGCGCGCTCTCGATCGCGCGCACGCGGGGGTCGCGGATCTCGGCCGGCGTGCGGCCCCAGGCCCACTGCCAGATCGAGACGCCGGGGTCCATCGCCTCGTGCGACATCCACGTCCAGAACAGCTGCACGAAGAGCGTGTGGGCGTGCGCCAGCACCACGCCGCGCCCGGCGGCGAGCGCGGCGTGCAGGTGCCCCTGTCCCGCCACCTCGCACAGCGAGAGAAACGGGACCGGCGCCATCGCGCCGAGCATCGCGTGCGACACCCGTATCCAGGTATTCGCCATCAGGCTGTGCTGCACGATGCCCTCGGGGGCGGCGGGCTGGAGCCCGGTCTGCGTGATGAACTGCCGGACCAGGGCGTGCTCCGCGGGAAACACGGTGCGGTGCACCCACGGCTCCCCGCACCAGGCGCGCAGCGTCCGGGCGATCGACCGGTACGCCGTCGCTTCCTGTCCGGCGCTCGCGGCGCGCTCGCAGCTGCGTTGCAGCAGCCGGATGAAGCCCTCGCGCAGCTCGTCGCCGCTGTGCGCGCGCGCCGGGCCGTGCGGTGCGCTAGCCCGGCGGCCCGGGGACGGCATCGGCGTCGAGCGCGTGGAGGCGCTCCGAGCGGTCGGTCAGTCGCGGGCTTTCGCCGACGGCGTTGCGCGGACGCCTCTGCCGATCGAGCAGCACGACATCGTAGCCCGCTCGGCTCAGGCTGGCAGCCGCCACACTGCCGGCCGGCCCGCCGCCCACCACGACGGCGTCGCAGCTCGCCGGAACGCTCACGTCCGCCTCACGCCGGCCGCTTGGCGCCGACCAGCCTGGCGATCGCGGCGAGCGACGCGAAATTCTCCAGCACGATGTCCTCCGGCGCGATCTCCACCCCGAAGCGTTCCTCGATGAAAGCGATGACCTTGAACAGCCCGAGCGAGTCGATCAGCCCGGCCTCGACCAGCGGAGTGTCCGGTTGCGGCGCTTCCGCCGGCGGCGACGCCGCCACTTCCGCGACGATGTAGTCTCGTACGGCGCACATGATCTGCGGCTCGGATGCGGCAGCGGGCATCGACTCTCGCGCGGTCACGTCGTCACGGTTCCGCCGCCGCCGAGCTGGCGCGCGATGTCCTGTCCGGCGCGCAGCATTCGCTCCGGTGTCCAGCGCAGCCCGTTGCCGTCCACGAGCCGGTTGACGAAGGCGTAGAACGAGGCCGCCAGCAGCGTGTCCTGGATCTCGCGTTCGCTCCGGCCCGCCTGCCGCGCAGCGTCCACGTAGGCTGCGATGAGTTGCGAGGTGCGTGGCTCGAGTGGCGAGGCATCGATGATGCGCTTGAACGACGCCACGATCTCCCTGAGCGCCGGTTCGCGCTCGAACAGGGTGCCGAGACCGGCATCGTGGGGTAACGAGGAGAAGAACGGCATCTGCAAATCCTCAGCGCCTGGGCGAAGCGTCCGAGCGCAGCATTCTACCGGAGTCGGAGTCGCTCTCCGCGCGCGCCTGCTCGTGCAAGGCCACGCGATCCACCTTGCCGCTCGAGGTTCTCGGCAGCGCCTCCCTGAACTCGAACTCGGCCGGGATCATGTAGGCGGGCAGGTGCTGCGCGCAGAAGGCGGCGAGCGCGGCGCGATCCGGCGCGGCACCCGGCCGCGGCGCGAGCACCGCCCGCAGGGTGCAGCCGAACTCCTCGTGCGGCACCGGGACGACCACGGCCTCGGCGATCCCGGGATGCCGGTGCAGCACCGCCTCGATGTCGCCGGGCTCGATGCGATAGCCGCGGCTCTTGAGTTGCGCGTCGCGCCGGCCGAGGAACCGGTAGCGTCCCGAGGCGTCGAGCCGCACTCGGTCGCCGGTGCGGTAGACGAGCGCGGGGTCGTGCGGGCGCCGGGGATCGGGGACGAGCGCCGCCTGCGTCAGCTCGGGCAGGCCCCAGTAGCCGCGCATCAGGGTCGGCCCGCGCACGCAAAGCTCCCCCGGCTCGCCGGGCGCGACCGGGCGTCCCTGCTCGTCGAGCGCGAAGACTTCCGTGTTCGCGCAGGCGCGGCCGATCGGCAGCGGCTCGTCGCTCGCGAGGTCCTCGGCCGTCACCGCGTGCACGGTGCACACGTTGGTTTCGGTCGGGCCGTAGAGGTTGAAATAGTCCGGGTGCGGCAGCAGCTGCGCGAGGCGCCGCAGGTGCGGCTGCGGGAAGACCTCGCCCGCGAACAGCACCGCGCGCAGGCGCGCGTAGCGGTGCCGCTCCAGCCCCCCGCGCAGCGCGAGCTGGATGAGCGCCGAGGGCACCGAGTACCAGACCGAGATCGCCGAGGCTTCGATCCAGTCGGCGAGATTGCGCGGGAACAGGCCCGTCGCCGCCGGTACCGGAAGCACGGCGGCACCGGCGGCGGCGGCGCCGAACAGATCGAGCACCGAGAGGTCGAAGTGCAGCGGCGCGTGGTTGGCGAGCCGATCGTCCTGCTTCAGGCCGAAGCAGTCCACCGCCCAGTGCACGAAGCTGAGCGCGGCACGATGGCTGAGCATCACCCCCTTCGGCCTGCCGGTGGATCCCGAGGTGTAGAGGATGTAGGCGAGGTCCTGCTCGATCGCGCCGGGATCGGGCGGCGTCCTGGAGGGCGCGCCGGACAGCTCGGACCATCCGAGCACGTCCCCGCCCGAGGCGGCATCGACGGCGATGGCGCAGGGGGGCCGCGCCGAGGTCTCCGCGCGCAGGCGCGCGAGCCGCTCGCGCGTCCCGACCAGCGCCGCCACCCCGCAGTCCTCGAGCAGCAGCGCGGCGCGCGCGGGCGGGGCGCCGGGGTCCACCGGGACGTAGGCCGCGCCGCACTTCAGCACGCCGAAGACGGCCACGACGGCCTCCAGCGAGCGCTCGAGCTGGATCGCGACGCGCTCGCCCGCGGCGACGCCGTGGCGCAGCAGCAGGTGGGCGAGCCGGCTGGACTGCTCGTCGAGCTCGGCGAAGGTGAGGACGCGCGCCCCGCTCACCACCGCGGCGCGCCCGGGGACGCGCGCCGCGCTGGCCTGGAGCAGATGGTGCAGCAGGAAGGGCGTCACCGGCCCTCGTTCAGCTCGTCGCGCGCGAGCCGCGCCACCGTCTCCCCGAGCTCGGCGTGCTCTGCGGCCAGCGAGAAGTCCACCGCGCGATTGTTCCACAGCGGCGCGCCACCTGCTCTGATATCCTACGCGGCGCTCCAGGCGCCGGCCGCGCCCCTTGCCATGATCCTCAGCCACCGGCACCGCTTCATCTTCTTCTGCAACGGCAGGACCGGCACCTCGAGCGTCGAAAGATCGCTCGCGCACCTGCAGGAGGGCGAGCGCTACGCGTTCCGCGCACTGAACGTCTTCGTGGGCAAGCACATCCCGCCGGCCGTGTTGCGCGGTTGCCTGCCGAAGGCGGTCTGGTCCGGCTACTTCAAGTTCGTGTTCGTGCGCAACCCGTTCGACTGGTTCGTCTCGCAGTGGAAGCACAACTTCCGCTTGCGCGCCGCGGCGCGCGCGCCATGGGCCAGCACCGGCCCCGAGGGCGGGATCCGCTACCTGGGGCGGCCGATGGAGGAGCTGGCGCGCAAGGACGTGTTCACGCCCGGCGACGTCGAGCTGCTGTTCGAGTATCTCGCCCGCTACCACCGCGCCGCGCCCTGGGCGCAAGGCCTGTTCCAGTGCAATTTCGCCGACGATGCCGACGGCGAGCAGCTGGTGGACTTCGTCGGGCGGTACGAGGCGCTGCGCGAGGACTTCGCGCACGCGCTCGGCCGCGTCGGGCTGCAGGCGCGGCTGCCGCACCTCAACCGCACCGAGCACCGGCACTACGCCTCGTACTTCAGCGCCGCGTCCGCGGCGCGCGCGGCCGAGCTCTGGGCGCGCGATTTCGAGCGCTTCGGCTACCCGGCGAGGCTCGCGCCGTGAGGATCGCGTTCCTCGCCGAGCCCGGGGAGCCGTTGCGTGCCGGGGCGCTCGAGGAGGTCCCGCTCGGGGGCTCCGAGTCGGCGCTGCTGCTCGCGGCGCGCGAGCTCGCGCGGCGCGGCCACGCCGTCACGCTCGCGTGCAAGGGCGCGCCCGACGGCACCGAATGGGAGGGCGTGCGGCTGCGCGACCTGCGCGCCGCGGCGCGCGAGCTGCCCGGGGTAGACGCCATCGTGACGCTCAACCGCCTGATCGACCGCAGCGAGCTCGAGCGCCTGGCGCCGCGCCGCCCGCTGTACGTCCACTGGCACCAGAATGACGCGTTCTCGGCCTACGGCGAGCGGCTCGGCGACCCCGCGCTCGGCGCTCACGTCGACCTGTTCGTCTTCGTGTCGCACACGCAGGCGGCGGCATTCCTCGCCGCCCGGGCCCTCGAGCCGCGCCGCGCGGCGGTCATCGCGAATCCGGTGTCGCCGCCGTTCCGCGGCCTCTTTCCCGACGACGCGCCGGTGCTGGCGGCCAAGGACCCCGACCTGCTGGTCTACGCGAGCGCCCCGAATCGCGGCCTCGTGCCGCTGCTGCGCGGCGTGCTGCCGCGGCTGCGCGCCTCGCGCGCGTCGCTGCGGCTCGAGGTGTTCTCGGGCTTTCAGCTGGACCAGGGCCTGGGCTACCGGGCGAGGGACGGCGCGCCGCGCACCGACTTCTACGCGGCGCTGCTCGGCGAGTGCGAAGCCACGCCGGGCGTGACGCTGCGTCGAGGTATCCCCAAGCCCAGGCTTGCCGAGGCGTTTCGCGTCGCGGCGATGCTGTGCTATCCGTGCACCTATCGCGAGACCTGCTGCGTCGCGGCGCTCGAGGCGATGGCGGCGGGATGTCAGGTGAGCACCACGGACGTGGGCGCGCTGCCCGAGACCACGGGCGGTTTCGCCGGCCTGACGCACGCGCCGCCGCAGCCCCCGTACGATCAGCTTTGCGCCGACTTCGCCGAAAACACCCTGCGCATGCTCGCCGAGCGCGCGCGAGATCCCGAGGCGCTCGAGAGGCGGCTCAGGCGGCAGATCGACTACGTGCTGCGCAATCACGACCCTGCCGTGGTCGGCGCGCAGTGGGAGCGCCTGCTGGCGCGGGCGGCGTGAGGGGCGGAGCGTGGTGGGTGGTACTGGGATCGAACCAGTGGCCCCTGCTGTGTGAGAGCAGTGCTCTACCGCTGAGCTAACCACCCCGCTTGCGGAGCGGCGGATTTTACGCCAAAAAGGAACCCATGAGCATTAAGGGCAAGGCGTTCATCGTCGGCGCCTTCGAGCACCCTGCGCGCAAGGCGCCGGACAAGTCGGTGGCGCAGCTGCACGCCGAGGTGGCGAAGGGCGCGCTCGAGGACGCGGGCCTGTCCAAGTCCGACGTCGACGGCTACTTCTGCGCCGGCGACGCGCCGGGGCTCGGCCCGCTCTCGATGCTCGACTACCTCGGGCTCAGGGTGCGGCACGCCGACTCCACGGAGACCGGCGGCTCGTCCTACCTGGTGCACGTCGCGCACGCGGCGCAGGCGATCGCCGCGGGGAAGTGCGATGTCGCGCTGGTGACGCTCGCCGGCCGGCCGCGCTCCGAGGGCTCGAGCGGCACGCAGCCGAGGAGCTGGGGCCCGAACCTGCCGGATGCGCCGTTCGAGGCGCCCTACGGCCTGGTGACCGCCAACAGCTACGCCATGGTGGCGATGCGCCACATGCACGAGTTCGGCACCACGGGCGAGCAGCTCGCCTGGATCAAGGTGGCGGCTTCCCATCACGCGCAGCACAACCCGCGCGCGATGCTCCGGGACGTGGTGACGGTGAAGGACGTGCTGCAGTCGCCCGTGATCGCCGATCCCCTGCATCGCCTGGACTGCTGCGTGGTGTCCGACGGCGGCGGCGCGTTGATCGTCGCGCGGCCCGAGATCGCGAAGCAGTTGCAGCGCCCGCGGGTGCGCATCCTCGGCGCGGGCGAAGCGACCAAGGGCCAGAACGGCGGCAGGGTCGACCTCACCACCTCGGCGGCGGTCTGGTCGGGCCGGGCGGCGTTCGAGGAGGCGGGCGTGCAGCCGGCCGACATCCGCTACTGCTCGATCTACGACAGCTTCACCATCACGGTGCTGGTGCAGCTCGAGGACCTCGGCTTCTGCGCCAAGGGCGAGGGCGGGCGCTTCGTCGCCGACGGCAACCTGATCTCGGGCAGCGGCAGGCTTGCCTTCAACACCGACGGCGGAGGCCTGTGCAACAACCACCCGGCGAACCGCGGCGGCATGACCAAGGTGATCGAGGCGGTGCGCCAGCTCAGGGGCGAAGCGCACCCCGCGGTGCAGGTGAAGGACTGCGCGCTCGCGCTCGCTCAAGGGATGGGCGGGCAGCTCGGCACGCGGCACGGCTCCGCGACGCTGATCCTGGAGCGCGCATGAGCGGGAGGACGATTCCGGCGCCCGCGGTGAACGCGGAGAACCAGCCGTATTTCGACGCCGCGGCGCAGGGGAGGCTCGTCCTCAAGCACTGCGCCGACTGCGGCGCATACCACCACTACCCGCGCGCGCTGTGCCCGTTCTGCTTCTCCGGCAACACCGAGTGGCGCGAAGCGAAGGGCACGGGGACGATCTACAGCTGCAGCGTGCTGCGCCGCGGCGTGCCGCAGCCCTACTGCATCGCGTACGTGACGCTGGAAGAAGGCGTGGCGCTGCTCACCAACGTCGTGGATTGCGATCTCGACGCCGTGCGCATCGGCCAGAGGGTGAAGGTGGTCTTCAAGCCGAGCGAGGGCGGCGCGCCGGTGCCGATGTTCACGCCCACCTGAGCCCTGCGCTACAGTGGCGGCAATGCTTTTGCGCCAGCTCCTCGACCCGCAGTCCTGCAGCTACAGCTACCTGCTCGGGGACGCCGCCTCCCGCGAGGCGGTGCTCATCGATCCGGTGTTCGAGCAGGCGCGGCGCGACCGCGCGCTCGTCGCCGAGCTCGGGCTGGCGCTGCGCTGGACGCTCGAGACGCACGTGCACGCCGACCACGTCACCGGCGCGTGGCTGCTGCGCGGGCGCCTGGGCTCGAGGATCGCCGTGGCGAAGGCGGGCGCCGCCGAGGGCGCCGACCGGCTGCTCGAGGACGGCGATCGCATCGAGTTCGGCCGGCGCCACCTCGAGGCGCGCGCGACGCCCGGGCACACCGACGGCTGCCTGAGCTACGTGCTGGACGATTGCTCGATGGCGTTCACCGGCGACGCGCTGCTGATCCGCAGCTGCGGTCGCACCGATTTCCAGCAGGGCGACCCGAGGCGCCTCTACCGCTCGGTGCGCGAGCGGCTGTTCTCGCTGCCCGATCACTGTCTCGTCTACCCCGCGCACGACTACCGCGGCCTGACGAGCTCGAGCATCGGCGAGGAGAAGCTCTACAATCCGCGCCTCGCCGAGACGGTCGGGGAGGGCGATTTCGTGGGCTACATGACGCACCTCGGCCTCGCGCACCCCAAGCAGATGGCGGTGGCGGTGCCGGCGAACCTGCGCTGCGGCCGGCCCGAGGGCGGCGGCGCGTCCGGCGACGAGCCGGACTGGGCGCCGCTCACCTGCACCTTCGCCGGGATCTGGGAGCTGCAGCCCGACTGGCTGGAGGAAAACCTCGAGCGCGTGCAGGTGGTGGACGTGCGCGAGCCCGAGGAGTTCACCGGCTCGCTCGGCCACATTCCCGGCGCGAGGCTGATTCCGCTCGGCAGCCTCGAGGCGCGGCGCGACACGCTCGAGCGCGAGCGCCCGGTCGTGACCGTGTGCCGCTCGGGAGCGCGCTCCGCGCAGGCGAGCGTGCTGCTCGGCAAGGCCGGGTTTTCCAGGGTGGCCAACCTCGCCGGCGGCATGCTGCGCTGGCGCGCGCAGCGCTTCCCGGTCGCCGGCGGCCGCGAGTGACGGCCGTCCGCACGCGCTTCGCGCCCAGCCCTACGGGTTTTCTGCACATCGGCGGGGCGCGCACCGCGCTCTTCTCCTGGGCGTACGCGCGCCGCCACGGCGGAAGCTTCATCCTGCGCATCGAGGACACCGATCTGGAGCGCTCCACCGAGGCCGCCACGCGGGCGATCCTCGAGAGCCTCAGGTGGCTGGGTCTGGACTGGGACGAGGGGCCGTTCTTCCAGATGCAGCGGCTGGAAAGGTATCGCGAAGCCGCCGACCGGCTGATCGCCTCCGGACATGCGTATCGCTGCTGGGCGACCAAGCAGGAGCTGGACGCGCTGCGCGCCGCGCAGCGCGCGCGCGGCGAGAAGCCGCGCTACGACGGGCGCTGGCGCCCGGAGCGGGCGAAGGCCGCCGGGCTCGTGCCGCCCGAGCGGCCGCCGGTGGTGCGCTTCAGGACCCCCGAGCAGGGCACCGCGTCCTGGAGCGACCTCGTCAAGGGGCCGATCGCGTTCCCCAACGCCGAGCTCGACGACCTCGTGCTGCTGCGCGCCGACGGCGTGCCGACCTACAACTTCGGCGTCGTGGTGGACGACATCGACCTGGCGATCACGCACGTGATCCGCGGCGACGACCACGTCAACAACACCCCGCGCCAGATCCACATCTGGCGCGCCATGGGCGCGGCGCCGCCCGCGTTCGCGCACGTGCCGATGATCCTCGGCGCGGACGGCGAGCGCCTGTCCAAGCGCCACGGCGCGGTGAGCGTCACCCAGTACCGCGAGGAGGGGTTCCTGCCCGAGGCGATGCTCAACACGCTCGCGCGGCTGGGCTGGTCGCACGGCGACGACGAGGTGTTCCCGGCCTCCAGGCTCATCGAGTGGTTCGACCTCGCGCACGTCAGCCGCTCGCCGGCGCAGTTCAACCCGGGAAAAGCGCTGTGGATGAACCAGCGGTACCTGAAGGCGGCCGACGACCTGCGGCTCTCGGGCCTCACCGAGCTGGTGCTGCAGGACATGGGCATCGAGGTGAAGGGCGGGCCGCCGCTGGAGAAGGTGGTCGCGCTGCTGAAGGTCCGCGCCAACACCGTGGTGCACCTCGCCGAGAACGCGCGCATGTTCTACCACTACGAGACGCCGCAGCCGGCGGCGGTGGCGGAGCTGCTAACCGAGAAGACCCGGCCGGCGCTCAAGATGCTGCTCGCACGGCTCAGGAACACCGAGTGGGAGCGCAAGCTCCTCGCCGCGGCGGTGCAGGAGGTGCTCAAGGCGACGGGCCTCAAGATGCCCGAGCTGGCGATGCCGGTGCGGCTGCTCGCCACCGGGCGCACGCAGACGCCGTCGCTGGACGCGGTGCTCGAGCTGCTCGGGCGCGAGAAGGTGCTCGCGCGCCTTGCGCGCGCTCTCGAGTGCGACTGACCGCGGCTGCCCGATCGGCTATAATGCGCGCCCTTGCGTGGGGGTATAGCTCAGCTGGGAGAGCGCTTGCATGGCATGCA
>Ga0114945_10000904_pt1 | contig 18890 bp, 10 predicted proteins | sample OV2TP3_FD_87194 | JGI IMG/M metagenome (GOLD analysis project Ga0114945, IMG submission 87194) | Hot spring microbial communities from Beatty, Nevada to study Microbial Dark Matter (Phase II) - OV2 TP3 | ecosystem: Environmental > Aquatic > Thermal springs > Hot (42-90C) | place: USA: Beatty...
GAGCAGAACAAGGAATACGACGGGGTCGTGGACGCGGAAGTCATTTCTCAGACCGTGTCGATGATGACGCAGATCCCGCTTACGAGGATCGAGAAGAAGGAAGCGGAGCGCCTCCTGAATCTCGAGGACGAGCTCCACAAGATCGTCGTCAGCCAAAACGAGGCCGTCGGGGCGGTGGCGCGGGCTATCCGGAGGTCGCGCGCGGGGCTCAAGGATCCGAAGCGGCCCATCGGCAGCTTCATCTTCTTGGGACCCACGGGCGTCGGGAAGACGCTCATGGCCAAGGCCCTCGCCAAGATCATGTTCGGCGACGAAGAGGCGCTCATCATGATCGACATGAGCGAGTACATGGAGAAGCACAACGTCTCGCGGCTCATCGGAGCTCCGCCGGGATACGTCGGATACGAGGAGGGCGGCCAGCTCACGGAGAAGATCCGCCGTCGGCCGTACGCCGTCGTCCTCTTCGACGAGATCGAGAAGGCGCATTCGGACGTCTACAACATGCTCCTGCAGATCATGGAGGAAGGCCACCTCACCGACTCGTTCGGGCGGAAGGTGGACTTCCGGAACACGATCCTCATCATGACCTCGAACATCGGGGCGGACGTTCTCAAGAATCAGACGACGCTCGGGTTCAAGAAGGTCACGGTGGACGCCAGCTACGCCGCGATGAAGGACCTCCTGGGGAAGGAGATCGAGAAGCACTTCCGGCCGGAGTTCCTGAACCGGCTCGACGACATCATCATCTTCCGTCCGCTCTCGCGGGAGGATCTCCAGCACATCATCCATCTGGAGCTGCGGAGCGTGGAGGGTCGGGTGGCGAAGAAGGGCGTGAAGATCGTCCTCGCGCCGGACGCGCTGGAGTATCTGATCGACGAAGGCTACAACCCCGACTACGGAGCGCGGCCGCTCCGGCGCGCGATCGAACGCCTCGTCGAAGATCCGCTTTCCGAAGGTCTCTTGCGCGGGGAGTTCAAAGACGCGAAGGAGATCCACATCAGGCTCAAGGACAAGCACCTCTTCTTCGAGCCGGTGTTGCCCGGCGAGAAGAAGGAGCCCGCGGCGGCGGGCGAGGGAAAAAAGTAAGCATCCTCGCCGCCAGGATCAGACTCCGTCCTCGGCAGGGACCCGGAGCGGAAAGTCCTTCACCGCGAGACAATTGGGGTATAATTCGCTCCGTCCGATCGCCGTGAGAGTGGACTATCGCCGGCGGCTCGGAATCGACACCCTTCTCTTCCGTCGACGGAGGTTTGACATGCGTGCGTCCAAGACTCGGGGTGGGGCGATCCTGGTAGGATCTGTCCTCGCTGCCGCCGTTCAACTCTTCGGGACATCTCCCTCACAGGCGATGCAGGTAGACCTGGAGGGAATGAAGGCCGATCTTCAAACCCTGAACGAGAAGGGAAGAGAGATCAAGCCGGAAATGCTCGTTCGGGACTTCATGAAGTACGCGGGCGAGATGGAGCCGGCCGCCACGAAGCTAAAGCAGAAGCTCGAGGCGGCGGAAGCGCTTTGCGACCGGGACCTCATTCACGGAGCCCGGGGGGACATGAAGGCGGTCATTACCAAGGTCCGAGAAAAGAGCCACATTCTGGCAGAGACCATTCGCAAGGCGCGAGAGGACCGCGAACTGCAGAGATATGCCGGCAACGACAACGTGCGAATGAAAGACGTGACACCCATCGGAGAGGCTACCGTCACGGGAGTCAATTACGCGATGCGGGAAGTATCGGAGTCTCATGGGACCATCGAACCGAAGATCAAAGAGCAACGAGACAAGCTCGACGAAGAAATGTCGAAGACGCGCGAGGCGGTCATTCGGGAGTCGGATAGCTTTGGCAGACTGGAAGAGCAAATGGCCCGCCTCGAGGATGAGCTGAAGAACCTGTACGAAAAGAGAAAAGACACGGAGTCGAACAAGACGGACAAGGAAAAGGACTACAAGCAGGCCGTGGAGGAGCGGAAGAAGGCTCGAATAGAGTACCTTAAGCTCATCAACCAAACTCCCCCTCGGCAACTCCGGGAGTACGAAGAGTGGCTCCGCGATCAGAAAAAGGCACGGGAGGAGTACGATCGTGCCGATCAGAGGAAGGACAATCTTCACAAGCAAGTGCTGGAGTTGGAAAAGCGGCTGAACGAGATTCAGAACAACCGGATCAAGACCTGCGAGCAGATCCAGCAGACGGACGACGCCATGGAGAAGTCCGAGGAAAGCCAGGCCCGCCTTCACGAGCCGTTCGAAAAGGCGTCGTTGGAACGTGCCAAGTTCGAGCAGGTCTTCGGAAAGCGATAACGTCTCAGGGTGGACTCGAGGAGGGTGAGGTGATTCTCTGCATTCCCTTCGTCCTTTGGTTTTCGGTAGCCTTCCCTCGAGCGCAGGACAAGGGGGAGATTTCGATCCGGTGCGAGGCCGGAGTCGAGGTCTTCCTGGACGGCACCTCCCAGGGCAAAACCACGAAGGACGGTCTCACGCTGAAGGACGTCCCCGCCGGCAGGCACAAGCTCAAGCTCGTCAAGGAGGGACATCACCCTCAGGAAACCGAAGTCACCGTCGAAGCAGGCAAGACCGCTGCGGTCGATGTCCCACCCTTTCGACCGATGCCCGGCGAGATTCAGATCAAGACCGACGAAGGCGTCGAGGTCTTCATCGACGGGGAGTCCAAGGGGACGACTCGGAACGAGCCGCTGGTCGTGCAACGAGTCGAACCCGGCAAGCATCGGGTGAAGCTCGTTCGTCTCGGATACGTCCCCCAGGAGTTCGAGGTTCAGGTCGATCCGGGAAAAACCGTTCAGCCCAAGATCGAACCCTTCAAGCCGGACGTCAAGACATCGGAGTCCGACGAAGAGCCGCCCTATTCGATCAAAGACAAGACCGGCTGGCTCATCGTCAAGTCCCTGCCGGCTTCCTGCGCCGTCAGTTGCGAGCCGCTCGGTTTGGAAAAGGTGAAGAAGAGCAAGGAGCGGTGGTCGGCCTTCGGGATCCCTCCGGGCAAGTACCCGTTTCAATTCTCGATCGGGAACAAGAAGGTCGAGCAGGAGGTGGAGTTCAAGGCGGGGGGCAAGGTGTTCCTCATGGTGTATCTCGCCCAGAATCGGGTCACGGTGAACTTGGGCGAGATCTTGGTGAAGTGCGATGCCGGATTCGAAGTCTGGGTCGACGACGAACCGAAGGGCACGACCACGCAAGACGCCGGCGGGCTCCTCGTGCGAGACATCGCTCCGGGCCGTCACAAAGTCAAAGTGAAGAAGTTCGGGTTCAAGCCTATTGAGGAGAGTTGCAGCGTGGAGGTGGGGGCTACGGCGGAGTGCCGGCCGAGCACCTACAGTCTCAAACCGGAAATCTTCGTGTCGGAGGACGGCAAGGAGCCGGACCCCGCGGTGAAGGAAAAGATGTGGAAGCTCGTCGTGCGGTCTCTTCCTGTGGAGTGCACCGTCGACTGCTACGATCTGGAGCTGAAGAAGGCACCCAAGACGAAGCCGAAATGGGTGGCGTATGGAGCGATCGACGCACGGTTTTCGCTCACCTTCGCCGCGGGGAGGGAGAGCGTCTATCACGACGTCAAGATCGCTCCTGGAAAAACCATGTTCCTCATGGTGTACTTCGCCACGCGCAAGGTGGAGGTCGACAAAGGGGAAGTTCATGTTCAGGCCGAAGCCGGAGTGGCGGTCAAGGTCGACGGAACCTACCAGGGAAAGACTACGGACGCCGATGGGGGGCTCATCGTCCGCGACCTCCCCCCCGGCAAGCATCAAGTGACGGCGGTCAAACCGGATTGTCATCCGCAGTCGGGAGAGGTCTCGGTCGAACCGGGAGAGACCGCGGTGTTCGCCTGCAAGGCCTTCAAGCCGATCCTGACGATCGTCGAGGAAGGCGAACCCCCGGATCCCACCCTTCCCCAGAAAAAAGCGACCCTATTCGTTCGATCCTCGCCGCCGGAGTGCGTCATCGACTGCGAGCCTCTCGGACTCGAGGGCGCGAAAAAAACAAAAGAAACTTGGACTGCCTTCGGGATCCCCGACGGTGCCTTCGAGATCGCATTCACCGCCGGCGGAAAGAAGATCTCGCATCGGGCTCAGTTTCGCATCGGGCGTCGGGTTCGGCTCGGGGTGGATTTCGAGACCGGAAAGGCCGAAGTCTTGCCGCCGACGGCCGCCGATTTCGACTTGGTGGCGGACTTCACCGCACAATCGAGGTTTACCAGTTCGGGGTACATTAATTCCACCCACTTCAGTCCGGACGGTCGTTGGGTGGTGTCCAACACGGGGAACAAACTTCTTAAGGTCTGGGATGGGGCGGCCGCAAAAGAGTTCGATGCGTTTCCAGCCTCGGACGAGATCCTCGAGTTTTCCTTTCACCCGGATGGATCCACGGTCGCCGTGCTGGGTCGGATGGGCCTCGACATCTGGGACTTGGCCAAACGACGGCCCCTCCGAAGGCTGCTCCTGGACGAAAAAGAAGGCTACGCGCACCTCCTTCATCTGGGCTCTTCTCTCTTCATCTCCGTGAACACCGCAGGCGGGCAGAAACCGGAGGGTCGATTCTTGGACCCGCAGACGGGAAAGGTCCAGCGGACGCTCGCGCTCTCCGACTCGGTCGACGCCGTTGCGATCAACGCGCAGGGGACCCTTCTCGCAACGGCTCTCCATGACTACAAGATCCGATTGTGGAACCTCTCCGACCTGAAGGAAGCCCGGAAGCTCCTGTCGTTCCATCGGGATTGGGTCCATGGTCTCTCCTTCGATTCCAAGGGCCGGTACCTGGCCTCCGGAAGTTCGGACCGCACGGTCCGAATTTGGGACGTGTCGAGCGGCCGATCGACGAAAACGATCACGCTGTCCGATCGGGTGCGTTCGGTAGTCTGGAGCTCCGACGGCACGTACATCGCGGCCGGGGATATCACGGGGAGAGTGACCTTCCTGGATTCGGCCACCGGGAAAACCCTCCGTCAGATTCGCGCCCACAAGGGGGAAACCCGTACGCTCTGCTTGTCCCCGGACGGAAAGACGGCGGCCAGTGGAGGGCAGGACGGCCATGTTCGGCTCTATCGCATGCTGGAGTGAACGAGGATGAGAATCGAAGCGCTGGCCGCGGGGGTTCTCCTATGGACCGCGGCCTCGGCTCAGGCACAAGAGCGCGCGACGCTGACCGGCCACCAAGACGCGGTCAACGGAGTGGCGTTTTCGCCCGAGGGAAAGCTCGTCGCGACCGCCGCCGACGACGGCACGATCCGACTTTGGGACGCCGCTTCGAGCAAGACCGTAACGACGATCGCCGTTCCGCAGGACTATGTCACCGCGGTCGCCTTCTCTCCCGATGGGAGGACTCTGGCCTCCGCCGGCCGGAAGACGGGCGTGAAACTCTGGGGAGTGGAAGGCCGTCCCCAAGCGACTCTTAAGGGTACGACTTCCGAGACGATGTGCGTCGCGTTCTCTCCGGACGGATCGCTCCTTGCCGCCGGAAGCGTCCCCGGCGTTCTCATGATCTGGGATGCGGCCGGCGGAGCGCTCCGACGAGAAATCCGAGTCCATCCGACCTGCGGAGTGTTGCATTCGATCGCCTTCTCGCCGGACGGGAAAAAGATCGCCGTCGGGAGCACCGATCTCGCGAAGAATCTCACCCTGTTCGACGTGGGCTCGGGTCAGGAGCTCGTCGCCTTGGCCGGTCACGTAGGCGCGGTTCGATCCGTCGCGTTCTCGAAGGACGGAAGCCAAATGATTTCGGCCGGCGACGACGAGATCGTCCGATGGTGGGATGTCGCCCAAGCGAAAGAGCTGGCCGCGTTCAAGGGACACGAAGGAATGGTTTTTTCCGTCGCGTTCCACGGGGATGGGACACTCGCCGTGTCGGGGGGCGTGGACCGGATTCTCCGTCTTTGGGATCTTGCGGGGAAGAAGGAACGGGGGAAGTTCGAAGGCCACACGGGATTCGTTCGATCGCTCGCCCTCTCCGCCGATGGGCGGACGCTTGCCTCCTGCGGGGACGACATGACCGCCCGCCTCTGGAACTTGGTGGCGCGCGATCCTTCCCTGGGCACGCTGGAAGGGATCGAACAGGCCGTGATCTCCGTCTCCTTCTCTCCCGATGGGAAGCGGCTATACACCGGCGGCTACATGTCTCGGGTCAAGGTATTCGATCCGGCGACGCGCAAGGGACTTGCGACCGTGGAAGAGACGCAGGGTCCGGCGGCCCTGGCCCCGGACGCCTCGTGGGTCTGCAAGGGGGACGACAAGTCCGTCCGGTTTTTCGACAAGGAGAACAACGAATCCGCGGCATTCGATGTCGGCGAAAGCATTGCCTCGTTGGCCTACTCCCCGGACGGGAAGATTCTGGCCATCGGCACATTCTCCATGGTGAAGCTCCTCGACACGGCGTCGATGAACGAAATCGGGACCATGAAAGGACACAATGACACGATTTACGCCGTTGCGTTCTCGCCGAACGGGAAGATCCTGGCTACGGCCGGACGGGACGGAACGGCCCGGCTCTGGCAGGTCGCCTCGAAGAAGGAGCTGGCCTCCTTCAAGGTGGAGGGGCGCGGGGCGATGTGGACGGTAGCGTTTTCTCCCGACGGTAAGCGTCTGGCCTATGGCGGAGAAGACGGCGTGATTCGAATTCGCGAAATCGCGAGTCACCGCGAGGTGGCGACCCTTTCCAACGAAGGGTATGCCGTCCACGGCCTGGCGTTCTCGCCCGACGGGAAGAGAATGGCCTCGGTGGGAGGGTTCTCCGACCGCACCGTGAAGCTCTGGGACGCAACCCAGGGAAAACTCCTGATGTTCCTGGTCGGGCACAAGGCCACCGTAAAGTCGGTGGCGTTCTCCCCGGATGGGCGCTTGCTCGCAACGGGGAGCGATGATCGTTCGGCTCGTTTGTGGGATGTGACCCCATGAAGCTTCTGTTCTTGTTCGCCGTGTTGTGCGCATCCGTTTCGGCGCAGGAAATCGACACGCTCGTCGGCCATGGCGAGGCCGTCACGTCGGTGACCTTCGGCCCGGATGGCCGAACGATCGTCTCCGGCGGGCTGGACGGCATGGTCAAAGTGTGGGAAATGGGGCGCAGCGAGGAAAAGAAGAGTCTTGGGGGAGATCAGGGACCCGTGCGCTGTGTGGCCGTATCTCCCGACGGCAAGATCGTGGCCTTCGGTACGGATGGCGGCGCCATCCATCTCTGGGATCCGGAGTCGGGCTCGAAGCTCCGCGCCATTACGGCCCATCGCGGCGGGGTAACGTCCGTGGTGTTTTCCAGGGACGGCTCCACTATGGCTTCCGCTTCCGGCAGCAGCGGCGGCGACCCCGAGGTTCGACTCTGGACCGTGTCCTCCGGGGAAAGCAAGGGGACTCTCAAGGGGCATCGGGGAAGCGTGGGCGGCCTCGCCTATTCTCCCGATGGGACTCGCATCGCGTCCATCGCGGGATATGAGATTCGCATTTGGGAGGCGGAGAGCGGCAAGGAAGTCGCATCGACGGAGGGGAGAGCCCTCGGATACGGATCGCTCGCGTACTCGCCGGACGGGAAACTCCTCGCTATCGGCGCGAGCAATTCCAACGACGTGGAATTGCGGGGCGCCGATACCGGAAAACTGGAGAAGACGATTCAGGGACCGCTCACGAAATTCGGGGTGAGCTCGCTCGCTTACTATGGCGGCGGAAAGGGCCTCGCATGGTCGAGCGGTTCGATCGTGACCGCATGGGACCTTGCCGGGGACAAGCTCCGGGGAATCCTCGAGGGTCATGCCGAGCCGGTGACTTCCATTGCCTGTTCGCCCAATGGGAAAGTACTGGCCACGGCGAGCCGAGACGTCACCGTCCGACTCTGGGACTTGGACCGCGTCCCACGCTTGCTTCGCGGACACAAGGGGATGATCCTGTGCGCGACCTTCTCCCCCGATGGGAGTCTCGTCGCCACGGCGAGCGACGACCGGACCGTGCGGATTTGGAGTTCGACGGACGGTCAAGAGCTCCGCACGATGAGCGGGCATTCCGGGGATGTTCGGCAGGTCGCCTTCTCGCCGGACGGAAAGCGGATCGCTTCCGGGGGGAAGGATGCGACGGTGAGGATCTGGGACATCGCCGGCGGTGAAGAGAAACTGGCGCTCAAGACCGCGACGGCTCTCGTGTTCGCCGTTGCGTTTTCCCCCGACGGATCCACGCTCGCTACGGGCGGCGACAACCACGACAGGGTGACGCTCTGGGATACCACGAACGGGGCGGTACGGACGGATTTGAAGGCACCGGCCCACGGCGTGGATTCGATCGCCTTCTCGCCGGATGGAAGTCTTGTCGCGGCCGGATCGGGGGGAGTGGTCACCCTGTGGGAAACGGGCGGGGGTAAGGAGCGCGCGGTCTTGAGCGGACATTCGGGAAAGATCCTCGCGCTGGCCTTTTCTCCCGACGGCAAGACCCTCGCTTCCGGTAGCGATGGGCCCGACGACAAGACCGTCCGGCTGTGGGAAGTCGAGACTTCCAAAGAGATTCGAGTCCTGAGGAACAAAGGCGCGTACGGACTTCCCATGTACTCGGTCTCTTGGGCGCACGACGGCAAGACTCTGGCGTCGGCCAGCGGGGGCGTTCTGATCCTCTGGGACGTGGCCTCGGGAAAGGAACGGACGCGATATCCGCAGGGCGACGAGCTTCGGACGACCGCTTTTTCCAAGGACGGTCGCATGCTCCTCTGCGGCGGACTCGGGGGGGCCGTGACCGTCTATTTCCTCCGGTAGTCGGGATTCGCGCTACCTCTTCGGAACGATCAAGACGATTCTTCCTCCCCTCCCAATAGGACAACGGCAATGCTGCCGATGGGAGGAAGGGCGTATGACCAAACAGAAGTGCCTAATCCGCGGGAAACGCCCATTGTCCTCGGAAGATGGCGGGAAACTCGGAGAGTCGGAGTTTGAGCGTCTCCCGCTCGGCATAGGGTGCGTGAACGAGGATCCTGTAGGTACCGCTCTTCGGGCATTCCCATAGAGGGGGCGTGCCCGAGGATCTCGCCTCCCAGCAGTCGGTGCGGGAGAGCTCCCGCGGCTGAGACCGTCGGGCGCAATCGGAGAATTCCCGATATCGCTCTTCGCTCCACATCCATAGATCCGGCCGGCGGCCCTCGGAATGGGCGCGGGTCTGAAGGTGGAAGGCGTAGACTCGACCCTGGGTCGCTTGGAACGTGACGGCGATGGCGCAACGTTCGTGCGGAAGCGGATGGATCTGGCCGTACAAGTCCTCCCGGGTGCAGGATCGATCACCGGCGGGGAATTCGAGCTCGCTCCCCTCGACATGGTCCTGGCTTCTTCCGCCGGCGGGGCGCTCCCATTTCATCGGTACCGGTCGCCCGGCCGCGAGGCCCATCGACTGCTCGGTCTTTTGCCCATGAACTCGGAGCGCAAATTCCCCCGCGGATTTCGGAGCGAGCCACCAACCTTGGACGCCACGCTCCTTGTAGGTGCCCGCGACTCGAAGTTCAGCCGGACCGCTTCGATCCGATTTCCAGGAACTCCACGTCATCGATCCCGGTTTCGAGACGAGAAGGTACGACGTGCCGCGCGATTCCAGAGAGAGGCTCATCCATTGCCAGTGATGAGCGGGATCCGTCTTGACGGGTTTCCCCGGATCGAGACTCAATGTGGCGGGATTTGCGGTGACGGTCATTTCGCACCGTACCTCCTCGCGCCGGGCCTCTCCGCTCCCATCCTTCCACCAGAAGGCGACGACCTTGGCATCGCCCTTCCCGGGGGCGCTAGGGGGGCCTTTGAGCTCGACCGGCAAATCGAGGTTTTCTCCCGGCCAAAGAGACCGCGCGCCGGCATCCAGCCGGAGGAGGAGGGGACCCGTCCCGCGGTTCCGAATCCTTACGGCGTGCGCGATCTGATACTCTGTCCCCTCCAGCGCGCTGCGCGGGGAGTTTTCGATGTGAAGTCGTCCACGCCCCTCCAGCATGCGTCGAAATCGGATCGCCCCCGATCGGCCGAATGTCTGCTTCTCTCGGGGATCGATTTCGAGACTCGCGGCATTGAGATCGGTGATCCTCCAGAGACACTCCCGATCGCGAAAGACGACGTGGATCTCGCGAGTCTTTTCGAGAACGGCATGCCGTCCGACCGAGAGGTCGCCTTCGAAAGGTTCGATCGTCAGGAATCCGTCGCGGCGAATCTCGAGGAGGATCCCACTCTCGTGGACCCATTTCCCGATTGCGGCCTCGGTCAGCCCGTCTGCGAAGGCAAGCCACCATAGGAGCATCATCGGCCACACCTCCCGGGGGACCAGTCTATCGGCACGCTTGGAGGAAGGGAAGCCCCAGGAATTTCTTTCTACACGCTCGACCGCCGACACACATGAGGAGAGGGAAAAGGAGATGAGCGATGAGGATCCTCTCAGGTGCCTTGGTTCTTCTGCAGGCCTGTGGCTCGGGAGGCGCGGGAGAGACGCCGGTCCCATCCCCGACGGTATCCCTGAACGACACCTCCCCGCTGGGGATCAACCTCACGACCGCGGGTCTCAGCAACAACACGCCCGAGATCGTCTTCAAGGACCTCTTCAAGCAGTCCGGGCCCTGGACCACCACGGATCTCCAACCCCTGACTCCGGACGGAACGCCGATCCCGGCGCCGGGTCAGGCGGCCTGGACACAAATGTGCCGGAGTCTGTACGGTCACTACCCCGGCGGGACCTATATCTGTCTGTACGAGGGGTCGGGCCTCGTCCAGTTCGGATCCGATGCGACGATCGTCGGCGGTTCTCCCGGGCGGCTGGTCGTCGACGTTCGGCCGAGCCCCTCGCCCGACGGCATCCTCCTTCGGATCGCGTCCAGCAACCCCTCCGATCCCGTTCGGAACATCCGATTCGTCCCGGAGGTCTACGAATCGGACTCCGCGACCGCGCCGTTCCATCCCCCCTTTCTCGCGCGCTGGAGCCGGTTCAAGACGATCCGCTTCATGAACTGGCAGAGAGCGAATACGTCCACCGTGGTGCATTGGTCCGAGCGAACGCTGCCGATCGGGGCCCAAACCGGTCCGTTCGGCGTCGCCCTGGAGCACATGATCCAGCTCTCCAACGCGCTCCACGCCGATCCCTGGTTCTGCATGCCGCACCGGGCCAGCGACGACTTCGTCCGGCAGTTCGCCTCGTCGGTGGCCTCCTCGTTGGATGCCTCGCTTCAGGTTTATCTCGAGTACGCGAACGAGGCATGGAATCCCGTTTTCGCGACGGAACCCTGGAGCGGAGGACTTCGGACGAAACGCGATGATCCCGGCCGCCGCTGCGAGAACCGCGGCCCCCGCGAAGTACGGCCAACGAAGGCGCTTCGGGGACCTCGTGGGAGATTCGAGGTCAGCGATGAGCGAAGCGCAGTCCGGATATCGGTCCGCGGGATCCTTCGCCATCATTTTCCGAATCATCCCGCCGATGCGCTCCGGAATCTCTCGGCGTATGGCGCATGCGTCGGGTACAGGTTCCGTGAGATGGCGGCTGATGATCTCGAAGGCGGAGCCTCCGGTGAACGGAGTTTGTCCGGTCACCAGGTGAAAAAACGTCGCGCCGAGCGAATTGAGATCCGCGCGACCGTCGATCTCGCGACTGCCTCGAGCTTGTTCCGGGGACATGTAATGGGGCGTGCCCATGGTTTCGCCCGTCATCGTCAATTTCGAGCCGGAGCCGTCGAGGATGTTTTTCGCGAGCCCAAGGTCGAGGAGCTTGGCCCCCGATGGGGTCACGAGGATGTTGTCGGGCTTGACGTCCCGATGGATGATCCCCTTCTCGTGCGCGTGCCCGAGTCCTCGCGCGATCTGGCGGACGATCGCGACCGCAGCCGGGACGTGGAGAGGAAGATGCCGGGTAAGAGGCTCGCCTTCGCAATACTCCATGACGTAGTAGGAGTACCCGTGTTCCTCGCCGGCCGTGAGGGCGCGCACGAGGTTGGGATGCTCCAGTTTCGCGGCCTCGGTCGCCTCTCGGACGAATCGCCGGCGAAACTCGGGGTCCGACGCAAGGTCCTTGGGTAGGATCTTGAGCGCCGCCTTCTCGCGCGTGACGATATTCTCGACAAGAAAAACCTCGCCCATCCCGCCCGCCCCGAGTCTCTTGAGGAGTTTGTAGGAGCCGAGCTGCTGGATGCCCCGGTCCTCAAACTTCTTCTCGACCGCATCTCGCTGAGCCGCGGTAATGATCCCTTCCCGGAGGAGAACTTCCAGGATCGGCCTTCCACCGGATTTCCTCCGGGCCTCCTCGATCTGTCCCGGCGTCGCCATGCCGGTTCGTTCGAGGTAGTGGCCGACATCCTCCTCGGACAGGGGCATCGATGAGGAGTATCAGCCCGTCTCGCTCGGATGTCAAAGCGATTCCGGAGCCCACCGGCATGTTGACTTTCGGGGTTCAACCTCTATAATAACTCATCTCTTGGCGATCGGGGGGGCGGTCGCGGTACTTCTCCCTATCCGATCCCGGTGTCGCTCTAAGTGTTTGACGTCCATGGAGTTTCCAACCAGGTTCAATCCGCCGGAATCCGAAGGCCGGATCTATCGTCTGTGGGAGGGAGAGGGGTATTTCGGCGCCGCCCCTGATTCCACGAAGCCGCCGTTCGTGGTCGTCATCCCGCCTCCCAATGTGACGGGCTCGCTTCACATGGGTCATGCCCTCAACAACACGCTGCAGGATGTTCTCGTGCGTTGGAAAAGGATGGACGGTCACGAAGCGTTGTATCTGCCGGGCATGGACCATGCGGGGATCGCGACCCAGGCGGTGGTCGAGAAGGAGCTGAAGAAAGAAGGCAAGCGGCGGCACGAAATGGGACGCGAGGCGTTCCTCCAGCGGGTCTGGGAGTGGAAGGAGAAATACGGGAACACCATTCTCTATCAGCTCCGCCGGCTCGGTTGCTCGTGCGACTGGACTCGCACCCGGTTCACCATGGACGAGGCCTACACGCGAGCGATCCGCGTCGTCTTCGTTTCCCTGTTCAAGAAGGGGTTGATCTACCGAGGACTGTACGCGGTGAACTGGTGCCCCGGCCCGTGCCAAACGGCGCTTTCGGATTTGGAAGTCGTCCGCAAAGACGGCGAGATGGGGAAGTTCTGGTTCGTGCGGTATCCGCTCAAGGGCGGCGGCCAGGTAACGGTGGCGACCACCCGCCCGGAGACGATGCTGGGCGACACCGCGGTGGCCGTGAATCCGAAGGATCCCCGGTACGAATCGCTCGTCGGTCGTTCCGTGCTCCTTCCGTTCGTGAATCGCGAGATTCCCGTGATTGCCGACGAGTTCGTCGATTCCTCGTTCGGCACGGGGGCGGTCAAGATCACGCCGGCCCACGATGCCGCCGATTTCGAATGCGCCTCCCGCCACTCCCTCCGGGCCGTCGTGGTGCTGGATTCGCGCGGGAGCATGAACGAAAACGCCGGGCCGTTCCGCGGTCTGGACCGGTTCGATTGCCGGGAGCGGATCGTGAGCGAGCTCGGCAAGCTCGGCCTCCTCGAGAAGGTCGAGGAGACGCCTTCCTATGCCGGGCGCTGCTATCGGTGCGACACGATCCTGGAGCCCTACCTTTCCGAGCAATGGTTTGTACGGATGCGCGAGCTGGCTCGACCGGCGATCGAAGCCGTCCGGCGAGGGGATGTCCGGTTCGTCCCCGACCGCTGGAGCAAGGTGTACTTCGACTGGATGGAGTCCATCCGGGATTGGTGCATCTCGCGGCAGCTCTGGTGGGGCCATCGGATCCCGGTATGGTACTGCGCCTGCGGCGAATCCCTCGCCGCGGTCGAGACGCCGCCCGCGTGCCCGAAGTGCGGGACGAAGGAGATGCGGCAGGACGAGGACGTGCTCGACACTTGGTTCTCGAGCGCGCTATGGCCGTTTGCCACGCTGGGTTGGCCCGAGGAGACGCCCGACTTGGAGAAGTTCTATCCCACGCAGACGCTCGTCACCGGCCGCGACATCATCAACCTGTGGGTGGCGCGGATGATCATGTCGGGCTTGGAATTCCGCGGCGAGGTTCCCTTCCGAACGGTCGTCATCAACGCGACCCTCATGGACGACAACGGCGAGCGGATGTCCAAGTCCAAGGGCACGGGAGTGGATCCTCTGGAATTGATCGACAAGTACGGAGCGGACGCGGTCCGCTTCGCCCTCGTGCGCCTCTCGACCGGATCGCAGGACATCCGGTTCGGCCGCCGCCTCTCCCAGACGCGGACGGAGGACGCCCGGAATTTCGTCACCAAGCTGTGGAACGCCTGCCGGTACGTCTCGCAGAAAGTAGGCGCCGCGGCCCCGTCCCTGCCGGAGAATCCCGCGATCGAAGACCGATGGATCTTGAGCCGACTCTCGACCGTCGGGGCGCAGGTCTCCGAGTGCCTGGCGAAATACGATTTCAGCGAAGTGGCGCAGGCGCTCTATCGTTTCGTTTGGAACGACTTCTGCGATTGGTACATCGAGCTCTCCAAACGCCGGGTGGAGGAAGAGGACGCTCGCCGGACTCTCTCGTACGTGGTGGACGTGACCTTGCGTCTCCTCCATCCTCTCGCTCCGTTCGTGACCGAGGAGATATGGCAGCGCTTCCGGGAGCTGGGAGCCGAAAAGGCGGAGTCCATGATGTTGGCTTCCTGGCCCGAACCGCCGGCGTCCCTTCGGGATCCCGAGCTGGAAGAGGAGATGGATCTGGTCTTCGAGTGCGTGCGCGCGATCCGCGAGAAGCGCAACGCGAACAAGATTGCGGCGAAGCAGGCTCTGGCCGCCGTCATCTCCGCCCGCGACGACCGCTCGGCGCGGCTTCTCGAAGCCGGCCGGGGGATCATCGTCTCTCAGGCAAACCTTTCCGACCTCAAGATCGGCAACGGATTGGCGAAGCCCTCCCGGTCCCTGACGGCCGAGTCCGCCAACGCGACGATTTGGCTTCCCATGGGGTCCGATTTCGACGCGCGACGAGAACGGGAGCTCACCCGGAAAGAAATCGAGGAGCGCCGCCTCCGGAGGGAACGCCTTCAAGCTCAACTCTCGAACTCCGCGTTCCGCGCCGCCAAGCCCGAGCTGGCGGCCAAGCTGGAAGAGGAGCTCCGCGGCCTCGACGGCGAGATCGCCAGCCTCGAGGCGCACCGGAAGGAGATCGAAGAGCTGTGAAGTTGGCCGAGCTCATCCTCGAAGACGGCGCGGTCTTGGAGTTCGTCTCCCGCGACAAGTGGGAGGCGATCCGGAAGCTCGTCGACCACCTCGTGGAGAGGAAGCGTCTGCTTCCGGACCAGCAGAAGACCGTCTTGGACGCCCTCGTGCGGCGCGAGAACATCGCCTCGACGGGCATGGATCACGGAGTGGCGCTGCCGCATGCGCAGGTGGAGGGACTGGAACACGCGGTGGCGGCGATCGGGCTTTCGCCAAAGGGCATCCCCTTCCAATCCTCGGACGGCCAGCCCGCGCGCATCATCGTTCTTCTCGCGATCCCCAAGAAGAGCGTCCAGCAGCACATCCGGACGCTCGCGGGAATCGCCCGTCTTCTGAACTACGAGGAGATGCGCACGGCCCTTCTCGCCGCCAAATCCGAGCGAGAGGTCGTGGCGGTGATTCGCGACGAAGAAGCCAAAGAGTTTTCGTAACGGTTCCGAGGATGGACGCCCACCGGCCGCACAGATTTCGCAGAAGCGCGTCGGGAACGGCCCGTGAGACGCGATGGGCCCGTGGACGCGCCCCCAGATTGCGCAGAACGACGTGCATGGGGACGGCCCCGGATGCGCCATCGGTGCCAATCTACGGAGTTCCGAACGGATACGAGTTTTCCTAGCGCCCGGCGTACTCGCGCAGCACCCAGGCCTTCCACCGTACGTCGAGTTCGTCCAAGGTCCACCCGAACACCTTGGCGAACGACTTCTCGCCGTTGTCGTCTTGCCGGCGCAGGTCCTGGCAGAACTCGGCGAGCTTGGCGCGGTATTCCACCAGAAGAAAGTCCAGGAGGCTCCAAGCCTTGATGACCTCGAGGGGTTCGAAATCGGGAGCGTTCGTGCAGAGGATGACGGCGCGGATGGCGGGGTCTTGCTCCTCCAGGACGGAGGTCCGAATCGTCCGCGGCCACGTCTCCGGCTTGCGCGCATCCTTGACCTTCGGCTTGTTTCCGGCTTGGGTGCCCCCGAGCTCGACGCAGCCCCAGATCGCCGAACCGTGGACCGCGCCGGTGAACCAGTACGCGAGTCCCTCGAGGAGCCACAGCGGATCGTGGGATTTGGTTTTCTTGCCGACGGCGAACATCCGGATCAGATTCTGGCTCACGGCGTGGACGAACCAATCCTCGATCCCCTCGTTGCTGCGCGATCCCTGGTAGCATTCCGTGACGGGGAATCCGAGCTGTCCGGAGAGCTTTCGGGCGAACTCCTTCTGTTCGGCGTTCCCCCGGTGGAAGGAATCGACGTAGCGCACGTGCTGTTCGCGGTCCTGGAGGACGAGGAGATGCATTTTTTGCTTTCGAAACACGTCCTGTTGCGCGAAGAGCGTGTGCCACATCGCGTACGTATGTTCCGCGTGCTGGATCAGCCGCTCTAGGACCGGTGTGTCCAGGTGAGGCGCGGCCACGACGAATCGGTCGCTGGTCAGTTTCTTCAAGGGGAGCTTGAGGACCCGCTCGTATTCCGGCTCCTCCGCGAGGCTCGCCCCCTTCGGCGCCTGGGAGACGCCTTGGCGCAGCTCGGAACGAAGACGGATCTCCTCGGGTCGGGCCCATCCGCCGGACGGGAGCTTCTCGTATCCGAGCGCTCCGCGCGCGTCCGCGTGGGTCGGGTCGAGATCCAAGACCCTCAGCCAGAGCTCCTTCGCCTCCGACTCTAGGTCGCTGCGCTGAGCGAGGAGCGCGATCTGGGCGAAGCGATTCGCGAAGTCCTTTCCCACGGCCTCCGTTTTCTGGAGGTACTCCTTCCGCAGCCTCTCCGCCTCCTCGCCTTTCTTCTGATTCTCGGTATCCAGTTTCTTGGAGGGATCCAGCTCCCACTGACCGTTGACTTTGCGGTGTCCGATTTTCTTCCAGGCGGCTTCGCACTCCGGGTCGATCTCTTTCGCCCGGAAATACTCCCGCCGTGCCCATGCGTGCATCTTCTGTGTCGCGAGCCAGTCGCCGAGGCCGACGAGGACGGCGGCTAGATTCCGGGACTGTTTGGCGATCTCTTCCCGCGCCTTCTGACCCGGATCCTGACTTGCCGTCAGGAGGAGGAGGAAGGAAAACAAAGCCGACATTCACCCTATTATACGCCGGGATTGCGGGGAACGTTCTCGGGTGCCGGAGAGGGGGGGCAGCGCCTCTCCGACTCCGCCGCGGAGCGGTTTCGATCAATGCCCCGTATGCGGTGCCCGCTCAGAATGCGTCCAGTCGCGCCGTTCGAACGGCACGGCGCGCAAGTTGGCGCTTGCCCCAAGAAAGCGGTGCGGATCCACGGCACCCCTGCGTACTCTATACATGGTTCTCACAACTCTAGCGCTCGTCGCTGCGACGCTTGCCTACCCAGACGACAAGATTCGGATGACGGTCCAACGTGCCGTCTATTCGACCAAGGACGCCGAGGGCGTCACGTTCACGCTCCAAAACGTCGGCGGGACGACGATCTCCTCTCCGATGTACTGGTCCGTCCACGACGTTTCTCACGCTGTTCCACTCGTCTTGCCTCCTTGGGAGTGGGCCAGTTTCACCTGGAACAAGAGAGATCGCCACGGGAAGCAGGTTGGGCCAGGCAGCTACAAGATCCAAGCGGGTCCCATCTGGATCGGGGATCATTGGGAGACTCATACCCTGACGGTGGCGCTCACCTCTACAGGCGGGCTCGCCGGTTCCAGCTGGTTCCCCCTCAAGGTCGGAACTCGATGGAGCTACGTCGCCACGGACGGAGAGGTCCAGGAGTTCGAGGTCGCCGAGTGGCCGGGCGACTACCCGCCGGTGAAGGGATTCCCCATGCTCAAGGGAAAGCCCTTGGCGTTTTCTTGCGTTCGGTATTGGGGGTGGCCGATTTCGAGATTCTCCGTCCTGACGGGCGTAGGGTTCGAGCCCCTCTTCAAGTTCGACCGGCCCGTGGGAACCACGTGGAATTACAATGCGTTTAGGACGCTGGGGGTCGGAGCAATCGACGTCTCCGTCGTCACCCCGGCAGCCACTTTTCCCGAGTGTTATCGGATCGACGTGTTGAGGAACGGGCTTCCGGGATCGCTGCCGGTCCACCTGTGGTTTGCCCGCGGAATCGGTCTCGTCGCCTATCGAATGCGCACTGCGACGTCGGATAAGCTGTTTCGACTCCGTTCCGCCACGATCCGCGGGTCCTACGGTCGATGGTACACAATCGGGCAATCCTAGTGGCGACCCACAGTTGATTCTGGGGGTTGCGGAAGCCCGAGCGTCCGGTTGGACGCTCTCGCGGCTGAAGTGATCGCCGCACGCGTTGGGCGAACTCCCGAGCGTCAGGCTGCCGGGTCTCCACACACCCGGACGCTCGCCGAAGACTGCCGCCGGCGGCCAGGTGGGCGCGATCGCGGCGCGGGATTTCGAGGCCGCGCGCCTGCGAGGAATCTTCGGGTTCGACCAGATCGGGTGGGTCGATAACGGTCAGAATCCCGCCGGCCCCGCCCCTGCTCACGGGGCGACCGGGGGCCCTCGACGCTCTGGACGTCCGACCTCCCAGCGTCACCACCCGGAGCGCGCCCCTTCGCTGGAAGCGCTCGGTGCTTCGAGATGAGGGAGCCGCGCCGATCCCCGGCACGCTCTGGCCCGACCGCGGAACCGCGGTCATGCTGTACGAACTGGAACGGACAGGTGACACTCGAGTATCCAGTGAATCTTCCGATTACGGGCCACTATACATTCATGATCAGTGCCGCCAACCGATACGGCGAGACTGAGTATCTTCGGTATGTGTTCGCCTATCTGACCGGATCCCCCGCCCCGGCGATCATCATCACGCCGA
>Ga0114945_10000905_pt1 | contig 18870 bp, 21 predicted proteins | sample OV2TP3_FD_87194 | JGI IMG/M metagenome (GOLD analysis project Ga0114945, IMG submission 87194) | Hot spring microbial communities from Beatty, Nevada to study Microbial Dark Matter (Phase II) - OV2 TP3 | ecosystem: Environmental > Aquatic > Thermal springs > Hot (42-90C) | place: USA: Beatty...
CCTGGATATCCCCCTGGCGAAGGCTTTAGCAGCTTGCGAGGAGGACGTAGACAAGAGACAATCGCGTGTCGTCGCTGCGCTCCGACGAGCGATCACGATCAACGGAACACGTGATCACGATCGATCGGGCTGAGCGATCATGATGGCCGGAATACGCACGGAGATCGCGCGGAAGCTCACGCGCGGGCTGGAGCTGCTGGACGTGGAGGTGGAGGGGCGGTTGACGTTCCTGCTCAACCTGCTCGGCCTGGACCCCGGCCGGGACGCGTTCCGGGGGCTGGACGGCGAGATCATCGGGGCGCGCACGCGGGAGGTGCTGGAAGAGCTCCTGGGGGCCCGGTGCCGGCTGTCGGTGGTGGTCTTGGCCCTCGATGACCTCCACTGGACGGACTCGGCCTCGGAGGAGCTGCTGCTGCGCCTCATCCGGCGGGCCGAGGCGCAGCCGCTCCTGGTGCTGTGCGCCTTCCGGCCGGACTACCGGCCGTCGTGGGCCGGGCGGGCGGAGGTGGTGGAGCTGGCGCTGGCGCCGTTGTCCGAGGAGAGCTGCCTTCAGCTCGTGCGCGCCGCCTGGGCGCCGAGGCGCTGCCCGAGCCGGTCACCCGCCTGATCGCGGACAAGGCCGAGGGCAACCCGTTGTTCGCCGAGGAGCTGACGCGCTACCTGGCGGAGAGCGGCGGCCTCGTGCGCACAGGGGAAGGCCTGTCGCTCCGGGCTGACGCGGCTCGCCTGTCTCTGCCGGGAAGCCTGCAGGACCTGGTCATGGCCCGGGTGGATCGCCTGCCGGAAACCGCCCGGGCGGTGCTCCAGGTGGCTTCGGTTATCGGCCGCCGCTTCTCGCGTGAGGTGTTGCAGACGGCCGCCGGCGTGAACGGCCACCTTCCTGACTGCCTCCGGGAACTGGAGGCCCAGGAGCTGATCTTTCGCGAGCGGGGCCCGGAGGACGAGCAGTACGTCTTCAAGCATGCGCTGATCCAGGAGGCCGTGTACGGGAGCCTCCTCACGACCCGGCGCGCGGACCTGCACGCGCACGTGGCGGAGGCCATCGAGCGGAGCTACGGCGACCGGCTCGCGGAGTGGGCCGAGGTGCTGGCCAACCACTGGGGCCAGACCCCGCGCGTGGACAGGACCATCCAATACCTGAGGCTGGCCGGCGAGAAGAGCCTGCGGGTCTATGCGGTCGAGGCCGCGCACCGGCACTTTCAGGGGGCCGCACAGCTCCTGGAAGCGAATCCAGGTTGCGCCGACGACCGCTTCCTGGCCGACATGGTCCTCGCGTGGGCTCGCGCCTACTACTACCGGAAAGACTTCCACGGCCTGATCGGGCTGACGCGCTACCTGCCGCGTGTCGAGGCCCTGGGCGACCAGCGCCGGCAGTCCCTGCTCCTCTTCTGGCTCGGGTTTGCTCACGTCACGGCTGCGCACTACGAGGCGGCCGATTCCGTCTGCAAGAAGGCCCTCGCCCTGGGCGAGGCGCTCGGCGACGAGGAATGCATCGGCTATCCGTGCATGGGGCTGGCGTTCCTGTACGAGATGAAGCCGTTCGGCGAACCGCGTGACGTCGTCGTGCGGTTCGCCCGGCGAGGCCTGGAGATCGCCGAGCGGCTGAACGACGTCTATCTGATATCCGCCAGGCCCTCGCATGACCCCCCGTCCGCCCCTCGCAGGAGCACCCTGATGCCTCTGGAGAGGGTTCGCGGACCGCCCTTCCACATCCTGAGCCTTGCAGATGGCCGAAGGGGCATGTCTGCCCTGCGAATCGAAGAGGCCGATGGAGGTCAGTTATGCACGCAAGAGTGGTGTATACACAGGTTCAGTCCGGCAAGATCGATGAAGCAATCCGTATCTATCGAGATTCCGTGGTGCCAGCGGCCGAGAAGCAGAAGGGATTCAGAGGTGGTTATCTCCTGACAGACCGTGCCACTGGCAAGGGGATCTCGATCAGTCTGTGGGAGACCGAAGCTGACATGAAGGCGAGCGAAACCAGCGGGTACTTGCAGGAGCAGATTGCCAAGTTCGGTGGCCTGTTTGCCGGACCGCCGATCCGCGAGGCGTTCGAGGTCAGCGCGCACTTGGTGAAGTGAGCGTTGCCACGAGTGCAGGACTACAGGCGCTAGGTAGTGGGCGCGGCGGGGCCGGCAGGCGGGCCGCTGAGCGGGTACGAACGGCTCGCGCTCGCCGTCGCCGGCTCGCGCGCGGGGGCATGGCTCTACCTCCACGTCTTCACCCGTGTCGATCGCCTGCTGCTGCGCGCGTCCGCAGGGCGCCTCTCCACGGCGCTCGGGACCCGCTTGCGCCACCACGTGGTCCTGCTCACCACAACCGGCGCCCGGAGTGGACTCCCGCGGACCGTCCCGCTGCTGGCGCTGCTCGAGGGTGACGACGTCGTACTGGTCGCCTCGAAGGGCGGCCACCCGCAGCACCCCGGCTGGTACATGAATCTGCGGGCGAACCCCCGGGTTACCGTCACGCTCGGAGGTCGGAGCAGCGCGCGCATCGCCCGCGAAGCCGACGGCGCGGAGCGTGAGACGCTCTGGCAGAAGATCATCGAGCACTTCCCCGGCTACGCGGACTACCAGGCGCGGACTGCTCGGCGCATCCCGGTGGTCGTGCTGTCGCCGGCGCCGCCGGGAGTGGATCCATAGTGAACCGCTGCGCGCGTTGCGGGGCCGAGAACCGCCCCGGTCGCCGCTTTTGCGCGGAGTGCGGCGAGCCGCTGACCCAAGCCTGCCCGGCCTGCGGGTTCGCCAATGAGCCCGGCGAGAAGTTTTGCGGCGGTTGCGGACAGCTGCTGGGCGCTACCCCGGCAGCGGCCGAGTTCGCCGCGCCGGCGTCCTACACTCCGAAGCACCTCGCCGAGAAGATTCTCACCTTCCGGAGTGCGCTCGAGGGCGAGCGCAAGCAGGTCACCGTGCTCTTCTGCGATCTCGCGAACTCGACCGGGCTGGCCGAGCGGCTGGGGCCGGAGGGGATGCACGCGCTGCTGAATCGGTTTTTCGAGCTGGCGCTTGGCGAGGTGCACCGGTACGAGGGCACGATCAACCAGTTTCTCGGCGACGGCTTCATGGCCCTATTCGGCGCGCCCCTGGCCCACGAAGATCACGCCCGGCGGGCTGTCCTGGCCGCGCTCGCGATTCAGCAAGCCCTGCAGGAACACCGCCCCGCCCTCAGCGAAGGCCTCGCGGTGCGGATGGGGCTGAACACGGGGCTGGTCGTCGTTGGCGGGATCGGTAATGACCTCCGGATGGACTACACGGCCGTCGGGGACACCACCAACGTGGCCGCCCGACTGCAGCAGCTTGCGGAGCCCGGCACGGTCCTCGTGGGGAAAGCGACGGCGCGACTCGTCGAGGGTTATGTGGGCCTCGAGCGGATCGGCCCGGTCCAGCTCAAGGGGAAGGACGAGTCCATCACCGCCTACAAGCTTCTCGGGCTCGGGCCCCGCCGGACTCGCCTCGAGGGGCTGGGCGCGCGCCCGCTGAGTCCGTTCGTCGGTCGGGAGCGAGAGCTGCGGACGCTGCACGAGATCCTGGCCCAGGTCGAGGCGGACCGCGGACAGGTGGTGGGTATGGTGGGCGAGGCCGGGGTCGGGAAATCGCGGCTCCTCTACGAGTTCCGCCGGAGCCTCGAGAGCGAGGCCGTGACGTACCTCGAGGGGCGTTGTGTCTCGTACGGGAGCGCCACGCCGTACCTGCCCGTGCTCGACCTGGTGCGTCGGGCCTGGCAGATCGCCGAGACCGACCCGCTCGCCGTGGTCGTTGAGAAGGTGGAGGCCGCCCTCCGGGCCGTGGGCATGCCGGCCGAGGAGACCGCGCCCTACCTCCTCGTCCTCCTCGGGATCAAGGAGCGAGCGGACCGGTTGGCCACGCTGACTCCGGAGGCGATCCGCGTGCGGACCTTCGAGATCCTTCGAGAGCTCTGCGGGCGAGCCAGCCGGGATCGACCGCTCGTCCTTGCCGTGGAGGATCTCCACTGGATCGACATGACCTCCCAGGAGTTCATCGCCTCGCTGGTGGACGGTCTCAGCGGCGCCCGAATCCTGCTCCTCCTGACCTACCGACCCGGGTATCGTCCGCCGTGGATGGAGAAGTCGTACGCCACGCAGGTGGCGCTCCGCGCACTGTCATCACGAGAGAGCGCGATCGTGCTGGAGGCCGTGCCCGGCGCCAGCGGAATTCCCGAGGCCCTCGCCCAGGCGGTCCTCCAGAAGGCGGAAGGCAACCCCTTCTTCCTCGAGGAGCTGGCACGCGCCATGGCGGAGCGCGGGGAGCCGGGCGTTGCCGTCCCGGAGACCGTCCAGGAGGTCCTGGTTGCGCGGATCGACCGTCTACCAGACGGTCCCAAGCGGGTGCTCCAGACCGCCGCGATCCTCGGACGCGAGTTCCCGCTCCGCCTCCTCCGCGCGATCTTGGAGCGTCCGGGGGATCTCGAGCATCACCTCGCAGAACTCACGCGGCTGGAGTTCCTGTTCGAGCGGTCCCGCGCGGACGAGCGCGTCTACGTGTTCAAGCACGCGCTGACGCAGGAGGCGGCGTACGCGGGCCTCCTGCTGCCGCGCCGCCAGACCCTCCACGCCGCGGCCGGCCACGCCCTGGAAACCCTGTACGCCGGGCGACTGGAGGAGGTCTACGACCGACTCGCGTACCACTTCGCGCGGACGGACGAGGTCGCCCAGGCGGTCGAGTATCTGGTCGCATTCGCCCGGAGGGCGGCGCGGGGCTTCGCGCTGGCCGAAGCCGCGACGGCGCTCGAGGAGGCCCTCGGGCTCGCCGAGCGGCTGCCGGCCGAGGAGCGGGAGCGCTGCCTGCTCGACATCGTCCCGCGGCTCGCCCGCGCGCTCGCCTTCCTCGGGCGAGTCGAGGAAGCGCTTGACCTCCTCCTCCGGCATCGGGAGCGCATCGAAGCGGTCGGGAATCCGCTGGTAGCCGGCCACTACTACCTGATGTTGGCGAACACGTACACCTTCCTGGCCGACCAGGAGCGGACCGTCGAGAGCGCCCGCCGAGCCATGGAGGAAGCGCAGCGCTGCGGCGACCAGCCGACGTTGGCAAAAGGCCATTACCTCCTGGCCTTCGGAAGCTTCTGGGCCGGGCAGTTCCGCGAGGGTATCGAGCACGGCCGAGCCGCTGTTGCCTTGCTCGAGGGGACCGACGAGCGCGTGTGGCTCGGGCAGACCTATTGGATCCTGGGGCTGAACTACTCGTCCCAGGGCGATCTCGGCGCGGCGCTGGACGCGCTCGGGCGGGCCCGCGCGATCGGCGAGGCCATCGGCGATCCCCGTGTTTATTGTTCCGCCCAGCGGGTCATCGGGGTGGTCCACGTCCTGACGGGACACTGGCAGGCGGGGATCGAAGCCTGCCAAAGTGCCCTCCGTTCCTCGAAGGATCCGTTCAACACCGCGGAGTCCATGGGCTATCTGGGCATCGCGTATCTGGAACAAGGAGACCCGGCCAAAGCGCTGCCGCTCCTCGAGCAGGCGGTCCAGCAATTCGCCCGCTTCCAAGGTCGCGCCGATCAAGGGTGGTACACGGCCTACCTCGCCGAAGCCTGGCTCCTCAGCGGGCAGATCGACAAGGCTCGGGAGTGCGCCAGGGAAGGACTAGAACTGGCCCGGCGAGCGAAGTACTGGGTAGTGGTCGGCTCCGCGCAGCGGGTGCTCGGCCGACTCGCCCAGGTCACCGGGGCTTACGCGGAGGCGGGAAACCATCTGGATGAGGCCCTTGCGCTCTTCACATCCATCCATGCCCGTTACTACGAAGCGCGGACTCGCCTCGATCTCGCCGAGCTCGCACACGCGCGCGGCAACCGCGATGGCGCGGCCCGCCACCTCGCGGAGGCCTACCCGCTGTTCCGCGCCCTGCCGGCTCCCAGGTACGTCGAGCGGACCGAACAGCTCGCACGCGAGTTCGGAGTCGCCCTCGCAGAGACCACTGACCAGCGATGATCTGCGCGGCCTGCCAGCACGAGAACCCTGAGGGAGCGAAGTTTTGCAACGGGTGTGGCGCCAAGCTCGAAGCGTCCCCGCGGCTTGACGCCCGCTTCGCCGCGCCCCACGGCTACACGCCCCCGCACCTTGCCGAGAAGATCCTGACGGCCCGGAGCGCGCTGGAGGGGGAGCGCAAGCAGGTGACGGTGCTCTTCTGCGACCTGGCGAACTCGACGGCGCTCGCCGAGCGCCTGGGTCCTGAGGACATGCACACCCTCCTCAACCGCTTCTTCGAGCTGGCCCTGGCCGAGGTCCATCGGTACGAAGGCACGATCAATCAGTTTCTCGGCGACGGCTTCATGGCCCTGTTCGGGGCCCCGGTAGCCCATGAGGACCACGCGCGGCGAGCGGTACTGGCAGCACTGGGGCTTCAGCAGTCGCTGCGCGAGCGGCAGACCGAGTTCGGCCACGCGCTGTCGGCCCGGATGGGGCTGAATACCGGGCCGGTGGTCGTCGGGAAGATCGGGGACAACCTGCGAATGGACTACACGGCCATCGGCGACACGACGCACCTGGCCGCGCGCCTCCAGCAGGTCGCCGAGCCGGGGGCGGTGTACGTGAGCGAGAGCACGCTCCGGCTCGTTCAGGACCACGCGGACTGCGAGGCGCTCGGCACACGGGCGGTCAAAGGCAGGGCCGAGCGGGTCGCGGTCTATCGAGTCGTGGGCACGCGGGCCCGACCCGTGACAGGCCGCGAGGCTGCCGGGATCGGGTCCCCACTCGTAGGACGCGAGGAGGAGGTCGCGGCGCTCCTGAGGAGTATCGAGCGGCTTCAAGCCGGGCAGGGTGGCATCGTGGGGATCCTCGGGGAGGCGGGGCTGGGAAAGTCGCGGCTGGTGACGGAGGTGCGCCGCAAGGTAGCCGACCGCGACCTCTTCTGGCTGGAGGGCCGGGGGCTCTCGTTCGGACAGACGCTGGCCTACTGGCCGTTCCTGGAGATTCTCCGGGGCTGGGCGGGCATCACCGAGGACGACGGCGACGCGGAGAGTTGGGGGAAGCTCGCGCGTCGGGTGGAGGGCCTGTTCTCCGGGGAGGTAGCCGAGGTCCTCCCGTATCTAGCCACCCTGCTGGGCGTGACGGTCCGGCCGGAGCACGAGGAGCGGGTCAAGTACCTGGACGGGGAGGCGATGGGGCGGCAGGTGTTCCGGACGGTGCGGCGGCTGTTCGAGCGGCTGGCTCGGGAGCGGCCGACCGTCATTGTCTTCGAGGACCTGCACTGGGCGGACCAGTCGTCGGCAGAGCTGATCGAGCATTTGTTTCCGCTGGTCGAGACCGTGCCCTTGCTCCTCTGCGGGGTGGGCCGGCCGGACCGGGAGAGTCCAGCCGCCCGACCGACTGCGCGCCGTAGCCCGGAATGAGTATCCGACGTGCTACACCGAGGTCGCGCTCGCGCCCCTGCTGCCGTCAGCGAGCGCCGTGCTGGTGGAGCACCTGGTGAGCGAGGACCCGCCGCCCCGCCTGCGGGAGCTGATCCTCGAGAAGACCGAGGGGAACCCGTTCTTCATGGAGGAGGTGGTGCGGGCGCTCATCGACACTCGCGTCCTCATGCGCCAGCCGGGGACAGCCTCCTGGCGCCTGACGGCGCCGGTGGACCAGATCGCCATCCCGGACACGATCCAGGGCGTGATCATGGCCCGGGTGGACCGGCTGGAGGAGGACGTCAAGCAGGTCTTGAAGCTGGCGGCGGTGATCGGGCGGAGCTTCTTCTACCGGGTGCTGCGGGCGATCTCAGAGGCGGAACGTGAGCTGGACGGACACCTCACGGAGTTGCAGGACCTCGAGCTGATCCGGGAGCGGCGACGGGTGCCAGAGCTGGAGTACATCTTCAAGCACGCGTTGGTGCAGGAGGCGACGTACGGGAGCATCCTGCAGGACCGGCGGCGGCAGCTGCACCGGCGGGCGGGGGCGTGCATCGAAGCGCTCTTCGCCGACCGGCTGGAGGAGTTCTATGGCCTGCTGGCATATCACTACGCGCGGGCCGAGGACTGGCAGAAAGCGCAGGCGTACCTCTTCAAGGCGGGGGACCAGGCAGGGCGAATCGCGGCGGATGCCGAGGCGCTCGCGCACTACCGCCAGGCGATGGACGCGTACGCGCGCGCCTTCGGTGACCGCTGGGAGCCTGTGGAGCGAGCCTCGCTGGAGCGAAAGATTGGCGAGGCCCTCTTCCGGCAGGGAGACCGCAACCGAGCCGGCGAGTACTTGCAGCAGGCATTGGCCTATCTGGAAGCGCCATACCCGACCTCGCGGTGGGGGATTCGCCTGGGCATTGCCCGCGAGCTTCTTCGCCAGGTCTGGCACCGGGTACCCGCGTGCTCCGTGCCGGCGGTCAACCGAGCCGGTCCTGTCGCGGAGGAGCGCTCCCGCCTCTACCTCCTGATGGGCTGGATCGATTACGAGGCGGATCCGGAACGGTTGGTCTTGGATACGCTCACCCTGTTGAACTTCTCCGAGCGAAGGGGCGTTCCCGACGGTATCGCGGCGGGCTACATGGGGGTGGGGTTGATCTGTGATCTCATACCGTTGTTTGGACTCGCTTCAAGCTACCACAAACGTGCCGTAGCCCTCGCCGAGAACCTGCAGCGCCCGGCCACCCGCGGTCTCGCATATCTGGGACTGGCGTTCCACGAGCACCTGGTCGGGGACTCGGACGCCGCGGTCGGGCACTACCGGCAGGCAGCGTCGGCTTACCGTCAGGCCGGTGACCTTCGAGGATGGGGAGTCGCATCCCTGAACATCGCACACGTATATCTGTCTCGGGGACAGTTCGCCCTCGCACAGGAGCAAAGTCAAGAGCTGATTCGCACTGGCCAGGACGGGGCTGACGCAAGCTTGCGTGCCTACGGCCTGTGGCTCAAAGGCACAGCCGAAGACCATACCGGGCGCCTCGATGCGGCTGTCGCCAGCCTCGAGGCAGCCGCCGAGTTGCACAGGAAGATTCCGGAGTACCGGAGCCTGGTAGCGTCGACTGGATCGTTAGGACGCTGCTATCTTCGCCAGGGACAACTGCAACGAGCGCTGGCCGTGCTCGAGGAAGGCGATCGACTCATCGCCGCGCGCCGCTTCCGAGGGTCCCCTCCGTGCAATTACCTGCGCACGCCGTGGGCCGAAGCCTACCTGCTGGCGGCAGAGCGGGCTGGAGAGGCGGAACGGCGAGATGCGCTCAAAGAGGCAAGGCGAGCCTGCCACCTTGCCCTGAAGCAGGGCCAGGTCTTCGTGAGCGGATTGCCATCGGCGATGAGGTTACGAGGGACTTGGGAATGGCTCCGTGGCCAGCCGGCCACTGCCTTGAGGTGGTGGCAGCGGAGCCTGGCCTCGGCGGAGAAGCTGGGCGCGCGATGCGACCTTGGGATGACGCACCTCGAAATCGGCCGGCGGACGGAGGACCGTGCCCACCTCGAGCGCGCCGAGGCGATCTTCGTCGAGATCGGCGCGCAGCTCGACCTGGCCCAGGCTCGCGAGCTGCTGGGTCGGTGAGCGTGTTCAGAGAGCGATACCTTCCTCGACGGCGAGGCTGACGATCCCGAGCTCGCGCCGTTTCCGCGTGAACTCCTCCGGCGTGTAGCAGAGAACATCCACCGCGAACGGGATGTCGAGCTCGGTCAGCAGCGCCGAAACACGCTCCAGAAACGGGACGCCCCGGAATCGGTCGGACACCACGAGCAGGTCCAGGTCGCTCTCCGTCAGCGCCTCGCCTCGGGCGCGGGACCCGAAGACCAGCACCACACTGGGCCGGTACCGCCGCCTGAGCTTCGGCAAATAGCGCACGACGAAGCGTCTCACGACCGGATCACGGCCTCGGCCCACCGGGCCACCTCCTCGGCCGCCTTGACCTTGGCGCGGGCGGTCGCTTCGTCGTAGAGCTCGTAGGGCACTCCGTTCGCCGCATCCGGGTACCGGGCTACCGTGTAGTCCGGGTTCAGAAAGCTGAGGTTCCGCGCGAGTCGCTTGGGGATTCGGAGCCCGGAGCCCAACTCCCGCAGGTAGTGGGTTGCCGGTGGTCGGGCGCGCTTCTTCTGGATCCATGCCGCTTTGAGATACTTCTCGACGGCCTGGTGGCAGAGGAACGCCGTGACCTCGTACGCCTCGATGCCGATGTTCTTCCGGGCGTTCTCGAGGTCGCGGCGGGCCTGGAGGACGAGCCGCTCGACGTCCTTGCGCACGCTCTCATTGTAACGTCACGGGGTGCGCGGCCGCGACGAAATCAGGCCGAATCCAAGGCTGCTGATGACCCGCGCCACACGTTGCGGCCGCGGGTCTCGGTGATCAGGCAGCTCATGACGAGCGCGAGCAGGGCGAGGACGAGGCAGACCGCGAACGCCGCCCGGTACGCCTCCCCCGCGTATACCCGGACCCCGTCCCGCAGCACGCCCTCCCACCGAGCGTCGAGGATCGCGCCGAGGCGCCACTGGAGGAGCCCGATCCCCAGGAACGCGACGGAGTTGGGAAACCCGATGGCCAGGCCCGTGTAGGCCGGGTCGTTGACCTCGCGGACGCAGGCGAAGACCAGGATGATGGCCGACGACGTGAGCCCCATGAGGAAGCAGAGTGTGAGAAGCAGCGCCGGGGGAACGCGACCGGGGGCGGGCAGCGCGAGACCGGCCCAGCACGCGGCGTAGGCGAGGGTGAAGGCGGTGAAGGGCAGGCGCCGGAGGCCAAGCCAGCGGTCGGAGATCCAGCCGGCGAGGGGACTCCCGATGATGAGGCCGACGGCGATGGCCGAGGTGTACGCCGTCGCCTCGACGCGCGAGACCCGGTAGACCTGCGTGACGTACGGTACGGCCCAGAGCCCGAGGAACGCGAGCAGCGTCCCGTAGACGCCCGCGGTCGCCAGAGCGGGCGGCCAGCTCCGCGGGTTGGCGAGGACGCGGGGCACGCCGCGGAGGACGGCCCAGCCCGGCGAAGGCGCGCGGGGACCGGGGTTGACGGCGGGGAGACCCCGATCCTCCGGCCGGTCCCGGACCATGCCCCACCAGACGCCGGCGAGGAGCGCCGTCGCCACGCCGATCAGCGCGAAGCTCCCGCGCCAGCCGAGGCGCTCGACCACGAGCGCGAGGGGGCCCGCCGCGACCAGGGCGCCGACGTTGCCGACCGTCTGGGTGAGGCCGGCGAGCGTGGCGAACTCGTCCGGCCGGAACCACTCGGTGCAGAGCCGGAGAAACGCGACCAGGATCACGGACGCGCCGAGGCCGACGAGGAGGCGGCCTGTGAACGCGACCGCGAAGCGCGGGGCGAGCGCGAAGACGAAGGCCCCCGCGCCCATCGTCCCGGCGCCGAGCGCGATCGTGCGCCGCGGGCCGAGGGTGTCGGCGAGCGCGCCCGCCGGGAACCCCATCGCCGCGAAGACATAGGGGTAGATCGCGGTGAGGAGCCCGAGCTCCGCTCCCGTCGTCCGGAAGGCCGCCATGAGATCCGCCGCGACCACCGTGGGGGCGATCCGGTGGAAGTGGCTCAGGAAGTAGAGGGCCGAGAAGACCGCCCAGATGCTCCCGCGCCACCGGCGGGTGCGGGCGAGATCCTCGGACGCGCTCACCCCGACCCCCTCCCTGAGAGGGGGGTCACAGCCCCACGCGCTTCCGCCACCCGAGGATCTCGGCCGCGTGCTCCCGGTAGTGGTGCGGGCCGTTCATGTCCACGATGCGGGTCGCCGTCTTCTCCGGCGCGAAGCGCTCGTCCGGGACCTTCTGCGCGGCCGCGAGAAAGTCGCGATGCGAGGCCCCGAGGTCGCGCAGCACGGCCGCGGCGGCGCGGCCCCGTCCGGCGGCGGCGAATTTCTCGTTCCAGGCATCCACGTTCTCGTACGACACGCCCTCGCCGAACGGCCGCTCACCCCGGGCCATCCGCTCGAGCGCCGGGATCATCTCGCGGTGCCACCCGGCGATGTGGGCGAGGATGTCGCGGGCGCTCCACGTGCCGAGCCAGACGCGGGTGAGCTCCGCCTCGCCGAGCCCGGCGACGGCGGCCTCGAGGGCGGCGAACTCTTCCTCGGCCTGACGGAGGAGGTCTTGCTTGAGGCCCATGGGCCCTCCTTTGCGCTCGGATTGACGTCGGGACGGTGCCAGCGGGCTCCCGTATTCTAGCCCGGGCCGGCCCGCGGTACACTGGACACGGAGGTGACGGTCATGTTCAACGCGCTCTTCGTGGCGCCGTGGCCCTGGTGGGTAGCGGGCCCGGTCATCGGGCTCGTCGTCGCGCTCCTCGCCTGGGTCGCCGGGAAGGCGCTCGGCGTCTCCACGGGGTACGGCTCGGTGTGCGCGCTCGGCTCGGGGCTCTCCTTCTTCCGCGCGAAGGAGTACCACGAGAGCTGGCGGCTCTGGTTCATCCTCGGCCTCCCGGTCGGCGGGCTCGCGGCCGCCGTCCTCGGCGGGAGCTTCGCGCCGGGCCTGGCCTACGGCTCGCTCGATGCGCTGACGGGGGGTTCGCTCCCGGCGAAGGCTGCGCTCCTCTTCGGCGGCGGGCTCCTGATCGGGGCCGGCGCGCGCTGGGCCGGCGGCTGCCCGAGCGGTCACAGCATCGTCGGCATCGCGCAGGGGGGCATCTCGAGTCTCGTCGCGACGCTGGGGTTCATGGCCGCGGGGCTCGTCGTGTTCAACCTCCTCTACCGCGCGCTCGGAGGATAGGCCCATGTCAGCGCCCGTCTTCACCGTCTTCGGCGTCCTCTTCGGCTTCGCGCTCTCGCGGGCGCGCGCCACGGACTACGACACGATCGCGGGGATGTTTCGCCTCACCGACCTCCACCTGATGGGGGTGATCGGCTCGGCGATCGCGACCGCGGCCCTCGGGTTCTGGCTCCTCCGCCGAGCGGGCGGCCGCACCGTCTTCGGGCAGCCCGCCGAGCTCAAGCGGAAGCCGTGGCACACGGGCGCGATCTGGGGCGGGCTCGTGTTCGGGGTCGGCTGGGCGCTCTCCGGGGCCTGCCCCGGCACCTCGCTCGCCCAGGTCGGGGAGGGGAAGCTCGTCGCCCTCTTCACCGTGGCGGGGATTCTGGTCGGGACCTACCTCTACGGCTGGGTCCGGTCCGCCCTGACCACGCCGCCCGCGCCGGCGCGCGTCGGGGCGACCGTGCCGTAGCGCACGCTACCGCGGGCCGGACGCGCCTCCGCCCATCGCTCCGAGGTTCGCCACGACGAACGGGATCAGGTAGTTCGCGACGATCCGCAGCGCGGCGGCCGTGTCCAGGCGGCCGGCGAGCAGGAGGTCGCCCTGGTTCACGAGCGAGAGCAGCGTCCCGACGGCCAGCGCGATCGTCGCGCACCGCCGGAGGACAGCGGGCCGGCGCGCGCTGTCCCAGACGGCGCCGAGGAAGCCGAGGATCCTACCCGTCGACGTCGAGCCCGAGGGCGCGAGCCCCGCCGCAGCAGGTCACTTCACGTAGCCGAGGGTCCGCGGCAGCCAGAGGACCGTGTCCGGCACGAGGACCATCAGCACGAGCGCGCCGACGAGGAGGCCGATGAACACCCAGATCTCGCGGATGATCTCCCGGAGCGGGATCCCCGTCAGCGCGTTGAGGACGAAGAGCAGCACGCCGTAGGGCGGCGTGATGAGCCCGATCATCATGTTCACGATGACGACGACGCCGAAGTAGACGGGGCTGATCCCGAGCGCGTTGACCGCCGGCAGGAGGAGCGGGACGAGGACGAGGAGCATCGTCGTCGTGTCGAAGAAGCACCCGAGCATCAGGAAGAGCAGGTTGACGGCCAGCATGAACGCCAGCGGCGACAGAGCGAGCTTCGCGAGCCACGTCGCGAGCGCCAGCGGGATCTGCTCCGTGGCGACCGCGTAGTTGATGACGAAGGCCCCCGCGATGATGAGCGAGACCACCGCCGTGGCGCGCAGCGTGCCGGCCAGGAGGTCGAGCAGCTCCCGGGACCCGAAGACCCGGTAGCCGAGCCCGGCCAGGGCGAGGGCGTACGCCGCGGCGGCCGCCGCCGCCTCCGTCGGGGTGAAGACGCCCGAGTAGATCCCGCCGAGGAGCACGACCGGCAGCATCAGGGGGAAAATCGCCCGGGCCAGGATCCGCGCGTACTCCCGGAGCGGCGGCCCGGGCTCGGTCGGGAAGTCCCGGCGGTGCGCGACGACCGCGATGCCGGCCATCAGGAAGGCCGCCATGAGGAGGCCCGGCACGACCCCGCCGAGGAACAGCGCGCCGACGGACGTGTTGGAGACCAGGGCGTAGAGGACCATGGGGATGGACGGCGGGATGATCGGGCCGATCGTGGCCGAGGCCGCCGAGACCGCCGCGGCGAAGCCCGGCGGGTAGCGTCCCGTCTCCGTCATGACCTTGATCTCGACGAGGCTCGGCCCCGCCGCGTCCGCGATGGCGCTGCCGCTCATCCCCGCGAAGATCATGCTGACGACGACGTTGACGTGGGCGAGCCCGCCCTTGAGCCGGCCGACCAGCGCGTGGGCGAAGGCGAAGAGCCGCTCGCTGATGGTCCCCGCGTTCATGATGTTGGCGGCGAAGATGAAGAGCGGCACCGCGAGCAGCACGTAGCTGTTGTACAGGCCGTTGAGGATCTGCTCGCCGGCGAGGCCGACGTCCTGCCCGCTCGCGAACAGGTAGGCGACGCCCCCGGCGAGCATCGCGAAGCCGACGGGCACGCGGAGCAGGGCCGCGCCGAAGAAGACGGCCAGCAAGAGGATGAACGCCCGGCTCACCGGCCTACAGCTCGTCCTGCCAGCGCCGGCCGCAGAGGCGGCGGAACCGGAGGAGCGCCCGCAGGACGGCTGCCACCAGGAAGAGCACGAACGGGGCGAAGACCAGGTCGAACCGCACGCCGAGGACCGACGTCCGCTCGCGGGCCATGAAGCGGACGTAGTCGGCCGTCGCCGGCAGCGCCGCGCCGAACAGCGCGGCGACGATCAGGGCGCCGAGCGCGGCGAAGAGGCGCTTGCCGCGGTCCGGGAGCGCCGTGTAGACGAGATCGAGCGCCACGTGCTCCCGCTCGGTGGTCATGAAGGCGGCGCCCCAGAAGATCCCCCAGACGTACAGGATCACGCTCAGCTCGTCGCTCCAGCCGAGCGGCCGGTTGACGACGTAGCGCATGAAGACCTGCAGGAGAAAGGCGCAGAACATCGCGGCGAAGATGGCCACGCCGACCAGGTCGGCGCCTTTCCGGAGGAGGGGACCCAAGGTGCGTCGGCTACTTCTCGGCGAGGCGGTGGCGTGGCTCGGAGGTCATGACCCTTTCTTTGGCGCCCGGGCGCGGTGTAGTCTCGTCCAGACTCCCGGGGGTGTCAAGGCGCCCCCTGACCACCGAGAGGAGCCCGAGCCATGACGCGTCCGCCCGCCGAGGTCGGGATGCCCGTTGCGGAGATCGACACGCCCGCGCTCGTCGTGGACCTCGACGCCTACGAGCGCAACCTCGACCGGATGGCCGGCTGGGCCGCGCGGGCGCGCGTCCGGCTCCGGCCGCACGCCAAGACGCACAAGTGCCCCGTGATCGCCCTCCACCAGATCGCGCGCGGGGCCGTCGGCGTGTGCTGCCAGAAGGTCATGGACGTGGACTACAAGCGGGTCGAAGGCTTCCCCGCCGAGTTCGAGAACGCGCTGTTCGTGCTCGCGACGATCATGAGCCGGCCGACCCGGGATCGCGCGGTGCTCGACGCGGGGCTCAAGGCGCTCGGCGTGGACGCGGGCTTCCCGCTCGTGCAGGAGATGCCGGAGGTCGAGTACGTCCGCGCCTCGGACGAGCACGGCAAGCTGCGGCTCCACGACCCGGAGGCCACGCTCCGCGTCGGCGACAAGCTCTGGCTGATCCCCGGCCACTGCGACCCCACCATCAACCTCTACGACTGGTACGTGTGCGTCCGCGGCGGGCGGGTGGAGGCCCTCTGGCCGATCACCGCCCGCGGCGCGGTGCTCTGATGCCCGCCCTCACAGTGGCCGGCCAGTCCGCGGCCTACCTCGAAGCCGGCCGCGGTCGGCCCGTGGTCCTGGTCCACGGCGCCGGCGGCCGCGGCGCGGTCTGGGCGCCCCAGCTCGCCGCGCTCGGCGACGTCGCGCGGCTCCTCGCGCCAGACCTCCCCGGACATGGCGCGACCGCGGGCCCGGGGGGTCAGACGATCGGCGAGTACGCGGACTGGGTCCTCGGCTTCCTCGACGCGGCGGGGCTCGCGCGCGCGGTCGTCGCCGGCCACTCGATGGGGGGCGCGATCGCCCAGACGCTGGCCCTCGCCCACCCGGACCGGGTCGCCGGACTCGTCCTCGTCGGCACGGGCGCCCGGCTGCGCGTCCTCCCGCGGCTCCTCGAGCTGCTCCGCGAGAAGCCCCCCGAGGGGCTCGCGCTGATCGAGAGCCTGTCCTACGCCGCGGCGACCCCGCGGGAGCGGGTCGTCGAGGCCGACCGGGCGCTCCGCGAGACGCCGCCCTGGGTGACGCTGGGCGACCTCCTCGCCTGCGACCGCTTCGACGTGATGGACCGCATCGGCGCCATCCGTGCCCCCACCCTCGTCGTCGTGGGCCGGGAGGACCGCCTCACCCCGCCGAAGTACGCCGCCTACCTGGCCGCCGCGATCCCGGGCGCGCGCCTGGTCGAGGTGGACGGCGCGGGGCACTTCGTGCAGCTCGAGCAGCCCGCCGCCGTCGACGCCGCCCTCCGCGGCTACCTCTTGTCCCTGCCGTGAGGCTCTGTTATCGTGACGCCGTCCGCGGCGTCGGCCGCGGTCGGCGCCGCGCGCGAGACGAGCGGAGGTCCCCCGGAGCGTGATCGAAGCCCACGGTCTCACCGATCCCGGGCGCAAACGCAAGAACAACGAGGACTCCGTCCGCCTCGAGCCCGCGATGGGTCTGGCGATCGTGGCCGACGGGATGGGCGGCCACCAGTCCGGCGAGGTCGCCTCGAGCCTCGCCGTCGAGATCCTCGGGAATTTCGTCGCGCGCGCCCGCCGGGACCGCGACCTCACCTGGCCCTTCGGGCTCGACCCGGCGCGCTCGTTCGCCGCGAACTGCCTGGGCACGGGTATCCGGCTCGCGAACCGGCGCATCCTCGACGAGGCGTCCAAGCGACCGGACCTCACGGGGATGGGGACGACCGTGGTGGTGGTCCTCGCGGCGGACGGCCGGCTGACCTATGCGGGCGTGGGCGACAGCCGGGTGTATCTCGCGCGCGGCGATACCCTGCGCCAGCTCACGCGCGACGACTCCTGGATCGAGGAGGCGCTGGCCCTCCGGCTCATCGCCGAGGAGGAGCGGCGCGATCACCCGCTCCGCAACGTCCTGACGAAGGCCGTCGGCCTCCAGGACGACCTCGAGGTCGACGTCGGCGAGGAGCCGCTCGAGGACGGTGATCGCGTGCTGCTCTGCTCGGACGGGCTGACCGCCGTGATCCCGGACGAGCGCGTCCTCGAGATCCTCCTCGAGCACGACCGGGACCTGGCCGGGGCCTGCCGCGCGCTCGTGGACGCCGCCAACGAGGAGGGCGGGCCCGACAACGTGACCGTGGTCCTCGCCCGGCATCCCCGGGGCTGACGATGGCCGCTCAGGGCCGGCCTCCGGTCGTCGTCCAACCCGTCGACCACCGTGGGGCGTTCTTCCGCGTGCTGCAGACGACCGGGGCCAGCCAGACCGCCGTCATGACCATTGCCCCCGGCCAGGACGGCGGCCCTGAGGAGGAGCACGCGGGAGACCAGATCGTCTACGTCCTGGAGGGCGAGGCCGAGATGCGGGTCGGCGCCGAGCGGTTCACCGCGAAGCCCGGGACGCTCGTGCTGGTCCCCGCGCGGACGCGTCACCACGTCCGGAACGCCGGCGCGAGCCCGCTCTTCTTCCTGACCGTCTACGCCCCGCCCGTCTACTGATCGGGAATCCCTCTCCGCCCGTGGGGAGAGGGGAGGGTGAGGGGAGGGCATGGTGAGGGGAGGGCTCCACGTGGCCTACGAGAACATCAAGCTGGAGACCGCCGGCGGCATCGCGACCATCACGCTCCACCGGCCCGACGCCTTCAACGCGCTGAACCTCGCGATGGGGCGCGAGATCCTCTCGGCAGTCCTCGAGGTGGACGAGGACCCCGCGGTCCGCTGCGTCGTCATCACGGGGGCGGGCAAGGCCTTCTGCGGCGGCGGCGACGTCAAGGAGTTCCTCCAGAACCTCCCGCGCGTCGGCATCCTCATCAAGGAGCTGACCACCTACGTCCACGGCGCCGTCTCCCGCCTCGTCCGGACCCCCAAGCCGGTGATCACCGCGGTGAACGGCGTCGCCGCCGGGGGTGGGTTCTCGCTCGCCCTGGCGGGCGATCTCGTCCTCGCGGCGGAGTCGGCGCGCTTCACGATGGCGTACTCCCGGATCGCGGCGACGCCCGACGGCTCCTGCTCGTACTGGCTGCCCCGGCTCGTCGGGATCCGGCGGGCCGTCGAGCTCTTCTATACGAACCGGGTCCTCAGCGCGAAGGAGGCGATGGAGTGGGGGATCGTCACCCGCGTCGTCGCCGACGCCGAGTTCGCCGACGCCACGCGGAAGCTCGCGGCCGAGCTCGCCCAGGGGCCGACGCTCGCCCTCGGCCGCGGCCGGTGGCTCTTTCATTCCTCGACCGCCGAGAGCCTCGAGACCCAGATGGAGCTCGAGAGTCAGGGGATCGCCGCCAGCGGGCACACCGAGGACTTTGCCGAGGGCGTCCGGGCGTTCGTCGAGAAGCGCCAGCCGATCTTCAAGGGGCGCTGAGCACATCGGGAGGGGGCCTCGACGGCCCCCTCCCGGGCCTCCCCCAGGGAAGATCGCCGCGGCAAAGCCGCGGCTCGGAGCGGAACGCCATGGCCGCGAGGTGAATGACCGGAGCGTTGCGAGAAGACCGGGCGCGGCGAGTCGGGTGTTAGCGCCCACGCTTTCTGACATCTCCCGGCTCGACTTCTTTGCCGCTGGCGTGGACGATACGGGGCGCGGGGCTCGGGAGGCG
>Ga0114945_10000906_pt1 | contig 18852 bp, 17 predicted proteins | sample OV2TP3_FD_87194 | JGI IMG/M metagenome (GOLD analysis project Ga0114945, IMG submission 87194) | Hot spring microbial communities from Beatty, Nevada to study Microbial Dark Matter (Phase II) - OV2 TP3 | ecosystem: Environmental > Aquatic > Thermal springs > Hot (42-90C) | place: USA: Beatty...
CCCGCCTTTGGCATGGATTCGCCCACAGTCTGCGCCATTCGGCCAGTGGGACAGCCACTCCTGGCTGTCCGGTGAGCCCGTAGGACAGACTTTCCTGCCTGTCGCCCCGCCTCGACGGGTAGGGCAGGGCCGGGCGCCCTGCCGTGGGACAGCCACTCCTGGCTGTCACCCTTCATCTTTTCAAAGAGCCTTACCCAGCCAAACTCGCAACGCGAGTTTGCCCTGAGCGAGTCCCGCCTTAGGGCGGGCAAGCCGAAGGGCCTGCTTCTTCCTTCAGCCAGACCAAGCCCCTACTATAAGCGAACAAAAAGCGAAAGTCAAGGGGCCTTTAGGCCCCGCAGATCCTGAGCTTGCCGAAGGATCAAGCAATCCCTGGCCCCGCAGACCCTGTCGAAGACCCTGAGCTCAGCCGAAGGGAGCTCGTCGAACGGGTCAAGCACTTTCTTTCGTGCGGCTTTCTCTCTCAGCCGCCCTGCTTTCAAATCTGCCATCTCAAATCTGAGATTCCCTCGCCCTGCCGCCCGCCCCAGCCCCGCGCCTTCAAGCATCCCCGTGGCCATTCCATCGTTGTCCCCGGCCAAGCCCTAGGTGAACTTCTCTTCGCCGCCGACTTCATCAACCAACTCTTTACTCCATCGAAGTAAGCCTTCCTTTGTGCCTTCGCGTCTTCGTGGCCCCATCTGTGTTCATCCGTGTGCATCCGCTTGCCCTGAGCGGAGCCGAAGGGTGGTTCCATAGCCTTTCTCTGCGAGCCTCTGCGCCCTCTCGGAGCGAGGCGAAGCCCAGCGGAGACCCTGAGCGCAGTCCGCCGCAGGCGGACGTAGTCGAAGGGTGGGGTAAGCCTTTCCCCGATTTTCGCTTCTCGATTTTCGTCTTTAAGGCAGGCTGACTGCTGACCGCTTCTCTACTTCTTCGCCTTCTTCCCCAGGGAGACGAGGAACTTCACGGCGACGCCCTTCTTCCCTTCCGGCAGCTCGTCGAGGCGGATGACCTCGCCCGGGTAGTCGACGTTAATCGCCCCCGGCTCCCGCGAGTACGGATACGTCACCAGCAACCGGATACCGCGCACATAATTCTGCGACGAAATGAAGTAGAGCCCCCCGCGCGCCACGTTCTCGGTCTTGGTATATTCGTCCAGCGACTCGCCCAGGTGGTAGCCCGACACTCGGATGGGCATCTTCAAGTGCGACCGGTTGTGCACGCGCCGCTCGCCCCGCTCCCCCGCCACTTTGGTCTCGGGGACGCGGCCCTTGCCGCTGATGTAGTCCAGCCCCTCGGGGATTTCCCACGTCACCTCCGTCTTGCGCAGCGCCGCCAGGCACTCGTTGATGACGGCGTCCACCTCGCCGAACTGCTCCGACTGCCAGCCTTCCTTCTCAATCGCCACCTGCCGGCAGATGCGCAGCAGTTGCAGCAGCGACGGCAGCTCGAACCCCTGCTCGGCCGCCAGCCGCGCCTGGCTGCGGATCCACTTGTCCACCCCGGCGTAGTTCCCCCGCAGCATGGCTTCCGACGCCGACTCGTACCAGAACGACGCCATGTGCGCCAGCTCATCGAACGGCAAAAAAGAAAACTGGCACTCCTTGGCGTCGCGGATTTGCTCCGCCGCCGCGGTGGCGTAGCGCTCCCGCCTCCAGCCTTCCCGGACCACCGGCCTGGTGCTGTCTTCAATCGGCATGGTCACCCCGACGCCCGCGCATTATAGCCCAAAGCGCCCGCGCCTCTGCAACTATCACGTCCTCGATGAATCCGGCCCTCGCGCGCCCGACGCCGCCTAGCGCTCCGGGTGCAGCAGCCCGCCGCGCTGGCCACGTACCCGAACTTCCAGCTTGCCCTTGCCGCCGGCCGGCGGGATGAACTCCACCAAATACTGCCGCTGGAGCAGCCCGCGCAGCTCGTTCAGGTACGGCTCCAGGCTGGGCGCATGGACCCCCAGCGCAAACGCTTTCCCACCCGTCTCGGTGGCCAGCCGTTTCAGGTAAGCCTCCCCGAGCTCGACGTGGCCCGCGTCCAGGCCCAACGCTCGCGCTTCCACGTGCAGCGTCCACACCACCACCCCGCGCTCCTGCGCCTGGCGGATGGCGCGGTCGAGCCGCGCGTCGTTGTAGAGCCCTTCCTCCGGCGCCGTGCCCTCGCCCAGGTAGAGAATCTGCGCCCGCCCCTCCGGCTCTTCGGGGAAGCTCCGCAGCGCCTCCCAAATCAGCACCCCGAGGTCGCTCGGGCCGCTGCTCGAGGCCGGCAAGCGCACAGCCCCGGCCGCGGCGCCGCGGTCGGCGGTGAACGGCTGCTCGACTTTCACCACCCCGCTCTGCAGGTACGCCACCAGCACCTGCGAGCCTTCCGGCAACTGGTCGAGGAACCGCCGCACCTCCGCCAGGTTCGAGGTGAACCCGCCCCCGGCGTTCTCGGCGATGAGCAGCGCCAACTGCACCGGGCGCTCTTCGGCCTGGTAGACGCGCAGAATCTCCGCCGGCTTGTTCCCGATGCGGATTTCCAGCTCGGCGGCGGTGAGCGGCTCGCCCGCCGGCAGCGAGGTCACCAGTATCCGCCGCGGGGCTTCCTCCCCCTGCGCGCACACCGCCAGCGCGCACAGCAGGGCAGCGGCTCCGGCCGGCAAGGCTCTTCTCACTCGCAGCGCCTCCGCGCGCTCAGCCGCTGTAGCGGCGAATCACTCCGAAAACCATCAGCCCCAGGCCGCCCAGGACCACCACCGGGAGCACGTAGTCGGTCAGCCACGGTTCGACCTCAAAGGGCGGGGTCAGGATGGGGTCATACCCGCCGAAGAGGTAGTAGCACACCACCCCCAGCAGCGTGTAGAGCAGACCCCGCCGGATGTGCTTGGCCCCCTGCAGCGGGTCCCGCGGCGCCCGCCGCCTCTCGGCCGGCGCCTTCAGCTCTTCCCGGCAGTACGGGCAGAGGAGAAATTTGTCCGAGACCGTCTTGCCGCAGTAGCCGCATTGACGGTCCGCCACGGGAGGACCGGCGCTACTTTTCCGGTGCCAGGACTTTCACGCCCGAGATCTTCCGGTTCATCTTCACCTTCTTAATGGGCGGCTCCCCGTCGTACTCCAGCACCAACTGCCGGCTCAGCAGCGTCCGGAACTCCTCCAGCAGCGGCGCGATGTCGGTCAGCGACTCCTTGCTCGACAGCATCTTCCCGCCCGACTTGTCCGCCAGCTCCTTCAGGTTGGCGGTGTTGTAGTTCACCCGCGGCCGCGCGCCGGTGTCCTCGAACGCCCCGCTGCTCGGGCCGATGAAGCCCTCGCTCCCCGAGCGGCCACCCGTGGAGACATCGTTCATCGCCCGCGTGTCGGGCCCGCCCACCCCTCGCGGCGTTTGCGTGTCCCCTTGGCGGGGATTGTTCGCCGAGTCAACCGCCGCCAGCGCCACCCGGCTCGACGGGGGAAAGGCGTCGGTGTAAATCACCCACACCGGGATGCCGACGTCGCGCGTGTTCGTCAGCGCCACCCGCAGGTTGCGGTTCTGCCCCGGCGACGCGTCCGGCACGATCCCGTCGCTGCCTTCCGAGAACAGCAGGATTTCCTTGCGCGCCGGCGGCATGGTGTTCATCCACGCCCCCAACTTCGCCACCAGCGTGTAGGGCGACGGCGGCGCCAGCTCGGCCTGACCCTTCGGCGCCCGCAGCGTCTCCGCCACCTTCGTCAGATCGGCTTGGAAGCCGTTGGTGGGATTGTCGACCGAATCAGCCGCCAGATAGAAAATGCCGACGAAGGTATTCTGCGGCTGCGCCAGGATAAAGTCTCGCAGCGCCGGCATCTGCGTGGCAAAGTTCGGCCGGATGTTGTCCTGCAGCACGATGGCGATTACCGTGGGCAGCTCTTCCGGGCCGTAGATCTTCTTCGGCGCCACCCTCTGCTTGTCCAGCTCGATCTGGAACTCCGCCGGCTCCACCTGCGGAATGTCTTCCAGGTTCCCATCGAACGTCACCACCAGCCGCCGCGACTGGTCTCCTTGGGCCGGCTGCTGCGTCCCCGCCCCCGGCGGCAGCAGCACCGCCAGCGCCAGCGCCCCCAGTAGAAGCGATTCTCCCCGGATCCTCATGGCTACTCCTCCTTCTGGCACCCCCGACTCCCTGCCCATATTCTACTCCAAAGGGCTGGCGCAAGGCGATTCGCCCGCGCCTCGTGACTCGTTTTGTCTTCAACCCAGCGGCTCCGGCCGCTGGGAACCATCGCAGGAGCCACGGGATTGAAGAGTGAGAGACGACCGCCGAACTGAATCACTACCCGCCCGCGCGCCCCGCGGCGGCGCGGGGTTTCCTTGACTTGGCCGCAACCCGCGGGGACAATCCCTTCCGGCATCCAACCTAATGTCTATGGCGACGCCCGTCACTACCGTCAACGACCTGCTGAAAGAGAAGATCCTCGCCCTGCAGGACTTCACCCTGCTGAGCTGGCGCGCCCTCCGCAACCTCTTTTCCCACCCCCGCTACGTCGCCGACACCTTCGCCCAGATGGACGTCATCGGCGTCGGCTCCCTTCCCATCGTCGTCCTGGCCTCCTTCTTCATCGGCGCCGTCTTGGTGTTGCAGACCGCCGACCAATTCGTCCGCTTCGGCTCCCCCGGCCTCACCGGTGACGTGGTCTCGCTCGCCCTCGTCCGCGAAATCGGCCCCGTCATCATCGCCCTCCTGGTCGCCGGCCGCTGCTCCTCCGGCATCGCCTCCGAGCTCGGCTCCATGCTGGTCAGCGAGCAGATTGACGCCATGCGCGCCCTCGGCACCGACCCGCTCAAGAAGCTCGTCATCCCCCGCCTCATCGCCACCGTCCTCATGCTCCCGCTCCTCACCGTCGTCGGCGACTTCATCGGGCTGGTCGGCGGCCTCGTCGTCTCCAACTTCGTCATCCGCTTGAACCCCGTCCAGTACTGGACCCGCGCCTATCTGGCCATCGAGTTCGGCGACGCCCTCCAGGGGCTGGCCAAGCCCTTCGTTTTCGGCTTCATCATTGCCCTGGTGGGTTGCTACTACGGCCTCACCACCCGCGGCGGCACCCAGGGCGTCGGCCGCTCCACCACCCAGGCCGTCGTCGCCGCCTCCGTCCTCATCCTCGTCACCAACCTCTTCGTCACCAAGATTCTCCTCTGGGTCAACGACCTCATGGGGTGGTGATGAGCAACTCCGACGCTGAGGTTATTCGCTTTGACGGCGTGGCGCTGAGCTTCGGCGACCTCGACGTCCTGCGCCACCTCTCCTTCCGCGTCGCCCGCGGCGAGACCCTCGTCCTCATCGGCGCCACCGCCGGCGGCAAGACCCTCACCCTCAAGCTCGCCCTCGGCCTGCTCAAGCCCACCCGCGGCCGCATCCACGTCCTCGGCCACGACATCACCGACATGGCCGAGGAAGAGCTCTTCCCGCTCCGCGAGCAGTTGGGAATCGTCTTTCAGGAGATGGCCCTGTTCGACTCGCTCACCGTCTACGAGAACGTCGCCTACCGCCTCATCGAAGAGACCGTCCACGGCGACGCCGACTTCGCCGACGAGGAGATTGAGCGCCGCGTCCGCCAGGTGCTCTCCTTTGTCGACCTCGAAGACGCCATCTGGAAGATGCCCGCCGAGCTCAGCGGCGGCATGAAGCGCCGCGTCGCCATTGCCCGCGCCCTCATCACCGAGCCCCCCGTCATCCTTTACGACTCCCCCACCGCCGGCCTCGACCCCGTAACTTCCCAGACCATCCTCACCCTCATCGCCCGCCTGCGCGACACCCGCCAGACCACTTCCCTCCTCGTCACCCACCGCCTCCAGGACGCTTTCATCTTGGCTGGAAACGTCTACGATGAGAAAACCGGCGCTCTCCGTCCCGCCGGCACCAATGGCCGGTTCGCCCCCGGTCAGCCAACCCGCCGAAGCCCGGAGGGCGAAGGCGGGCCCCCGGTCCCGCCTACCCGCTTCCTTCTCCTCCGCGACGGCGGCGTCTATTTCGACGGCCCCCCCGACCAGCTCCTCGCCGCCGGCGACGCCTACGTCCAGCGCTTCCTCGCCTAGCCTTCTGTAGCGCCGGCATCCTGCCGGCTCTTTTTCTGCATGAGCTGCGCCCCGCGCCTAGCCTTCTGTAGCGCCGGCATCCTGCCGGCTCTTTTTCTGCATGAGCTGCGCCCCGCGCCTAGCCTTCTGTAGCGCCGGCATCCTGCCGGCTCTTTCTCTGCATGAGTTGCGCCCCGCGCCTAGCCTTCTGTAGCGCCGGCATCCTGCCGGCTCTTTCTGCATCCCCAGCGAAGCGAAGGACCTCAGGGTAGAACGTTCCAGCCATCCAGCAAAAACCTTCACTGCTGAAGCATGGGAAGGGCGGGGTTTTAACCCCGCCGTAAGGAAGCAAGAGAATGTAGGGCTTTAGCCCCTGAAGCCTACATGGTGCTTCGCACTGCCCACCGCCTTTCACAGACAACCCCGCGCCCACGACCTGCCTCTCAATTTCAGTAGGACGCAATCAATCCCTCAATCATTAGGAGGGAAACATGAAGCGAGCACTGATTGGCTTAGCAGTTCTTCTGGTACTCATCTTCACTACGGCAACCACCGCGCAGGACAAACCGGACCAGCCCGCCGGCGAAACCGGGAAGCAAACCACCGACCAGCGAACCGCGGCCGCGGCGCGGGCGAGTTCGGCAAAAACGTCGGCGTCGGCACCGGACGCGGCTTCAAGGCCTTCGGCCTCGGCCTGCTCAAGGGCGCCAAGTCTATCGCCGGCCGCGACAACGGCAACTCCAAAGCCGAATAAAGCCGGCGGGTAGCGCAGGTTCCCTGAGCGGAGTCCGCCGTGAGGCGGACGGAGTCGAAGGGTACCTGCGGCCTGTCCTGACCCGGTCGAACTCCCGCAGGCAAGCTTCGTCGTCGGCTTTTGCTTTGTCAGGGCCGCGCTTCTCGGAGCAAAGCGCGGCCGGAAAGGTGCCGGCCCAGCGGCTTTTCGAAGCGAGGCGACAGCCGAGCGAAGACCCTGAGTGGAGTCCCGACCTCGTCGGGACCAAGTCGAAGGGAGCCGCTGAGGTCGAAGGAGGATATGCAATGCGCAACGCCAAACAAGTCTCCTGGTCTGAGCTGCGCGTCGGCCTGTTCGTCCTGATGGCCCTGGGCATGGCCTCGGTCTTTGTCTTCTACATGACCCAGGCCGGCCAGTTCTTCGCCCGCGAAACCCGTTACGTCACCTATCTGCCCGACGCCGCCGGGCTCGAGCGCGGCGCCCCCGTCCGCCTCGTAGGCTTCGGCGTGGGCACCGTCGAAGACGTGGGGCTCTCCGAGTTCCGCGACGATCCCGCCCGCCACGCCAAGGTCGTCTTCCGCGTCCGCAACACCTACGCGGAGGACATCCGCAGCGACTCCGAAGCCTACGTCACCACCGAGGGGCTGCTGGGCCAGAGCGTGCTCGAGCTCACCCGCGGCATGACCGGCGCGCCTATTCCGCCCGAGGGCGTCGTCGCCGGCTCTCGCCGCGGCAGCGTCAAGGACATCGTCGAGAACACCGAGCGCCTCACCGCCGAGCTCCGCCTGCTGGCGGCTGAGATCCGCAGGGACCCCAAGAAGTACCTCCACATGAAGCTCAGCCTGTTCTAGAAGCTCGACGCTAGAGACTGGACGCTGGAAGGGCGGGGTTTTTCGGAGCGCAGCGGAGACCCTGAGCTTGCCGAAGGGAACCCCGCCGTCAAGCAGCACCCTTCTTATCTTGTCATTCCGAACCTCGCCCCGATGCAATCGGGGCGAGGTGAGGAACCTGCTTTTGCCTTGTTCCGCGCCGTTGTTCCTATCTGTGTGAATCTGTGTGCATCTGTGGTTTCAGACGCCTTATGCCCGCGCCAGCGACTCCAGCTTCTGCAAATGGGCGGTCGCTCCGATGGCGATCAGGCAGTCGCCGCCCTCAATCACCGTCTCCGGCGCGGGGTTGAAGGCCAGGTGCCCATCGACCCGCTTCAGCGCCAGGATGAGCACGCCGGTCTTCTGCCGGATGTCGGCCGCCGCCAGGCTCTGTCCCGCCAGGCGCGAGCCCTCGGGCACGCGCACTTCTTCAATCTGGATGTCCAGCCGCTCCGAGCCGACCGCGGTGTCGATGAAGTCGAGCACGTTGGGCCGCAGCAGCAATTGCACGATGCGGTGGCCCACAAAGTGATAGGGCGAGAGCACGCTGGCGGCGCCGGCCCGGATCAGCTTGGGGATGGCTAGTGGTCGCGCAGCTTGGCGATTTCCCGCTCCATTCGTCGCCTCCCCAGGTACCGGCCGAGCTCGAATTCTAGCATCGCCTGCGTGAAGGTCGCCACGAGCACGCCGCCCGAGATCACCGCAGCCAGGATGATGAAGGTGTTGAAAACCCGCCCGGCGTGCGTAAGCGGATGGGTTTCCCCGTAGCCGACGGTGGTCATGGTGATCAGCGTCATGTAGAAGCCGTCGAACCACGGCCAGCCTTCGAGCACGTGAAACCCCACCGCCCCGGTCATCAACACTAGGACAATCAGGATGAGCGCCAGGCGGAGCCGTCGACGGAGGGTCACAGCGATGGCATCCTGCGGCGGGCGCCGCGCCAATGTCAAGACGCCGCCTGGGCTCCCCGAGCCTGCAGTTCCACACAAGAGGCCAGTTCGTCAGGGCACGGCTTCTCGAAGACACGGAGCGAAGTCGAAGGGAGCCGTGCCGTTAGGCCTCGCTCCAACTGACTTGAAGCTGTTGCAAAACCTCTGCAAGGCGGGTCAAGCCTTTAGGCTTGACATCAAAAACCCGCAAAAAACAGGGGGCTTTAGCCCCCGAGGTCGAAGCGAAGGAGGTTTTGAAATACGCCCTTGCCATTCCGAATCCCGTCCTTTCGCAGAAAGGGCGGGATCAGGAATCTGCTTTTCGTCCCTCGTCCACCCCGCCTGACCTGCGCTCGAGCGCCCCGTCCGGATGCTAGAATGGTCGCCACTGTCTCTGTCGGTTTCGTGACGCCCATGACCGGGCTGGTGTCCGACCATCTGCTGGCCATCCTGACGCTGGCCCTGGCGCTGGCCATCATCGGCACGCGCTACGCCTACCGCTTCGGCGTCCCGGTCATTCTCTTCTTCGTCTTTGCCGGCGTCCTGGCGGGCTCGGAGGGCGTGGGTGGCATCGAGTTCGAGAACTACCCGTTGGCGCAACTGGTCGGCACCCTCTCGCTGGTGGTCATCCTCTTTGACGGCGGCTTCCACACCGACCGCAAGCTCTTTCGCATCGGGTTGGGGCCGGGGATGGTGCTGGCGACCCTCGGCACCTTCGCCGCCGCGGCGCTCGTCGGGGCCTTCGCCGTGGTCGTCTTCGGCTTCTCGTGGACGGAGGGCTTACTGCTCGGCAGCGTCGTCTCCTCCACCGACGCCGCCGCCGTCTTTGCCACCTTGCGCAAGCAGAAATTGGCCCTCAAGAAGCGCGTCCAGTCGGTGCTGGAGATCGAGTCGAGCTCCAATGACCCGCCCGCCGTCTACCTGACCGTCGCCCTTACCGCGTTGTTGCTGCGCGGCCAGACACCCGGCTGGTCGCTGCTCGGCGGCTTTCTTCTGCAGATGGGCCTCGGCCTGGCGCTCGGCCTCCTGGGCGGCTACGGGGCGGCCTGGATGTTGAAGCGGCTCCGCTTCGATCTCCCCAGCCTCTACCCGCTGCTCGCGTTGGTGGCGGCCGGCTTTGTCTTCGCAGCTACCAACCTGGTCTACGGCAGCGGCTTCCTCGCCGTCTACGTCGCCGCCGTGGTGCTGGGCAACGAAGCACTGCCGTTCAAGACCCTCATCTCGCGCGCCCTCGATGGCTTCTCCTGGCTGGCGCAGATTCTGATGTTCTTCACCCTGGGCCTGCTGGTTTTTCCCAGCCGCCTGTGGGAGGTGGCGGTGCCGGCCATCGGGCTGGGTTTCTTTTTGATATTCGTGGCCCGGCCGCTGGCCACCGCGCTGCTGCTCACCCGTAGCGGGCTCGACCTGCGCGAGCGCGCCCTGGTCTCCTGGGCCGGCTTGCGCGGCGCCGTCCCCATCATCCTGGCCATCTACCCGCTCATGCAGGGCGTCGAGCGCAGCCACACCATCTTCAACACCGTCTTTTTCGTCGTCATCCTCTCCGTGCTCGTGCAGGGCACCACCGTCGGCTGGCTGGCGCGCCGCCTGCGCTTGCACCTGCCGGCGCAGGCCGTCCCTCCAGTGCACGTGGAGCTGGCGAGCTGGCAGGTCTTCGACGGCGAAATCATGCTCTACCGCGTCGAAAGCGGCGGCGGCGCCGGCCGCGCCTTGCGCGAGCTCGACCTCCCGCCTGACGTCGTGGCCATGCTGATCGTCCGCGGCGACCAGCTCATCCCTCCCCGCGGCTCCACCGCGCTCGAGCCCGGCGACTTCGTCTACTTCTTCGCCAAAGAGAAAGACCGCCCCGCCCTCGACCGCCTCTTCCAGAGCTGACCCGCCCCGATTTGCGCCCGCCTCCCCTTTCAGGCAGAATCGACGGGTTTGAACTCAATCTCGGGGGAGGTTGAAATGCCCCAACGCAAAGCCATCACCTGGTCGGAGTTGCGCGTCGGCCTGCTGGTGATCGCCGTGGCGGTCATCCTGGGCCTGTTCGTCTTCTACGGAACTCGCGAGGCCCTGTTTGCCTCAACGTCGGATTACCGCACGTATCTGCCCGACGTCTCCGGCCTCAAGAAGGGCGCGCCCGTCCGCCTGGCCGGGCTCGAAGTCGGCACCATCCGCGAGGTCAGCCTCGCCGGCGTCGGCGCCGAGCGCGCGCAACAGACGGAGATCTCCTTCACCGTCCGCAGCGAGTACCGCGACTACCTCCGCTCGGATGCGCTCGCCTACGTCACCACCGAAGGCCTGCTGGGCGAGAGCGTGCTCGAAATCGACCCCGGGCAGACCGGCGACCTCATCCCGCCCGGCGCCGTCGTCCCCGGAACCCAGAAGGGCAACATCAAGCAGGTGGTGCAGAACGTCGAGCACATCACCGGCGACGTCCGCCTCCTCATCGCCGATGTGCGCGCCGGCAAGGGCACCCTGGGCAAGCTCTTCACCGACCCCAGCCTTTACGACCGTGCCGACGCTTCCGTCCGCCAGTTCCAGTCCCTCACCGCCAAGGCCGCCGCCGGCGAAGGCACCCTCGGCAAGCTGATGGTCAGCGAAGAGCTCTACGACCAGCTCAAGGGCACCGCCACCACCCTCGACGAGGTGGCGCGCGAGGTCCGCGAAGGCCGGGGCACGCTCGGCAAGCTCGTCTACGACACCGCCGTCTACGACCAGGCGCAGCGCTTTACCGAACGCATGGATCGCGTGGCCGCGCGGGTCGAGTCCGGCGAAGGGACGCTGGGCAAGATGATCTACAAGGACGAGCTGCACGACAACGCCAACCAGACCTTCGCCAACGCCCGCGAGATCACCCGCAAGCTCAACGAAGGCGAGGGCGCCTTCGGCCGCGCCGTCAACGACCCCCGCCTCTACGACAACATCAACGACTTCACCTCGGAGATGCGCGCCCTCATCTCCGACTTCCGCAAAGACCCCAAGAAGTACCTGCGCGTCAAGCTCAGCCTCTTTTAGTGCCTGCTGCCTCCGCGCCCACCTCCCTCGAGACACGCGGAGGCATAGGAGGCAGAAGAAGCATAGGAAGCATAAGATACAAAGCACGCCAAGGAGAGCTTGGGAAGGGCGGGGCTTCTCGGAGCGGAGACCCTGAGCATGTCGAAGGGAGCCCCGCCGTAAACGGTGCCAGAACAGAATGGGGCTTTTCGAAGCGAGGCGACAGCCGAGCGAAGACCCCGCGCCCTTTGCGGGGAGCCCCTGAGGTCATGCCTCAGGAGGTTTCAGGAATTCCTTCTCTGTGCCTCTGTGTCTCTGTGGCTAATCCAGCGAGCTGAGGAAGGATTGCAGCGCGGAGTTGAACTTCTCCGGCTGCTCCAGGTTCGACAGGTGCCCGGCCTCGGGAATCCTCACCAGCGTTGAGCCGGGCACCGCCTTCGCCATCGCCTCGCTGTCGGCCGGCGGCGTCAGGCCGTCCTGCTCGCCGACGAGAATCAACGTCGGGCACGTGATGCGCGGCAGCAGGTCGAACGACGCCGTGCGCGCCGCCATCCCGCGCAGCGCGGCGGCAATGCCGCCCGGCGAGGCTTCGAGAATCATCTCCCGCACCGCCGCCACCACCTCCGGCTTGCCCTCGAGCGTGGTCTGCCCGAGGAGCTTCGGCGCCATCATCTCCGCGATGGCGGCGCTCCCCTCGCGCTCAGCTACCGCTGCGGTCTCGTGGCGCCCTTTACGGCCCTCCTCGGTGTCCGCTGACGCCCGCGTGTCCGCCAGGACGAGCGCGGCCACGCGCTCGGGCCAGCGGCGCAAGAACGCGAAGGCGACGTACCCGCCCATCGACAGCCCGCCCAGCACCACGCGCTCGATCCTCAAGTGGTCGAGCAGCCCGCCCACGTCCTCCGCCAGCCGCTCCATGGTCGAGTCTTCGTCCGCCACGCCCGACTCGCCGTGCCCGCGGAAGTCCGGCGTGATGACCCGGTAGCGCCCCGCCAGCGCCTCCACCTGTGGCGCCCACATCTTCCGATTCAGCGGAAAGGCGTGCAGCAGCACCACTGCCGCGCCCCGCCCCGCCTCCTCCCACGCTATGTCAACCTTCCCAGTGCGCTGCTTCACTCTTGGCTCCATGACCGCAGGGCCTGTCCGCGGACGCACAGGAATTCCCAACACTGTCATTCCGAGTCTGTTCTCCCGCCGTGCGGGAGAGCAGGCGAGGAACCTGCTTTTCTTTTCTGACACCGGGTAGCGCAGGTTGCCCGAGCGCCCGTACGGGGCGCCTTCGAGGGCTACCTGCGGATTGTGTTCGACGAATCAATGCCGCAGGTAGCTCATCCCGTCCCGAGGCATCGGGACGGGACTCACAACCTGCGCTACCCGTCGCCCCATAAATCTCAAAGCAACCCGAGGCAGTCTAGCGGCCATCGGTCCTAGAAGAAAGGAGGAATCATGAAGCGTTGTCTTTCTTTCATTGCACTCTTCAGCAGAGAAGAGTCTAGGCGCGGCCATTCAGGAGCTGAAGCCGGAAGCGGACGCCAAGGCCGAGGCTCAAAAAGCGCAGAAACAAGCCAAAAAGGATATCGACGACTCGCGCCGCTCCGAGTAGCGGACGCCTGTTCGTCCTGGCTCCTCGCAGCGAGGCGAAGCCGAGCGAAGACCCTGTCGAAGACCCTGAGCGAAGTCGAAGGGAGCGGAGTCCCGACGTTTGTCGGGACGAGCCGAAGGGGGCCCTCCAGCCCGGGCAGGCTGGAGCCTGCCTCTTGTATTTGCTTGTCATCCCGAGCGGAGCCCTGGCCTCGCCTGCGGCGAGGCCGCTAGGGCGGAGTCGAGGGATCTGCTTTCTCTGCGGTCTCTGCGGTAAGCCTGTTCTTTTTCGCGGGCCACGGAACACGGGCCACGGGCCGCGTCCGCACCGTACTCATTCCGGCGTCTTGTCGCCTTCGTGTGCGGCCTTGCGCTTCTTCTCTTCTTCCTCTTCGAAGGCCTTGAGCTCTTCCTCGGTGTAGGCCTCGTAGGCTTTGCGGGCGGCGAACATGCCGCCGCGGGGCTCGGCGGCGCGGTCGGCTTCGATGTGGCGCGGGGGAGCGACGGCCAGCTCGCGCACCAGGCGCAGCTTGTGGTGGATGGCGCCGGCGCGCAGCAGCAAATCGCCGATTTGCTCGAGCAGGTCGTCCATGCGGATGGGCTTGTTGGTGTGGGGCAGTCCGAGCTGCTCCAGGCGCGCGTCCACCTCCGGCCCGGACATCACCGGCACCAGGAAGAGCACGCGCAGCGGTGCTTCCGCCTCGTGGAGCGCCTGCAGCGACTCAAACAGCGGCGAGCCGAACGGAGCCACCGAAAGGCTGGCGATAGCCAGATGCCACGGGCCTTCCCGCAGCTTCTCCAGCGCCGCGTGCGCCTCCGCCACCGTCTCGATCACCCAGCCCTCCGTCTTCAGCACTGAGACGATGGCCTTGCAACTGGCCTCGTCGTTGTCCACCAGCAGCACCCGGACTTCCACTTGGCCCCTCCGCCCCTGCCATCCTACGCCGATTCAACCGCCGGCGGAAGCGGCAGAACCTCATCGCGGCCATGCACCCTGCGTTCAGCCCAGCGGCTCCTGCCGCTGGAACACTCTCCCCCGCAATCTCCGAAAGATGAATGACGTCAAGCACACCGGTACGTAGAAATACAGGAACTGCACGATGGGCAGAATCGTCCACTTGAGGATGGCTGGCGGAGTAACAAAGTAGTGCGAAAGAACAAGCCACCATAGAAGAAAATGCGGCAGCAGGCACACAGCACCAATGAGGATAAGTGGGGGGCTGTGACGAGTGTCGAGGCCCGCTATGTGGAGACCCAGCAAAGTGACGGGGAGGCCCAGCCCAACTGTCCAGGCCAGCTTCTCCCACGTCGGCCGGAAGATGTCCCAGAGGAGCATGGCTCTACGCCGCTGCGTTTCAGCCCTCGTTCTTGAAGAAGAGGGCGGAGAGGGCGGGCAGGGTGGCGACCACCGACCAGGGCCGGCTGTGGCTGGGCGTGGGCTCCGCGTAGAGCCCGCCCCAGTTCCCCCAGCCGCCCCCGCCGTAGAGGGGGGCGTCGCTGTTGAGCAGCTCGCGCCACAGCCCGCCGCGCGGCACCCCCAGGCGGTAGCCGGCCCGTGGCACGGGGGTGAAGTTGCACACCACGAGAAAGAGGTCGTCGGTCGTGCGCCCGCGGCGCAGGAAGCTGACCACGCTCTGCTGGGCGTCGTTGGCGTCCACCCACTCGAAGCCCCCCGGGTCGCAGTCGTACTCGTGCAGCGCCGGCTCGGCGCGGTAGAGCCGGTTCAAGTCTTCGATCCACTTCTGCACGCCGCGGTGCGGGTCGTACTCGAGCACGTGCCAATCGAGGCTGGTCTCGTGGTACCACTCCGACCACTGCCCGAACTCCCCGCCCATGAACAGCAGCTTCTTCCCCGGCTGGCCGTACATGTAGCCGAAGAGCGCGCGCAGGTTGGCGAACTTCTGCCAGTCGTCCCCGGCCATCTTCCCCAGCAGCGAGCCCTTGCCGTGCACCACCTCATCGTGCGAGAGCGGCAGCACAAAGTTCTCCGTCCACGCGTACAGCATGCGGAAGCTCAGCTTGTTGTGGTGGTAGTGGCGGTAGACGGGGTCGAAGCTCAGGTACTGGAGCGTGTCGTGCATCCAGCCCATGTCCCACTTGAGCCCGAAGCCCAGCCCCCCCACGTAGGTGGGCCGCGAGACCATCGGCCAGGCCGTGGACTCTTCGGCGATGGTGTGCACGTCGGGGTGCTCCTTGTAAACGCTTTCGTTGAAGTCGCGCAGGAACTCGATGGCGCCCAGGTTCTCCCGCCCGCCGTACTGGTTGGGCACCCACTCGCCGGCCTTGCGCGAGTAGTCGAGGTAGAGCATGGAGGCCACGGCGTCCACGCGCAGCCCGTCGCCGTGATACTTCCCCAGCCAGAACAGGGCGCTCGAAAGCAGGAAGCTGCGCACCTCGTGCCGGTCGTAGTTGAAGATGTAGCTGTCCCAGTCGGGGTGCCAGCCCTGGCGCGGGTCGCCGTGCTCGTAGAGGTGGGTGCCGTCGAAGTAGGCCAGCCCGTGCTCGTCGGTGGGGAAGTGCGAGGGCACCCAGTCGAGGATGACCCCGAGGCCGCGCTGGTGCAGCGTGTCGATGAGGTACATGAAGTCCTGCGGCGTCCCGTAGCGGCTGGTGGGCGCGAAGTAGCCGGTGGTCTGGTAGCCCCAGGAGCCGTAGAAAGGATGCTCCATCGCCGGCAGGAATTCGACGTGGGTGAAGCCCATCCGCTCCGCGTAGTCGGCCAGGTGCGGCGCCAGCTCGCGGTAGGTGAGCGGGCGGTTGTTTTCTTCCGGCGACCGCCGCCAGGAGCCGAGGTGGACTTCGTAGATGGCCATCGGGCAGCCCAGGCAGTTGCGCCCGGTGCGCTTGCCCATCCATTCCTGGTCGTTCCAGTGGTAGTCGAGCTCCCACACCACCGAGCCGGTCTTGGGCGGGGTCTCGTGGTGGACGCCGTAGGGGTCGGCCTTGTCCACCTGGTAGCCGTGGTAGCGGGACTTGATGCGGTACTTGTAGATGGCGCCCCGGCCGAGCTCGGGGACAAACCCTTCCCAGATGCCGGAGCGGTCGCGCGGTCGCAACGCGTGGCTGGACTTGTTCCAGCCGTTGAAGTCGCCCATCACGCACACCTGCTCGGCGTCCGGCGCCCACACGGCGAAATAAACCCCCGGCTCGCCGTCCGGCGCCGCCATCACGTGCGCCCCCAGCTTGTCGTACAGCCGGTAGTGCGTGCCCTCGTTGAACAGGTGCAGGTCGTCGCCGGTCAGCCGCGTCACGTCGTGCCTCACCGCCGCGGCCGTGCTCGCCCGGCCGCCGGAAGCACCCGACCGTCCGCCGCTCTTTCGCGTCGCCAAAATACCCTCCCGTGTTTTCGGATTGTCCTCCTAGCATACCGGCTCGCGCCGCCAGATGCAAAACTCTTTGCCCTGCTGGCTTGAGGAGATTCGGAGGTGCGTGATACCTTGGTTCGACCGGGCCGGAGTGGCGGAACTGGCAGAGGCGTCCCGACGCAGTCGGGATGGGGCTCGAAGCAGTCTATAATCATTGCAGGCCGGAGTGGCGGAACTGGCAGACGCGCCGGACTCAAAATCCGGTGGGGCTCACCCCCCCGTGTGGGTTCGATTCCCTCCTCCGGCACCATGACTTCATTTGACACGCCGGTGAGCGCAAGACCGCGGGCAGCGGGCCCTTCCGTTTGCTGTAGAATCACTCTATGGCCGGCGGATGCACGACCAAGGCCGGGGAGCCGAGGAAGGGATGAGCGCGGCAACCAAGCTCGGCGTTCTCACCGGCGGCGGGGACGTCCCCGGGCTGAACTCCGTCATCAAGTCCGTCGTCTATCGGGCCAGCGAAATGGGCCGGCAGGTCATCGGCATCCGCAAAGGGTGGGAGGGCCTGACCCACATGAAGCCGGGGGAGGAGCTGGACCCCGCCTACCTGCGCTGGCTGACGAGAGAGAACACCCGCACCATCGACCGCAGCGGCGGCACCGTCCTGCACACCTCGCGCACCAACCCGCAGCGGGTCAAAAAATCCAAGACTCCGCTCCATCTTTCACCGGACGAGCTGGCCAAACTGTCGCCGGCCGGCGACGCCTACGATTTTACCCCGCTCGTCCTGCGCAACCTCGAGCGGCTGGGCATTGGCTGTCTCATCATCATCGGCGGCGACGACACCCTCAGCTTTGCCGCCCGGCTCCACGCCGCGGGCGTCCCCCTGATTGCCATCCCCAAGACCATGGACAACGACGTGCGCGGCACCGAGTACTGCATCGGTTTCTCCACCGCGATTACCCGGGCGAAGGAACTGATTACCCGGCAGCGCACCACCCTGGGATCGCATGAGCGCATCGGCGTCTTCCGCATCTTCGGCCGCAACTCCGGCTTCACCGCTCTCTACACCGGCTATGTTACCTCCAGCCGCTGCCTGATTCCCGAGTGGCCGTTCGACCTTGACCGCCTCTGCGGCCTCCTGCTGGAAGATAAGCGCAACAACCCCAGCCACTATTCCTTCGTCGTCGTCTCGGAAGGCGCGGTCTGGCAGGGCCAGGAGACGGCCGAATTCGGCGAAGCCGACGCCTACGGCCACCGCAAGAAGGTGGATATCGGTCACGCGCTGGCGGAGGAGATCAAGCGGCTCACCGGCGAGGAAACCATGACCAGCGATCTCACCTACGACCTGCGCAGCGGCGACCCCGATTCGCTCGATCAGATCGTCGCCACCACTTTCGCCAACCTGGCCCTCGATCTCATCGCCGACGGTGTCACCGGGCGGATGGTGGCGGTGCAGGACGGCCGCTACACCCACGCCGCGCTCCCCGATCCCGGGCTGGGCCCCCGCCGCGTTGACGTGGCCGCGCTCTACAACACCGAGCGCTACCGGCCGAACTATTCCTCGAAGCTCGGCGCTCCCTTGCTGCTCAGTCCCGCCTAGCCAAGGACGGCCAAATGGAGTCGGCGCAACGACCGCAAGACATTCACAAACGCTGGGCCGAGGCGTTCAACGCCCGCGACGTTGAGGCTCTGCTTTCCCTCTACGAGCCGCAGGCGCGGATCGTCCCCAAGCCCGGCGAGCACTCGGTTGGAGGCTCGCCCGAAGTGCTGCGCGAAGTCTTGACCGGATTCCTGGCGGTGCAAGGGACCATCGAGATAAAGACCACCAGCGTGGTCCAAACCGGAGAGATTGCCCTGCTTCGGTCCGATTGGCGGCTGAAAGGTACCGGCCCGCATGGGCGGCCCGTAGACGTCGCCCACAGCAGCACGGAGGTCGTCCGGCGCCAGCCTGACGGAACTTGGCGCTACGTCATTGACAACCCCTTTGGCGCCGACTGAAACGAATCCGCCGCCCGGCCAAGCTCATCCAAGCTAGCGGGTGCCACGATGAAGCTCATCTCCGTCAATGTCGGGTTGCCGCGGGAAGTCGCGGTGAACGGTCAGCGCGTGCTGACTGGCATCTTCAAAGAGCCGGTGGCGGGGCGCGTCACCGTGCGGCGGCTCAACCTCGACGGCGACCGCCAGGCCGACCTCTCGGTCCACGGCGGCCCCGACAAGGCCGTCTACGCCTACCCCGCTGAGCACTACGACTTCTGGCGGCGCGAGCTGCCGGAGATGGAGCTGCCCTTCGGGATGTTCGGCGAGAACCTGACGGTCGAGGGCCTACGCGAAGACGAGGTCAACGTCGGCGACCGCTTCCGAATTGGCTCAGCCGAGTTCCAGGTCACGCAGCCGCGGGTACCCTGCTACAAGCTGGGGATCAAGTTCGGCCGGGCGGACATGGTGAAGCGTTTCCTGCACAGCCGCCGCACCGG
>Ga0114945_10000908_pt1 | contig 18848 bp, 14 predicted proteins | sample OV2TP3_FD_87194 | JGI IMG/M metagenome (GOLD analysis project Ga0114945, IMG submission 87194) | Hot spring microbial communities from Beatty, Nevada to study Microbial Dark Matter (Phase II) - OV2 TP3 | ecosystem: Environmental > Aquatic > Thermal springs > Hot (42-90C) | place: USA: Beatty...
CAATCCTCTACTGTCAGCATAACGCCTCCTTGGGTAAGTCTATGGCTGCGGCCGCGCGGGCGGCCTTGATCTGGCGCAAACATGGACGCGGCAAGGGCGGCGTGCTAGCGCTCACGCACGCGCAGCACCCGGCGGGCCGCGTCGGGCGGCCCGGGGACGTCGCCGAGATGATCGCGTGGCTGCTGTCGCAGGCGGCCGGGTTCGTCACCGGCCAGAACTTCGTGGTCGACGGCGGCATGACCCGCCGCATGATCTACCCCGGCTAGAGGCCGAGGGCCGTCACGGTCAGGCGGCCGAGCTCCCGCCTCAGCTTCTCGCGCAGCGGCGCCCGCGCGCGGCTTGCGCGGAGATTGCGCAGCTCGAAGGGGTCGCGCTCCAGGTCGTAGAGCTCGTCGAGCTCGCCGGCGCGGCCGCGGTTCACCCAGTGGATCAGCTTGTGGCGGTCGGTGCGCACCGCCTTGTAGCTCATGCCCACGAGCCAGGGGTAGGCCTGCTCCGCCCAGTACTCGATGAGGAAGGACTTGCGCCAGCCGGCGCGCCGTCCGGCGAACAGCGGCGCGATCGAGCGGCCCTGGACCTGCGGCCCGGGGCGGCCGCCGGCGAGCTCGAGGAGCGTCGGCGCGATGTCCTGGCAGATGACGAGGCTCGCGTTCCTCGTCCCGGCGCGGATGCGCCGCGGCCAGCGCGCGAGGAACGGCGAGCGGATGCCCTCCTCGTACGCGAAGCGGCGCTCGGGCCCCAGGCCGTGCTCGCCGAAGAAGTAGCCGTTGTCGCCGAGGAAAAGGATCAGCGTGTCCTCGAGCAAGCCCTTGCGCTCGAGCGCTTCCAGGATCGTGCCCACGCCCTCGTCCACCGCGGCCATCATGCGCGCGCGCTGGCGGATCTCCTCCTGCGTGCCCGCCTGGATCGAGGCGAGCAGCGCCTTCGAGACGGGCGCGGAGCGCATCGCGAAGATCTCCTTCCAGGCCGGCTTCTGCTTCGCCACCTGCGCGTACGACAGCATGTTGGGCTTCTTCGGGAACACCGCCCCGGCGTACAGCTCCTCGTGGCGCTCGGCGGCGATGTAGCCGCCGAACTTCTGCATGTCGAGCGTGCCGTCGGCGGCCTGGTGCGCGTCCGGGTGCACCGCCTTGTGCGCGAGAAACAGCGACCAGGGCCTGGCGTGCTTGCGCTCGATGAATTCCACCGCGTGCTGGTTCAGCAGATCCGTGATGTAGCCCCTGTGCTCCAGGTACTTGCCGTCGTGGTTGAAGGTCGGGTTGACGATGCGGCCGTGGCCGTCGAAGCTCACCCAGCGGTGATAGCCCGGTCGCGGCATGCCGTCGTTGCCCATGTGCCACTTGCCGACGTGTGCCGTCTCGTAGCCCAGGCGCTGCAGCTCGAGGTGATAGTTCGGCAGCCGGTGGCTCATGCGGTCGCGCGCCACGTTGTCGATCACGCCGTGGCGGCTCGCGTACTGTCCGGTCACGATCGAGGCGCGGTTCGGCGAGCAGATCGGCGTGGTGTGGAAGGCGCGCTCGAAGAGCATGCCTTCGGCGGCCAGCCGGTCGATGTGCGGCGTCTTCATGTACGGGTGGCCGCCGGCGCCGAACTCGTCGTAGCGCAGGTCGTCGACCAGGATGACCAGGAAGTTGGGGCGTCGGCTCTTCATGGCGGCTCCGATGAGGGCTCATGCAAGTCTAAGGGAGCATCCGCGCCGCGGCCAGCCGTGTTTTGCCCGTCACCCCGGCGAGCCGGCGTCGAGGTGAGGTCTTCTTTCAGACATGCGGATCGACATCGGCCGGCAGGTCGCGCGATCCCGCGATGGATCGTTGCGACCAGGGGCGGATCGTTCTAGGATGCCCTAGGTTCGATCGGAGGGTGGAGCGGATGACGTCGGATGACATCAAACGAGGGTTTGTTGCACCTTGACGGAAGGAGGACGGCATGGAAACGCTGGCGCAAGTCTTGTTCTGGGCCGGATTGATCTCGATCCCGCTGTCGTGGCTGGTGTGGTTTTTCGGGCCGCAGCTCGAGCTCGGGCGGCACGTCCTGAGCAAGATCACCGATCCCGCGCTGAAGGCAGCGCTGCAGGAAGCTCACGCAGAACGCTGGGGAATCTTCGTCGGGCTCTGGCCGGCGACGCTTCTCGTTCTCAGCTTTATTGTCGAGAAGAGGGTCTGACGCCGCGGCGGCGCGGCAGCCGGGCGTCACCGACCTGATCTGGCTCCCCGAGGTGCAGTCAGCCTAGCGGCGCGAGGCTGCCGAGCAGCGTAGGGACCAGCTCGGTCACCGTGGGATGGATGTGCACCGCGCGCTGGATCGTGGTGTAGGGCTTCCTCGCGTACATGACATCCAGCAGCGAGTGCACGATCTCGTCGCCGTTCAGCCCGAGGATCGCCGCCCCGAGCAGCTCCTTGGAGCCGGCGTCCGCCAGCACCTTCATGAACCCCTGCGTCTCGCCCGCCTCCCTGGCGCGCCCCACGCGCGTCATCGGCATCTTGCCGGCGAGCAGCCGCCGGCCGCTCGCGCGGGCCTCCGCCTCGTTCATGCCCGCGCGCCCGAGCGGCGGGTCGATGAACAGCGCGTAGCACGGAATGCGGTCGGAGATCTTGCGCGCATCCTTGTCGAACAGGTTCGCGGCGACGATCTCGTGGTCGTTCCACGAGGTGTGGGTGAAGGCGCCGCGGCCGTTCGCGTCCCCCAGCGCCCACACGCCCTCGGCGCTGGTGCGGCACTGCTCGTCCACCTTGATGAAGCCGCGCGCGTCGGCCTCGATCCCGGCTTGCGCGAGGCCCAGCTCGTGCGTGTTGGGCAGCCGCCCCACCGCGAAAAGCAGGTGCGTGCCCTCCGCGACCGGCGCCCCGCCCTGGCACTCGAGCCCCACCACGATCCGCTCGCCCTTCCTCGAGAGCGCCATGCACTCGGCGCCGGTGCGGATCTCCACGCCCTCGCGCTCGAGGATCTCGCGGATCCCGGCGGCGACGTCGTCGTCCTCGCGCGGCAGGAGCTTCGCCATGCGCTCGACCACGGTGACCTTCGAGCCGAAGCGCCGGTACATCTGGGCGAATTCCAGCCCGATGTAGCTGCCGCCGACGATGACCAGGTGCTCGGGCACGAAGTCCACGTCCATGATCGAGCTGTTGGTGAGGTACGGGACCTCGTTCACGCCCGGGATGTCCGGGACCAGGGCGCGCCCGCCCACGTTGAGGAAGATGCGCTCGGCCTCCAGCTCCCGCCCGTTCACGGCGACCGTGCGCGGCGCGGTGAAGCGCGCGTGGCCCTCGATCAGCGTCACGTGCTTCATCCCCGAGAGCCATCCGCCGAGGCCCTTGCGCGACTGCTCTACCACGCCGTCCTTGCGCGCCTTGATCCGGCTCATGTCTACGCGCGCGGCGCCCGCCGAGAAGCCGTACTCGCCGCCGCGGCGCGCCATGTGCACGGCGCGCGCGCTCGCCACCAGGGTCTTGGTGGGGATGCAGCCGTCGTTGACGCAGGTGCCGCCCGGGCGCCGGCGCTCGATGAGCGCGGTCCTCAGGCCCTCGCGGTCCAGGCGCGCGCACAGCGCGGGGCCGGCCTGGCCCGCGCCGATGACGATGGCATCGAATCTCTCGGTCATGCCGTGGCTCCGTGGATGATGACGCCGTCCATCGCGTCCTCGCAGCGCGCCCAGGGCCGCTCCTCGAGCGCGCGGCGCGCATCCGCGTAGCCCGCCTTGCGGCGCGCGTCGATCCCCGCGGGCGTGAAGTCGATGTCCTTGGTGTGGTCCTCGGCCTCCAGCCGCGGCGCGTGCAGCGGCACGAGGTGCATCACGGTGGCGCAGCCGTAGTCGAGCATCTTCTTCACCTCGGGGTCGGCGCAGCGCTCCTCGGGCACCAGGCGCGAGAGCTCCCGGATGATGTGGCGCAGGCGGTGGATCTGCTGCTGGCGCATGATGTGGCTGGAAGCGCGGCTCGCGTACTGGATGTCCTTCTGGCGCCCCAGCACCTGCCAGAGCGTCTCGGGCTCGGGCCCCTGCGAGTGCCAGACGTTGGCGGCGAAGATGAGCGAGTCGCGCCGCGGCTTGTCGTCCAGCACCACCTCCACGGGCGTGTTGGAGTACAGGCCCCCGTCCCAGTAGGGATCGCCGTCGATGCGCACCGCGGGGAAGGCGGGCGGCAGCGCGCCCGAGGCCATGACGTGGCGGGCATCGAGCGGCTGCTGCCGGCTGTCGAAGTAGTGCATCTCGCTCGTGCGCACGTTGACCGCGCCGAGCGTGAGGCGCGTCTGCGCCGAATTGACGCAGCCGAAATCCACCAGCCGGCCGAGCGTCTCCTCGAGCGGCGCGGTGCGGTAGAACGCCGCCTTCTCCGCCCCCAGCGGCACGTGCATGCCCCAGGCGGCCTCGCTGTTCGGCACGAAGAAGCCGGCGATGCCGTTCAGCATCACGTCGCTGTGCGCCACCGCGTTCGCCACCTGCGGCCACAGGCCCCAGACGGCCGCGACGCGGTCGTTGCGCACCATACGCCAGAATTCCTCGAGGCGCGCCATGCGGCACTCGGGGCGATTGCCGGCGATGATCGCGCCGTTGATCGCCCCGATCGAGGTGCCGATCACCCAGTCGGGCTCGACGCCCGCCTCGTGCAGCGCCTCGTAGACGCCGACCTGGTAGGCGCCGAGCGCCCCTCCGCCCTGCAGGACCAGCGCGACCTGGCCGGGGTAGCCTTCCATGCGCACGAGAGTAGCTCAGTTGGCCTTGACGCTGGAGGTGATCGAGGCGATGACGCCCGCGGCGGTCTCGAAGGGCTTCGCGGCGTCGCCCGCGATGCCGTGGCGGCGCGCGATCCAGCGGAAGTCGGTGTAGATCGCCCAGACCTGCCCCGCCTGGTCCTGCTGCACCAGCAGCCGCACCGGCCAGTCGAGGCCCGCCTCGGGCTTGGCGCTGACAAAGAGCGTGCCCAGGGGCGGGTTGCCGAAGACCAGCAGGGTGGAGGGCCGGATCGAGACGCCCGCCTGTGCGGCGAGCTTCGCCTGGTCCACCTCCTGGAAGAACATGATGCCCTTCGCGGCGACGTCCTGCTTCAGGCGCGCGATCGTCTCCTGCATGGGATAGGCGCTCCTGACGCGCACCACGCCGTCCTCCGCGGCGAACGCGCTGCCGGCGAGCACGAGGAGCAGGGAAAGCGCGAATCTGACGAGTCGGGGAAACACGCGGATCTCCTTTCAGTTCAGGTCGGATTTTCGGGGACCGGCCGCTGCCACGGCCAGCGGCCCTCCAGCTCGAGCGCGAGGCTCCAGCTGAGGAAGGTGCGGATCGCGACGATCATGGCGAGCACCGCCACGCTGTCCATGGTCGGAGTGAAGGCGACGGTGCGCACGATGTCGGCCGCGACCAGCACCTCGAGCCCGAGCAGGATGGCGCGGCCCATGTCGTGGCGGTAGCGCCGGTAGCGCTCGCCCGCCGGTGCGAACGCTACGCGCGCGGTGGCGAGCGCGAGGCCGCCCGCGATCAGCGCCACGCCGGCGATCTCGGCGCCGTTGGCCGCCAGCTCGACCAGCTCGCGCGTCATGTCGCGGGCGCCGGCGCGCGCACCGGCAGGCTCAGCCGTGCGGCGAGCAGCGCCGCGAGCACGAGGGCGACCCCGATCCCGGCGACGCAGGCCGCCCAGCCGGCGCGCTCGAAGAGCGCGCCGAGGATGGCGGTGCCGGCCAGTCCGCCGGTGAAATAGCAGGCGAGATAGAGGCCGCTCGCCGAGCCGCGGTCCGCGGTCGCCGCGCGCCCTACGAAACCGGTGGTCGTCGCCTGCGCGAAGAACGTCCCCGCGCCGACCAGGACCAGGCCGGCGAGCACCGCGGGGACGCTGGGCAGCACGAGGAGCGGCAGCCCCGTGACCGCCACCGCGATCGCGCTCCAGAAGGCCGCGCGCGTGCCGAAGCGCGCCACGGCCCTGCCGGCGAGCGGCGTCGCGAGCACCGAAGGCAGGAACACGAAGTAGACCAGGCCGATCGCCATCATCGAGAGCGCGAGCGGCGCGCGCACCAGCACGAAGTTGACGTAGGTGAAGGTGCCGATGAAGGCGAACAGGATCAGGAAGCCGATGCCGAAGCTCGCGCGCAGCGCGCCGTTGCGCAGATGCGCCGCCCAGGCCTCGAAGGGCGACATCCCGGCGATGCCCATCGGCGCGGGCGCGGCCCGCCCGAGCCAGAACCAGACCAGCACGGCGCCGGCGAGGTTGAGCGCCGAGAAGGCGTAGAAGTTGGCGGCGATGCCGAGGTGATCCACCAGCCCCGCCGCGACGAGGCGGCCGACCAGGTTGCTCCCGACGTTGCCCGCGATGTAGGCGGCGAACGCGCCCGCCGAGTCCGAGGCGCTGCAGTGCTCGGCGAGGTACGAGAGCGTGAGCGCGAAGGCGCTCGCCATGCACAGGCCCTGCACGATCCGCAGCGCCGCGAAGGTGGCGAGGTCGGGCGCGGCGGCGAGCAGCGCCGTAGGCAGCGCGAGCACGGCGAGCGCCATCGCGATACCGAGGCGCCGGTCGATGCGCCGGCTGAAGAACGCCACCGCCAGCGCCCCGATCGCCATGCCGAGCGTGCTCGCGTTCACCGCCAGCCCCATCGCGGCCGGGCTGACGCCGTAGGCCTGCGCGAGCGCGGGCAGGATCGCCTGCGTAGCGAACAGGTCCACCAGCGTCAGGAACGCCGCGAGGCCGATGAGGAAGCTGCGCACGCCCGGCTCTCGCCTACATCATCTTGTCTTCTTTTTTCATCTGCGGCGGCAGGATATCCACCGAGATGAGCTCCACGGCGGCCTTGCCCGTGTTCTGCCACCAGTGCGAGGTGCCCTTCGCCTCGCGCGCGACCTCGCCCGCCCGGTGCAGGATCGGCGCGGTGCAGTTGCTCGCGTACTCGTAGATCTCGCCCTTGACGACGTAGATCATCGCCGGGCGCTCGTCGTGGCTGTGCCAGGGCACGATGCCGCCGGGCTGGACGACCAGCCTGCGGGCGCGGAACTGGTGGTCCTTGAGCGCCACCTTCTGCGTCGCGAGGTCGGTGCTCGCGACGACCACGTCGGTAACGTCCTTCGGTCCGTACTGCACCATCTTCTGGCCCTGGCCGTCGGCGACGCGCTTGTCGGCGGGACATTCCCCGGCCTGCGCGGCGAGCGGAAAGGCAACTGCGAGGGCAACTGCGATCAGACTGCGCTTCATGGGTTTCTCCTCAGGTTGGATGACTCAATGGGCGGTCCAGCCCCCGTCGATCGGGAGCACGGTGCCGGTAATCGATGCGGCGGCGTCGCTGGCGAGGAACGCGGCGAGCGCCGCGACCTCCTCCACGCCGACGAACTTCTTCGTGGGCTGCGCGGCGAGCAGCACGTCGCGCTTCACCTGCTCCTCGGTCAGCCCGCGCGCTCTCGCGGTGTCCGGGATCTGCTTCTCCACCAGCGGCGTCCAGACGTAGCCCGGGCAGATCGCGTTCACGGTGATGCCTTGCTCCGCGACTTCGAGCGCCACGGTCTTGGTGAAGCCCGCGATGCCGTGCTTGGCGGCGACGTAGGCCGACTTATAGGGCGAGGCGACGAGGGCGTGGGCGGATGCGATGTTGACGATCCTGCCCCAGCCCTTGCGCTTCATGCCGGGAAGCGCAAGGCGCGTGGTGTGGAACGCGGCCGAGAGGTTGATCGCGAGGATCGCGTCCCAGCGCTCCACCGGGAACTCGTCCACCGGCGCGACGTGCTGGATGCCGGCGTTGTTGACGAGCACGTCCACCGCGCCCGCGGCTTTCATCATGGCCTCGATCGCCGCCGGCTTCGACATGTCGGCGCCGTCGTAGGCGACCTTCACGCCGTGCCGCTCGGCGAGGCCCGAGCGCAGGCGCTCGACCTCGGCGGCCTCCCCGAAGCCGTTCAGCACCAGGTTCGCGCCCGCGCGGGCGAGCGCCTCGGCGATGCCGAGGCCGATGCCGCTGGTCGAGCCGGTGACGAGCGCGGTCTTTCCCTTGAGCATGGTCTTTCCTTTCGCGATCGGGCGGACCTACAGTCGGCCCGCGGTGGCCGATCTTACGGCCTCCTGCGGCGGCTCCTCGGCGTAGCGGCGCCGGATCTCGAGGATCTCCGGCAGCACGCCGAGGAACGCGTCCACCAGCGCCGGGTCGAAGTGCGCGCCGCGCTCGCGGCGCACCAGGGCGAGCGCCTCCTCGACCGGCCAGGCCTTCTTGTACGGGCGCTCGGTGGTGAGCGCGTCGAACACGTCGGCGATCGCGACGATGCGGCCCACGAGCGGAATGTCCTCGCCGCGCAGCGCGCGCGGGTAGCCGCTGCCGTCCCACTTCTCGTGGTGCGTCAGCGCGACGAGCCGCGCCATCTCGAGCAGGGGGGACGCGTGCCGTCCGATGATCCCGGCGCCGATCTGCGGGTGCCGGCGCATCAGCTTCCACTCCTCGTCGTCGAGCTTGCCGGGCTTGAGCAGGATGCGGTCCGGGACGCCGATCTTGCCGATGTCGTGCATCGGGGCAGCCTGCAGCAGCGTGTCCGCAAGCTCCGCGCAGCAGCCCGCGGCGAGCGCGATCGCGCGCGAGTAGAAGCTCATGCGCAGCACGTGCAGGCCGGTCTCGTTGTCCTTGTACTCGGCGGCGCGCCCCAGGCGCCGGATGATCTCCAGGCGCGTGGCGTTGAGTTCCGCGGTACGCTCCTCGACTTTGCGCTCGAGCTCGCGGTTCTGGTCGGCGAGCGCGAGATGGGTGCGCACGCGCGCGAGCACCAGCGGGGCACGCACCGGCTTAACGATGTAGTCCAGCCCGCCCGCCTCGAAGCCGCGGCGCTCGTCCTCCACCTCGCCCAGGGCGGTGACGAAAATCACCGGCACGGCGCGGGTGCGCGGCGCAGCCTTCAGGCGCCGGCAGACCTCGAAGCCGTCGATGCCCGGCATGCTGACGTCGAGCAGCACGAGCTCGGGCGGGGACTCGGCCGCGGTCTCGAGCGCCTCGGCGCCGCTCGCGGCGAGGCGCACGCGGTAGCTCTCCGAAAGGATGCCCTCGAGCACCTTGAGGTTGAGGGGCGTGTCGTCCACCACCAGGATCGCAGGCTTTCTCATCGGCATCTCCGCTTCAGGCCGGGCAGGCCTCGGCGAGCGCTTCGCGCACCCGCTCCACCTCCCGCTCGGCTTCGACAACGAGCGGCGTCGCCTGCGGGAGCGCGCCGCTGCGGCCCGCCGCCTCCAACCGCGCGCACAGCGACACCAGGCGCTCGGCGCCGACGTAGCCGCTGCAGCCCTTCAGCGCGTGCGCCGCGTGCGCCAGCCCGGCCGCATCCCCGTAGTCCAGCGCTTCGCGCAGCTGCCGGCCGAACCGGGTCGCCTCTTCCAGGAACAGCGCGCACAGCTCCGCGCCGTCCCGGCGGGCCAGCAGCTCGACGATCGCCTCGCGGCGCACCGGTCGCGGGCTGGGCCGTCCCAGGGAGGCCCGCTCCAGCGCCGCGCGCAGCTCGACAAGGTAGACCGGCTTGCTGACGTAGTCGTCCATCCCGGCCTGCAGGCAGGCCTCGCGATCGCCCTGCATGGCGTTGGCGGTCATGGCGACGATATAGGGCTGGTGCAGCGCCGTCCCCGGGGTGCGGATGCGCCGCGTCGCCTCAAGCCCGTCCATCTCGGGCATCTGCGCATCCATGAAGACGACGTCGTAGGGCTGGCGCTCGAGCGCCTCGATCGCTTCGAGCCCGTTCGCGGCCACGTCCGCGCAGTAGCCCATCTGCTCCAGGGCGAGCAGCGCGAACTTCTGGTTGAGGGCCACGTCCTCCGCGACGAGGATGCGCAGCGGCAGGCGCTCCGCGAGCGGGGCTGCGGCGGGCGCCGGGACGGCCTGCTGGGATGCCGCACCGGGCGCCAGCGCGCCGACCAGAACGTCGTAGAGCTGCGAGGGCTTCACCGGCTTGGTGAGCCAGGCCTCGAAGCAGTGGACCGCCTCGGCCTCGGCGCGCGTCGCGGCGCCGACCGAGGTAAGCATCACCAGCGGGAGCCGCCGCTCGCCACGCAGGTCGCAGATCTCCTGCGCCAGGGCGACGCCGTCGACGGGGACTCCGTGCGCGCCGTCAGGCGCGGGCATGTGCATGTCGAGGACCGCGAGGTCGAGCGGCTCGCCCGAGCGCACGCGCGCGAGCGCCTCGGCCGCATCCGCTGCCTCGACCGGCTCCATCCCCCAGCTGCGGGCCTGCAGCGAGAGGATGCGGCGGTTGGTGGGGTTGTCGTCCACCACCAGCAGGCGCTTGCCGCGCAGCTCCGGGAGCGCCCCGCCACGAAGCCGCAGGTTGTCGGTGATCTCGGCCTGCGCGGCCAAGATCGTGAAGTGAAAAGTCGAGCCGCGGCCTGCGGCGCCCTCGCTTTCGGCCCACATGCGCCCGCCCATCAGCTCCGCCAGTCGGCGGCTGATGGCGAGGCCGAGGCCGGTGCCGCCGTGCTCGCGCGTCGCCGAGGAATCGAGCTGGCTGAAGGACTGGAACAGGCGCGGCATCTTGTCCGGCGCGATGCCGGGCCCCGTGTCGCGCACCGCGAAAGCGAGCTCGCCCCCCGGGCGTGCCGCCACCGAGACCACCACCTCGCCCCGCTCGGTGAACTTGATCGCGTTGCCCACCAGGTTGACCAGGATCTGGCGCAACCGCGTCTCGTCGCCCACGATTCCGGCGGGCACGCCCTCCTCGAGCAGGCACGCGAGCTCGATGCCCTTCTCGGCGGCGCGGGGGGCGAGCAGGTCGAGCACCGCGTCGATTGTCGGGCGCAGGGCGAACGGCTTCGGCACGAGCTCGAGCTTGTCGGCCTCGATCTTGGAGAAGTCGAGGATGTCGTTGATCACCGTGAGCAGCGCGTCGCCGCTCACGCGCACCGTCTCGACGAACTCGCGCTGCCGCGGCGACAGCGGCGTCTCGAGCAGCAGGCTCGTCATGCCGATAACGGCGTTCATCGGCGTGCGGATCTCGTGGCTCATGGTGGCGAGGAAGGCGCTCTTGGCGCGGTTCGCCGCCTCGGCGGCGTCCTTGGCGCGCCGCAGCTTGCGCTCGGTGCGCTTGCGCTCGGTGATGTCGCGCGCCACGCAGGACAGCAGCTCCGGGCCACCGTCCGCGGCGCGGTGCACCAGCCCGACGAAGGAAGTCGGCACCAGGCGGCCCTCGGCGTGCCGGAGCTCGATCTCCTCGTGCCAGACGCCCTCGCGCAGCGCCGTCGGGATGCCGCGCTGGTTGATCGCGGCGATGCCCTCGGGGGTGAAGATGCGCCCGAAGTCGAGCGCGCGCGCGTCGCTCGCCGGGTCGATGCCGATCATGCGCTTGCCGGCGCGGTTGACGTAGAGCACCCGGCCCGAGGGGTCGGCGATACCGACGAAGTCGCTCGTCGCCTCGAGGATTGCGGTGAGACGGCGGCTCTCGGCGAGCGCCGCCTCGGCGGCCTCCTTGGCGCGCTTGAGCTCGCCCTCGACGCGCTTCTGCTCGGAGATGTCGACGACCACGCCGAGCAGCCCGATGCGCGTGCCGTCGCCCGCGGTGATCGGCGCCTTCCAGTGCAGTGCCGGCCGGGCTTTGCCTTCGCGATCCCGCATGTCGTACTGGCGCTGGATGGTGCGGCCGCTGCGCAGCACCTCGCGCTCGTCGGCGATCACCTGCTGCTTCACGTCGAGCGGCAGGTAGTCGAGATCCGCGACAGTCCTGCCGGCGAGCGCCTCCGGGCTGGAGCCGAAGAACTCCTGGTGCGCGCGGTTGCAGCCGAGGAAGCGGCACTCGCGATCCTTGTAGGCGACCGCCGCGGGCAGGGTGTCGACCAGTGCCTGGAACAGCGCGAGCTGCTGCTCGAGCTTCTTCTCCACCTCTCTGCGCGCCGTGATCTCTCGGCCGATGCCGCGGTAGCCCTTGAAGTGGCCGGCAGCGTCGATGATCGGGGTGCCGCTCACGCTGAGGTAGCGCGCCCGCCCGTTCTGGTCGAGGCGCTGCATCACCAGGTCGCGGAACGGCCGGTGCCTGGCGAGCAGGGTCTTGTGCCGTGCCCATTCCTCCTCGCTGACGCCGTCGTAGTTGATCTCCCAGCGGGTCCGGCCGACGAGCGCGCGGTGATCGACGCCGGTGCCGGCGAGCCCGCCGCCCTCGAACGAGGTGAAGCGGAACTGCTCGTCCTGCTCCCAGTACCAGTCGGAAGACAGCTCGGTGAGGCTGCGGAACTTCTCTTCGCTCTCGCGGATGCGCTCCTCGGCGCGCCTTTGCTCGGCGAGCGCGGCCTCGAGCGAGGCGGTGCGCTCGGCGACGCGCTGCTCGAGCTCGCCGTTGAGCCGCCGCAACGCCTCCTCCGCCTGCTTGCGCGGCGTGATGTCGCGCGACTTGGCGACGATCAGCCCGTCGGGCCCCATCTGCCCGACGTTCTCGAGCCAGCGCCAGCTGCCGTCCTTGTGCTGCACGCGGCACTCCGCGCGCACCGAGCTGCCGGGGCCGGCGAGCAGCTGCTGGAACAGCGGCGCCACCCAGGTCGCGTCCTCGGGGTGGAGCAGCTCGAGGAACGGGCGGCCGGCCAGCTCCCCCGGCGACCAGCCCATCTCCTTCTCGTAGTTAGGGCTCACGGACCGGTACGTCCCGTCCATTGCCACCACGCTGGTGAAGTCGAACGCATTCTCGAGCATCAGCTGCAGGTGCGCCTCGCTGGCGCGCAGCTTCTCCTCGGCCCGCTTGCGCTCGGTGATGTTGCGCGCGCTCGCCACGAAGGTGCCATCGGGCCTCGCCCGGCCGAGGTACTCGAACCAGCGCCAGCTGCCATCGCGGTGGCGCCCCCTGACTTCCGCCGAGACCACCTGACCGGGAGCCGTGAACGCGGACTGCAGGCGCTGCATCAGTCCCTCGAGATCGTCCGGGTGGCACAGCGGCATCATCGGCTGGCCGATCAGCTCGTCGGGCGACCACCCCAGCTCGCGCTCGTAGTTGGCGCTGACGTAGCGGAAAGTGCCTTCGCGATCGACGATGGCCATGGTGTCGAACGCGTTCTCCAGCAGCGAGCGGTAGTGCGCCTCGCTTTCGCGCAGTTTCGCCTCGGCCTGCTGCCGCTCGAGCTCCGCGCCGGCGCGCCCGGCGAAGATCTGCAGGATCTCGGCGCGGTGCGCCTCGTCGCTCATCGGCCGGTCGTGCATCACGACCAGGTGCCCGAGCGCTTCGCCCGAGGAGCCGAGCAGCGGGAAACCCATGTAGCTCTCGACGCCGAGCTCGACGAGGATCGCGTCGTCGGGGAACAGCTCGCGCACGCGCTCCGGGTAGTGGCAGAGCTGCTTGCCGCGCACCACGCCGTCGCACGGCGAGCCGGCCAGCGGATAGGCGATGCTCTCGCCGGGGCCCTCGCCGGCCCAGACCGCGAGGGTGCGCGCCTGCCCTTCGCGCGCCTCGGCGACGAAGGCGTAGCGCACCTCCAGCGCCCGGGCGAGATGGCGCACGAGCGACTGGAAGAAGCCCGTGCCCGTCGCCGCGGCGGTGCCCTCGACGATGGCGCGCAGCGCCGCCTCGGAGCGCCTGCGCTCCGTGACGTCGCGCGTGAACACGACCATGTCGCCGCCCGGCAGGAGCTTGGCGCTGCTCTCGACCAGGCGCCAGCCGCGCGCCGCGTCGCGCAGGCGGTACTCCACGTTCACCGGGTACCCGGGCTCGCGCCGCAGCGCCTCGTGCGCGCGCACCGCGCGCTCGGCGTCCTCGGCGTGGACGAGCGACACGTAGGGCCGTCCCGCGAGCGCCGCCGCGGGGTGCCCGAACTGGCGCTCGTAGGCGGGGCTCGCGTAGCGGATCGCGGCATGGCGGTCGAGGATCGCGATCGCATCGCTGCTGATCTCGACCAGGGTGCGGAAGCGCTCCTCGCTCGAGCGCAGCGCGTCGGCCGCCTCCTTCTGCAGCATGGTCTCGGCGCGGGCCTTCTCGGCCGCGAGTTCGGCGCGCTGCCCGCGCTCGCTCGCCAGCGTCGCCCCGAGAAAAGCCACGATCTGCCCGAAGAGCAAGGCGACGAACGCGACCGCACCCGCGTTCATCGCCACCATGTACCAGTCGTGCGGCGGCGGCGCGAGCCACTCCGCGGCGAAATACAGGCCGAGGTAGTACGCGGTGAGCGGGCGGGCGATGCGCGCGTTGCCGCTTTGCAGCGTCAGCAGCACCGTGCCGCCGAGGCACATGATGAGGAAAGCGGGCCACCAGCGCATGAAGGGGTCGCCCGCGAGGAGGTACGCGGCCGGGGCGAGCAGCGCCCCGGCGAAGATGCGCGCCTGGCCGATGCGGATCGGGTTCGAGCTGCTGCGCGAGACCAGGCTGAAGGCCGCGTTCACCGCGTAGAACCCCGCGAACACGGCCAGCGCCGCGGGCCCCGCCGTGCCGGAGAGCCACGCGCCGAGGGCCATGGCGCCGAGCAGTGCCATGTAGCAAGCGAAGATCAGGTCGATCGGCCTGAGGACCCTCTCGTAGCCCTCCCAAGGCCTGGCCTGCGGCGCAGCGGCGGTCGCGCTCATGGCAGCTCGTGCCTCGTCCGGGTGATGCCGCGTTCGTCCCGGTATCCGCCGCGATCTGACAGCCGCGGGAAAGCTGTAAGACCGCTGGCGGCGGCGCGACCAAGCGGGTCCGGCGCGACGCTCACCAGCGCCGGCTCAGCATGGCGTGCAGCGCCACGTAGCCCAGGCGCACCTGCGCGTCCGGGCCGAAGGGCTGCAGCGGGTTGGTGTAGCGGATCCGTTCCGGTAGCTGGACCTCGATTCCGCCGAAGAGCTCGTAGCCGCCCCGCAGCCGGTGCGCGAGGCCCAGGGTGACGTGCTTCTCGCCGATCGGAGCGAACAGCGGGCTGAGCGTGGCATCGGCCATCGGCCGGCGGCTGTAGTTGTAGCCCGCGAGCAGCGCGGTGCGCTCACCGAGCGAGGAGCGCACTCCCAGCGCCACGACGTTGCGATCCCGCCAGTCGAGGGGCGTGGCGCCGCGCAGCTCCGCAGGTGCCAGCGGGTTGTCCGGGTTGCGCGCGGTGAGCGTCACGGTCTTCATCGCCTCCGACCAGTAGAGCCGGGAGAGCTTGAGCGAAACCAGCGTCGAGGGCGTCGCCTGCCAGGCGGCGCCCAGGGAAATCTCGCGCGGGATGCCCAGCCCCTCGATGCGGGCATCGCCGTAGCTCACGCTGCCCAGCCCGAGCGCGCTCTGGTTCGAGTCGAGCCGGCCGCCGCGCAACGGCAGGGACAGCCTGTTGGCGAAGACCGCGCCCAGCGTCAGGTCCGGGCGCGCGCGATACTGCAGGCCCAAGCGCACCCGGGCGCGCAGCGCGTGCGCCTCCTTGATCTCGGTGCCGAAGAAGGAGCGCGAGGGGTCCGCGGGATCGAACACGGACGTCCCCGGGAAGAGCCGCTGCCGGGTGCTCGCGTACACCGCGGACAGCGCGGCGCCGACCGCGAGCGAGTCGCTCGCGCGGTAGGCGAAGCCCGGGGCGAGCTTGACGATGCCGGTGAGCGCCGAGTACGCGTCGCGCGTGCCGAAGGGGGTCGCGAGGTCCTTGTAGACGGCGCCCGACCCGCCCTGCACGAAGAGCCCGATGCCGAGGGTCAGGTGGCCGTCTCGAAGCCGGCGGGCGTAGCCCGCGCCCCCGAGCAGGGTGAGATCGTTGGCAGCGCGGCGATCGTTGCCGAGGCGATCGGCATGCACGATCTCGCTCGCGTACAGGGAGCCGTAGTAGTCCGCCCGGGCGCCCTCGATGTGCGCGAGGCCCGCCGGGTTCGTGTTGAGGCTCGCGGTGTCGCGCGCTGCCGCGGTGTCCGCGCCCGCCATAAGCGAGGACTCCGCGCCGAAGCCGATGAGGTTGATGCCGTTGGCTGCGCTGGCCTGCGCGCAGGCCAGCAGCGCCGCCGCCGCGACGCCGAAGCGCAGCGCCGGGAAGAGGCGAAGGTTCGCGATCCGCATATGCGCGATCTGTCCGTGGCGCGATCGCTTTCTTACGTGCGGCGGCGCGTAAGAAGCCCGCACCCGGAGCGACGAATCGCGCCCGCGCGTTGTCGCGGCGCGGCGGGAGCCGCTAGAATCCCGCTCTCACGTGTCCGCCACCGACTTCCGCGCACAGCTGCAGAACGAGCGCACGTATCTCATGCGCTACGCCGCGCTCCACCTGCGGGATTCGACCGCCGCCGAGGACGCGGTGCAGGAGACGCTGCTCGCGGCGCTCGCCGGCGAGGCGGGCTTCGAGGGGCGCTCGAACCTGCGCACCTGGCTCACCGGCATCCTCAAGCACAAGATCATCGACGCGATCCGGCGCGCGAGCCGCGACCCGGTGGTCGGCCTCGAGGACGACGGCGGCAGCGAGGAGATCGACCGCCTGTTCATGGAGAACGGCCACTGGGTGGAGCACCCCGCGCCGTGGCAGGACCCCGACGCGGCGCTGGAGCAGAAGCGCTTCTTCGAGGCGCTCGAGCGCTGCCTTGCCAAGCTGCCGAAGCGGACCTCGCGCGCCTTCCTGCTGCGCGAGCATATGGGCGCGGAGACCGGGGAGATCTGTAAGGAGCTGGGCGTCACCTCGACGCACTGCTTCGTGCTGCTGTACCGCGCCCGCATGGCGCTGCAGCGGTGCCTGGACGAGAACTGGTTCGGCAAATGAGCCTCAGCTGCAGCGAGGTGGCGCGCCTCGTGTCCGAGGGCCTGGACCGCGAGCTGCCGGCCGAGCAGCAGGCGCTGCTGCGCGCGCACTACGCGATCTGCCGCGGCTGCGCGAGCCTGCGCGAGCGCCTGTCGTTCCTGCGCCGCGCCGTGCAGCGCATCGCCGATCGGGACAAGGACTGACGCGCCCGCGCTAGACTGGGGCGCATGCGCGCCCTTGCGCTGCTCCTGCCGCTCGCAGCGCTGCCCGCCGCCGGCTCGCCCCCGCCGCTCGAGCCCGGCGTGCCGCTCGCGCTCGCGCAGTGGCGCGCCAAGCACTACCGCGACCTGCGCTACAGCCTGCGCCTGAAGCTCACCGAGGGCGCGGCGAGCGTCCCCGGAACGCTCGAGCTTGCAGTGACGCTGCCGAAGCGTGCGGTGGACCTGGTGCTCGACTGGCGCGGCGGCGCGATCCGCCGCCTCGAGGTGAACGGCCGGCCGCTCGCGGCCGAGATCCGCGAGGAGCATCTCGTCGTCCCGGCGCGTGCGCTCAAGGGCGGCCGCAACACGCTCAGCCTCGCCTTCGAGGCCCCGCTCGCCGTTTCCGGCACCGCGCTCACGCGCTACCGCGACCGGGAGGACGGCGCCGAGTACGTCTATTCGCTCTTCGTCCCGGCGGACGCCTCGAGCGCCTTCCCCTGCTTCGACCAGCCGGACCTCAAGGCCCGCTTCACGCTCGCGCTCGAGCTGCCCGCGGGCTGGCGCGCGGTGTCGAACGTGCCCGCGGCGGAGGAAGGCCCGGGCCGCGTCAGGTTCCGGGAGACGCCGCCGATCTCCACCTACCTCTTCGCCTTCGCCGCGGGGCCCTTCGAGGTGATCGAGCTGCCCGGCGAGCCGGTGCGCCTTTTTGCGCGCCGCTCGGTGCGCGCGCGCGCGCTCGAGCACGCCGGCGAGGTGCTGCGCCTGAACCGCGAGGCGCTGCGCTATTTCGAGGGCTACTTCGCGCGCCGTTTTCCGTTCCCGAAGTACGACCTCGTGCTGCTGCCCGAATTCCCCTACGGCGGCATGGAGCACGCGGGCGCGACCTTCCTCAACGAGGAGCGCGTGCTGTTTCCCGCGCCGCCGAGCGGCATCGACCTCCTGCGGCGCGCGCAGCTCCTCTATCACGAGGCCTCGCACCAGTGGTTCGGCGACCTGGTCACCATGCGCTGGTTCGACGACCTGTGGCTGAAGGAAGGCTTCGCCAACTTCATGGCGGCCAAGGCGACCGCGGCGCTCGCGCCGCAGTTCGACGCCTGGAGCGCATTCCACGCGCTCAAGGCTGCCGCGGTGCGCACCGACGCGACGCGCGGCACGACCGCGATCCGCTACCCGCTAGCCAACCTCGCGGCCGCCAAGTCCGCCTACGGCGCGATCGTCTACGCCAAGGGGCCCGCGGTGCTGCGCCAGGCCGAGTTCTACCTCGGCGAGCGGGCGTTCCGCGCCGCGGTGCGCGAGCTCCTCGCGCGCCACGCCTGGGGCGCGGCCGACTGGCAGGACCTGGTGCGCGCCTTCGAGCGCGCCTCGGGCCGCAGGCTCGGCGCCTGGGCCGCGGCCTGGGTGGAGCGCCGCGGCATGCCGACCGTGCGCGCCTACTGGACGCAGGATCGCAAAGCGAGGCTGCACGCCCTGCGCCTTGAGCAGCGCGACGCGCTCGGCGAGGGCGGCCCCTGGCCGATGCGCCTTTCGGTACTCGCGCTCGGCGCCGGGGGCGAGCGGCGCACGGCTACGGTGACGCTCAAGGGCGGGCAGGCGCGCGTGCCGCGGCTCGAGGGGCTCCCCGCACCGCGGCTCGTGCTCCCCAACGCGGGCGACTACGCCTACGGCCGGTTCCTGCTCGACCCGGCGAGCCTCGCGACGGCGCTCGCGCCGGGCTTCGAGGCGCCGGCGCCGCTCGCGCAGGCGCAGCTCACCGAGGCGCTCTGGGAAACGGTGCGCGACGCGGAGCTCGCCCCCGAGCGCTTCCTCGAATACGCGCTCGGGCGCCTGCCGCTCGCCGCCGACGACCTCGCCGCAGCGGGACTGCTCGCGCGCATCGAGGTGGCGTTCCGCTGGTACCTCGACGACGCCCAGCGCGACGCGCTCGCCCCGCGGCTGGAGGGCGCGCTGCTCGCCGGCGGCGATCCCTCGCGGCGGCGGCTGCTCGAGCGCGCGCTGATGCGCCTCGCCTGGTCGCCGGCGGGGCTCGCGGCGCTCGAGCGGCTGCTCGAGGGCGAGCTCGCCTCGCGCGACCGCTTCCGCGTGGTGCAGCGGCTGCTCGAGCGCGGCC